>Ga0209751_10006466_pt1 | contig 10842 bp, 2 predicted proteins | sample RifCSP13_1_FD_184019 | JGI IMG/M metagenome (GOLD analysis project Ga0209751, IMG submission 184019) | Soil microbial communities from Rifle, Colorado - Rifle CSP2_sed 13_1 (SPAdes) (version 2) | ecosystem: Environmental > Terrestrial > Deep subsurface > Rock core/Sediment | place: Rifle...
GGCGCAGGTGGCGGATATTATCGCCAACAATGCGGGCTGGAAGCTGGTGTACCCCCACGTCGAACCGGATCGGGAAAGAGGCTGGGGCGCGGGCGGTTACGAGGTGAAGCGCATTGATATAACCTACGGCGCGTGGCGGCAGCTGAACAGCCAGCGCAAAGACCCGACGTTGGTCGGCGTGGGCTACAAGAGCCGCGAGATTATCGGCAAGCACCCCGATGGGCTACTGGTGGTAGATGACATCCACGACGAGAACAATACCGCCAGTGAGCGAGAACTTGAGACGGTGCGCAAGATATTGCTCGGGACCATCTTCCCGACCATGACGCCGAGCACCTGGGCGGTGTTCGTCGGAACGCCGTGGATCGAGCATGACGTATTGCACTACGTCGCCGGGACGGGCGAGTTCCGGCACGTCAAGACGCCGGTGTATGTTGGGGATAACGAAGAGCGGGTGTACGCCTGGGCGGGCAAGTTCCCAGCGGTGGAAGTCGAGCGGCAGCGCAAGCTGGCCGGGGCGATCCAGTTTGCCCGCATGTACCTGCTCGATTTGACCGCCGCGCAAAATAGAATCTTCAAGTACCAGACCTATCCCAACTCCGAAGTGCGCTTTACCTGGCCCATCGGGGCGGGCGTGGACTACGCCGGGGTGATGGACGAGCGCAAACTGGCCGCTGGCGAGACGGATTACTTTGCGATTGCTTTCGTCGCCAAACTACCCGGCGGCGGCGCGGTGGTGGTGGATGGCGTCTTGGAACGCTGCACCCAGGCCCAGGCGGAGATCCACGTCGTCAGCGGGCAGAACCGTTACCCGCACTATCTGAGCGCAGTGGTGGAAGGCGACGGCAAAGGCGAGGAGTTTATTCAAGTCCTGCGGCGCAACCCGTCGCTAAGGATTATCCCCATGAAGACCGGCGGCAAGGGCAAAGAGGCCAGATTGGAACGCCAGATGTCGCCCTGGCTGGAAAGCGGGATTATTAGAGTGTCCGACGCCGAGACGCCCTTCCTGAACGAACTCAGAAGGGAACTGGACAACTACCCCAACCACACCCACGACGACGCTCTGGACGCTTTGTACTGGGCGTTACGGGGAATGCCCGACGTGCTGACCCTGCCCCGGGCTGACGAAGAACTGCCTGAGCGCTATAAGAAAAAGAGAGTCAATCCATTTGCCAACCTGAGAGGGCAGGCTACGGAGGGTGTCCATGCCTAGCGATTTTGAGTATTACCGCAAAAGAGATCAACAGATGATCGAGGACGACCGCCCGCGCGATAAAAACTTTATCGCCTACGAGAAGATGTGGCACAACGACTGGGACTTGCCCGAGGGGCTAAAGACGCTCCAGTGGGTCTTGAAATATATCTCTACCGACCCGCACGACGCCCTGTCTACGGCGATCAATATTCTGGCAGCCAACACGCCGCGCATCACCATCCAGCCTTTGGCGAACAACCAGCAGACGCGAGAACTGGCCAACAACTGGGAGAAGAACCTGGAGTGGCAGCTCATTAATGCCAACAAACGCCGCCACGCCAGTTTAATCCGCGATATCGTGCAGTCCGCATTGCTCTATCACATGGTCGCCGTTCAGGTTGTCGATCTGGATTACCAGATTGGGCAGAAGGAAGCCGCCGGAGCTAATACCAACCGCCTGAAAGCCATGCGCCGAATGGGTCGGTTTTTGGACATTACTTATAACCCACGCGACGTTCACGCCCGTTTCTCGAACGTGATGTTGGAAGAGGCCGTGATCGTACAGCAACGCAGCGTAGATGACATTGTGGACGAGTTCGGAGAACCGGCCCGCAAAGCCTTATATAAGTATCTCAAGGCGGAAGAGACCCAATGGATGACGCTATATGATCGCTGGGGGCATGATGCCCGCGTGGTCTATTGTAACCCGGCGCAAAGCCAAAACTCTCTAATCATGCCAACTGACGGCGATTCCATTGTTATCCAAGAACCAGAAGACCACGGGCTGGGCTTCTTGCCGCTGGTCATTCGGAGCGGCGGATCCAGTTTAGAGAAGCGCATCGAAGACCAATATCACCCCTTGTTTTACCCGATCCTCACGGCCGGGCTGTGGGTCAACCAGAACATTTCCGAGAGCCTGATGGGGTCGGAGGTCGTCGCCCACGCTGCCAGCCCGCGCATGGCTATCACTGCCATGGACACGGAGAACCCGCCCGAAGTGGATTACGGGGATCCGTCCCGGCAACTGGTAATGAAAACCAGCGAACAGGCGCAGCAGCTCCAGCCCCCACCCATTGACCGCGCCCAGGCAGAAATCACCGACCGCTTGTCAAAGCGCATCTCGAACTCCACCCTGGCGCAAGTTCTTCAGGGCAGCGGTGAACTGGCCGGGGAAGCCTTCGCCAGCCTCAACTTGCGCACGCAGACCGCCTTAGGCGCACTCCGCCCGTTCAAAGAACTATCTGAATATTCCATCGCAGACGTGGTTGAAAAGAAATTGCTATGGGTAGAAAAGTCTGGAAAACCGCTCCATGCTTACGGGCGCGGTAAGGAAGACCTGGGCATGGAGTACACCATCGACCCTGCCACCATCGACCCCGAATCCCTGTATATCTCCTGCGAACTGACCCCCGACGTGCCCACCGACCGCCAGGCTAAAATAAATACTGCCAGCATCGCCGTGCAAAGTTTGTGGATGTCCAGAGAAAGAGGGCTGGAATACGCCGGCGAGACCGACCCGCAAGGCGTGATGAAACAGTATTGGTTCGAGCGGCTATTGGAGAATAAACTGAATATCGCCATGCAGTCCGAGATGGCGATGTCTCAGCTCCAAATCCAGCAGATGGCGCAGCAAGCCGCGGCAGAGGCGCAAATGGTCATGCAGCAACAGCAAGCCGCCATGCAACCACCCGGCATCCCCGGCGCAGAAGGGGCGGGCTTCAACCCGGCGCAAGGCGGGCAACCGGCCCAGATGATGCAGCCCGGTGCCACTTTCGAGGGGCAAATGGGCCTGACGCGCGGTGGCGCACCGACCGCCGAGACCATCAGTGGCGGGGGGGTGCTGGTGTGACAAACAAAAACACCCCCGAAGGAGTGTCTTTAGATAGTTGGGAAGGTAGGGATTTCCACCCATTATCTTATAGCCCGCCTACAACCTTGAGGGCGGTAGGGCTTGCTTACGCCTTTTACGCTCAACCAAGGGATATTATACCATGCTGAACTATAGAGGACTTGACGTAATGACGATGGAAGCCGAGGCGAAAGTCAAGGCGTTCCTGCAAGAGTTTGAAGCGACTATGCAAGGCGAGAGAGTGAATTATGCCATCCAGAATCAGGCGTTACCCGGTCAAGCGCAACCAAACAGCCCTGGATATAGCCCAGGAATTGGGAATATCCAGCCAGTCCCTCCTCCAGGCTAACCCCGGCGTCAAGACCCTCAAGCCCGGCGTGGTGCTGAATGTACCGGGCGGGATCCAGCCGCTAATGGATGCGCCGGGCGTGCCTCCTTCTCCCGGACAGGCTCCGAAGGGCGACCCCCTGCCTCCCCCGCCACCTCCGGCTGTCGTGCCGCCGCCTTACGCGGGCGGATACGGCGCAACGCCGCCTCCCGCGCCAACGGGACAGGCTCCGAAAGGATGGACGCCACCCGCGCCAGCCCCCAATTACGGCGGGTATCAACCCGGGACCGGGTGGGTACAACCACCTGCCCAACAGCCTGCGCCGGTTTACGCGCCGCCTTATGCCGGTGGCTATGGCGCTACCCCGCCCGCGCCGGTTTATGCGGGCGGTGGCTATGGGGCCACTCCCAAGATTAATGCGCCGCGCTTCGACCAGGAGATCGCAACTCAGCCGCAAAGCCTGGGACCGATCCAGTATTTAAGCGCGCTCCCACTGCGGATCGGGCAGGCATTGGCCCCGCGGATTGCCCAGTTCAACCAGGCATTTCAGCCGTTACAACCTTTGCGCAGAGTGGGTGGAGAGTTCCAGCCAATTGCCGCGCCCGCCGGGAAGGGCTACAACCCGCAGACGATGGCGGGCAAGCCGGTTTCACAGCCCAACCCGTCGCAGTTCGCCCAAAGTCTGCCTGGCACACAACGACGCCCTGGACAAAGATACCCGGCGGGGTATACCCAACCTCCCACCGAAGAGTACATTCCACCCGCCTGGAAACAGATCGGTTATCGGGGGCCGCGCCCGAGCCAGGTCAATCCCCGGCAGAGTTTGGCTCAACCTAAAATTGTCTCCGAGGGTGCGCAAGCCTGGTTCAAGGCCGGGCTGGACCAGTTCCTTCCAGAAGGCTACGACCCCACGATGGAAGGCGTCTGGTACCGCGATGAGTACGGGCGCTTATTCTCTGCCGCCTGGCCGCGGGCTTACGTGGTAGCCAGTGGGTTTGCCAGAGGAGAATACCCGACCTACGTCCTCAAAGGCGATCAGCAGGCATTAGGGTTGTCGGACGCCGAACTGGAAGCGGCTGGCTACTTCAAAGACCCCTCGGGCAACTGGATCAAACTCAACACCGGCCAAGTCGAGCAGCCTGTCCTTACGGGCGGCTACGCGGGTGGAGGTGGGGGTTATGGTGGGGGAGGCCGGAGATACGGTGGAGGCGGCGGGGGAGGCGGAGGTTACGGCTCTTACCGGGGTGGCTCTTCAGCCATGCGCCCCAGCTACGGCTCGAGCGGCGGTTATATCCCGCCGGCCGCACAGGGCGTATCTCCGACCGGACGCAGGATGAATAATGCGGGCATCGGCTTGATCAACTGGAGAATATAAATGCCAGTCCCCTTCGCCGAACAATTCAAGTCCGGTTTACAGAAACGCACGGATGAGTACCAGCAATGGCAGCAACAAGGCGGCGGACCGCCTGAGCTGGCCGGTCCCATCGTGCCCGTCTACACCCAGGAGAACTACCAGCCGGGTCCGTCTATCGTAAACGTCCCAGAGCAGCAACCGGACGAGTGGATTCCCGCTAGTTGGGACTACCAGACTGCCGAGTTCGGGCCGCGCAATGAGAAGCTGCCCGAAGGCGCGTTAGGCTGGAACCCGCAAGGCGAGCCATATTACGGCGACGGTTTGCAAGGCTGGTGGAAGGGCACCGTGGCCCGGATGACCGCCGACATCGACCGCCCCGACAATATCATCCCCGCGGAAGGATCGTGGTGGCAGAAGGCGTTAGGCACAGTCTCTAACCTGGCGCAGTATTTCAAGAACGTCGGCGGCGAGGAAGGCGGCGCACCCTCGCCCCTGACCTACGCCACCCGCGCCGCGAGTGCCGTCGTCGGCGGCGGGCTGGAAGCCCTGGCTGAACCGGCCCGTAAGACCGAGCAAGTGTTGAACGTTCTCACCGAAGGCGTGGAGGAGATGGGAGCGGGCAGCCCCATCGCCGCGCCTGCCCCGGTGCAAGTGCCTGAGTTCATGCAACCGTGGGCAGAGCAGAACCAGTGGTTCGTCAATCTGGTCGAGTTCATGGCGAAGCTCTCACCCGCCAACTTGCGCTACCACATTCCCAACATCGCCCGCGCCATTACCGGACCCTTGTCTCTGGACGAAAAGTTGGACATAGCCGAACAGGCTTACCAGTCCGGGCGCGTGCTGTATTCGGGTATTTACGATGAGACGATCAAGGAAGAATATAAACGCAGACTGAACGCAGGAGAGAACCCCTATTTATTGGCGATGGAACTGCAAAACCCAATCGCTGAAATGGTCGGGCAACTACCGCTAGACCCGCTCAACGCCATCGGTTTATTGGGCAAAGGAGCGCGCGAAGCCAAGCGCATCCTCACTATTCAAGATGACTTCTTCAAAGTCAGCGATGAGATCGGCGAAGTGCTCAAGCTTGGCGAAGCGGCTGACGACATAAAATCCGCCGGCATGGTGCAGGATGCCGTCAGAGCGCAGATCGTCGCCAGTTCCAAGACTGCCCAAGGGCTGACCGCCATGGCGCAGAAGACCGGGCTGTTTTCCTACACCAACGAGGCCAAACGCTTCGTGGTCAATCAGAGAGTCGGAGAACTGGGCGACTGGATCGCACGCAACGCGACTGATGCAGACGATGCGATTGAACAATACGTAGCCCTGGCAAAAATGGCAAGCGGACAGGAGGATCAGGTCGCTCAAGGCTTCGCTATCGCCCGGAATTTCGTTGAACCGCGTCCTTTGTTTGCTGAAGCTGGGAACGAACTCGGACTGGTGCTCAATAAGAGCGGAGTACTTGATTACGACAACTTCCTGCGATCACTTGAAAAAGCCAAGGAAGGCGGCATCGAAGGTGTGATCAAGCATATCGACAACCTGACCGAGAACGCCATCAAAGGCATGTTCCCCACCATCCGCGAGCAGGTCAAGTTAGGAATGGCGGTGCCGCCCCATTACCGCGCCCTGTCTGCGTTCGACGACATCTTGCAACGCAATATCTACCGTCCGCTTAACTCTATTTTTGCCGGGATCTACATGGGCTTATCTCCCGGATACGCCGTCAGAAACTTCCTGACCAACACCCTGCACATCGCCGTCGATGAAGGCCCCGGCGCATTGTCTTCCTTCAAGTCATCTACCTGGATTGACCGGACTAAACTCTGGCTGGGCGGGCAACTGCCGGAAGGTGTGGCGGGCTTCGGGAAAGGCACGCAAGGCGTGGACGTGGCAAACGTATCGCGCCGCCTGCCGATGACCGCCCTGGCTGAAAAGATGGAAACCAGCGGCGCGGCGATGGTGGTCGGCAAGACCGTCGATGACTTCATGCGCAAGGCTATTCAGCCAGGCCGCGCTATCCCCGACGTGAGGCCGTTGCTTGAAGCGGGCATGTCTCCCGACACCGCCCGCGCCCTGACCAATGCCCTGCTGGACAACTACGGTGACGTGCCCGCCGCATTGAAAGCGTTTCGTGACACAGTAGCTAACGGAGTGTATGAGCGTTTCCGAAGTTTGGATATGTTCAGCGATGCGGATCGCAACGTACTCAGAGCCTTCGGGCTGTCCGATGAAGTGCTGGAAAGCTTGCAAAAGGCTGGCTCTCAGGACGAGGCCATTGCCGCCCTGAGAAAGACGCTGGATGACCAACTCCAGTACGCCTCCCGCACCGCCAACGAAGGCGGGGCTGTGGCCGCCAACTCAGAGGAAGCGGTCGAGTCTTTGGGGCACATGAACCAGGCGGGCGTATTCAGCGACGATGAGCTTAGATTGGGGGCTAACTTCTTCGAGGCCAATAAGCAGGCGACCGACGCGCTGGTGGAATCCTTCCACGACGCCATGAATGAAGCCGCCATCCGCGCGGGGGCAGATCCGGCCGCTTTGGCTCAAGTGCAGATGGCCCGCGTCCAGGGGACGCAGCTCCTCCGCGAGCGCACCCGCGCCTGGGCAAAAATCAACACCCAACTAAACACTTCCACCTGGGTGTGGAACGACAACTTATTCAAGGACCGGCGTTTACCTTCTGAACTGTGGCGGGCGATTGGCTTACCCGGCGAACCGCCGCCAGGATTGACCAGAGAAGCCCTCAAAGATGCCTTGTGGAAACAAAAGTATTACCCCGGCCAACGGCAGAACTGGGCGCAGTACCGCGACGAGCTGGATCAGATCACCAACCAGCTCGTCACACAGACCGGCGTGGAGGCCGCCGCCATCCCCAGCACGCAGCGGGCGCAGAAGTTATTGGAGTATTCCCGCAAGTGGGATAACGTCTTAGGCGAGCGGGAAGTGGCCAGAGACCTGAACGCCGCCCTCACCCGTGGCGACAACGCCACCGCCGCTCGCATCTACGCCCGGCAGTTTGGCATCTCCTCGGCGAGCGAAGCGGGCATTCCCCACGACCAGAAGGTGCTGAATGCGATCAACGCCAATCTAGCCGAAGCGGGGCAGAAAGTAAACCAAACCGCTATTCAATTATCCGAAAAAGTTCCTGAACAGGCAGTAATAGACGCGCTCAACATGCTACCGGCTGAAATAAGAACTGAAGTTGAGCGCATGATTAGCAACATTAGCGTTGGGAGCGTTCCTACTGGCGAGGGAGGTAGATTTATTCCAACCGCACAAGGTGGGCGCATTCGATTGGAAGCCAGCGAAATAGACAACGTAAAAACCATTGCCCATGAGATGGCGCACGCCTATATTCTAAAAGCTCAAAACGAGTCTATGTTTGTTGACTACGCAAGGGTTAAATTTCCTACCGAAACTGCTGATGACTACATAAAGTTTATAACTGATCGCAGTGGATCAGCCCCGGTTGATCTAGCCTTCCAGGAGGGGCTTGCCCGTGATTTTGAACGTTTCTTGTTTCGACCCGATGAGTTAAGTGATGACATTAAATCTGTATTCTCTAAACAATTCAAGTCAACCAGATATGCAAAACTCTCAGACATTCCCCCTGAAGTGGCGCAGCAAGCATTGTTGAAACACGCCGGGCTGGAAATCACCCCGGAGACCGTCGCTCCCGTTCCTTACGCCGGTGGTGCACCTTCCTACGCCCGCGTGCTCACCGAACAGGAAGACGGGCTGCGCAACCTGTTCGCCAATTTGGAGCGCAAAGTCACCGAGACCTGGGGCAAGGTGGACAGCGTGGCGGTCAATCCGCAGGTAGAGAAAGCTCTACAAACCTGGGAGAAGACCGCCGGACAGAGAGTGGCGGAAGCGCGCTTGATCGCCGGGCAGTTGGGCAATGCAGCGCGTGAGTTCACCCTGCTCTCTTACCCCAAGAAGAAGGTATTTGATTTAGCTCTGGCTTACGTCTACCCTTACCACTTCTGGTACACCCGGACGTACTCCAACTGGCTAAAGCGCATCGTCACCAACCCGGAAGTCTTAGGGGCTTACGCCCGCTACAAGGATACCCTGGCGAAGCTGCACGCCGGCGCGCCGGAATGGTGGAAGTACAACATCAATACCAACGAGCTGTTCGGGCTGGACAGCGAAAACCCGCTGTTTTTCAACCTGGAAGCCACGCTGAACCCCCTCAATGGGCTAACGGGCATCGACTTCAACGACCCGCAAAAGCGGGTCAACTGGTGGACCGCCCTGCTGGACGACATGGGCAAGTTCGGGCCTTCCACCTGGACGCCCTACAGCCTCGCTACTGCGGCAGCTCTGTACCTGCGCGGCGAAGACGAAGCCGCCGCCAGATGGGGTGGTCGCCTCATCCCGCAGACCGCCGCCGTGAAGTCGCTCACTCACTTATTGAATATCGGTCCGCCCGGCGGGCTGGAACTGGACCCGAACGTGCATTTCTTCTCGGGCGGGCTGGACCCCTACGAGCGGCGCAGAGTTGGAAGAGCTATCGGTACGTTGATCGAAGAGGGCGAACTGGACAACGCCACGGGCATCGATGCCGCCTATAACCAAACCGGCCCGGCCTGGGACATGGCGATGCAACGCTCCGCGGACGGCAGGTCATTAGGAAACTTATTCTCGTTCTTTGCCGGAGTAGGCTTCAAAGGGCGCAACGCCGCGGACATCCAGATCGACCAGTTCTACGAGGAATACTACAACCTATGGGCGCTGGAAGACAACCTGTCGCCGGATGAGTTCCGCGGCCAGATGGACAGCCTGCGCACCCGTTACCCGTTCATGGACGCTGTGCTGCTCTCGCGCAAGGCTGGCCCGGCGCGCGACCGTTCCTACGCCTACAACGTCCTGGGGCGCATCCCGCCGGGGCAATCAGGCGACATCACCGCAGCCGTAGGGCTTGACGACCGCCTGATCTCCCGCTTCTGGGATGAGAAGGGGCACATCGAGAACTGGTCTGAGTCTGACCAGAAACGCTTTATGGCCGCTATCGTGGACGTGGGGGCGATCCTGAATATGCCCGACGACGCCACCCGCACCAAGTGGAGCGAAGCCAAACGGCGTTATGGCACGCTGAACGATTCGATGACCGAACGCTACGGCGAGGACATCATGGATCGCATCGACCATTACTTCGCCGCCTTGCGCGATTCCACCGACCAGGCTTCCCGCGACGCCGCTTACGCCCTGCTGGAGAACGATCCGCTGCTGGACGAAGCCTTGAAATACAAGGACTTCGTGGTATTGAACGACCGGCTGCTGGCGCAGTATTACGGCTCTATCGAGACTGTGGAACGCTTCTACGAAGGCTATATGTGGGATGCTATCCACGAGAAAGTCGGAAATGACATTCACGACTTGTGGGATGAGTATTACGCCCTCAAAGAAAGCGGCGGCCCATACCGGGATTTCTATAAAGCCAACGAGCAACGCTTCAACGAGTACCGCGACCTAAAAGCTTACTGGGACAAGATTATCGCCCAGGAGATCGCCGACGCCGCCAAAGCCTTGCCCGAAGGCGACCCGCTGGAACTGCGCGACTACGAGGCGCAATCCGTTGGGCAGGAGGACTTGCTGGCAGGCATCCAGGTGGAGCAAAGCGGAACACCCACGCCCTACACGTACACCTGGCAGGACTGGCAGGCGCAACTCAGCGCGCCGGTGCAGAACGTACTTATGGATTTCGTCTACGCAGGCGAAGAATTGCCCACCGCTGCGCAAGACCAGCTCGAAGCATTGGCCGAACAGACGGGCATGGATTACAACGTGATGTTGGAACTAATAGAACAATCTATTTTTCCACAGACTAAAGCTCCTGCAAATCTACAAATACTTCCCAATGGTGTCAGTCAGACCAATGAGCCATTCAGTGTACTCGACGCTGACCGCCTGACCGACTTGACCAAAGAAATCTACGGGCGGTACGTAGCGCAGTTTAATCCAGAGCAGGTAGTAGGAGTCGGCGGAGAAGGAGAACCAATCGGACAAGCCCGCTACCTACCAGAATCCCTTCGGCGTAATCAGTTTTTCGGTTACAAGCAATACGGACTGATCGCTCCAGAGAATGAAGAATGGGTGATACTGCACGA
>Ga0209751_10006468_pt1 | contig 10842 bp, 7 predicted proteins | sample RifCSP13_1_FD_184019 | JGI IMG/M metagenome (GOLD analysis project Ga0209751, IMG submission 184019) | Soil microbial communities from Rifle, Colorado - Rifle CSP2_sed 13_1 (SPAdes) (version 2) | ecosystem: Environmental > Terrestrial > Deep subsurface > Rock core/Sediment | place: Rifle...
GATTGATGACCTCGCCTCCGCGCGGCTGGCGCGTGATATCGCAAAGAAGATCGAAGAAACAATGCAATATCCGGGACAAATTCGGGTAACAGTGATACGCGAAACCCGGGCAACAGAGATCGCAAAATGAACGAATCAGGGAGGGCTTAAATAGTCGTCCCTTTTCATTTACATCATCGTCGTATAAACGCCGCGAAACACTCATCGGAGGATCGATGGCACGTGCAGCCATCATCTTGTCCATACCCTCATTGCTCTTTGCAGGATGTGGAAGGACGCCTCTCGCGCCGACGGAAACCGCTCCGGCTGCCCTAAAATCTCTTCCATCAGGAGCCTTAACAGGTTCTTAACGGAATTTTTAAGAAAAGCGTTGGTTGACGTGGGGTTTGATGTGTGAAATAATGTAAACGGTTACAGTAACCGTTTACATTAAGCCCTATGACTCGCCGTTCTTCCTCCGTTACAATCCGTGATGTGGCAAAACAAGCAGGTGTTTCAGTTGCCACGGTGAGCCGGTATATCAACCAGAACGCACCGGTTTCTGCAGAGGTTGCCCAAAGGCTTGATAAGGTGATGGCCGATCTAAAATATATGCCACACGCGGCGGCACGGCACCTGGCAAGCCGCAAAACACGTGTGATCGGTCTCCTGCTGACCAACATGCATAATGACTTCTTCGCTCCGCTGCTAAATGGGACTGAGCAGATCGTACGCCAGCATGGTTACAACCTGCTGGTCGCAACTTATCATTCTGACAGCCGTGACTCTGTTCCCCCTCCGATTGGACCCCATAACACAGACGGATTGCTCGTTTTTGCAGACAGCCTTACCGATGAAGATCTGGCGAAGCTGCATGAGATCGAATTCCCGATGGTTCTCATTCATAGGACACCCCCCGCCTCTCTCCCCCTCCCGAGCGTTACTGTGGAAAACAAGTCTGCCACCCATAGACTGGTTGAGCATTTGATCCTCCAGCACAATAAGAGGCGCATCCTTTTCCTGCGTGGACCGATCCATCAGGAAGATTCTTTCTGGCGGGAAACGGGTTATAAGTCCGCGCTGGAAGCGAATGGAATTGAATTTGATGAAAAACTGGTCCTCGTCGGTGATTTCGAACGCGAAATTGCTTACAGGGCCTTGAATCAGTTTCTTGGCAACGGCGAGCATGTCGCGTTCGATGCTGTTTTTGCCGGGGATGACGATGCCGCCATCGGCGTGATCAACGCATTGACTGACAAGGGTTATCGTGTCCCGGAAGATATTGCCGTGGTCGGGTTTGATGACCTGCGCCTTTCGGCATTCTTAAACCCGCCCCTCACAACCGTCCGCGCGCCAACTGAGACCGTTGGGCGGATTGCTGCGGAGAGGTTGTTTGGTTTGTTGAAAAATGAAATTTCAGAGGGGACCACGTTGCTCCCCACTGAGATCATCATCCGCCGCTCATGTGGATGTCAGTCATGAGCACTATCACTGCAAAGGAGGTGAGACTCCACGATAATTATGTTTTTGCTTCCACCCAATATCTCTAATCCAAACCCTAAGTAAGAGGAGAAAACTCACCATGAAGAAAATTTTGTACGTAATGTCTCTGCTGATCATCGCCTCGATGGTCCTCACGGCATGCGGTGGCATTGCAACTGAAGCTCCTGCAGCAACCGAAGCCCCTGCGGCAACTGAAGCCCCTGCGGCAACTGAAGCCCCGGCAGCTACTGAAGCACCCGTATCTGACCCGAATGCCCTGCCCCGCAACGAAACCCTGTACTTCAATGGGCAACAGTGGGGTCCACTTGTTGGTTGGAATCCCTACTCCAACAGCAACAATAATGCGATGGCTATCAATCAGCAGGACAGCGCCCGCGTCATCATGTTCGAAACCCCGTACCTGTACAACATGCTCGATGGCAAGCAGTATCCTCTGCTCGCTGACGGCGATTACACATGGAACGATGCGCATACCGAGATCACCTTCAAGCTCAAAGCTGCCGCCAAGTGGAGCGATGGCACCCCGGTGACCGCGGATGATGTTGCCTATACCTGGGCGACCAATGTCAAATACGAAACTGGTGTTGGCACTGGCAATAAAGATTTCATCGACACCATTGAAGCTGTTGACCCCCAGACAGTCCTGGTCAAAGCAAAACTGAACGCTGACGGCAAAGCTGTCAATCCTCTGATCGTCTCTGCCTTCCTGAGCACCAATTATGTCATCCAGAAAGCCTGGACCCAGACACTGGAAGCGCGCGCCGCTGATGCGACTGCTTTCAAAGCAGATCCTGCTGAAGACGTCGTTTACTCCGGTCCCTATCACAAATATTTCGTTGACGATACGAAAGTTGTCTACGTTCGTGATGATAACTACTGGGGTCAGGATGCCTCCATGTGGGGCAAGCTGCCGGCTCCGAAGTACCTGGCGCATACGATCTTTAAGGATAACGCCGCCGGTTCTGTTGCTTTGGCACAGGGTGAAGTGGATGTGAGCCAGCAGTTTAATTCCAATATCCAGGTTTTGTGGCTCAACTATGGGCTGCCCGTCTCCACCTACCTTCCCGAGGCTCCTTATGGCATTGGCGCCAGCCTCCCAACTGCCTTCTACAACCTGAATTCCAATGGTTTGGACCAAGTTGCGGTTCGTAAGGCGATTGCCATGGCTGTTGACTATCCCACCATCATTGCCAATGCGATGACCAACCAATCGGCTACCTTCGATCAGGTGCCGCGCTCCCTCATGAACCCGACCGCTGGCGAACAGGCCATGTATGACCACGCGGCTGTCGCGGACCTGCAGTGGGCTGGCAACGACATCGAAGGCGCCAAGAAACTGCTCGATGAGGGCGGGATCACCGATACCGATGGCGATGGCTGGCGTGAATACAACGGTAAAAAGCTTAGCTATGTAGCCACCTGCCCCAATGGCTGGTCCGACTGGCAGGCTGCAATTGAAGTGGTTGCTGCCGCCGGAAAAGAGATCGGTATTGAGATCACGACCAACTACCCTGAATGGTCCATTTATCAAACCGTTGTCACCGTATCGGATAAGCCTCTTCCCGAAGGCTATGACATCTTCATGATGTGGAGTGCCGGCGCTGGCCCCACCCAGCCTTGGGGACGTGTCCGCAATTTACTCAGCTCTGAATTCGTTGGTATGGCGAGCAACTGGAACGGCAACTGGGGTCAGTATTCAAATCCTGACGTTGATGCATTGATCCAGGCGATCCCCGCTGAAACCGACCCCGCCAAGCTGGAGGAATACTACACCGAATTGGTCAAGATCTATCTGACCGATGTTCCCTCCTTCACGCTCATGTACCGTCCCCAATCGTTTCACGCTGTGAACGAGAGTGTTTGGACGAACTTCCCGAACGCGGATGATGGTACCAATCCGCCCGTCCCGCCGCTCAACCTGACTGACGGTTGGAGTATCGCAGGTCTCTATAACCTGACGCTTGTTAAGTAAACCTTAATCTAGTAAGAACAGCCATGTTCCGCCAACCGGGGCATGGCTGTTCTTGTAATAAGCAGGTGACAGTCACTTTGCGTCCAATATGGCAAATCTCTAAAGCCGCAGATCGCTATCTGGTCTGACCAAGTGACTGTCACCTTATTGGTATAATGCCTATTATATTTACGAGGAGGTGTTGCGTTGAAAGGGTACCGACAGTATTTCCTCAAAAAGTTGGGTTGGTTCTTAATTACCTTAGTTTTCGCTTTCATACTGAATTTCATCCTGCCCCGCTTGATGCCGGGAGATCCTGTGGCGGCCATCGTAGCACGGCTTGCCCAAGGCATGAGCAATACGACTGGGGTCCAAGCGATTTATCAGCAGTACGCGGACCTGTTTGGCACCAACAAAACCATGCTCGAACAATTCTTGCTATACGTGAAAAATGTGGTGCAGGGTGATTTTGGTTTCTCGTTCAGCCAATATCCCAGAACGGTGGCAGACGTCATCAAATCTTCCATCTTGTGGACGATCTGTCTGCAATTCCCGGCGATCATCGTCGGCTGGCTGATCGGGAACACACTCGGCGCGTTGGCCGCTTATCTCAAGGGGGGCTTTGATAAAGTCCTCATGCCCGTTAGTATTTTTGTGAGCAATTTACCGGCATTTGGCATGGCAGTCATTTTGCTGGTCATTTTTGGAGTCGAGCTAAAATGGTTCCCCACCTCCGGTGGATATGGGTTTGACCTGATTCCCAACTATAGCTGGAAATTTATATGGTCTGTGATCGTCCACTACCAACTGCCGTTCTGGTCGATCGTGTTGATCGCGATCGGCGGTCAGGCAATTGGCATGCGCTCCATGGCCATCTATGAGCTGAATGCGGATTATGTAAAATACAGCCGTTTCATGGGCATCAAAGACCGCAAGATCGTCGGTTATGTATTTCGGAATGCGATGCTACCACAAATAACTGGTTTGGCGTTATCGATCGGTACCATGGTCGGCGGTGCGCTGGTGGCGGAAATCATCTTTAGTTATCCGGGGCTTGGTTCCACGATCCTGACGGCTGTGTTGGGAGGGGATTATCCGCTGATCTCGGGAGTCACATTGGTCATCACGTTGATGGTGCTGACCGCGACCTTTGTCATCGAGATTCTGTACGGCTTTATCGACCCGCGTATTAAAGCGGCGCAGGCTGATTAAGGAGAGAGGCTGTTATGAAACATACACTTCGACAAATTTTCCACTCTCCTAAATTTGTTGTTGGTTTTTCCATTTTTATGGGGATCCTGCTGATCGTGATCGTTTATCCGCTGATCATCACGGATCATCCATTAGCCATCATCGCTCAGGGTACGTTCTTCGAACCCGGGATCTATGTGAGTGTTTATGACAGCATTGGTTCGACCCCCTATACACTTAATCTGGATGATGCCGCGGCGAATCGAATTGCAGGCAAGTTGGGCGACGAAGACCGCCTTGCCATAAAGGAATGGCTTATGGCAGTCGGGATTCCTGAAGATGAGATCGATATCGAGAACACCGAAAAACTCCTGGATCAGTGGGTGACCAATTATGACCCCACACAGAAGATCGCTGGCATGACGAATGCCAAGCGAAACTATTTTGTTCGGCTCAATAACTCGCTCGAAGGGATCCTGTCAATCGAGGGGGTGAGCATTGCAGTAAAAAATGCGGAAACGAGCTCCCTGGAGCAGACAGGCGTCGTCAACCAATCTGATTACGTGAATATCAGCCAGGTCCCGAATGTACGGATGTTGCCGCTTGGAACCGATAACTTCGGTCGGGATGTGCTGACGGAGCTGGTTGCGGCTACCCGCGTATCGCTGCAGATCGGTTTTGTCGCGGGGATCATCGCAACCTTGATCGGTTTGGCCTTGGGATTGCTGGCGGGGTATATCGGCGGCGTGGTGGATGACGTCATTATGTTCATCACCAATCTCTTTACCGTCATCCCTGGCTTTGTATTGTTGATCTTGATTTCATTCAGCATTGGGCAGGAACAACGCGGTGCCTTCACGGTCGCAGTGGTGATCGGGTTTACCTCCTGGGTCTGGACTGCCCGGGCAGTGCGGGCGCAAGTGATTTCACTGCGGAATCGCGACCATGTCAACCTGTCGAAACTATCCGGGCACTCACTCGTTCACATCATTACCGCCGATATTCTGCCTTACATCGCTTCTTACGTTGTTATGGCGCTGATCCTGCAAATTTCCTCTGGAATCCTGGCGGAGGCTGGCTTGTCGATCCTTGGGCTGGGACCAAGAACAACTGAAGTACCAACCCTGGGTTTGATGATGAACTGGGCAATGATCTACCAGGCACAGATCCTGGGAAAATGGTGGGCGTATTTCCCCGTGATCGTAGTCATCGCTCTGATTGCGTTCTCGTTGAATTTGATGAATACGGGTCTCGACCAGGTATTTAATCCGGCATTGAGAGACTAGGAGATCGACATGTCGAATGTCATGTTAGAGGTTAAGGAACTGACAACAAAATATATCACCCGGTTTCGGGAAGATGTGTACGCGGTGGACCACGTTTCCCTGAAGGTCGAAGAAGGGAAATCACTGGGGATTGCCGGAGAGTCCGGCTGCGGAAAGTCGACGCTGGCGCTCAGCCTGATGGGTTATTACTTCCCTCCGTTGCACTATACGAGTGGCGAGATCATCATCGATGGGCGTACTATTTCCGGGATGGACCCTGATGAAGTTCGTAAATTGATATTGGGGGCGCAGATTGCCTATATCCCCCAATCCGCCATGAACGCCCTTAACCCTACCCAGAAGATCATCAACTTTATAGAGGATGTGATTCAAGAACATGATCTTTACGTCACCAAGAAGGATATTTATGACCGTGCCAGAATATTGTTTGAGAACTTGGGGCTTCCAGCGGAGGTACTGCAAAAATACCCCGTGGAACTTTCGGGCGGCATGAAACAGCGCACGGTGATTGCGGTCTCTGTGCTGCTTTTACCAAAAGTGCTGATCGCCGATGAGCCTTCCTCCGCCCTCGATGTCACTTCACAGAAGATGGTCATCAAGATGCTGCGGCAATTAATGGAAACTGGTTTGATCAGTTCGATGATCTTCATCACGCATGAGCTTCCGCTCCTTTACAACGTGACCGACGATATTATGGTCATGTACGCCGGGCAGATCGTGGAGAAGGCCACCGCACAGGAAGCTGTGTTTGACCCGCTCCATCCCTATTCCAAAGGTCTGATGGGCTCGATCATTGTGCCTGAAAAAGGTCTGCGGGATGTCAAACTGGCAGCCATTCCCGGGGTGCCCCCTAATCTTAAAAAACCACCGGCGGGCTGCCGGTTTGCCGAACGCTGCAAATACGTTCGAGAAGAATGCACCTTACATTCCATTCCTCTTCGCGATGCGGGTGGCGGACGCGCGTACCGCTGCATCATATCAGAAAAGGAACTGAGGGAAATTTATGCAAGGGAGGCTGATAGAAATGTCAGATGAAAAAAAAATATGCCTGAGCACGTCCGGGCTTACCAAGGTATTTGGGTTTGGACGCCAGAAAACTGTTGCCGTGGATCATGTGGATCTTAATCTTTTCGAGGGCGAAGTTGTCTCACTCGTGGGCGAATCGGGCAGCGGAAAGACCACGTTGGCGAAGATGCTTTTGGGATTGATCAGCTCTACTGAGGGCGATATTTACTTCCAGGGGAAAAAACGCGATATCAGCACTCATAAGAAGAAAAAGGAATACTGGAAAAATATTCAGGCGATCTTTCAGGATCCGTTCTCTTCATACAACATATTTAATAAGATTGATGCCGTGCTGTTAGATTGTATTCGCATGCGCGGCGGTGGAAATCTCCCGCGTGCGAAAAAAGTGGAGTTGATGGCCGAGGCGTGCAGCTTTGTCAACTTGAAGTTCGAGGAATTGACCAACAAGTATCCTTTTGAGCTTTCCGGCGGACAGATGCAGCGGTTGATGATCGCCCGTATCTTCCTGCTGAAGCCGAAGATCCTGCTGGCTGATGAACCCACCTCGATGATCGATGCCAGTTCACGCGCGACCATCCTGGATGAGCTGATGCAATTGCGTAAGGAAACCGGGATGACGATTATTTTCATCACCCATGATATTGGCCTGGCGTACTATGTTTCTGACAGCGTATATATTATGGAGCATGGAAAACTTGTTGAAAGCGGATCTGCCGATGAGGTGATTCTGCATCCGAAAGAGGCTTACACCCGGCGCTTGATCAATGATGTTCCAAAGATCCATGAAGAATGGGATCTTTCAACGGTGTAATGCATTCATGTGGCTGGATTAGGGAACAAGCCGGCAACGGAATTTGGAAACTAGTGAGGTGACCCTACTGAATAAAGGTCAAACAAACCGCCTGCTGGGATTTCCAGTTGATGCGCGTCTACTGATTATCAACGCCGATGATTTCGGGATGTGTCATGCGATTAATGAGGCCATCTTCCGGGCGCTGAAAGAAGGTGTGCTTCGTTCCACAACCTTGATGGTGCCCTGCCCCTGGGCTTTGCATGCCATGCATTTCCTCGCCGACCATCCCGAAATTCCCTTCGGCGTTCACCTCACCGTTATTTCTGATTGGGTCGATTATCGCTGGGGACCAGTGACCCCCAGAACAAAGGTGCCATCCCTGATTGATAAAGCAGGATATTTTTACAACTTTGAACACATGCCTGAATTTCTGGCTCAGGTCAGCCTGGATCAGCTGGAAATGGAATTCAGGACGCAGATCGAAGCCGTGCTGGCCGCCGGGCTTCAGCCTACTCACTTGGATTGGCATTCTCTGCGTATCGGCGGCAGAGCGGATATTTTTGATGTGATGTTGAGGCTGGCGAGAGAATATGGACTGGCGCTCCGGGTGGCCGGACGATCCTGGATCGAAAATGTGCAAAGCAAGAGTCTCCCCAGCAACGATTACGACTTTTTGGACAGTTACCTGCTTGATCCGGTCGATAAATCAGCGGGTTATGAGCAGCTGTTACGCGAGTTACCGGTGGGTCTGAGCGAGTGGGCGGTGCATCCTGGGCTGGATAACTCCGAGTTACTGGCTATAGAAGCCGATAGTAAGCATGTCCGCCAGAGGGATTACGATTTCTTGATGTCGCAAGTGGCGCAGGATATTGTGCACGAAGAAGGCATCATCCTTCTAGATTATCGAGCCTTGCAGAAGATTTGGAAAGAAAAGTGAGTTCATAGGAAAACGCACGATGAGGATTCAATCTTTGACAGGCGCCTGGCAGTTTCGCCAGGCGGGCACTGACGAGTGGCTGCCCGCCAGCGTCCCCGGCGGTGTGCATACCGATTTGCTGGCCCTCGGCCGCATCCCCGACCCGTTTGTGGGCGATAACGAAAAACGCGTTCAGTGGGTGGCCGAGGCCGACTGGGAATATCGCCATCCGTTTACGGCCGCGCCTGAACTTTTACACCAGTCACATATCTGGCTGGTCTGCGACGGGCTGGATACGCTGGCGACGGTCAACCTGAATGGTCGCGAGTTGGGCCGCGCCGCAAATATGTTCCGGCAGTATCGCTGGGACGTGAAGCCGCTACTCAAGGCAGGCGAAAATGACCTGCGCCTCGTTTTTGACTCTCCCGTGCGCTTTGCTGCCGCGCAACAGGCCATCCGCCCTATGGCGGGCGTTTCGCATGCCATTCCGGGCGGGCCACATTTACGCAAAGCGCCCTGCCACTATGGCTGGGATTGGGGCCCGCAGTTGCCTCCCATCGGCGTCTGGAAGGCTATTCGGCTGGAAGGCTATGCGGGCGCGCGTATTGCGGAAGTCCGCCTCAGCCAACAGCACGCCGGAGGCCAGGTCACAGTCGCGGCGCGGGTCGCCGTTCAAAGTTGGGATGAAGCACCTCGCTTGGTAGTCATGCGCCTTGTCGCGCCGGATGGGCTGGTTTTTGAAACCCGCGCCGCATTCGCCCCAGGTAACGAGAGCACACTGCGGGTGGATATACCCAATCCGCAAATTTGGTGGCCGAATGGCTATGGCGCGCAGCCGCTCTATCGGGCCAGCGTCGAACTGCATCAATCGAACCGCCTGTTGGACCAGCGCGAATACCAACTGGGCCTGCGCACCCTCGAACTGCGCCAACAGCCGGACGAATGGGGCCGTTCCTTCACTTTCGTTGTCAACGGGTTGCCCATTTTCGCCAAAGGCTCCAACTGGATCCCGGCAGATTCTTTCCCCACCCGGATCACGGGCGATTATCTGGAAGGTCTCATTCGCTCAGCGGTTGAGACGCATCAGAATATGCTGCGCGTCTGGGGCGGTGGCTTTTACGAAGATGAGCGCTTTTATGATTTGTGTGACCGCTATGGAATTCTGGTCTGGCAGGATTTTATTTTTTCTTGCAGTATTTACCCGCTGGATGAGCCTGGTTTTGTCGAAAATGTGCAGGTCGAAGTGGTTGAAAACGTTCGACGCCTGCGACATCGAGCTTGTCTGGCCTTGTGGTGTGGTAACAATGAGATGGAACAGGGTTGGGCGGAGTGGAATTGGAACAAGCCTGAACTACAGGACTTGAAGGCCGCTTATGATCGTTTTTTCCACCATACGCTACCGGAGTGGTGTAAGGCCGAAGACCCTGACCATGCCTATTGGCCCAGCTCACCGTCCTCGGATACGCCTTTCGAGAATCCTAATGGTCAGCAACAGGGCGACGCGCATTATTGGGAGGTTTGGCATGGGCGCAAGCCTTTCACTGCATACCGTAACCAATACCCGCGCTTTATGAGTGAGTTCGGTTTTCAAGCCTTGCCTCCTTTGGAGACCATCCGCACCTACGCCGCAGAACCTGATTGGAACATGACCTCCTACATCATGGAGATACACCAGAAAAATGCCAGTGGAAACTCCCTGATGGTCGGACAAATGCTCGACACGTTCCGGCTGCCCAAGGATTTTGTCTCGCTGGTCTACTTGAGCATGGCGCTCCAGGCGGAGGGCATCCGTTACGGTGTGGAACACTGGCGGCGCCATCCTGATCGTGTCGCCGGGATCCTATACTGGCAACTCAACGACTGCTGGCCGGTGGCTTCCTGGTCCAGCCTGGACTACTTCGGGCGTTGGAAGGCGCTGCACTACGCCGCACGCCGCTTCTATGCGCCGCTGATGCTTTCCATCGAAGACAAGCCGCCCAAACAGGGAGTTTATGTTTCCAATGACCTGCTCGAGCCCTGGGAGGGAACCGTGCGCTGGTCGCTTGAGACGCTCGCCGGCGAGGTCCTGACGTCGGGACAGGCGCCGGTTATGGCAGCCCCACAAGCTGCGACCCAGGTGTGCGACCTTGATTTTTCCGATCGCATCTCGGATGACAACATCCGCACGCTGGTTTTCATAGCCGAACTATACCAGGGG
>Ga0209751_10006469_pt1 | contig 10841 bp, 9 predicted proteins | sample RifCSP13_1_FD_184019 | JGI IMG/M metagenome (GOLD analysis project Ga0209751, IMG submission 184019) | Soil microbial communities from Rifle, Colorado - Rifle CSP2_sed 13_1 (SPAdes) (version 2) | ecosystem: Environmental > Terrestrial > Deep subsurface > Rock core/Sediment | place: Rifle...
CCTTGCTGGGTGACAGTCCATGTCAGCACCTGGTCATCGCCCACGTTCTCCGGGGCAAGGACCGCTCTGGGGGGGATGAAACTCTGCTCGCGGAGGTTGTAGTTAAAGGTGACCTGAGCGGGGAGGCTGCCCAACTCAGCTTGTTCCGGCAATTCCAGGTAAATCGAATCGCTGTTTGCCACCACCAACGAGCCGTAACGCAATTCACTATAAACCGTTTGCTCACCGGAGGAGGCTGGAAGCTGCCAGGAGGCATGGTTGCTAAAGGGCTGCCAGTTTGACCATTCTTCGTTGTTGTTGCGAAAACGCATCTCGCTCCAGTTCGTTCCATAGACGTACAGAGAAACATCCCGATTGTCTGTTCGCGGCGCTTCGTTATTGATGATGAGTGGATAAACCCCCGTGCGCTTACCGAAGTCTTGAACCCAGTAGCGGTAGTAATAGCCGTTTCCCTGGTAATAACCGACGCCAATTTCCCAGTTGTCCGTGCTCAAGATGTTGTTGCGATGTCCCGTGCTGTTCATCCAGGCAGCCATGACCGAGGCTGGCGACGTATAACCGGCGGCGATATTCTCGGCTCTGGCACCGCTGTAGAAAGAATCGATGCGTGTCCACGTCGAACAAACATAGACTAGGCTACCATTTTGGCGGTCATACGAATCGTGTTCGAAGTAATCGTCCTGTCCCAGATCAGCTGCATGGTAACGGGCTGATTCCATTAACCCGTCGACTGCTTTCAAAGGCGGCAGGTTGCGGGATACTCGCTCGTTATTGACGAGGACGATTACCTCCTTTTCAAAATCCGCATTCACCACTGAGGCAAATTGCCCTCCACAGGAGGTAAAATTCGGATAGAGAGATGCTTCTCCTCCGGAAGCAGGGTCTCCGATCGTTTCGGGCTGCGGAGTTGGGGGGGCAGACGTCGCCGGGATACCCGGATAAAGAGTGAGAAGCGTAATCAGCGTTATCGCAGTTATATATGAGAAAAGACGATTTTTTACAATCATAGTTGCCTTCCAAAATCAACTGGAGTATACTTCGGGTAAGCCATTTTCCACCTAACAAGGTCGATAGCTATTATTGTTGTAAATAATGAAAATAAGGCAATAAATAATGATATCCCAGACTCCAGTTACACGCGCTTTGGAAGCAAGAGGTGTTCCCTATAAGGTTTTTCGCCACCCCGGGCAAGTAACGTCGCTGGAACAAGCAGCTAGGGAGAGAGGACAGAGACCAGAGCAGGTTGTCCGTAGCATTCTGTTCCGGCTGGCCAAGGATGAGTTTGTGATGGTTTTGGTGAGCGGGCCAGACCAGGTATCCTGGCAAGCCTTGCGCAGCTATTTGGGCCGTTCACGGCTGAGCTTGGCAAGCCAGGAGGAAGTGCTGGCAGCCACGAGCTATCCGCTTGGGGCAGTATCGCCGTTTGGGCTGCCTGCTCCCATGAGAATTCTGGTAGATGAGCGTATATTGGATGAGGAGGAAATTTCGATCGGTTCTGGAGAGCGCGGCGTGACCGTGATGGTAAGCTCAAAAGATTTTATCGCTGCCTTAGATCATTGTGAGATTGGGCGATTCAAATCGGACTAGCTTCCTGCGAGCGGATGCGCTGCCAGTTTTGCCGAGATAGGCGCCGCAAATGATGGTGAAGCATATCACAAACCGCGAAAATCCGATTAAAGAGGAAGTTAACCTCCGGCCAACATCTTGTAAACAGATGGGAAGCAAGCAGAATTGGGGATTTACTGAGCCAATTAGCGCAGGTAGCCGTGCTGGGTGAACCAGTCCAGGGCGTCCTTGATTGACTCGGAGAAAGGTCGGGTGGTTAATCCAAGACTTTGGGCTGCCTTCGAGGAGTCAAAGCCTCGCCAGCGGACCAGGGCAGCCAGATGATTGCCGGTCAGATTAACTCCTGGGATTAATCTGTCGAGGTAAATAACCAGATTTACCAATCCCATTGGCACTCCAAAAGCTGGCGGCTTGCACCCGATGACATGGCTGACCTCGAACATTGCCTCCTTGAGGCTGAGATTGTGCCCGCCAATAATATAACGCTCACCCACAACGCCGTGTTCAACAGCCTGGATGTGCGCAGCAGCCACATCGCGGACATCGATCACATTTACTATCCCGGGAAGCCAGGCGACCATGCGACCTTCAGCAGCGGCCAGCAACAATCTCCCCAGGGTGAGGTGGACATCTCCAGGTCCAAAAACAGCCGTAGGGTTGAGAATTACTGCCGGAAAACCACCGGAAGCCGCTTCAAGAAGGGCTGATTCCATGAGGTATTTGGATTCGTAATACGCGCTACCCTTTAATTCCCCAGGTCGATAGTAATCGTTTTCGTCTGCCAGGCGATCGGATCCCCGAGGGGGAAAACCGATGGTGCTGAGCGAGGAAGTATAGATTAAGCGGGCGATCCTTGCTCGCGAGGCCGCCCGGATGACTCTGTCCATTTGCCGACGGGCATAATCAATGTAATCGGCCAGCGAGAGCCGTTCTTTCCTGGTCGGGTAATATGCGGCGGCATGAAATACGACCTCGACGCCAGACATGGCGCGCTTGAGTGATTCGGGATCGTCCAGGTTGCCGGTGATCCAGTCTATATCCAGATCGCCAAGATGGCCGGTTGAATTCGGTTTCCGCCTGAGCCCGCGAGTATACCAGCCAGCTTCATAGGCGGTTTTTGCGATATGGCCGCCGATAAAACCGGTTGCTCCTGTTACCAGCACTTTCATGTTCTGAAATGGGTCGATCATTAGAGCGAGATGCCAAGCTTATCGGCCAGCTTTTTCGTCGATGGCTCGACGAGGGTAGAGCCATCTTGGAAGACGATCGTGGGCACACTGCGCATGCCCTTATTTTTCTTTTTGACAAATTGTTCACCTTCCGGATCTAGATCGATGTCAATCCAGTGATACGGGATATGGTGTTGATCGAGGAACTGTCTGGCGCGACGGCAATCACCGCACCAACTCGTCCCATACATCACGATGCTTTTCTCTGCCATGCATCACCTCCCATTGATCACCCGTAATTCCACTGCACACATAGCCATTGAAACTTTCCTTCCACAACAACGACATTCTACCAAATTACCCTCATGCGGCTCATCTCCGGCTTACCAATTATAATTTCACTGGTAGAATGGGATATTATCTATTTTGAGTAAGCTCTATCGGGTTGCAGATCATCAGCACGAAAAGTATTTCGTTTAGGAAATGGTGCCAAAAGCAAACTTTGCCAGGTATGCTTGGACCGTTCTCGCTTTCAATATTCTCGTGATCTTATGGGGAGCCTTCGTGAGGGCGACCGGCTCAGGCGCGGGCTGCGGCAGTCACTGGCCGTTGTGCAATGGGGAGGTTTTACCCCGCGCTCCGCAAGTGGGAACTTTGATAGAATTTTCCCATCGCCTGAGCAGCGGCATAGCCTTTATACTGGTGCTCATCCTGGTCGTGCAATCGTTGCGGCTCTATCAGAGGGGCAGCCCTGTCCGCCTTGGGGCTGCTTTATCCCTCGGTTTCATGATCACCGAAGCGCTGATCGGCGCAGGGCTGGTGTTGTTTAATTGGGTCGCTCAGGATGCTTCGCTGGGCAGGGCGATTTCGATCGTTGTGCATCTGATCATTACCTTCATCCTGCTGGGCTGTTTGACACTGACAGGCTGGTGGGCGTCAGGGGGAGGACGAATCCAGTTTGCTGGCAGAGGGATGGTGAGCTGGATGATCGTACTCGGGTTGTTCGGGATGATAATTTTGGGGATGAGCGGTGCGTTGACTGCTTTGGGAGATACGCTATTCCCGGCAGTTAATCTAGCCGAAGCGATCCAGCAGGATTTCTCCCCAAGCGCACATTTTCTCATCCGCCTCAGGATACTCCACCCGACGATTGCAGTCATTGTGGGCGGTTATCTGATCGCCTTGGCAGGTTTTTTTCGCCTGAGAACCCGGCACCGGCCTGTCCTTCGCTGGTCACGCCTGCTTACTGCTCTGATCATCGTCCAGCTTGGGGCAGGCCTGGTAAACGTGTTATTACTCGCCCCGGTCTGGCTGCAGTTGGTCCATCTGTTTCTGGCGGATGTGGTGTGGATATCCCTGGTGATGATGGCGGCATCAATTCTAAACGCCGATCTCGAATTGGAAGCCGAGCGCCTGGTTTTCAGCGTCCGAGAAATAGGCCAACAGGCGAAATAATAATTTTATAAAGGTAGATCAAAGACAACGAGCTATGGATTGCCAACAGACAACCTTTGCTTTAAGAACACGATTGGAAGAGTTGCGCAAGCAAATCCATTACCATAACTACCGGTATCACGTTCTGGATAGCCCGGAGATCAGCGACAACGAATTTGATCGTCTCTTGATTGAGCTGAAGGATATCGAATCGCGCCATCCTGAGTGGATTACGCCAGATTCGCCCAGCCAGCGAGCCGGAGCTGCGCCCTCGGAAAGATTCAATAAAGCTGCTCATCCCGGCCCTATTCTGAGTTTAGGTAATGCCTTTGACGCCCAGGCTGTGCGCGCCTGGTACGAAAGAATCTTAAAACTGGACGAGCGGGTCTCCGGCGCAAAGTTTGTCGTCCAACCAAAAATCGATGGATTAACGGTTGTCCTGCATTATCGGCAAGGTATTTTCATTCAGGGGGCAACCCGCGGTGATGGTCTTATTGGCGAGGAGATCACACCCAACCTGAGGACAATCAGGACGCTGCCTTTGCGCATTCCCGTCACGATCGGGGGAGCGCAACCGCCAGAGTATCTCGTCGTGCGTGGTGAGGCTTTTATCACGATCAAGGACTTCGAAGAACTCAATAAGCGCCTCGAAAAGGCAGGTGAAAAGATATATCTCAACCCCCGCAATACGGCTGCTGGTTCGCTCAGGCAGCTAGACCCAACCCTAACCGCGTCGCGACCGCTCACCCTGCTGCTATACGAGATCGTGGATGGCAGCGACAGCCTGCCTGGCAGCCATCACGAAGCAGTGAATTACCTGCAGGAGCAGGGATTCCCGGTTGTTGAGCAATACATTTGTGGAGATCTTGAAGAGGCAATTGAAGCGTATGCGCAGATTTATGAACGCCGGAATGAATTCGCTTTTGAAACGGACGGGGCTGTAATCAAGATTGACGATCTCTCTCTGGGGCGTGACCTGGGCGTAGTTGGCAAGGATCCGAGAGGCGCAATTGCATTTAAATTCCCGGCTCAAGAGGTCACAACCCAACTGCTGGACATCATCGTTAATGTCGGTCGGACAGGCGTGCTGACCCCGCAAGCGATACTGGCGCCGGTCAATATCGGCGGTGTGATTGTCAAGCAAGCCACGCTGCATAACTTCGACTATATCGCTGAAAAAGATATCCGCATTGGCGATCGGGTAGCCGTGAAGCGAGCAGGAGATGTCATCCCGTATATCATTGGACCGATAATATCGACCAGGACCGGTGACGAAATCCCCTATATACCTCCGCAGGTATGCCCGGCGTGCGGTCAACCGGTTGAACACCTGGAGGGTGAGGTCGCCTGGTATTGCGTGAACGCTGCCTGCCCGGCTCAGTTGATCAGGAACCTGGAACATTTCGTCGTGCGCGGCAGCATGGATATCGTGGGCCTGGGGATTAAAATTGTCGAGCAACTGGTTGAGACTGGCCTGGTGAAAGATATGGCTGATCTTTACTCTTTGCAACGGGAGGATTTTCTCAAGCTCGAAGGTTTTGCGTATAAAAAAGCGGATAATCTGATCGCGGCGATCGAAATGTCGAAGAGCCGCTCGCTGGCACGCGTGATCAACGCCCTGGGAATTCGAGGCGTGGGCGAGGTCGTGGCGGGTGACCTGGCAAGTGTGTTCCCGGATTTGGAGCAATTATCCAAGGCAAATTTAGAGGAAATACAGACTATCGAGGGAATCGGACCAAACATCGCCCAGGCGATTGTAGATTGGTTCGAGCGCCCTTCGAACCAGCGAATCCTGGAAAAGCTGCGCAAATCGGGCGTTTGGCCGCGTGAAAAGGCTCAAATATCGGTTTCTGAAACGCCAGGCAATTTGAGGGATTTGACGTTCGTGGTGACAGGGTCGCTCGTGGAATTTACCCGCGAGGGGGTAAAAGAATTCATCAAATCTCATGGCGGTAAGGTGAGCGAGTCTATCAGCAAGAATACCGATTACCTGGTAGTCGGTGAGAATCCTGGATCAAAGCTGGATAAAGCCAGAACCTTGGGTGTGCCGATAATCGATGAGGCAGGACTACGAAAATTGGTCGGTAGTTGACAGTTTATGCTGCCTCGGCTAAACTTGTTTTGTTTAGTCCAATTGCCCAGGAGATCAGAATGGAAAATCAAGTCAACGACACCATCATGCAACGCGTCCGGTACATGAATGAACGAATCGCAAATGCCAAAGCGGCTGATTTGTATTATTACAACCAACCGGTGACTGAGTTGAGGGGTGGGGCGCGAGTCCTGGTCAACGACCGGGAGATGGGCATGTATGCATCTTACAGCTACCTTGGCTTGATTGGACATCCGCGCATCAGCCAGGCTGCAAAAGAGGCGATCGACCGTTTCGGCACTGGGACGCATGGTGTAAGAACCCTGGCGGGATCATTAACCATCCACAACGAACTTGAGGAGACCATTGCGGCATTCAAAGGCGCAGAAGCGGCAGTGACATTTTCTTCCGGTTATGTCACCAATCTGACGGTTATTTCTACGTTGTTGGGCCGCGGTGATTATGTTATTTCGGACAAGCTAAACCACGCCAGTATTGTTGATGGCTGCCTGATGTCCGGAGCGAAGTTTTTACGCTTCAAGCATAACGACATGCAGGCTTTGGAGCAGCGCCTGGAACAAGTCCCCAGCGACGCCACCACGCTGGTCGTCGTCGATTCGGTTTTCAGTATGGATGGCGACGTGATCGATTTCCCCAAATTGGTCGAGCTGTGCAAAAAGTACGGCGCCTGGATCATGATCGATGAAGCTCATTCGGTAGGCGTGCTTGGAAAGACGGGTAGAGGTGTAGAAGAGCATTTCGGGATGGAGGGAGCGATCGATTTCAAGATGGGGACGCTCAGCAAGACCATACCTTCGGTAGGCGGTTACATAGCGGGTAAGAAAGAGCTGATTGAATACCTTCGCCATACAAGCCGGGCGTATATTTTTTCTGCAGCTATTCCTCCAGCGCAAGCTGCGGCTGCCAAGGCGGCTTTTGATGTTATTTTAGACGAGCCATGGAGAGTCGAGAAACTCAACGCGAATTCCAGGCAGTTCATCGAGGGTCTTAAATCGCGCGGTTTCGATACCTTGTGCACGTCAACGGCAATCGTGCCTGTGGTCTGTGGAGGCGACGAGACCGCCTTCATGATGACCCGGCATGCGCAACATCATGATATCTTCGTGCTGCCGGTTGTATCCCCGGCGGTGCCGCCAGGTCTCGCCAGGCTGCGAGCGACGGTTACCGCAGCCCACGAGCCAGACGAGATCGAGCATGCAATGAACGTGATCGAGATGGCGGGGAAGGAAATCGGAGTGTTGTAATCCATCCAGGGTGTGAAGATCACACCCTGATTTTTGGTACGCCCAGCATGGCAACTGTTGTCCTTAAACCCGGCAGGGATAAATCGATACTCCGTCGCCATCCATGGATTTTCTCGGGCGCGCTGGCCGAAGTTCGCGGCGCTCCGGAAGATGGCGAGACGGTTGAGGTGCTCTCCAGCCAGGGGGAATACCTGGCAAAGGGGGCTTACAGCTCGGCATCCCAAATCCGGGTGCGCATATGGAGCTGGGACCCGGATGAGGAAATTAGCCCCGATTTCTTTCGCCAGCGCATCGAAAAGTCGATCCGGCGAAGAGAGGGGTGTGTTGACCCGACCCAGACGGATGCGGTCCGCCTGGTTCACGCTGAATCGGATGGTCTGCCCGGCCTGATTGTGGATCGCTATCGAGACATCCTTGTAATGCAATGCCTGAGCTGGGGGATTGAGAGGTGGCGGGAGACGCTGGTCGACGTGTTGGTAGAACTAACCGGCTTGGACTGTGTTTTCGAGCGCTCAGATGTAGAGGTGCGCGCGCTGGAAGGCCAGGAGGCCAGATCAGGGCCATTGCATGGAGGCACGCCGCCTGAGCGCATCAAGATATCCGAGTTCGGGATCGAGTATTGGGTCGATGTTCAGCATGGACATAAAACCGGCTTTTACCTGGACCAGCGGGCAAACAGAAAGACCGTTCGGCAATTCGCCAATGGCAGGGAGGTGCTCGATTGCTTCGCGTATACAGGAGGATTCACACTAGCAGCGCTAAAAGGCGGGGCGAAAAAATCTCTATGTATCGAGGCGTCGGCGGAGGCGATCGATCTTGGGAGGGAAAATGTCGCTCTCAATGGGTTCAATCCAGAGGCAGTAGAATGGGTTCAGGGGAACGCATTTCAAGAAATGCGTAAACTGAGAGATCGAGGACGCAGCTTTGATCTTGTAATCCTGGATCCCCCGAAATTTGCGGCTACGGCAGCCCAGGCGGCGCGGGCGGCGCGGGGCTATAAAGATATCAATTTATTGGGACTTAAGCTGCTGCACCCGAGGGGCATCCTGGCGACGTTTTCCTGTTCGGGCGGGGTTGACGCTGATCTTTTCCAAAAGATCCTCGCTGGCGCGGCTTTAGACGCCGGCGTGGAAGCCCGGATCATCCAGCGCCTCAGCCAGGATTGCGATCATCCGGTGGCGTTGAACTTTCCGGAGGGGGCGTATTTGAAAGGGCTGATCGTATGTGTTGAATGAAGAACGAAACTCTAGGAGAAGACCCATGATGTCCAGAAAAAACCTGGAGACAGGCGATTTAGTCAAAATCTTAAAGGGTGAATGGGCTGGGTCAGCCGGCATTGTCACCCAGCCCGTAATTGAGCAAAAGCCGGGTCACGTGCTGGTGCACAAGGACGGCTACTTATCAGGGATAGATGTTGCCAGCGAAGATGTCGAGATGGTAAATGAAAGCAGCGAGGGCTTTGCTCAACTTGCCTACCAACTCATTAAGCTCGGGAGTCTTGTGATCGAGAAGAAGCTGATTGTGTACCGCGCCTAGAGCAGATCTGACGGGTTTTCATGGGCTTATTTCCGGTAAGAAAGCACAGCTTTCTTTAGATCATTGCCAGAGCAGGCTCTTTCGGAAACCCATCAGGTCTAATCTGAAAAGGTTGCCTAGTTTTCAGAGAAAACAGCTCAAAATAAGCAAAAAACTGGCGAAAACGCCAGTTCTTGCTTAAGGTGGAGATGGCGGGAATCGAACCCGCGTCCGAAAGATTCAACCCGCGAATATCTACGAGCGTAGTCGGTTGATTTTTGTCGCCAGGCGTCTCACAACCAACAAAGACGACGCCCGACCAACCGCTGGGACCCGAAAGCCCCTCTTTCGCACGGTTAGCGGCGTGATGTGCGGCACTCCGACTTTCTCTCGCCCGGCTCCACCACCGGTCGGAGAGCGGGGTGGGCGGACGTGGCCCTACATTGAGGGCCAGCTACCCTTTCGCTCGCTTATGCAGCGAGAGGAAGAGCAGCGTAGGTTGTGCTGTTGGCACTTGTTTTTTTGCGCTGATTTATCGAGGTCGGCGCCTCTCGGCTCGCAATTCGGGGCCAGCCTCTCCCGTCGAAGCCTGTCATCCCCGTGCACTCATATTATACATGAAATATATATGAATAACATAAACGGTTTTCATGGAATTTGCACAGTGAACAATAATGCGTCAGGTGGACATGATATACTGAGAGAAACTTTTATTTAACGATGGGGTTTCCATAGGTGAAACCCTGTCTGGATGAATGGATATCCATGCAGGAAATCAGCGACGAAGAAGCGTTAATTCGAGCCTCAAAAGGTGAGGGCGATGCCTTTGGGGTGTTGTACGAGCGCTATGTCGGTCGTATTTATAACTATGTATATTATCGAATGGGAGATCCGTTTGATGCGGAGGATTTAACCGCCCGTGTATTTTACCGGGCGATGCGGCATATCAGCAATTATCGCAACCTGGGCTTACCCCTGTCTGCGTGGTTGTACAGGATTGCACATAACCTGGTGGCAAACTGGCACAGAGATAACAGCCGGAGGAAAGAGATTCCCCTGGAGGATGGATTTTTCGCCAGCCGGAACAGCATCCATCCGGAATACGAGCTCCTGGAAAGCGAAGAGCAGGAAAGGTTAATTTGGATCATTCGCAGTCTATCGCCAGAGCGTCAGCAGCTTTTGATCCTGAAATTTGTCGAGCACCTCTCTAACGCAGAAATTGGCCAAATTATGGGTCGAACTGAGGGAGCTATCAAGAGTCTTTACCATCGGACGCTCATCACGCTTAGAGACCAATATGGAAATCTGGATTTTATCGAATCGCTAGCCCCGGGGGATAATCACCAAACATTAGAAAGGCAGTGATCTCGATGATACGCATTGTGATGGATGGAGCAGGTGATATACCTGAAGACTGGATAAAGGAATATCAAATAGACGTTATTCCTATTAACATTCATTTCGAGGATAAGTCTTTCCTGCAGGGAGTCGATCTGAGCAACGAGGATTTCTATCGGCTGGTGGAAATTAATAAAGCCATCCCGAAGACTTCTCAGCCATCTCCGGGACAATTCATTGACTTTTACAAAAACATTGCCGATATTGGTGATACGATCCTGTCCATCCATGTCACCCAGCAATTGTCGGGCACCTACGCCTCCGCGGTCATGGCGGCGAAAGAATTGGAGGGCAGTTACGACGTGATTCCAATTGACTCGGGCAATGGCTCGGTCGGTATGGGATTCATGTGCCGGGATGCCAGGAAAATGGAACGCGAAGGCGCGCTGTGGACAAGATTTT
>Ga0209751_10006471_pt1 | contig 10839 bp, 14 predicted proteins | sample RifCSP13_1_FD_184019 | JGI IMG/M metagenome (GOLD analysis project Ga0209751, IMG submission 184019) | Soil microbial communities from Rifle, Colorado - Rifle CSP2_sed 13_1 (SPAdes) (version 2) | ecosystem: Environmental > Terrestrial > Deep subsurface > Rock core/Sediment | place: Rifle...
TGAGGGCGAATCTGGAGCTGTTCAAGAAGCTCCGGAGCTGACGCGACGCGGGGCGCTCATGGCGGCGAAGAGCGCTTGCAATGGACCCCGGGAAGGGGGAGACTCCCGCTCCCACCCGTCGTGACGTCAATCTTGGCGTCACTCCAAGGAGAAACAGATTGAACAGAGGAATGTGTCGCTGGATGACCGTGCTCGTCGGGAGCGTGCTGGCCGTCGCCGTGGGTTCGACCGTGACAGCGCAGGACCAGCCGGTGGTCTACACGCGCGTAGCCCAGTGGCAGATCGCACGGCCCAGCTGGGGCGCCTACGAGAAGGACCTGAAGAAGACGACGGTCCCGGTCATGGAGAAGCTGCTGGCCGACGGCGTGATCATCGAGTTCGGCGCCGACCGCAACACGGTCCACAGCCCCGACGGCTACACGCACTCCACCTGGTTCTGCGCCAAGAGCCTGGCCAACCTGGAGAAGGCTCTCGACACGCTCGTCGAATCGGAGAGCAAGCTCACCCCCGAGGAGCGTCGCAAGCAGGACACGGAGTTCTCCGGAACCAAGCACGCCGACCTGATCCTGCGCTCGGTCCAGTTCCGCAACCGCACGGTGAAGACGGAGAAGGGATACGGGACCGTGTCCAACCAGAGGATTCTGCCGGGCAAGGTGCAGGACTACCTGGCTCTCTACGACAAGTACACCAAGCCGGTCCTGGAGCAGCTCTACGCGGACGGCGCCGTGACGGGCTATGGAATCGACGCCGAGCTCATCCACACCGGCGACTCCGGCCTCCGGTCCTTCTGGCAGATCGTGCCCGACGCCGACGCGCTCGACAAGGTGGAAGCCGCTTACGCAGCCGCCCGCGCGAAGCGCACGCCCGAGGAACGGCGCGCGATCGGCCTGGCCTTCGCAGAGATCACCGATGCGACGGCGCACCGTGACTCCCAGGCCAGCGTGATCTACTACAGCGCGAAGTAGCACCGCGACGACGAGGAGGGGTCCGGGCGCCGCCCGGACTCCTCGGTCGAGCCGAGCTGCACTTTTTCCAGGGAGTCCCGAATGGCAGGTCGTCCCGTCGGCCGTTTCGTCATCGCCACGCTCGCAAGCCAGACGCTGGCCATTCTGGCGCCGTCTCTGGCTCACGCACAGAACGCGGCGACACTCGCCCAGGTCGACCGCGTGATGGAGACCTACCGGCTCGACGCGCACATCCCGGGCATGGTGTGGGGCATCGTGAAGGACGGAAGGCTCGTGCACGTGAAGGGCGCCGGCGTACAGGACATCGATGCGAAGCGGCCCGTCACGCCCGACACGCTCTTCCGCATCGCGTCGATGACCAAGGCGTTCACGGCGCTCTCGATCCTGCGGCTGCGCGACGAGGGAAGGCTGTCACTCGACGCACCCGCCGAGACGTACGTGCCCGAGCTGAAGACCCTCGAGTACCCCACCGACGACTCACCGAAGATCCGCGTACGCGAGCTGCTCACGCACACGGCGGGCTTCGTGACCGACGATCCGTGGGGCGACCGCCAGACGCCGCTGCCCGAAGACGACTTCACGCGTCTGCTGAGCCAGGGCGTGCCGTTCACGCGTCCGCCGGGCACGGCGATGGAGTACTCGAATCTCGGCTACGCGCTGCTCGGACGCATCGTGGCCAACCTGTCGCAGCAGCCCTACGAGGACGTCGTGCAGCGCACGCTCTTCGCGCCGCTCGGCATGACCGCGACGGACTACGAAGTCGCGGCCGCGCCCGCGGAGCGGCGGGCCCTCGGCTATAGGTGGGAAGACGACCAGTGGAAGCTCGAGCCCACGATGGCGCACGGCGCCTTTGGCGCGATGGGCGGCATTCAGACGAGCGCGAACGACTACGCGAAGTGGGTGGGCTTCCTCCTCTCCGCCTGGCCGCCGCGAGACGGTGCGGACGCTGGGCCCATCAAGCGCGCCAGCGTGCGCGAGCTGGCGCAGGGCGCCAACTTCCCGTCGCTGCGGGTGCGGCCCGGCGCGAGCGGCCCGAACGCCTGTCGTGAAGCCTCCACCTACGCCATGGGCTTGATCGCCGCGACCGACTGCGAGCTCGGGCTCACGCTGAGCCACGGCGGTGGCTATCCCGGCTACGGCTCGCACGTGTTGCTGCTGCCCGACTACGGCGTGGGCATCTTTGCGCTCGCGAACCGCACCTACGCCGGTCCGCGTCCACCGGTGTGGGACGCCGCGGTGGCCATGCTGCGCGCCGGCGATCTGACGGCGCGGGCGGCCCCGGGGTCACCCGCTTTGTCGACCGCGTACGCGGCGGTCGCGAATATCTTCAGCGGCGGCACCCTCGCCGCGGGCGGCGACGTCCTGTCGATGAACTTCCTCATGGACCGCGACGCCGAGCACTGGGCGCGCGACATCGCGGGTCTCAAAGCGCAGGTCGGCACCTGCGACACGAGCGCGCCGATCGCGCCCACGGGTCTCCTCTCGGGCGCCTTCACCTGGACCTGCGCGACCGGCCGCGTCCTCGGGTCGGTGCTGCTGGCGCCCACCCCCACGCCGCAGATCCAGTCGCTGAGCCTGAGGCGCGCGACGCCCTGACGTTTCGACGCGTGAGCGGGGGCTTCAGGGTCGTGGCAGCGGTCGCAGCATTCGGTAGACGGGGACGAGGCCGATGGTCTCGTCCCAGTAGGGCGTCTGGCGGGCCCACCACTCGGAGCGCGCCTCGGGATCGCCTGCGAAAGTGGGGTCGCGCAGGGCCGCCTCCCAGGCGGCGGCCCGCTTCGGATCCTTCAACCCTTCGCGTGCCAGGGCCTCTAGCTCCTGCCCGTCGATCCACTCCTTGCGTTCGAACACTGCCGACAGGATGCCCCACGCCAGTAGCGAGTCCGGCGCATCGGCCTCGAGGAGCTGCACGGCCACCTCGAAGTCGGGCTGGTCGGCCGGCACCCAGAGAGATCCGGCCGGGAGGCGACGCGTCTCCAGGGCCCGCCTGACGCTCACCGAGGTGACCGCCGTGGTCCCCTGATACGGCCTGCCCGCGAATCGCGGCTCGGACAAGCGCTGGGTCTCGACATCGGCCTCGAGGTCGGCCGGCAGTGCCTCCATGCGCAGCCCGTGAGCTCGCAGGCACTGCTCGATCCGGGGCCAGCCCGGCAGCACGACGTACCCGCGCGGTCGGGGCACGGACCGAGTCACTCGCGGCGTGTGGTACCAGGGCAGGTCGCTTTCGAGCAGCTGGCCGCGCTCATAGGTCGTGAGCGGGGTGCCGGTGACCACCGAGGTCGAACGACTGAAGGCAAAGAGGGGAAGGCGCACGCGGTCGGGAGCGCCTCCACCGGCGGCCGGGTCGTCGCGATCGGGTCCGTAGCGCAGGGCGACGTCGGAGGCGGGCGCGTCCGCAACGCCCAGGGCGACCGTCCGCCTCTCCGCTGCGGCCACCGCTTCGACCAGTGCGGAAGGCTCGCTCGCCACCTGCTCGAGCAGCGCTCCGAGCCAGGTGTAGTTGCCGAGCACCCGAGTCCGGAACGGCTTGTGCGAGTGGGTCTCGATCAGGATGGAAGGGCGGTTGCGCAAGGCGAAGTAGCCGGTCGAGTAGCGAGGCCGGTAGGGCGGGGTGATCGCGCCCTTCAGTGGTTCGTCGTTCGAGAGTAGCTCGAGGTACGGCCCGATCGGATGGCCGGCGCTCCTCGTGGCCTCCGCGACGGGCGGCAGGTTGGCCTTCGCCCAGGCGTCGATCGAAGGCGCCGCCTGGGGCGCCTCGGCGGTGGCGTAGCCGACCACCCAGGCGTGGTCGAACCCGTCGCTCACGTGGTTGTCCACGTGCATGTGCGGTCGCCAGGCGTTGACGAGAGCGATCAGGGCTCGAGCCTCGGCGCTGTCGAGCTTGAGGTGGTCGCGGTTCAGGTCCAGGCCGGAAGCGTTGGTGCGGAAGCCCATGCCCGCTTCGGGTCCGTCTTGGTTCGGGCGGTTGAAGCGCGATACCCGCTCGTGGCCGTCTACGTTGTAGATCGGCACCACCAGCAAGGTGACCCGTTCGAGCACGGCCGGGTGCAGGCCCAGGGCCAGGTCGCGCAGCAGCAGCAGCAGGGCGTCCTTGCCGTCGATCTCGCCGGCGTGAATGCCGCCCTGGAGCATCACGATCGGCTTGGACAGCCGGCGAGCGGCCTCGGGCGTGAAGGCCTGGTCTTTCGACACCACCACGAACGGCATCGGCCGACCCTGCTCCGAGGTGCCGAAGGCGCCGAGCTGGAAGTACGCAGAGCGGGCCTGGAGCAGGCCCAGGAAGTCGAGGGTCTCCGCGTACGTGGAGGTCGCCCGGAAGCTCGAGGCCTCGGCTCGCGTGCGCAGCTCGGGCGGGACCTCGGAGCCCGCAGCCAGGCCAGGCGACGGTGCGAGCGAGAGGGAGACGGCGAGCAGGAGGAGGTCCGAGCGGGCTCGGCGGGTCGGGAGCATGCCGAACGATAGGCGATCCGGGGAAGGACAGGAAGTCGACAGGGGTTTGCGCCTGCATCGGCCGTCCTGGCCCCGCTGAAACCGTAACCTACCCGGCTGTTACTTCCCGCGGGACCCAGGCCAGGTCCATCTTCAGCGTTTAGGCCACTCATGTCCTCGTGCCTACAGCTCGTCACCGAGCAGTTCCCCCACCTGCGAGACCGGGTGGCCTGCCTGTTTGACCGCGACCTGCTGTTCCGGGAGCTGTGCGAGGACTACGAGTCCTGCTCGGTCGCGCTCGCGCGGCAGAAGGGCTCGGAAGGGCTGCAGCGCGAGTACGAGCTGCTCCGGCTGCGGCTCGAGACCGAGCTGCTGCGGTTCCTGCACGAGGACGCCGAGACGCCGAGCGGTCGCAAGTAGGCGGAGAGGAGAGGCAGACACATGACGACGCAGGGCACCCGCACCGAGCACGATCTCCTGGGCGAGAAGGCCGTCCCGGCCGACGCCTACTACGGCGTCCAGACCGCCCCCGCGCTCGAGAACTTCCACATCTCGGGCGTGGAGCTGCGCCTCTACCCGAACCTCATCAAGGCGTTCGCCATGGTCAAGCTGGCGGCCGCCCGCGCCAACGTGGACTGCAAGCAGTTCTCGAAGGAGATCCTGAAGGGGATCGAGGGCGCCTGCCAGGAGCTGATCGCCGGCAAGCTCCACGACCAGTTCCGCCTCGACGTGTTCCAGGGCGGCGCCGGCACCTCGACGAACATGAACGCGAACGAGGTGATCGCCAACCGGGCCCTCGAGCTGATGGGCTACCGCAAGGGCGAGTACAAGTTCTGCAGCCCGCACGACCACGTCAACGGCTCGCAGTCCACGAACGACGCCTACCCGAGCGCGCTGCACGTCGGGATGGCGCTCGGGAACCGCGAGCTCGTGGCCGCCGTGAACGAGCTGATCGCGGCGTTCCGCGCCAAGGGCAAGGAGTTCGCGCGCGTCCTCAAGATGGGCCGCACCTAGCTGCAGGACGCGGTGCCGATGACACTTGGGCAGGAGTTCGAGGCCTTCGCCGAGACGCTCGCGGGCGAGGTGCGCGCGCTCGAGTCGATGGAGCGCGTGCTGAGCGAGGTCAACATGGGCGCGACCGCGATCGGCACCGGCCTGAACGCGCCCGCCGGCTACGCCGAGAAGTGCACCGCGCATCTCGCGCAGGTGAGCGGCCTCCCGATCCGCCTCGCGGGCAACCTGATCGAGGCGACCCAGGACACGCAGGCCTTCGTCCTCTACTCGTCGTGCATGAAGAGCCTCGCCATCAAGCTGTCGAAGGTCTGCAACGACCTGCGGCTGCTGTCCTCGGGACCCCGCTGCGGGCTGCGTGAGATCAACCTCCCGGCCAAGCAGCCGGGCTCCTCGATCATGCCCGGCAAGGTCAACCCGGTCATCCCGGAGGTCGTCAACATGGTCTGCTTCCGCGTGATCGGCAGCGACCTCACCGTCTCGATGGCCGCGGAGAGCGGGCAGCTCCAGCTCAACGTCTTCGAGCCGGTGATCGCCGCCTGCATCTTCGAGGCGCAGACGATGTTCGTGAACGCGACTCGCACGCTGCGCGTCCACTGCGTGGAGGGCATCACCGCGAACGTGGACGTCATGCGCCACTACGTGGACTACAGCATCGGGACGGTCACCGCGCTCAACCCGGTGATCGGCTACGACAAGGCCACGGAGCTCGCCGCCGAGGCGATGAAGACCGGCCGCGGGATCCTGGAGCTGCTGCGCGAGAAGAAGATCCTGAGCGAGGAGCAGATCGCGAAGGTGCTCGACCCCGCAGCGATGACCGGGCAGGGACGGCCCGCATGAGCCACAGGGCGGCCCTGGTGGCCGGCAGCCTCGCGCTCGCCCTGACGGGCCTCGCGCCGGCGGGGGCCGGGCAGGGGCGTGCGGCTCCGGAGGCCTGGCGCTCGTTCGAGGGGACCTGGTCGGCCACGGGCCGGCGCCAGGTCGTCGCGATCGAGGGCGAGGCCGTGGCCGCCATCGTCGAGATCTCGGGAGCGGTCGTCGTCACGGGCGGCGATTGGCTCAGCCGGGGATTCCGCGGCCAGGCGATCGGCTTCGACGACGGCCAGGGCCTGGCCGTGGGCCGCTCGGTCTGGACCGACGAAAACGGCGACCGGCTCTTCAGCCGCCTGAAGGGCGAGCCGCCGCAGACAGGAAAGGGACTGATCGGCACGATCACGGGCGGAACAGGCCGCTACGCGGGCCTGGAGGGCGAGTTCTCGCTCACCTGGCAGTACGTCGTTGCAGCAGAGGACGGCGTGATCCAGGGCCGCGCCGTGGGCCTGAAGGGTCGTGTTCGCCGGGTGGGGGCTCCGCGATGACCGCGCTGTCCGCGGCCAACCGCAAGCGGCTCCTCGCCCGCGGCGCCGTCCTGGCTCTCGCCGCCCTTCTGTGGTTTTCTCCGGTGCCCGAGGGCCTCGTGCCCGAGGCGTGGCACCTCTTCGCCCTCTTCGTCGCCGCGATCGTGTCGGTCGTGATCGGCGCGTTTCCCATCCTGACGTCTTTCGTGCTCGCCCTGGCGGCGGCCGTGCTCAGCGGGACGCTCGCTCTGGCGAAGGCCTACGCCGGCTTCGCGAACGGCACGATCCTGCTGATCGTCGTCGCCTTCCTCGTGGCGCGCGCGGTCGTGAAGTGCGGGCTCGGCGAGCGGCTCGGCTGTTCTCGGACTTCTACTTCGGGTTGAAGGGCTACGAGAGCTACGACAGCGACCCCGCCACCGAAGGCGCGGAGAAGAACGACTGGGGGCTGAGCCTCACGCTGGGCTACTCGTTCTGAGCCCCGTGGAGAGACTCGTACTACGGAGGGATGATGACCCGCACTGAAGCCGACTGGGTGGCCTGGACGCGCGAGCACCGCGTGGCCTACGAGCTCTCGCCGCTCCTGGAAATGCAAGGGGGTGACAAGGTTCAGTCCGGATTCACGCTCAGCCTCTACGCCTCGGCTCCGATGGAGAAGGCCGCCGGCGCGGAGCGCCAGGCGGCCGCCCGCAAGCTGTGGGAGGAGCTGCGCGCCCTCGCGGAAGCCGCGGTGCCTCCCGGGGAGCGCACCGCGCGCGTGGAGCTGGACCCGCCGCGCACCGCGATGCTGCGTCCCGAGAACGAGTTCAAGCCCGAGGTCGGGCTGACCTGGCGCATCCTGCGGTCGGGCCAGCCGACGCCGGCCACGGCCGAAGATCGCGAGCGCCTGGCTGCGCTCGAGAAGCGCCTCGCCGCGCTGGGCCTGAAGCGCGGCCGCTGGTAGCGCGGGACAGAAGCTCGCTCACGTGCGCCGCGGCGGCGCGCCGGCCTCGCCCCACTTGAGCTTCGTGCGCAGCACCTCGTAGTAGTCGCGGCCGGGGGCCTTCACGAGCTTCAGGCGGCGCGGGCTGCCGGTAACGATGACGTGGTCGTCGTCGGCGAAGGCGAACGTCTCCTGCCCGTCGAGCGCCGCGTAGACGTCCACTTCGCGCGCCGCGCGCAGCCGGAGCTCGATGCGCGACTCGTCCGAGACCACGAGCGGCCGGTTCGTCAGCATGTGCGGGCAGATCGGTGTGATCACGACCGCGGGCAAGGTCGGGCTCAGAATCGGGCCGCCGGCGGCGAGGTTGTAGGCGGTCGAGCCGGTGGGCGAGGAGACGATGATGCCGTCGGCCCGGAACGACGAGACGAAGACGCCGCCCACCGAGACATCGAGCTCGATGATGCGGGAGGGGCCGGCCTTCGTGATCACGACGTCGTTCAGCACGTCGGCGGTGACGTCCGGGCGGCCCCGGCGGTGCACGACCGTGCGCAGCAGCCGGCGCTCCTCGTGCTGGTAGCGGCCCTCGAGCACACCCGCGAGCGTCGGATACAGCTCGACGAGCGTGATCTCGGTCAGGAAGCCGAGGCTGCCGAAGTTCACCCCTAGCACCGGGATCGGCTTCTCGAGCAGGCGGCTCGCGGCGAGCAGGGTGCCGTCGCCGCCCAGCACCACGAGCGCGTCGGCGAGGCCCGCCACGTCGCGGCCCGTGGCCACCAGGCAGCCCTCGGAGGTCCCGGGGCCGGCGAGGGCCGCGGTCGCCTCCTCGAGGCAGGCGCGCACGCCGCGCGCCTTCAGCCAGGCCACCAGGTCGGCGATCGCCGTGCTCGCCTCCTTGAGGTCCGGGCGCGCCAGAATGCCGATCGTGTTCATGCGGAGACCGCCTTTCGCAGCAGGGGTTGAAGCGCGTCCGGCGCCAGCGGCTCGCCGCCCAGCACGAGGTGCAGGAAGAACTCGCGGTTGCCGGTGGCGCCCGTGACCGGAGACGCGCACGCCCCGCGCACGCCGTAGCCGGCGGCCTGGGCGGACGCCGCGACCTCGGCGAGCGCCTGGAGGTGTAGCTGCGGATCGCGGACGATCCCGCCGCGCCCCACCTGCAGCCGGCCGACCTCGAACTGCGGCTTCACCAGAACCACCGCGTCCGCGGCCGGGCCGAGCACGCTCCGCAGCGGCCCCAGGATCTTCGTCACCGAGATGAAGGACACGTCCATCACCGCGAGCGAGCACGCCTCGGGCACCCGCTCGGGCGACAGCGTGCGCGCGTTCGTGCGGTCGCGGACGACCACGCGCGGGTCCTGGCGCAGCCGCTCGTGCAGCTGTCCGCGGCCGACGTCGATCGCGTAGACCCGCACGGCGCCGCGCTCGAGCAGCGTCTCGGTGAAGCCGCCGGTCGAGGCCCCCACGTCGATCGCGATCGAGCCCCGCGGGTCGAGCTCGAACGCGTCGAGCGCACCCTCGAGCTTGAGCGCCCCGCGCCCCACGTGCGCCGGCCCCGGGTCGACCTCCACGCGGACGCCTTCCTTGACTCGCGTGCCCGGCTTGGTGGCCCGCTGCCCGTCGAGCTTCACCCGTCCGGCCATCACCAGCGCCTGGGCCTTTTCGCGCGACTCCGAGAGGCCAGCTTCGGCGAGCCAGACGTCGAGGCGGGTCATGGCGTCACGAGTGGCGCTCGACGACGAGGCGCGCGAGCGCCTGGAGCAGCGCCCCGCGCGGGCCGAAGGGCTCGACAGCCGCGAGCGCGTCCCGCAGCAGGCCGTCGGCCATCTCGCGCGCCCGTTCGATCCCGTGCACGCTGACGTAGGTCGCCTTGTGCGCGGCCGCATCCTTGCCGGCGGTCTTGCCCAGGCTCTGCGCGTCCTCGGTGGCGTCGAGGACGTCGTCGACCACCTGGAACGCGAGCCCGATTGCGGCGGCGTAGCGCGAGAGCGCCGCGAGCTCGTCCGGCCGCGCGCCACCCAGGATCGCGCCGCCGCGCACGCAGGCCGAGAGCAAAGCGCCGGTCTTCGCGCGGTGCAGGCGCTCGAGCGCCTGCGCAGAGGTCGCACGTCCCTCCGACTCGAGGTCCATCACCTGTCCGCCGATGAGCCCGGCCGTCCCGCAACCCTCCGCGAGCACCTCGGTCGCAGCGAGGCGCCGGCGCGCGAGCGCGTCGTCCACCCCTGGCGGAACGGTCGCGAGCAGGTGGAAGGCGCGCGTCAGCAGCGCGTCGCCGGCGAGGATGGCGATCGCCTCGCCGAACACCTTGTGCGAGGTGGGCTTGCCGCGCCGCAGCTCGTCGTCGTCCATCGCCGGCAGATCGTCGTGGATCAGGCTGTAGGTGTGGATCATCTCCACGGCGCACGCGAGCGGCAGAAGCTCCGCGCGCGGCGCGCCCACGGCCTCGCCCGAAGCCAGCACCAGCACCGGGCGGATGCGCTTGCCGCCGGCGAACAGGCTGTAGCGGACGGCCCGGTGGATCGTTTCCGGCCAGGCGGTCTCGGGCGGCAGCGCGGCCTCGAGCGCCGCCTCGGTCGCGGCGCGCAGAGCCGCGATCGCCGCGGCCGTGTCGCTCGCCGTCGCCGTTTGCGTCACCCCTCGCCCTCGTCGCCCGCGGGCGAGAGCGGACGGGTGCGCGGGCGACCGGCGGCGTCCTTCAGGGCTTCGCCGCGCGCGTCCTTCATCAGCACCTCGATGCGTCCCTCGGCCTCCTCGAGCTTGCCGTGGCACAGGCGCGAGAGCCGGATGCCCTCCTCGTAGAGGCGGAGCGACTCCTCGAGCGGCAGCTCGCCCTTTTCCAGCTTCTGCACGATCTGCTCGAGCTGCGAAAGCGCCAGCTCGAAGGTGGGCTCGTCGGGCTTCGTCACTCGGTCTCCTTCGACACGATGGTGGCGCGCAGCGCCCCCTTGTGGAGGCGGATGCGGAGCGCCTCTCCCGCCTCGACCTCCGCGGCATCGCGCAGCAGGCGCCCCCGCGCCTCCTGAAACACGAGCGCGTAGCCGCGCCCGAGCACCGACAGCGGCGAGAGGCCGTCGAGCGAGGCCGCCAGCCGGCCGAGCCGCGACCGCCGCCTTTCCGTCTCGGCGCGGAAGAGAACCGCCAGCCGGTCGCGCTGCCGCTCGAGGCGCTCGCGGCGCGCGGCGAG
>Ga0209751_10006473_pt1 | contig 10839 bp, 10 predicted proteins | sample RifCSP13_1_FD_184019 | JGI IMG/M metagenome (GOLD analysis project Ga0209751, IMG submission 184019) | Soil microbial communities from Rifle, Colorado - Rifle CSP2_sed 13_1 (SPAdes) (version 2) | ecosystem: Environmental > Terrestrial > Deep subsurface > Rock core/Sediment | place: Rifle...
TTTGGGGGGAAAGCTGGATCTTATGGCAGGACCTCTCCTCGCCTCCCTGATGTTATTTTTTCTGCCAACGCTCTTTCTCGGGATGGTTTCGCCGATTGCAATAAGGATCCAGACCAAGGGAATAAACACAGTTGGAGAAACAGCCGGAAGGGTTTTCTTCTTCGGCACTGCAGGGAGTGTTGTGGGGAGCCTAGGGGCTGGATTCATCTTCATCCCTCATTTTCCCGTCTCAAAGATCATCGCTGGAACCGGAATAGTGCTTGTTGCAGTCGGACTCGCAGGCATCTCAAGAAGCCTGAAGACAAAAGCGCTGCGAAAGATTGGAGTGCTGATGCTAATACTGGGAGTGCTATCGGGAACAGTGAAACCGGTAAGGACTGAGCCGGACACGCTTGTGGAAGAAGATTCGATGTATCAGCACATTAAGATTATCAAAACGCAATTTCAGGGAGGAGAAGGGCTCCTGTTGATGCTCGACAAGACCTTTGCCGGCGCACGCTACCTTGATTCAGACGAATTGCCGTTTCCCTACACGCGTTACCACGAGCTCTACGTCCTCGCAAATAAACAAGCCAAACGGTTTCTTTATCTCGGTGGAGGCACGTACGTGATACCGAAAAAGCTGCTTGCCGAACGAAAAGACGAACTAGAAGTGGTGGCGGTCGAAATCGACCCCCGACTGCCCGAACTTGCAAGACTGTATTTCAGTCTCACTGACGACCCCCGATTAAAACTCGTAACGGCTGACGCCAGAAAGTTCCTTTCGGGAAATCTGGGATGTTATGACATGATCTTTGTTGACGTGTTCAGTATGGATTTTGCGCTGCCCCCGCATTTGGCAACAGCAGAATTTTTCAAGATAATTGAGAAACACCTTTGTCAAAGGGGCACAATCGTGATGAATATTGCGACCTCGATTGAAAATAAAGTTCCGTCATTCGGACTCTCGATTGTAAAGACCTTCCGTCATGTGTTCCCCAATGGGGAAGTCATTGCCACAAGGCCAACTGAGCTTTCCGGTTTACAGAACATGCTGCTCTGGGGTGTGAAAGATAAAACCTGGAAATTCGATGCAGCCAACCCAGAGATTCGAAACTCCAAAACGACAGAGATCAGAGATATTGCATGGCATCGAGTTGATCTCTCCCGATTTGATCTCGCACCCCACAAAATATTTACGGACGATTACGCTCCGGTGGAATTCTTCGCCGCGAAGATGACAAAACAATTAAGAAAATAGAGGGAGAGAAAAACGGGTGAAGGAGCCGGGGTAGACAATCTCCTTTCCCCCGAACTTCTGCTTAAACTGCGAAAAACCCTTCCATCGTCGAAGACCAGGGAAGCGTTGGTCATAGACACCCTCGAGGTCAAAAGTCGCCCCAAAGGCGAGACACAAGCAAAGTAATACGAAGCGGATTTGTTATGGACAAGAATGAGGGATGCCGCGAGAAGCTGGCCTTTCCCGGTATAGGTACAAACAAAGAACGAGTCGCTCCCAAAAGCCGCGAGAAGCTTCTGAAAGTTTGATACAGAAAAGACAAAACCTCTCCCGTAGGTTTTCCAAAATGAGTAAAATTGCGCACGCTGAGCCTCGTCTTGGGGATCAAGAACACGGAAACGGCAGGAATGAAGGGTCTTCCGAATACTCGTCCGCGCATCCTTCTTGAAGGTGCGAAACAAATCCTTCGGAGATTGTCGAAGATCAATTTGTAATGTCCGCGTGGGGAGCATTGGAATCGAAGCCTGGCGATAGCCATGCTGCTGAAAAATTGCCGCAACTTCAGAAACAGAAAGACCGCGGATGATCCGAGGCTCAATAGCAATAAAGACGGCCCGGTGCGCTCGACATAGTCGATCAACGGCCCGAAAATCCGGCAGAGAGGACCGCTGAATTTTCATGACTGAAAAGGGAAGGAGGGGCAACTTCTTGATGTAGACAAAGGTGGAGGGTCGCCGATGGGAATGGGGTTGACGCGGGAAAGAAAAAGGCGGGACCTTCCCGACGATCCACCCACAGGAAGCCATGTACGACGCGTACGCGGGAGTTTGCCGAAGATCAGTCATGAAACCTTGCTGCAAACCGCAACCACTTCCAGCGAAGGTCGTCAGCGAAACGAAACAGGGAGTAGACTTGCGGATTGACAACCAAATCAAAAGAACCCACGAACTCAACCAACTCCCCTCCATATCCCTCTTTGAAGCGGTGGAACCCGTACCAAGGGTCCTTCGGGTCAGGATTGGGGCCCAGCGCCCCCCACAGATCAAAGGTCCGGCACCCCTGAAGCTTCCCGAAGCGCATCGCCTCCCACATCATGAGGTTTGAGGCCATCAGGTCGCGGTGTTCGCTCGATGAAGCACCATAAGGGTAGTAGATGACATCCTTAAAAGTAAAAACAATCCAGGCAACAAGAATCTGGTCTTTCCAAGTCGCGGTCAGAAGATGGGCAATACCCGCAGGACGGAGAATCCCCCACATCTGTCGATGATACACTTCATCATGGGTATAGAATCGTTGGCGTTTTGCCGTTTCAAACGTCAACCGAAGGTATTCTTCAAACGCCGCATCGCTGTTATCCTCAACCACCGTTACCCCGTACCGTTGGGCGACGCGGATGTTGTAGCGTGTTTTCGGCTTCATCGCCGCCAAAAGCTCCTCCTCGCTCTTAGTTAGATTAACCCTGAATGTATGAGGGGTAAAAATTGGTTTTCCCTTGCGCAGGTCGAAAGTTCGGGAAAGCTCGGCCAGCGAAGATTCCCCCTCCCCCTTCGGGATGTTGGGTTCTAACTTCACAAAAACCGCATTCTTCCTCTTGCCCAACTCAAGCAGTGCCTCAAGCATCCGTTTATCAGGGAGGGATCCCTTCGGAAAGTAGCCGATCTGAAAAGAAGTACTGGGAATCGAGTGAAACGTCAGCTGAAAAGCAGACGTAAGTCGTTGTGTTTGATAGAAGCCCAATCGAACCACCGTGGCCGCAGTACGCTCTTTAAATTCTCCCCACTCCCAACTCTGTACTGGATGGGAGACTAAAGAATGATACGTGTCTTTTTCATCAATTCTTACTTCCCGCACAACCATAACGATGTTTGATTTTACCTGCTTATAGATGTTGCTTAAATTTTTACAGTTTTTCAAAGAAAAACTTGTAATAAGGCATGAAGAAAATTGTGGTGGTATTAATTTGTTGTCTCATCGCTTTTCCTAAATGGACAATATACCCTCTTTGAGGTTTGTATTTATCAATAAAGCTTCGAAAGGAGCGAGTTAATTCTGGCTTTGCTAAATCTTTATACTTAACTTCAATCGGGATAACTTTCTTACCACTGTTAACAACAAAATCAACTTCAGCTTTGTCTTTAGTCCTCCAAAAGAGGATTCGAGAAGCAGTGTCTGTAGTTTTTTGTTTAATGATGTTAAAAACAAAATTCTCAAAAGCTGGGCCCGCATCATGAGGGCGTGTTACTGTACCAAAAATGCCCAAAGAGTAGTTTCTCATTCCCAAGTCGTAGAAATAAAACACTGGCGACTTAGTAATTTCCTTTCGGATATTTGTAAAAAAGGGTGTCACTTTTTCCACAATAAAAGTATTCTGTAAATACCAAAGATATTTTTTAACCGTAGCCACAGATATGCCCAAAGTTGATGAAATTTCAGCAGTATTCACTAAATTGCCTATCTGTGAGGCAACGATCCGAACTAAAGAAGTAAAATCTTCAGATTTTTGTACCCCTAAAAGATAAACAATGTCTCTTTCTAGGTAACTTTGATAGAGCTCTGCCATTATCTTTTGTTTTTTTTCTTGCGTTTCTTCAAGGACTACTTTTGGATAGCCTCCAAAATTGAGGTATACCTCAAGAAGCTGTCTAGATTTTACTTTTTCAAGTTCAAAGAAATCAGCCAGTTTCTCTTCGTATCGATAATTTGTCTCAAAATGTATAAACTCCTCAAATGTGAGGGGTGTTAATCTGAAAACCTGCTTTCTGCCAGTTAAAGACTCATGAATATTTTCTTTTAACTCAACACTTCCTGAACCCGAAACGATAAACTTGTATCCTAAATTCATGTCGTAGAGACCTTTGAGAAATAGACCGGCATTTTCTTTTCTTTGGATTTCATCAATGAACACAAATCCCCCATCGTTGCCAATTTCTAAAGAGATTTTTTTGAGTAATTTTTGTTGAGAATCAAAATATTCTCGGTCAGCCTCGATATCTAAGTTAAGAAAAATCGTTTTTGCACCCTGGCCTTCCAACTCTTCTTTGAGAAGTGTCATTAAGGTCGTTTTTCCGGCCTGCCTTGGCCCTACGATGAAGGTAATCTCTTTCCTGTCTAAATGTTCTTTAAGAACGGGGTATAAACTTCTCTTAATCATAATATCATTTTAGTACGAGTAAATGTATTGTCAAGTAGCATTATTATCGCACTGATATGAAAAACTTCCCCACTCCCAACTCTGTACTGGATGCGAAACAAGGGCATTATAGAACTCCTCTTCGCTCAATCGAACTTCTCGTACGACCATGACAGGCTCATTATACTGAAAGAGAAGGGTGAAATAAGGGCTGCGTATAAAACAGAATACTCAGAACGTGAAGCTGCCTTCAAGGATTTCTATTTCCATGATCTGATCATCGATAGTTTCCAGACTAACTACAAGGGTATCGTAGATTTGATCAGAGGAAACGACCGCTTCTTTAAGAGGTTCGATACGCGTCAAGCTATAGCTACCCTCACGAACCCCAACAAGTTGCCCAAGCGGAACAAAATCGCTTTCTGTCTCCAGCACCTTTCCGATCCAAGCTTGATAGAATTGACCATCCGGAGGAGGGGGAAGAGATGCTTCGACCGATCGACTAATTGTGGTGGAATCTATGCGAAGCGTTGCATTTCCAGATAACTGCCCGCCCCGTACATCGGAAATAACGATGGTTTGAGTGCCGATAAAAAGAGGAGACTGAAAAGATGTTATTTGAGGAGATGGTTGCTCGGTATTCACGGCAGGTGGTACTGTTTGCGGAGCAGGAGGCATTGTTGAGGAACGCAATGAAAAGAAACCAACCACACCTCCCAGAGTCACAAAAACGAAGAAAACCGAGAAGAGAAGCCGTTTCTTAGTCAAAAACTTCTGCGATTCTGGTGAGGACGTTGATGCAATGACCTGTTGATCAGAAGGAGATTCATAAGGAGTTGGGGCGAAGTGGGGTTGAGAAGTATTCATGGGCGGTTGTGCCATAACTTCATTCTAACATACTCGAGGAATGAGAAAGTGGTATATACGACCAATTCATCCATTTTGGTGGAGCGGAGGTCCTCATTGATCTGAAGGGCATTTATAGAACTCCTTTTCGCTCAATCGAACCTCTCGTACAATCATGATTCAAGCGTATCATAACTATCCAGGAGGAGATAATTTCCAACCATAACAAAGGGTTAAACCCAAGTTCAATTCACCAACGGATAGATAGCATGGACTATAAAACCCTTAGGGTGACGTGTGAAGGATGAATATAGCTCTACATGGTATTTCGATAATATTTGACGATTGCTGGACTTTTCCCCATTTTAGTAATCTTTCCTCCTGTCATAAGAATAGTCAACGTACAGCTGTCTTTAACAAAATCAAGGTCATGGGAGACGAGGATTATCGTTTTGTTTTGCCTGAAAAACTGTTCCATTTTCTTTTGCGACTTCTGCCCAAATTTCTCATCGCCCACCGCCATATTTTCATCGAGTACCAAAATTTCAGGTTCAGCATGTACGGCAATCGAGAAACCAAGACGAAGGGCCATACCGTTCGAGTAGGTATAAAATGGAGCATCGATAAAAGAGCCAATATCCGCAAAATTGATAATGCTCGTTATTTTATTTCTAATTTCATCTTTTGACATACCGATCAATAAACCATTAAGCAAAATATTCTCTTCTCCTGTTAAATCCGGATGGAAACCGGCCTTCAGTTCAATAAGAGAAACCACCCGCCCATAGATATTTGCAGCTCCAGTGGTCGGAGCAGTAATCCCTGCAATTATTTTCAGAAGCGTAGTTTTACCAGAACCATTAGGACCAATGATTCCAATCTTTTCTCCCTTATGAATGGTGAGATTGATATTGCGTAAAGCCCAAAACGCTTCTGAAGTTGTTCGTTTAAAGATATTCTCAACCAGGGTAGGTTTTTCATGATGCACAACGTATTTTTTTGAAATGTGAGAGAGCTGAACGGCGACATTTGACATAACGGTAAACGAGTTACAACCAATCAACAAAAGTACGATGCTCCCTTTTATAGAGTAAATAACTGAAAAGGATTATGAGACCCATAGAGAAAATATTGACAAGAAACAACCTAATGTCAGGAAGTGATGTTGATAGTACAGAGACATGAAAAAGCTCAAAGATATACGACAAAGGATTGAAGTAGTAAAGGATCACAAACCGAGAAGGAATCAACGCAAGGTTGTAGACGATCGGAGTTGCATAAAACCACAGTATTAATAGCGATTGAACAAAAAAATTGATATCGCGATACTTTACTTGAAGGGTTGCGGTGAGAAGGGAAACGCTCGCCGTGAAAAGAAGCAGTAGAATTGATGCTGGAAGCAAATAGAGAGCTTGAGGGAATACAATAGATTTGGACAGACCGAGGAACACAATGAGTAAGACCAGGGAGACAACGAAATGGACGAAGTTGGAAAGAACAATGGATAAAGGTATTGCCTCTCTGGGAAAATTTGCCTTTTGCAGCAGTGATCGCTCATAAACAAATGAAGGAGTAGCCTTAGATAAGGTGAGCGAGAAGAATTGCCACGGAAGCAAACCGGAAAAAAGAAAAAGATAATAATTTGCAACAGGAATATATACAAAGAAGGAAAAGACAAATCCAATGACGAACATCTGAAAAACTGGGTTAAGGATCACCCACAAGAAGCCAAACACGGTATGTTTGTATCTGGCTTTAATTTCTTTTTCAGTCATTGCCCAGATAAAATGAAGATAGTTTGTCAATCTACTGCCAGCCATAGGACTCAATCAAAGGTAGATGGTATGGAGTATATAAGAATTAAGAACAACGGTATCAGATTAAACAGAAAAAACCTCAATAATCATTATAGCCCGTTCAGAATGCTCGAATACACAAGTGAGCGATGAGATTCTCCTATCTCCTATAATTATTCAAATGAATAGGTTCGGATAACATTGCACTCCGTAAGAACTTCAAGGATCCAAGTCATTCCTAATGATGGAGATGATGCACATATCAATATGGCAAAGTATAATAATCATGCTTCATTGCCATGAAAGCGATATTGGTAAAAGTGAACAGACGTTCCCCAATTATTCATGCGTTCATAAAGACTGCATTAGACCGGAAAGGTGAGATGCTGGTACGAGTCATTTCAAAGAGCATGACACCCACAGTTCAAAAAGACGATGTAGTTGTCGTGGTACCGGTTAAACATATATTAGTTCCTGGAAATATTCTTCTATTTAAAGAGGAGGGAAATCTCTTTTTACATCGCTACATCATATCAATAGGGAGGAATCTGCTCTTGAAGGGAGATAGCTCAAACCGTCTTAATGCAGTCAGCAGAAAACAGATTATTGGGAAAGCCATGAGGAGTCTTGATAAATCTGGGAGGGTAAAAACTGAATTTAACACATTTCCTTATATCATATCCAGCTTTGTGAATTCGATTATTGTTTTGCGTAAATACTTTTTCGCCAAAATCTCTGTCAAAATTCAAAACCAAATATTGAAAGCCAACAAACACATAATAGTGTGCCTTTAGAATGCGCATTACAATCTTTCTCAATAGTAAAACGAACCCTTTTGCAAAAAATCCGGATAGAGAGCCAGTATCCGGGACACTTTCAGCGGTGATTAGGATGACAAGAGCTCTGAGAGTGCTGGGTCATACCGTCCATCTCTACTCTCGGTTTTCAGACCTTATGCGGTCCCCAAGTGCAGATGTAGTCATTGTGAAAAGAAATCCTGTTGTCAGTATCAAGTGTCATGAGAAAGGCAAGGTTGTGACGTTTTGGTCACCGGACTTGACCTCAGAACCATCCTTTTTGCCGCTTAGGAGTAAGAAGATAAAAGAGCAATTTATTACAGCCGTAGATAAAATAATTTCTATCTCAAATTACCAAACTGGTCTCTATGTATCTGATTTAAAACTTCCATCCACGAAGATATATACTTCTCGCAATGGAGTTGATACCACATTGTTCAGTAGAAAAGTAAAAAGAGACATGCTGCGATGTATATATGTCTCAAGCTATGGCGACGGAGTGAAACCCTTATACAAAATATGGGAAAAGATCACCTCTAGAGTTCCTAAAGCCAATCTTCAAGTAATATTTTCGCGTTCTATTTATGGAGAAAAAGATTCAACTCGTACACTCGACTATATCAGAAGATTAACTTCGCTCCCCAACGTTACGTACTCTCTTCCCGTCTCACAGCCATCATTAGCAATAGAATTGATGAAGTCAAGAATATTCATGTATCCCAACTCCTTACCAGAAACAAGCTCCATTACTACCATAGAGGCGAGGTGCGCAGGGTGTGTCATCGTTACCACTGCTCTTGGCGCTCTGCCAGAATCAGCAGAAGGAAATATTCTTATTCACGGTAGACCCTACCAGAACAATTATAGAGACGCATTTGTTGAAAAAACGATACTTGCCATGTCGAACAAACCCATCGCAAACCATATATCATCACACAACCTCTCCAGTAAACGTCACTACGATTGGCGGACTATTGCACTCGAATGGATTGCACTATTTAACTATTTGCTGAAAGAAAAAACACAGTAGTCACGTATGATTCTCACAATGCATCAACCAGAGTATTTACCGTACTTAGGACATGTCGCCAAAATAGCATTAGCTGATCTGTATGTGTTCTATGATGATGTCCGATTTGAAAAAGGAGGATTCCAAAATAGAAACAGAATCTTAATCAACGCTCGCTGGAATTGGCTAACGGTTCCGGTTGCCCAGAAATATCATCAAAATATTAACGACGTTCGTATAAGTGGTTCTTATTGGAAAAATAATCATCTAAAAACACTCAAGCAGGTTTATGGAGATATTGGAACACTGCAAGACATCTATGAGCGGGACTACGACCTTCTTGTAGATTTAAACATTTCAACGACCGCATGGATAATGCGCGAATTAGGAATTACGACACCAACACTGAGGAGCAGTCAACTCAAAAGTAAGGACGAAGATAAAATTCAAAGGGTAATAAGCATTTGTAAGGAATTAAAAGCAACCGCATTTGTATCAGGAATTGGAGCAAAAACATATATCAATGAAAGCATGTTTAACAACGAACAGATCGTATTGATTTATAACAAGTGGATCGATCAGCATGACCCTCCCCTGTCAACTATTCATTATCTATTAACGCTGGGTAAAAAAACTGTTGCACGCATGCTAAAAAAGCACGTTGACTCAGTCAGAAGGGCGTATGCAGTGGAATAATATGCACATCATCAGCATCGTAATTCTCTACCTTAGTCTTAGTGTATGTTCATTTATAGTTGGGAGATATCCTTTTGGAAGAAAAATATTCAGACCGTTGGCGCCAGCCGTTTTTTTGTTATCACTCACCTTAACCCTTGTTTGGGGTCGCATCCTTTTACAGGCGGAGCATAACGCTCCAGAACTACTAATAAGCCTAATATTTATTTTCTGTTTGTCATATGCAATCGGCAGAGTAAACAGATACTATAAAGGGTCGTTGCTTTTTTACGGGAAAACGCAATATTATAAGGATTTTTTCGTTTTTACCAAAGATAATACAGTATCTATGAAAGGGTTTGGAGGAGACGAGACGATGTCTGAACTGGACTACAAAGCATACGCAAAAATAATCGAACTCATAAAGGTGCCGAAAACGCTTCTGTTTTTGGGCGGAGGAGCGTACATAGCACCAAGATATTTCTATAAAAAGTACAAAGACATCAAGGTGGACGTTGTTGAGATCGATGAAGTGATGATTAAGCTATCTCAAAAATATTTCAATTTTAACAATCAGAATATACATACTATTCACAAGCCCGCCCGATCGTTTATTGATTATTGTCGGACAAAGTACGATATGATTTTTGTTGATATTACCATGGGAAGGGTGTTTAAGCGTGTTCGAATAAAGAATCCGCTTGCCTATTTCCCCAATAATATCTTTCACCAGGAATTGCTGACCTATACCATAGAAGCATTTACAAAAATGCGTACCATGCTAAACACCAAAGGCGTAATCGTAATAAACCTCATGGGGACAGTGGATGGCGAAGCAGCAACGTTTTGGAAAAAAGTGTATGCAAATGTATCGTACCTATTTACCTATTGTCTTGTATTTCCACAACACAAGTACTTTAGGAACAAACAACAAAATATCATTCTCATCTGTGGAAACTCCGAAATATTGGGAAGCAAAAAAAATTTAATCCATTCAATAAGCAAGGCTATACTCTCTGAAAAAGAGAAAATCCAACTTGCGACACTACTGTTGGATCGTAAACTTCATATCTCATCCCATCGCCCCTGTGCTTAATGAAAGTGAAACAATATACGAATTCCTCAAACAATTTTCAAATCAAACCATTCCCAACGCAATCTTTGAAATAGTCCTTATTGATAATGGATCAATTGATGGGACCTATAATCTCATAAAAAGGTATATAAAGATGAATAAACAGCAACGTATACGATTAGTTTTCGAGAAGAGAATAGGAATTGCACATGCAACAAAAAAGGGGTTTGACCAAGAATCGTTATCAGAAATAGTTGTAAAATTGGACGCAGATTCAAGAGTCCGCAGGAAC
>Ga0209751_10006474_pt1 | contig 10838 bp, 21 predicted proteins | sample RifCSP13_1_FD_184019 | JGI IMG/M metagenome (GOLD analysis project Ga0209751, IMG submission 184019) | Soil microbial communities from Rifle, Colorado - Rifle CSP2_sed 13_1 (SPAdes) (version 2) | ecosystem: Environmental > Terrestrial > Deep subsurface > Rock core/Sediment | place: Rifle...
CGCAGTGCCTCACGGGTCACATCGATCAGCTTTTGCGCTTCTTCGCCGATCTCGCCGATGCCCACGGTAAAGGCCGAGTCGCCTACGAACCCCTTCCACACCGTGCCGCAATCCACCGAAAATATGTCGCCCTCGCGCAAGGCGCGCTTTTCGCTGGGCAGCCCGTGCACCAACTCTTCGTTGATGCTGGCGTTGATGCTGGCCGGGTATGGATAAGGCCCCGGGTAGTGCAGGAAAGCCGGCGTGGCCCCGTGGTCGCGGATAACTTGCTCGGCGATCCGGTTCAATCTGGCGGTGGTGATTCCCGGCTTGATCTGCTTGCGCACCTCTTCCAGGGCCAGAGCGTTGATATGCCCTGCCTCCTTCATCAGTTCGATCTCAGCCGTGCTCTTCAACACCACGTCGCGGTCCCAGCTCATTGAGCGCCACCGTCTTCCGCCCTCCGCAGCTCCGCAAGCAGATCGGCGGTGACCGCTTCGATGGATTGATCTCCGTTGATCTCTGCCAGCACGCTTTGCTTACGATAATGTTCGATCAAGGGAGCGGTCTGCTCAAAGTAAACTTGGATGCGGCGCTGCACGGTCTCACGCTTGTCGTCCTCGCGCTGGTATAGCTCCGAGCTGTCAACATCGCACACGCCGGGTCTTTTGGGTGGGTTGAACTCCTCGTGATAAATATGCCCTTGCGCGCGGCACGTCCAGCGCCCGCTGAGGCGTTTCACCAGTTCGTCCTGGCCCACTTGGATGTACGGAACCCGATCCACTTCTCCACCGAGTCCCTTCAGCATCCCCTCGAGGGCTTGTGCCTGGGCCGGTGTGCGCGGGTAGCCATCCAGCAAGGCGCCCTGTGCGCAATCCGGGCGAACTAATCGCTCGCGCACCATGGCGATGGTCACATCGTCCGGCACCAGGTCGCCCCGGTTCATGAAGCCCGCCGCAAGCTTGCCGAGTTCTGTTTGGTTTTTAATGTTCTCTCGAAAAATATCTCCCGAAGACACGTGGGCCAAGCCCAGCTTGCTGGAGATGATTTCGGCCTGGGTCCCTTTTCCAGCCCCAGGCGGGCCGAGTAAGACGATGTAGGTTGGCACCACGACCTCAGCGCAATCCTGAGGTGCTCAACGGACCAGCAAGGATTCCTCGTAACCGTGCAGCTTCAGCTCGGCATCGATGTTAAAGAAGGTTTCGCGCACAGTGCCCACCACGATCAGCAAGCCAGAGGAAGAGACCAGGAATAAGCTGGCTTGGCTGCCCCCGGCTGCGAGGAAGGGAAACAGCGATGTGACTATGAACGGCAGCACGGCGATGCCGCCCAGGAAGACTGCCCCCGGCAGGGTGATGCGCCGCAGTACGCTGGTCAGATATTTCTGTGTCGGCGCGCCGCGGCTTACCCCGGGAATCTGCGCGCCGACGCGTTTCAGGTTCTCGCCGTAGTTTTGCTGGGCAAAGAGCACATCCGTATAGAAGAAAGAGAATGCCACGACCATGACGAAATACAACAACCAATACCAACCCCCTTGGGGGTTGAAAAAGCCCTGGATGCCCTGGGATAAACCCACCACCCAGGCGGTCTGCGAATTGGCAAAAAAGGTGGACAAGATGGACGGTAACTGCAGGATGGCCTGGGCGAAGATCAGTGGGATCATGCCCGACATATTCACCATCAGCGGCAAAGTGCCTTTTACCGGCATAGACATGCGGTTGCCCATGCGGCGGCCCGGATACATGACGGGCACATTACGACGGCCCTGCTGCACAAAGACGATCACAAAGATGGTGAGGACCATGATGATGGCGATGAACACCACCGAGATCCAGCCGGCTGTGCCCCGGAAAAGTTGGATGAAATTTCCGGGAATACGCGAGATTATGCCTGCGAAAATGATCAGGGAGAGTCCCTGATTGCGTATTCCGTATTCGGAGATCAGTTCACCCAGCCATATGCCGAACATGGTGCCGGCGGTCATGCTAAAAATAATGGCCAGAGACCCCAAAGGATTGGCTCCCGCCCCAAAGAAGCCAAACCCCTCGATCACCTGCCCGCCCGCCAGGGTGGAGAAGATATTGATCTGCCCGATGGCCGTAAGCGCGGCCATAGGTACGGCCAGATAATAAGTCCAGCGCTCCATCCATTTGCGGCCCTCCCGGGGATCCTCGTCCATGCGTCGCTGCAGCGAAGGGATAATCGGCAGCAACAGCTGCAAGATGATCTGGGCGGTGATGTAAGGGTACACGCCCATGGCTAGCACGGAGAAATTGAGCAAGGTACCACCCGAGATGAGGTCGATGAGGCCCACCAGCGTAGATGCCGAGCTTCCTTGCGCCATCAGCGAAGAAATCAACTCCCGGTTGACGCCCGGCACAGGGACGTGGGAGACCAGCCGGTAAAGAATCAAGATCCCTATCGTAAATAGGATCTTGCGCCGGATATCAGGAGCGGTCCACAAATAGCGCCATGCGGCTCGTCTCATGCTTCTCCTTGCTTGGGCTGGCTTTCCTTAACAAGTTCCACGCTTCCGCCCGCCTTTTCGACCTTGCTGACGGCCGCCTTGCTGGCGCGGTGCACACGCACTTTCAAAGCGGCCTTCAGTTCGCCGCGAGCCAGCAGCACAATGGGGCTTTCCGGGTAACGCAGCAGGCCCGCCTTCAGTAGCGAATCGGCCGTGACCTCGCTATTGGCCTTGAACCCGGCCAGCTGGTCCAGGTTGATTTCGTTGTAGACCTCTCGAAAAGGAGAGTTGAAACCGCGTTTGAACGGCAGGCGGCGGAAAAATGGCAGGTTGCCGCCCTGGTGGTACAAACCCGTGCCCCCGCCAGCCCGGGCGCCTTGCCCCTTGGTGCCGCGCCCAGAAGTCTTGCCGCGGCCCGATCCTGTGCCGCGGCCAACCCGCCGATGCGGCTTGGTCTTACCTTGATTGGGTTGGAGTTCGTGCAACTTCATCGGATTAGGCCTCTTCAACTTTCAACAAGTGGATGACCTTGGTGATCATTCCGCGCACGACCGGGGAATCCTCGCACACCACGCTCACGTTCATACGTCGCAAGCCCAAGGCGCGCACGGTTTCTTTTTGGCTTTTTTCATAGCCGATCGGGCTGCGCACCAGGGTTAATTTAAGCTGCTTGCCGGAACCCTTCTTAGCTGCCATTCTTCTTGCCTCGATCCCAGAAGGGTTTTACTTCCTTGGCGTCCTTGCCGCGCATGCTGGCCAGGTCGTCGATCGACCTCAATTGGTCTAATGCGTGCATGGTAGCCATGACCACGTTATGGATGTTGGAGCTTCCCATGGATTTGGTCAGGATGTCCTGGATGCCCACCGCCTGCATCACGGCGCGCACGCCGCCCCCGGCGATCACGCCGGTTCCCGGAGAGGCCGGTTTGAGCAGCACCTCCGCTCCACCCACCTTGCCGACCACCGCATGCGGAATGGTGGCGAAATACACATTCATGCGGCGCATGTTCTTGCGGGCGCGCCCCGTCGCCTTGCGGATGCCTTCCGGGACGGTAGTGGCTTTGCCTACCCCGGCGCCCACCCGGCCGCCGCGGTCCCCCACGATCACTGTGACGCGGAACGCGAACCGCCGCCCACCCTTGACCACCTTGGCGACCCGGCGGATCTCAATGGTCTTTTCTTCGAACTCGCGCTCGAAGTCTGCGCCAGCGTATTCGGTTCGTTTGCCTTTACCTTTAGGTTTTTCCGCCATCAGTACTCCTAGAATTCCAAACCTTGTTTGCGGGCGCCTTCGGCCAGGGCCTTCACGCGGCCCGCATAGCGGAAGCCGCCACGGTCCAGTACTACTTGCTTGATTCCCTTGGCCTGGGCGCGCTGGGCCACGGTCTCGCCCACCATGCGAGCTTGCTCCGTCTTATTCTTGCCCTTCATCTTGGCGCGCAACTCGCCGTCGTTGCTGGAGGCAGACGCCAGGGTATGCCCGGCACTGTCATCGATCAGCTGGGCATAGATGCCGCCCAGGCTGCGATATACATTCAAGCGCGGGCGTCCTGTGCTGCCGGTCACCTTGCTGCGCACGCGCAAGTGTCGTTTTTGTCTAGCAGAATTCCGTGTTTTTTCAGCCATGTTTTCCTGCTCGTTAAACGACTGCAGCCTTGCCGGCCTTCCCCGCCTTGTGGCGCACATACTCGCCCACATAGCGGATGCCCTTGCCCTTGAACGGTTCCGGCGGGCGCACTTTGCGCACGCGGGAGGCGGTCTCGCCGACCAGCTCTTTGTCGTGCCCACTCACGGAGATCTCGCCTTTTTCATTGACCGCAAAGCTGATGCCAGCAGGTGCTTCCATCTCAACCGGATTCGAATAACCTACGTGCAAGACCAGCGTCTTGCCTTTAACTTCGGCGCGGTAGCCCACGCCCTGCACCTCAAGCGATTTGGAAAAGCCGGTGGTCGTGCCAACCACCATGTTGTGCACCAGGGCGCGGGCGGTGCCATGCATCGTCCGCCCCAGCTTTTCTTCAGAATGGCGCTCGACATGCAGCACATTCCCCTCCTGCTTGAAGCTGATGCTCGCGGGGAAGGTATGCGAAAGCTCGCCCTTTGGGCCCTTTACCTTCACTGAGGAACCGCTGATCTCCACATTCACTCCGGAAGGGATCTCAATCGGCATTCTTCCAACTCGTGACACGCTAAACCTCCAAAGGCAGCTTGGCTACCAGACTTTGCATAAGATCTCTCCGCCCACACCTAGCTGCCGGGCTTTGCGGCCGCTCATCACGCCCTTAGGTGTGGAGAGGATGGCGACGCCCAGGCCAGACAGCACCCAGGGAATTTCGGTGCGCTTGGCATAGATCCGCCGGCCGGGAGAGCTGACCCGTTCCAGGCCGCTGATCACTGAGCGGCGAGTGCGGCGGTCGCCAATGTACTTCATGGTCAGCCGCAGCACTTTGAAGCCGGTGAAGTCGTCTCCCACCACCTCAAAGCTCTCGATGAAGCCTTCTTCCTTGAGAATCTCGGCGATGGCCGACTTGAGCTTGGAGCTCGGCATGGCCACCAGGGTTTGCCCCGCCATAATCGCGTTGCGAATACGGGTGAGCATATCGCTAATCGGGTCGTTTACAGCCATTGTTGCTCCTCAGCCTACCAGGACGCTTTAACCACGCCGGGGATTTTGCCCTCAAGCGCATATTCGCGGAAACAAATGCGGCACAGGCCGAATCGGCGGATATAGCCGCGCGGGCGGCCGCACACCTTACAGCGGTTGCGCACGCGGGTCGGGTATTTGCGCCGGCTTTCGCGAGTAATGATGGATTTCTTGGCCATTACTAACCTTCTCTCCTAAAGGGCATACCCAGCATCTGCAGCAGGGCGCGCCCTTCTTCATCGTTGCGCGCCGTGGTCACAATGGTGACCTCCAGGCCGCGCACCTGCTCGATGCTGTCATACTGGATCTCAGGAAATACCAGCTGCTCATTGAAACCCAGGGTGTAGTTGCCGCGGCCATCGAAGGAATTGGGCGAAACCCCGCGAAAATCCCTGACGCGCGGCAGGGCCAGGTTCACCAAGCGGTCAAAGAAGGCCCACATCCGGTCTCCACGCAGCGTAACCTTCACCCCGATAACCACGCCTTCGCGCAACTTGAAGTTGGCGATGCTCTTGCGCGCCTTGGTCACTACGGGCTTCTGCCCGGAAATAGTGGTCAGGTCCTCCACGGCCGCGTCCAATACCTTGGCCTCGCCTTGCGCCTGGCCCACGCCGATATTCAGCACCACCTTCTCCAACCGGGGTACTTCCATCACGTTGTCTGCGCCCAGGCTTTTTTGCAAAGCGGGGACAATTTCCTTTTGATAGCGTTCTTTCAAATAATGTGCCATTCAATTACTCCAAACCGCGGGGCTCAATCGATCTGCTTTCCGCAGTTCTTGCAAATCCGGTGGGAGCCTTCATCATCCCGGCTTAACCCCACCCGGGCGGGCTTGCCGCATTTCGGGCAGACCAGCATCACGTTGGAAATGTGCAAGGGCGCCTCGAACTCGATGATGCCCGGGTTGATTTGGCGGCCTTGTGTCTGCACGGCGCGTTGGTGCTTCTTACGCAGGTTGAGCTTCTGGATCACCAGGCTGCTTTTCTTGGGAAGGACCTTGATCACTTCGCCGCGCTTTCCCTTATCTGCTCCCTTGCCGGTGACCACCTCAACGGTGTCGCCCTTACGTATTTTATGTCTCACTCTCATCTCTCCTGCGCGGCTTACAACACTTCCGGAGCCAGTGATACGATGCGCATAAATCCCCGATCGCGCAGCTCGCGCGCCACCGGTCCAAAGATGCGTGTCCCCCGGGGATTGGTGGTATTGCCTTCCAAAATGACGGCGGCATTGTCGTCGAAGCGAATGTAAGACCCGTCCTCGCGGCGCCACTCCTTGGCCGTACGCACCACTACCGCGCGCACGATCTCGCTTTTCTTCACCGTCCCCTGCGGGATGGCGCTTTTTACCGTGGCGGTCACAATGTCGCCAATTCCGCCGTAGCGCCGCCCGGTTCCACCCTGCACCTGGATCACCAGGATCTCGCGGGCGCCGGTGTTATCGGCTACTTTTAGGCGTGATTCCTGCTGGATCACTAGACGACCTCCTCGCGTTCCTGGTGCTGGAGGATCTCAACCACGACCCAGCGCTTGGTCTTGGAGATCGGGCGGCTCTCGATCAAGCGTACCCGGTCACCCACTTTGGCGCCCAATTCATCATGGGCCACCAGTTTATGCTGTGATTCGACCACCTTCCCGTAAAAGGGATGGCGGTAGCTTTGCTTGGTGCGCACCACCACCGTCTTATGCATTTTGTTAGAGGTAACCACGCCTTCGGTCTCGCGGCGTTCGCTCATGCTTCACCTTCTGTCTTTGGTTCGGCCCGCTTTTCGCGTAGGACGGTCAGCAAGCGGGCAATTTCACGCCGGGTCGTGCGCGGCAAGTTCTGGTCCTTTAGCTCGCCGGTGGCGATCTGGAAACGCATGCGCATCAGCTTCTCGCGTGCGTCTTCTATCTCTTCTTCGATCTTGTCGATCGTCAGTTTACGAATTTCTTCAGTCTTCATATCCCTACTCGCTCAAGAATTCCGTGCGGCCGATGATCTTGGTGCGCACCGAAAGCTTGTGCTTTGCCAGTGTGAGCGCCTTATAGGCCACATCCTTCGGCATGCCGGCCACTTCAAACAGAATGCGGCCCGGCTTGATAACGGCCGCATAGAATTCCACACTGCCCTTACCCTTGCCCATGCGGGTTTCAGCCGCCCGCTTGGTAATCGGTTTGTCCGGGAACACTCGGATCCACACCTTGCCCCGCCGCTTTGCTTCGCGCACGATGGCGCGGCGCGCGGCTTCCAGCTGGCGGGCGGAAACCGCCCCCGGCTCCAGCGATTGCAGGCCATATTCGCCGTAATGCACATCCGCGCCGCGCTGCGCCTTGCCCGTCATACGGCCACGGTGCATCTTGGGAAATTTGAAATTCTTCGGCATCAACATAGTTCGATCCTAGTCGCAGAATTAGCTCGATTACTCGCTAACGTACACTCCTTCGCTTTTCTCCGGTTCGACCTCGGCCTCAGGCTGGGTCTCCCCGCGGTAGATCCACACCTTCACACCGATCACGCTGTATTGCGTATGGGCATTGGCCTTGGCGAAATCAATGTCGGCCCGCAGGGTTTGCAACGGTACGCGCCCATCCCGCAGCCATACCCGCCGAGACATGTCAGATCCGCCCAGGCGGCCGCTGACTTCCACGCGCACACCCTGGGCGCCGGCGCGCATGGACTGTTCCATTCCACGGTTGAGCGCCCGGCGGTAGCTGATGCGGCGTTCCAGCTGGTCGGCGATGTTTTGCGCCACCAGTTGGGCGTCCAGATCCGGGTCTTTGATCTCTTTTATGTCCAGCTCGATCTTCATACCGACCAGGGCTTCCAATGACTTGCGGATCTCCTTGACAGTTTCCCCTTTCTTGCCAATAAGTATCCCGGGCTTGGCGGTGTGCACCATGATCCTCACGTTTCCCGGAAAGCGTTCCACTTCGATCCGGGATAGTCCAGCCCGGGGGGCCATGCGGTGTACCAATTTGCGGATCTCGAAATCCTGGTGCAGGCGGTCCACATAATCCTTGCCCTCTGCAAACCAGCGCCCATCCCAGGTCTTATTGATCCCGAGGCGGAACCCCAGTGGATGTACTTTTCGGCCCATAGCTCTCCTACTTCGTAGCTGCCGCTGAAGGCACGGCAGTTCCTTCTTTTTCACGCAATACCACGGTGATATGCGCCGCCCGGCGCAGCCACGGCTTAAAGCGGCCGCGGGCGCCGAAGCGGCGCCACTTGCGTGTGCGCCCTTCATCGGCGGTGATCTTGTGCACCACCAGGACGTCCCGGCTGATGCCCATATTATTCTCCGCATTGGCTACCGCGGAGGCCACCACTTTCGACACAGGGTGTGCCGCTTTGCTGGGTACGAACTTCAAAATATCTAAAGCCTCATTGGCGCTCTTGCCGCGCACCAGGTCGATGACCAGTCGCAGTTTTTGCGCAGAAATGGAGACGTCCGTAACCCGGGCGCGGATATCGTGGGTCATACTTATTCCTCAGCCGGCGGGGGCGCGGCGCCCTCGATTTCGGCCTTCTTCTCGCTCACGTGGCCGCGGAACGTGCGCGTGGGGGCGAACTCACCCAGGCGATGGCCCACCATGTTTTCGGTGATGTAGATGGGCACGTGACGGCGGCCGTCATGCACCGCAATCGTGTGGCCGACCATCTGTGGGAAGATCTGGCTGGCGCGACTCCAGGTGCGGACCACCGTCTTCTCGTTGCGATTGTTCATCGCCTCGATCTTCTTCAGCAGCTTTGGGTCTACGAAAGGCCCTTTTTTAAGTGATCGTCCCATCAAAGCTCTCCAAAATCACGGTTAGCGGCGCTTCTTACCACGGGCGCGCACGATGTACTTGTTGGTCGATTTATTCCGGCGAGTCTTCTTACCCAAAGTCGGCTTCCCCCACGGGCTCTTGGGGCTGGGCATGCCTACCGGCTGGCGGCCTTCCCCACCGCCGTGGGGATGATCGCGCGGGGTCATGGCGGAGCCGCGCACGGTGGGGCGGATGCCAAGATGGCGCTTGCGGCCCGCTTTGCCCAGTTTTACGTTGCCGTGGTCCACATTGCCGAGTTGCCCGATGGTGGCATAGCAGGTTTGGCGCACCAGGCGGATCTCACCGGAGGGCAGTCGGATCTGGGCAAACTCACCCTCTTTGGCATTCAGCTGGGCCGCGCCGCCCGCAGAGCGGACCATTTGCCCGCCGCGCCCTTCCTTCATCTCTATGTTGTGAATGACGGTACCGGTTGGGATGTTGGCCAATGGAATGCAATTCCCAAGCTTGACCTCAGCATCCGGGCCCGAAATCACCGTTGTACCTACCTGGAGGCCGAGGGGCGCGAGGATGTAACGTTTTTCCCCGTCGGCGTAATGCAGCAACGCCAGGTAGGCCGTGCGGCCAGGGTCATATTCGATCCCGGCTACCTTGGCCGGGATCTGGTGCTTATCCCGCAGGTAGTCCACCAGGCGCATACGCTGCGCATGCCCGCCGCCATGGTGGCGCACGGTGACTTTTCCGCGCACATTACGGCCGCCTGACCGGGTCTTCTTGGCCAGCAGGGCGCGCTCAGGCGTCGACTTGGTTATTTCCTCAAAACTATGCCCGCTGGCGCCGCGGCGCCCAGGGGTTGTTGGCTTATAACTCTTGACTGCCATTACTTCACACCTTCAAAAATATCCACTGTTTGGCCGGGCGCCAAAGTGACGATGGCCTTGCGATAACCGGAGCGCCGCAACCGCGCCCGGCGGTTCGTTGCCGACCGAGTGGTTTTAGCCGGGACGTTGATCACATTCACCCGCTGCACCTTCACGTTAAACAAGAATTCCACAGATTCTTTCACCATCGCCTTGGTGGCTCCGGAAATTACTTCAAAGGCCACCTGGTGCAACTTGGTGTTCTGAAAGTTGGATTTCTCCGTGATCAAGGGTCTTCTCAAAACATCGTAAAGGGTAGTCATCTCAGTAACCTGGCCTAGCCCAAGAGGGTCTCGATGGCTTTGATCGAATCGAGGGGTAGGATGAGTTTGTTATACGTAAGCAGATCTCTGACGTTCACATAGTTGGCCAGCAAGGCTTTGAACACCGGCAAATTACGTCCCGCCCGCTGCACCTGGGCGTAATTCTCATCCTTGCCGGGCAGTACCAACAGGGCCGAACCCTCACCCACCAGCTTTGTCAATGCCTGGGCTACTAGCTTGGTCTTGGGTTGGTCGAGGCCAAAGGCGTCTACCAGCACGATCTCATTGCCTGCCGCCTTAGCGGATAACGCCGAGCGCAACGCCGCCTGGCGCATCTTCTGCGGCATATCTTGGTTGTAACTGCGCGGTCGCGGTCCAAACACCCTGCCGCCACCCACCCATTGTGGCGACCGCGTGGAACCTTGGCGCGCGTTGCCGGTGCCTTTCTGATTCCATGGCTTCTTTCCGCCCCCGCGCACTTCGGCGCGTGTCTTGGTCTTATGGGTGCCCAGGTGGCCATTGGCCATCTGGCGCGTGTAAGCCTGGTGCATCAGGTCATTATCGATATCGGCTTCGAAGATCTTGGCCGGCAGTTCCGCCTGCTTTTCGAGCTTCTTGCCTTGCATGTTATATACGTCTAATTTCATATGGGTCCGCCCGGCTGCCTAGGCCGCTTTGCGCGCCTCCCGGATGCTGACGATGGCGCCCTTGCCGCCCGCCACCGCGCCGTACACTCCGATCAAATTCTTATCGGGATTGACCAACACCACTTTGAGATTGATGGCGGTAACGCGGCGCACGCCCATATGCCCGGGCATG
>Ga0209751_10006477_pt1 | contig 10836 bp, 21 predicted proteins | sample RifCSP13_1_FD_184019 | JGI IMG/M metagenome (GOLD analysis project Ga0209751, IMG submission 184019) | Soil microbial communities from Rifle, Colorado - Rifle CSP2_sed 13_1 (SPAdes) (version 2) | ecosystem: Environmental > Terrestrial > Deep subsurface > Rock core/Sediment | place: Rifle...
ACCATCCACACGATCACTACCCACAGCATCAGCGCACCGCCGAAAACGAGCGAGAGCAGGATGATAGAGCCAAAGACTCGTCTCATCTCGATCCCCCTCTCACATACAGCGCCCGCACGAGCGCGCCGGGCGGCAACCGAAGCGGGTTCTCCCAATACACACCCTGGAAGTCGACCGCGCCGGATTCGTCCACTGGTATCGTCTTGAAATAGTAAGCCGACCCGGCGCATGACAGTCCCGTGTGATCGTCAGTCACCGTTGCACCATAGACCATCACGTGATCGAGAGGGTCCTCGAAGTAGAACGCTAGCCACACGCGCAACGGCGACGCGGTCTGCACGGGCTGATACCACGACGCGAGCAGATCACCTCCGCCCGGCGTGGGCGAGACGTACCCCACACTCGTGCATCCGGGTCGCGTCCCCGTCGGATCTCGGCTCGGAACCTGTGTGCCGATGACGCGCAGCCAGTCCGACGGGAATGCACCAAGAGGCAGAGATACCATGGCTGTGATCATGAGAACCATCGCGATGCGTTTCATTTCCGGAGTCCACTCCCCGGAAGGGTGCTGGCGGATCGGTCACATTCACACAGTCCATCCGATGATTTTACTGGCGCGGACGTGCTCACTGCCGGGACTATCCCGAATTTCTTGCATCCGCTTAGTCCAATACTCTCCGGTTTCCCCTTCGAACCATGGATCACCACTAGGAGCAAATCGCCAATGGCGCAGCAAATCCATGTAAGTCATTCCGTCAATGTGCGCTTTGTTTTCTTGTGTTAGTCTCATAATTTTGGTCCTCCAGCTTGTCTTTCCAGCTGCACTGTGACAAGCGTGCCGGTCAACTCGTCATAACCGTACCACACGCGGACGGCAGTCCGATATGGCAGTGGATACCAGTAGTTCTTTAACTTGATGTCGATGTGCTTTATCACCAAGTCGGTGGACACAGCTCCGATGTCGTAGCGAGCTAATGACATGTCATTGACCATGCAGACCCGGACATACGGTATCGGCTCTCGTAGCTTTATGTGCTTGACTGGAACCGGCGACCAAGTGAGGAACATGTCCTCCTTGGGCATCTGGTCCGCGTCGGTCTGGTCGGAGATCGATTTCATCCTGTCTCTTTATCTTGAACCTTCATGAAAGTCCTAGTTGTTCCACCAGCCATTTGTTTGACTCCATCCGATGCTTCTGCTAGCGTGGGTACATCCTTCATCATTACTAGGAGTCATGGCACATGAGCACGAGTGCCATGTCGGTGAGTTTACTTCTGCATCCACAAGACTCATAACACACGAGCGCGAGTGCCATGTTGGTAACTCTTTGGTCATAGCTTAATCCTTCGTCCACTCACCGGCGATCCACTGGCCGAGTATCAAAAACCCGTCCTCGTCACTGGTCGTGTGGTACCAGTCGACACGCCCCGCGCTCACCACAGTTGCATCACCATTGATCGCATTGATGAACGCGATGCGCCCGTCTGGTAGTCGGATCTCGTGGCCGAACACGTTGCGGCTCTCATCCATCTGCGGGATCACGGTGCCGACCTGCACACGAGGTACCCTGCGTCCATGCAGGAACCTCGGCCAGAGCGGTGCGGTTCCGATCGCAAAGCAGACGAAGGCTGCGATCCAGATGACGAGCCACCAGTTGTAAGTTCTGTTGGTCATCTTATCTTCTCCAACGAGAAATCCGGGATCTTGCCAGTTCGTTCGACCGCACTACACAAGATTTGGTAGATTTCCTCGCGATCATTTACCGTGGCCCGACGGCCTGCGAGCGCGACCTCGATGCGCTTGATGATCTCATCGTGTAGAGGGGTTGGCACAATTACCATCCATCTTCGGGTTTGGTTGATCATGGCTTGGTCTCCTTCTTTGGGGCCACTCGATAGTCTCCGATTGGCCAAGCTCGTCGGCTTTCGGCACTTGCGGGCTCACCGCGCCGATTCGGAAATGCCGCAGCATCCAGAGGATGGTGGCCTTCGCCGCAGCATCGAAGTCATTACAGGACATTTCGGGTCCGTTTTCGTCGCCGAACAGTTCTATCATCCCCGCCTTGGTGTAATAAATCGGCATCTTACGGAAGATGGTCTCTACCATTGCCTTCTCAACGCCATGGGATACGTTCTCCATTAGTTCGGAAAACTCTAGCGTTCCGAGGGCAGCGTCACCGCGCTCCAGGGTCACTGTCACTTTCATGGTTCTGCTCTTTCTTTATTCTCTCTTGCCAGCCGAGCGTAACGCTCGCCGTCTGGAACATCGCACATGTGTCCGCATGCCGGACACTCGGCTTCGACGGCGCCGACCGGTGCCACGCCGGCCCATGTCTCGCTACAGATGTCGCACAAGATGACAAATGAAAACCACATTTCATGCGTGAGTTCCGTGTCGGGAATCATTTGATTCGCCTTTCAATCGTCACCGCCGCCCATGCGGCGATGTCACCTGGCGTGCAGAATCCGAGCGGGTTGGCTGGTACGAGCCAGCCACCAGCTTTCAACCCAGATTCTACGAATTCGCTGCATATATATGCATCATCGTCCACTCCGCTCGAAGGATGGGCCTCGGTGATCAAGCCAAGTTCATATGCCTTGAGACGCAGCAAGATGCGTCCGATCTGCCGGAAGTCGTAATTCCAGCCGATGTTTGTGAGCATCCAGTGCCACGCGTCGCCTCGTGAGTGGACCACACCCGGTACCATCACTGAAAACACTTTTGCTGTGTAGATACTACCGTTGTAGTTCTTGATGTATCGCCACAGCGGCCACGTGCGCGTACCAACCGACTCCACCGACTCCGCCACTATCCATACGCCATCGATCGTCCGCACCGCAGCGACATGCGACGGCCACTGCTTCGTCGCTGTGACGATCATCGTCGACACCGCCGAGTATCCGCGGCAGAAGATCAGGTGCATGGCACCGTCGTCGGGGATGTTCCACTCGGACACCGGCATGTCAGGCGGCTCGGGGATCACTTGACATACTCCTTTCGCAACACTTCTGCAAGGGACATCTTTTCCAGGTAGTGCTGGACCTGACGGATCACCCCGAGTGGACTCATGTCGCGGTGGTTGAATACTGCAAGTGAGGTCACAAACATTCCATCTTTGACTGACGAGTCATAGGCCACGCAATCCAGCAGATCTGCTAGCCTACCAGGTTCGGTGTCGCGCATCCGTATCGCGATATCTTCGGGAATGATTCCGTCGCGAATCATGTCATCGATTGATTGCGTCGTCACTTGGATCTCCTCTTAAGGGGTGAGACCGGGAAGCTCGTCGCCCGGCCACAGCATCGAAGCGGCCCAGAACGCACTCCTCTCCATTCGAGCTGTTGCACATCTATACCCAACGCATTGGCAATTTTGTGCCTCATTAGCTCTGACGGACTATGTTTGCCTGACTCCACTTGCTGGATACAGCTTAGGGGGAGTCCGGAAGCCGTCGCCAATTCTCGCTGTGTCATCTTACGGTCATCGCGCATCTTTCGTATGGTCCCGCCGACGAAAGCTACCCACTGTTCGTAAGTTGGTTGGTTGGAAAGTGTCTTCATGTAACGCCATTCACGTCATGTAAAGGCCGGACGCAGGCCACGAGCCTGCGCCGGCCCGTCGCACAATAAATCGCCAGAAACGCGGCTGGCCGGACTTTAACCGACTGTCGTCCCCGTAGCGCCTTGTCTCGGGGATGCTGGGCTTCGCCGTCGCGCGCTGCAGCGCACATAGGCGCATGGATTTAAGATGCACTTGTCGGGCTCCACCATCCTGGATCACGCCAGGCCGCAGCCGTAAGGCCGACGCACAGACACGATCTGAGCGCCGGCGGTCGAGCTTGAAAACCCAGGCCACCCTTTCGAGCGACCTGGGCGGAGGGGAGAAAGCACAGCCCCGGGTGTGGGAGTCGAACCCACTTATCCGCACCGTGCATCGCCTCTTCGTCTCGGTTCGCGGCACTTCCGAAGACGAGTAGATGCACATGGCCGCACGGCGGAACGGCCCAACGTGTTTGACCCGGGGGAAGCAAATATCGGGGGCAGGATTCGAACCTGCGACCTCCTGGTTATGAGCCAGGCAAGCTGCCGCTGCTCTACCCCGATCACAAAAACCCGCGGAACCAGGCTGTGGGGAGGCTCCGCGGGCAAATGGAGTTACGGATTGCGGGGTGACAGAGTTGAACCGTCTTGTCCGCTCGATCCCTGACGCCAGCATGATTATCGCAGACGTTTTCATGTCGTCACATCGCATGCGATGTCGGGATCGCTGCCGCACCGCGGCGGTGCCCCGCACCTCCCGTGATGAGTCAACTCAAATCCTCGAATCCGATGTCGCGGAATTTGCGGCGCAGGATTGGGGCCATGACTTCCCACGTGCCTTTCGCCGGAATTGACCACCTGATGTCGTACTCCGCAAGCAGAAACTCCACACCATCCCCAGTGATTTTCACATGCAACGAGTGCTGCGAGAATCCAGCTTCCGCCGGCGGAAACTCCTCGTCGTCCAGTGAGTCCACTGCCTGGAAGACTTGCTGGCGCTTCGTGCGCATCGCCGGCTTATCGATGACCGTCACCTGACCAACGAAGTTGCTGCCATCCGATGGCTGCACCTTGTTGCTCGTGTTCCCCTGCGTGACATGAATCGTGTAAGGACCTGCCATAACACTAACCTTTCCGCGGCATAGCCGCTCTTGTGTGAGAAACCTTGCGAGCGATCTGTCGCTCGGCAAATACCAACTTCGGATCAAACATTTCAGCATCGACATCGTATTGAATAATCACATACGTGAATGACCCTTCCGCCCATCTGCGAGTTATGATGAGATCTCCTAGGGCATGATCGTTGCCCCAGTAAGCATCCATGACAGCACCGAGCACATTATCTCCATCTGGCTTTGTTCTCTTGATCTTTGTGGACATCCTCATTCTTTTTGATTGTGACCACAAGTCTGGCACCTGGTAATACGCATCAACACGAAGCAACTCCACATACTGGGCCATCGGAAGAACATCACAACTTTCCCGGGCCACATCTCTCCACATGCGGTAATTGACGACACACTCACGTTCCTTCCACTTGTCGCCAGTGTTTTGGCGCACTTTGCCAGGGCACGAGCCGGGGATTGTGATGCGAAGCGTTTCCAATGTCATCCCCAATCTTCGGGTGATGGAATTTCCGAACTCGTCTCTACATGCTCTTCTTCGGTTGCCGGCGGATCGTCTGGTCCTAGCTCCATCTGCAATCGTCGCCACACGATCGAAGTCCAGATCCGTCCACGTGCCGGAAAGCCGGAGAAGTTTCGCAGCCCTGGCACTCGCCGCATCTCAGCATCTCGGTGCCGCATGTATTCGTCGTCCGTGAGCTTGTTCACTTCGTCGTATATTTGCTTCGAGTGCTCTTCGATCTGTTCGCGAGTCTCGGTTGGAACAGTGACGAACTTGCCTGACTGTGGGTCATGTTCTATGGCTTCTGGAATACCATATTTCCTCTCCGCAGCATACTGATCTTGCAGCTCTTGCGTCCAGTATCCATTGCTGAGATTTGGAATATCATCTCTTCGTCCCTGCTTGTAGCAGCACTCTTGCCATTTCCAATATCGAACGATAGTCCCACGATGATTATGGCCAGCTTGGTCGAGCTGTTGATCGTACTCCCACTTGAGTACGTGCAACTCGACCGCGTCATCTGATAGCTCCATGTACTCTTTCTCGTAAACAGGATCAGCCTTGGCCCATTGCCGTCGCTGCACGTCCCAGCGGTTGGATGATGGTGGTGTAAGTGTACCACCTCTTGCCTTCTCGTTATCTATAATCTCCTGCCGGCATCGGTCAGTGATGTCAGCAGGATGTGGCAGCTTGCGCGACTCGGAGGCAAAGTCACGGATGCAGCTCTCTGCGACATCGTGATCAAAGTGTCGCAGGGCAATGCCCCACACGTTGGTACGCTCGCGACTGCTAGACACATCAAGTCGCGGCCATAGTTCATCGAGCAAATCACAGATATGTGTCAGCTCTTGTTCATTCATCGCTTGATCCCTTCGGAGATAATGCTGGCACGCACCGCATCACGCTTACGTTTCATCTCCGCTGCCTGGGCCGCACTTTCGGATGCCGCAAAGCTCTGGCCGGCTAAATCCCACGTCGCCGGATCGTCGTCGTATTTGCCATCGGAGAACCATCGAGCAGCCGAGGTTGTCCCCTTGCCAGCCTTCCCCTCCGCGGTGGCTGCGTAGGTGATCACACGTGCTAGCAGCCAGGCATGTGCGGACGCTGGTGTCATTCCGTCCCTACCCAAAAGTTCGTCGAGGGCGAACCGAATGGCTGGCTTAGCCACAAGCGGACTCGAGCGCCGCGGGTGGGCGGCGTAGATCTCATCGACCTGGGCCTGGGTCCACACACCCACGGCGGCGCCACGGCGGGCAGCGGCAGCGTGCTCGGCCAGAGTACCGTCCCGAGGTGGAAGCCGAGTAGGGGGGGGCGGCGGAACTGGGGGGGTGATCGGATCGGGGATTGGTTGTTCAGAGATCGATCGGTCCGAAGATTCCCCACACACACTCTCTCCGCCGCAGGCGGCAGTTGGCTCAGTTGCGTTGGAACTGAGAGAGAGAGAGTTAGAGAGAGAGAATTTCTCTTTCTCTGTACTCTGTACTCTGTCTCTGTCTCTTAGTGTCATTTTCGTCGTGACGGAATCGTTACAGTTGCGTGACAGTTGCGTGACAGAATCGTTACTTTTGGCACGGTGGCGCTGCTGCCTTTTGTATGCTAAAGCCCTGGTTTTACTAGACTTACCGTTGTGTCTCTCGAAATTGGGAATAGATACGCCAGAATCGGTCTGCTCCATCCACCCAACCTTGACCATAGCCTCCGCAAATCCTTCCACCATTGCGACGCGATTCGAGAGTGACATTAGCGTGACACTAGCGTGACAGCCATCGGTGGTGTGATCGTCGAACCAAGACCAGATCCGAATCAGTGATCCGAGTACTTTGTCGGGGTCCAAGTCGAGGCTGTTGGAGATCTCCAGCACCTCGGGCTTGGTGGGTGTGCACTTCTCAATCTTGATCCAATCTCCGGCCATGTTCATGGCCTCCAGCCCCGGATGGCGGCGCCCAGGCCCCTGGCCCGGCTGTGTGGAACGCTTGCCATAGATGGAGCGAAGCACGGGCCCGGGGCCTGGGAGTCGATGATTGGGGTTGCAATCGTTCCACGCCACCACCATACCAGGTCGGGCCGGGATGTCAAGGGTTGTGGGCAAGGTCTTTTTGTCCTCCGCACACCTGCTTGGAGATCGATATCAGATCGAGTTTCGGGTCACCCTCTACCGCCACCGCCGCCGCAGTCGCCGCAGCATTCGCCGCTCTATACGCAACGCGTGACATCTCCCACTCCGCCATCATCGATCTATCCGCCGTCCTCGACGCCGCCGTCCTCGACGCCGCCGTCGCCGCCCACACCGCCGCCACCGTCGCCGCCTCCGCCGCCGCCGCCCGCGCCGCCGACAACACAGCCTTAGCCGCAGCCGCCGCACTTGTTTCCGTGCGATCCCGTCCATCTATCCACGCATTGGCCCATGCGAGCCATGTCGGAGATTTATTAACCGCATTAGCGCAGCGGATGCCGAACTCGACTAGTTGCTCACTGGTGATCGATGGTAAGGGCACTTGCTCGATGATTCTTGCTTTAGCGCACATGACCTTCACTTGTCGATCGCGCAAGCCAATTTCTCCCTCGCCGCGCCAGATTATGGAGGTCCTGAGGTCGATTTCCATGTGGATAGGATTCATGATCACAGCCAACTCTGGGGAGAGGTACCAGTGCGTCCAGCCCTCGCTACACGCGCTACCATGGCCACTGGTAATCACCCACTCACCTATGGGCCACACAAACCCGCCGTATGTGGATCGATCATTCCTTGTGAGCTTGTATAGTGTTTGCATCTTTTATCCTAGATCATCATCGCAATTCTTGCAATGCATGTCAGGCTCAATCCCACCAGGATTCATCCACACCACCCCACATTGATGTCCACGCACCCTGCACCAGAACGAGCACCATGATAATGGTCGCTTCAGTAGATATCGCCACATTTCGATCGATACCCACATCATGTAATCTCTCCGGTATCCGTTGCGAATTAGAATGTCTCTTGTTCTGATGGATATATATCCCGCCAATATTGCAGACACACAGCCTGGCATTGTGCCCATGTTTCCGTGGTAACCCGGAGAGTCCTACCTTTCTCGCCTAGGAGAAACTTGCCATGGTTGTCCCATACAACATCTACTCCCGGTGGCATCGACTTCGCCATGGTCTCGCGCAATTGCGACTCGTTGGCTAGATGAAATTCCTCCACTAGCTCACGCACTAATGTAGGTCCCGGAGTGAGCGAGCACAGGATCTCTAGGCACAGGTCATATTTGGGATTGGCGGTGTTTGTCGACATTTAATGGCTACCCCACTGGTCAAGGTACAGCAGGGCTTCGGCCATGTTCCGTGTCAGCTTTCTCGCGTATCTCCTGCCGTACCGGTTCAGCCGCCACCACGCCTTGTCTTTCCGGAACACCTTTTGAGTTAGATCGTATTTCCACATTGTTTTGAGACAGGCATATACTGCTTCCGAACTTATTCGTTTGCCTGCCAATGTCTTATATCTCGTGCGGATGTCGCTCACCCGCATGATTTTCTCGGCCAGCAAGATTATCAATATCCACTGCTTGGTCAGCATCATTTCATTTCCTATTCCACTTCGGATTTGGCTATCTGGGTTCTCTCACCATGGAGTATTTGCCTCGCTGCTTGCCTTACCATTGATCTCATCGAGTAGGGCCTCACGCTGCATGTTTGTCAATTGCGACCATCCCCGCACATTGCAGCGCTCGCAGAATGCCTTGACTATACCGAAATGTTTTGCTTCTGGAATTGCGTTCGCAAATAGCGCCGTTTTTATATCTTCCTTTGTGACTTCTGCAGCAACAGGAGAAAGCTCGGTAATATTGTTACCATGTCGAGATTGCCTATATCTCACAACTAATGGATGTCCACTTCTTACAGCTTCCGTAGCTGTGTCGCGATCGGTAGAGCTGAATGTAGAGAACACTTCGCCATTTGTATTTATGATATCCCACTTAGTCCATCGCTTGCTATTGGTGGTGCCACTCTTTTCGTTGACGGCCGCAATATTGATAATTGCCTCTTCATCATTATTAGATACAGTTTCAGGTTGCTGTGGCTGCTGTTCATCATTAACGACATGCTCAGTTTGCTCTGGCTCTTGTTCGACGACTACATGCCCCGTTTCTCCATCCATCAAAGAACCCATCTCGTCTGGCGTGTAAACTCCTCCGCCGAACACATCTGCGCAGTGCCACTTAGCACCGTTACTCATTGCCCTTGCGAATAACATGTTACGAGGATACTTGCGCCAGTTCTCGCCGTTGGACAATCCGGCCGCATTCGCTTCATCCATGGTGAATGAGGATTGGCCCACCTTGTCCTTCGCCTCGTAGAAATCGATGACGCACTTCACGTCAGTATGCTCGATCACCCGATAGTTGTATCGTCCACTGCGCTTGATTGCAGCAGCTATGAGATTGGCTGATAGTGTCACGTGCCCCTTGACTACATATATGCCAGTCATTGATGCGACGGGACCAAAACCTAACTCGCGTCCTGCCAAGACCTTAACAACTGCCTGAGCTGCGCCGCGAGCGTCAGTGAAAAAGCCGCTTTTGGCGAGAACATCTCCAATGCTCATGACATCAGCCAATGTGCTACCGATTAACCTTTCAGCCCCAATCTTTGTCATTGTCATGTCCATCGGTTTGTTCCTGTTGTGTGGAAAGCATCAACTTCGGTGCCTGCTTGCCCTCCTTGATTCGTCCTACCTTCTCACACTCTACAGTCTGCGCGAGTGTCTTACTCAATAGTACCTTTCTCAGCTCGGTGATTTTCCATGGGAAACTGCTACCAAGGCATTGTGCTATGATTTTGGCACTATCTTGCACCTGGCTTGCATCACATGCCATCAATGCTACCAGCAGAGCCTTTCGATCTTTCTCTTTCCATTGATTCTCATAGCCCATATAATATCGTCCGCCTGCCGGCGCTGGAATGTCGCCACCTCCGTCCTCGATCCATGCGATCATTCGCTCGCGAATGATGCGACGCCAATGACTGGTGATATTACTAGCCTGTTCCGCTAGTACGAGCAATTCCCCCAACTCTGGTCCGGTAGCCACTAGGATTAGATCGCCCAGGTCTGACGTCAACCGTTGCAGAATCGTAGCGCGTCTCTCGAATCCCTGCACCCGTCGATCAGTGATATCATTACTCATTCCTGTCCCTTTCGACAGAATTCATTGTACCCTTGCATTGAACTGAGCATGTAAATCCTAGCCCAGTCCGCAACCAATGACCACAATTCAGCGAACCGAATCTCACTAATTTCCTCTGGTATATCGGAGTTCATGATGGATACTTGGATCTTTGCAATATGTGCTGCGATTTGATAGAACCAGACTCTTTCATGATCATTCAGATGTTTTGTATCCATGAAATTCTCTAGCTCCACAATCATACTTGTGGAGTACTGTAATCCGGCAGCAAAAATCTCATTATTCGTCGTCATAGATTATGATCCTTCAAATACTCGGTAAACGCCCGGTGAGCTTCGACCACCGCGATGTTGCACTCTACCATTTCATGATCCTATGTCACACTTCCTTCTGGCATATGAGATCTGCTAGGTCTCCCTCGGGGGCATTGTGGGTGTTCTGAATGAGCCACTCCGCCGCCTCTGCCGGCTCAATCCTCCGCCATGTCTCCCCCGCTGGCCAGC
>Ga0209751_10006479_pt1 | contig 10836 bp, 12 predicted proteins | sample RifCSP13_1_FD_184019 | JGI IMG/M metagenome (GOLD analysis project Ga0209751, IMG submission 184019) | Soil microbial communities from Rifle, Colorado - Rifle CSP2_sed 13_1 (SPAdes) (version 2) | ecosystem: Environmental > Terrestrial > Deep subsurface > Rock core/Sediment | place: Rifle...
CACGACGATCGGCGTCAACAAGCCGCCGAGGGCCATGCCCATGCCGCTGATGCTGAGCGCCAGGGAGCGGCGCCGGCGGAACCACGTGACGATCGCCACGCTGATGGGCAAGTAGCCACCGAGGCTCGTGCCGATCGCCATCATGAAGAACGTCAGGAAGAACGCCACCGGACCTTCGATCCGGCTGAAGAGCAGCAAGCCGAGGCCGAAGATCACCATGCCGACGCGGATGAGGGCGCGCGGGCCGAAGCGGTCCGTGAGCCACCCCTGGATCGGGCCGAGGATGCCACTCTCGGCGCGCGCCATCGAGAAGGCCGCGGAGAGCATCGTCTTGCTCCAGCCGAACTCCTCGCGCAGCAGCACGGCGTAGGCGCCGTAGGCGTGGAACAAGAACGCCCCGATCAGGAGTTCCAGCCCGAAGCCGGACGCGACTATCCACCAGCCGTAGAAGACGCGCTGCATCCGGATCGCGTGCAATTCGGCTAGGACTCTGGGGCGAACACGTCGGCGATGCCCGCGGCGAGCTCACGCTGTTCGAGGCCCCAGGTGACCAGCGGCAAACGGAGCCGAGCCGCCGCGGCGAGGCTGAACGCCCGGGCCGCGCGATCGAAGGTGGACCACGTCGCCGACGGCTGACGCCGTGGACGCGGGCACGCCACGGGCACCAGCCGGGCCACCACGCGAACGTGATGCGTCACCTCGATCTCCTCCCCCGCTCACGCACCCGACTCAAGACCTGGCTTGTGCGCTGCTTCAGCTCGCGGCCGCCGATCGTGGCCATGGCGGCCGCTCCTGGGGCGACACACGTAGCCGCGATTATCGACCGCGGGCCGTCACGGCGTCAATGTGTCGAGAACGATCAAGCCGTCGACGAGGCCTCGGGCGCAGAACGGCGGCCAGACCACGGTCATGTCGATTTCTCTGGCCTGAAGCGCTTTCAGCTAATCAGAAGTTCCGGGGCTTGGCGCTTCAACTGGCTGGCCTTCCTGGATACGGTGCGAACTGAGCGATTTGAGCAGGTCCTGGCCCTCGGGCCGATCTGGTGCCGGCGCGACAACGTTGCGGCCTGAAAGCAGAGGGCCGAGACGGCTATCCGCTGACCGCAGTTACCAGCCAGATGGCCGCGCGCAGCGGCACGCTCGATCCTCGTTGATGCGGCGCGTAGGCGCGCCGAACCGATTGGGCCACGGCTTGCCGGATCTCGGGGGGCTGGCCAGCCATCGCGCGCGCGACCGGGCCAAGCTCGAGCCCGATTTTCACCGCCTCGTCCAGCCCGCGACCAAGGGCGATGTCGATCTCAAGGTCGACCGGATCACAATGGATCGGTTGAAATCCCGCTGCGGTGAGTATCCGGCGTACCCGCGCCTCCTGCGCGAACGCGAAGAGGCCGGGGTCTTCAGGCCCGGGCCTTGGCAGCCGCGGCACGTGCTCGTACGCAGCCCGGAGCGCTGTCATGAGCAGCGGGTTCTCGAGCCGGTCCCGATAGCAGGCAAACGCGAGCCGCCCGCCCGACCGCAGCGCAGTCCTGAGATTCGCGAAGGCCCTGGTCGGATCGGCGAAGAACATGACGCCGAAGCGGGAGAACAGGAGATCGAACTCGCCAGAAGGAAATACATGCGCGGTCGCATCAGCCTCGACGAACGTGACCGGCAGTCCGGAAGGAAGGCGTTCCTTGGCGCGCGCCAGAAGCGTGCCGGACACGTCAACGCCGATCACCGATCCGCTGGGTCCGACCAGTTTGCCGAGGTCCACGGTTGTCGCGCCCGCCCCGCAGCCGACGTCGATGACGCGCTCGCCGGCCCGCACATCCGCTCGCGCGAGGGTCACCGCTCCAATCGGCTCCAGCACAGCGTCGAACGCCGCCTGCCAATCCACCCAGGTACGGCCGAGCGGTCCGTTCCAGGCAGCGATTTCGGCGCTATTCCCGTGATCCGTGGCCATCGCGCTGTCTCCTGTCTCTGCTTGGTCGCCGCCAGCACATCGGCCAGCCAGCGCACGCACCATTGTCAGTCATGCTCAGGACGGCAGGATGACGGCCTTGCCCGTCGTCTGCGTGTCGAAGAGCTTGTAGGCTTCCTCCGCCTGCGCGAGCTTCCAGCGGTGCGTGAAGAGCTTCTCCACGCCCACTTTCCGGTCGGCGACGAACTCGGCGCATTCGGCCTGGCCTTGCTTCGAGAACGTCCAGGAGCCGATCAGCGTCACCTGCCGGCGCAAGAGATCCGGACTCACGTCGAGCGTCACCTGCCCGCGCTCGCCGACGAAGCAGGCCGTGCCCCACGAGCGCACCGAGCGCACTGCCGCGGCGCGGGCCTCCGGCGCCGAGGAGGCGTCCAGCGTCTTGTGCGCGCCCTCGCCGTGCGTCAGGTTGCGGATCGCCGCCACCATGTCGTTCGACTTGGCGTCGATCACTTCGTGCGCGCCGAACTCCTGGGCGAGCTTGCGCCGCTCGGGCGCGATGTCGATGGCGATGACGCGTGCGCCCATGGCAACGGCAAGCTGCGTCGCCGACAAGCCCACCGGGCCCTGGCCGAAGATGGCGATCGTTTCGCCGCCCCGCAGATTGAGCCGCTTCAGTGCGCCCCAGGCCGTGCCGGTGCCGCACGAGATCGCCGCGCCCGTCACGAAGGAGAGCGAGTCTGGCAGCGGCACCAGCGTCGACACCGGCACCTTCATGTATTTGGCGTGCCCGCCGTGCCCGCCCGAGCCGTAGACCACCGGGCCCTCGAGACACATCTGCGTCCAGCCCCCCCGGCAGTGCTTGCAGTTGCCGCAGCCGTCATAGTGGTGGTCCATCACGCGCTGGCCGACCCGGTCCTCCTTCTCGGTGACGCCGGCGCCCACCGCCGCGACGATGCCGCAGGGCTCGTGGCCGGCGATCACACCGGCCTCCCGCTTGATGCCGCCGGTCACGGCCCCGGCCGGCTGGGCTCCAGCGCGATAGTTGTGCAGGTCGCTGCCGCACATGCCCGACGCCTTGATCTCGAGGATCACGTCTCTGGCGCCCGGTGTCGGATCGGGGAACTCCCTGAGCTCCAGCTTCCGATCTCCGAGAAAAACGACGCCTTTCATGGTTTCCTCCGGTGCTTGGGCGTTCGTGTGACTTCCTGGAGCCGAGATGGAATGAAGCCGGCTGGCCTCCCGCTTGACGTGGTGGCATACATTGCCCCCCAAGAGCACCCCGCAACTCCTTGGGAGGCCGGTGTCCGAGTCTGGCGTCTTACACCACGGTGACGGCAGCCCGAGGGGCCCACGGCCGGGGCGACCGCCGCCGGAGGGCGTTCGTGTTGACTATCCTCCCATCGGGAATTCAGCCCCGCCGTGCGGCGTCCTGCGTCCGCTCAGCTCTTCGTTGTGAGGAGAGGAACAATGCGTAGCACCGCGAACGCTGAGAGTCAACCGCCGTATCGACTGGACTCCGAGGCCGCCGAGGACGAGGGGCTGGCCGCTGGCGTCTTACGTCAAGGTGGCGGCAGCCCGAGAGGCCCACGGCCGGGGCGATCGCCGCCGGAGGGTGTTAATGTTGCCTACGTTCCCTGGCCAATCCCAGCGCCCGCGCTGTGGGGACTTTGTGGGGACACGAGGGTCCTGTTCCGCTCCCGGATGCTGTATTACTATTCGCGTTGGCTGGCCCGTGGCGGGGCGCCCCGCGGTGCAGTTCTTTCTTGCCCTGTGTGCGAAGGGCGCCTGAGAGAGCAACAGGAGGAATACAGTGGAATCGACAAGCAGCGGGGGGCGCGGCATCCTGGCAGTCTGGAACGATTGCGCACCAGGCTCGGAGGGTCAGTACGAGGCGTGGTACCGCAGCGAGCATCTGCCCGAGCGCGTCGGCATCCCCGGCTTCCGCGCGGGCTGGCGCTACCGCGCGATCGATGCGGAGCCGGAGTACTTCACCTTCTACGAGACCGACACGCCCGAGGTTCTGCGCTCCGAGCCTTACCTGGCCCGATTGAACGATCCCACCCCGCTGACCCGACGCATCATGTCGGCCACGTTCACCCATGCAACCCGTGCGCTATGCACCTGCGTCGCTCGCTGGGGGAAGCTGCGTGGCGCGTTAGCGGTCAGCGTCCGTTTCGATGCGCCGCCGGGCGGAGAGCTGGAAGCTCGCTTGCGCGAGCTGGCGGGGCGCGCGGAAGTGCTCAGGGCCGAGCTCTGGATGCCCACCCGCGCCGAGGGGTCGTCGACCCGGTCGGCCGAGCAACAGCTGCGGGAACCCGACAGGACTATTGCTGCCGGCGCGCTGGTCGAGACTGCCACCGAGCAGGAGGCCGCCGCCGCCGCCGCGACGCTGGGCACTGCGCTGGGACCCAAGGCGCGCATCGGTACCTACCGGCTGTTCTGCGCTCTGCACAGGGTTGATCTCGATCGGTAGGATCGTTCGCATCTCGAGGGCTGGAACGGATTCCCCCGCCATCGCCGCACGGCGCTGCGCTGCGACACCTGCTCGTTCGCATGCTCGGGACCGGACGCGCCCCTGTTGCGCGATGCCCAATCCCAGGCGACGGTGCTGGTCAGAGCGAATCCAGGAATAGCAACAGCTGTCCCTTCTGCGCTTCCGACAGCGCGTTGTACCGCGCCGTCACGCCTGCCGCCTCGACGCATCGGGCGGTGAGGGCATTCGACGCCGGGCGGGTCGGCGACCCAAGGCCGGCGGGCGGCGATTCTCCAACGGCGGGCAGCCCAAAAGAGCCGGCCCCCGGCCCGGCGTGTTCGCTACAATTGGGCCGAAGCCATGCAGGGCACCCGGGGCAAGCTGGCTGGCGAGCTATCGGTTCCGCGCAGCTTCACGGAGTCCCAAAGGCGCTGACGACGGACAGATCGTCGAGCTGCTCGCCGCCCGCACAGAGGAGACGTGAGATGCAGACACTGACCTTTCTCGATCCCACCGGGACCACGCGCGGCCGGATCGGCGCGCTGCCCGGCCCGGTGCCCTCCCTCGAGGGACGCGTGGTGGCCATCCTCAACAACCGCTGGAAGGCCATGGACCTGGTGGCGGAGCGCTTCGAGGCGGCGCTGAGGCGCGACCACGGCGTGCGCGACGTGCTCCAGCGGACGATCCCCATCTCGGGCGCGGCCCCCGACGCCCTCCTCGATGAGGTGGGCGGGCGGGCCGACCTGGCGGTGGTCGGCCTCGCCAACTGAGGGTCGTGCACAGCGTGGAGTGTCCACGACACGACCGAGTTGCTGAAGCGGGGCGTCCGGGCCACCGTGCTGGTCACTGAGCGCTTCGTCGAGTTGGCGCAGGCGACGTACGAGAGCCGGGACCTGCCGGATGGGCCGATGATCCTCTTGCCGCGCACCGAGGACACCGAGTACTCGGAGCGCGCGACGATGGAGCGCATCACCGATGAGACGTTCGCTCGCTTCGTCGCGGCCATGACGTCGCCGCGCGGCGCGGGCAGCGCGGGGGCGCGATGAAGCTGACCGCCGCGCGGCACACGGTCCCCGACGACCCCGAGCTGATCCAGGAGTTCCTGGAGGCCCGCGGCTGGGGCGACGGGTTCCCCGTCGTCGTCCCGACCCCCGAACGCGTGGAACGGATGGTGGCGGGCTCGGGTCGCGATCCCGCCGAGGAGATCGGCGAGGTGGACCCGCGCAAGGGCGTGGCCACGGTGGAGACGATCGCCGTCAACGCCGTGATGGCGGGCTGCCACCTCTCGTACATGCCGGTGCTGATCGCCGCGGTGGAGGCGGTGACGGCGCCCGAGTTCAACCTGCACGGCATCCAGACGACGACCAACCCGGTGGCGCCGCTCCTCGTCGTCAACGGGCCGGTCCGCCGCCAGATCGGGCTGAACTGCGAGCGCAACGCCCTGGGTCCGGGCCGCCGCGCGAACGCGACGATCGGCCGCGCGCTGCGGCTCATCCTGCTTCACGTCGGTGGCGCCGTCCCCGGCCGGCTCGACAAGGCCACGCTCGGGATGCCGGGGAAGTACACGTTCTGCCTGGGCGAGGACGAGGAGGAGAGCCCGTGGGAACCGCTCCACGTCGAGCGGGGCTTGCGGGCCGAGGACAGTGCGGTGACGGCCATCGGCGCCCAGGGAACGAACAACGTCCTCGCCCTCGGCGGGGGCGCCCGCGAGACCCTCCACGTCACCGGGGACATGATGGCGGCCATGGGCCACAACAACTTCCTCTTCGGCCGCGGCAACCCGACCGTCTTCTTCTCGCCCGGGCACGCTCGCCAGCTCGTCGAGCGGGGCTACCGGACCAAGCAGTCGGTGAAGGAGGCGCTGTACGAGCTCTCGAAGATTCCGCGCTCCCGCTTCCCCGAGCGCGAGTTCTTCCCCATCGTCCCCCTCGAGGAGCGCAGCCTGGCCGGTGACTCCGTCTGCGTGACGCGCCGGCCCGAGGACATCTTCGTCATCGTCGCCGGCGGCCCCGAGCCCTACCACGTCTGCTACTGCCCGAGCTTCGGGGAAACCGAGGCGGTGACGCGGAAGGCGAAGCTGCCGCCAGCACGGCGACCGTAGCCCGGTCGCTTCCTCGCGAGGCCGCACCTCCAGCGGCACCGGGGCGTGGTTTCGCCCGCGAGCGTGGAGTCACCGGCTCCGGACACGTGGACCACATCCCTCACACGGCAGAATCCAGCGAGGCGAAGCAGGCCGCCCGGGGGCCTCATCACATAGAAGGGATGGACCGTCCTGTGAGAGTCAAGCAGTTCGCACAACGCCGGCGGCCGGATCCCGTCGAAATCGCTCGCATCCTGATGCTGGGCCCGCCGGGTTCGGGCAAGACGATGCTGGCCCGCCGTCTCGGCACCATCCTGCCGCTCCTCGCTCTCGAGAAGGCCATCGAGATCACCACGGTGTGGAGCGTGGCCGGGCTCCTTCCGGCGGGGCACGGCCTCGTGCGTGAGCGGCCGTTCCGCGCGCCGCACCACACGGCCTCCGGGGCGAGGGCTGCTGCCGCCGCCGATCCCACAGCCCGTCATAGCCGACCCGCTGGTAGCCGAGCCGCCAGCGCCGCAGTCTGCGGGGCCGTCAGCCCAGGATCTCCTCAGCCTTCAGCCACGTCAGCTTGCCGCTGATCGCCTGCATCATCACCTCTTGGACTTTCATTGTGCGCTCCACGACAGCCGAGGCATAGGGCATGACGGACCTCCTCGGTCCCCCATGGCCCTCCCCCCGCTGTCCGCAGGAGCGGTCAATTCACGTGCTACTCACGGCGGTCAAATCATGTGCTGGCAACACACCAGCGCACGAGGTCCTTGACGCGCGGGCTCGGGAATAGTAGAGTCTGCGCGCTCCACGTTCCCCACGGGAGCAGGAAGGGAGTCCGAGCATGACCCGACTCGCGCGCTGGATCGTCGCCGCACCTCTCGCCGCCGCCCTCGTCCTGGTGCCCCCGGTCGCCCACGCCCAGACCACGTGGAAGTTCGTCTCGATCATCCCCGCCGGGCAGGTCTTCACGAAGGTCTTCGAGGAGCTGGCCCGGGACCTCACCCAGAAGAGCGGCGGCCGCCTGCAGGTCACGCTCTATCCCGCGGGCGAGCTCCCCTACAAGGGGACCGAGTACATGCGGACCGCGGGCCGGGGCCTCGTCGAGATGGCCGAGATCGTCGGCGGCTTCACCTTCGGTGACGCGCCCCAGCTCGTGCTGCCCGACCTGCCGTACATCGCGCTGAACCCCGCCGAGCAGCAGACGCTGGTCGCCGGCATGGTGCCCATCGCCGAGGCCGCCCTTCGCGCGCACGGCGTCGAGCCGATCGCCTGGGGCGTCTACCCGCGCCGCCAGATCGTCATGCGAGCGCCGGTGAGCGGGCTTGCCGACTTCAAGGGTAAGAAGATCCGCACCGCGGGCGGCCTCGAGGCCGAGTACCTCAAGGTCTGGCACGCCGTGCCTTCGTTCGTCGTCTGGGCGGAGGTCTACCCAGCGGCCCAGCGCGGCATCGTCGACGGCGTCATGACCGCCACCGTCGCGATCGAGACGGCGAAGCTTTACGAGGTGGCGCCGTACTTTGTAAAGATCGACGGGCCCGAGAACCACTTCTACATCAGCGTCAACCAGGGGGCCTGGAAGGCGCTGCCGGCCGACCTCCAGAAGACGGTCAAGCAGGTCGGTCGCGAATGGATGGAGAAGTGGGAGCGCATCATCGTCCGCGGCGAGGATGTCAAGGCGCTCGAGCGGATGCAGGCGAAGGGTCAGATCAAGTCCGTCGTGGCCCTGACGGAGGCCGAGCGGCAGGAGACGCGCCGGAGCGTGATCCCGGTCCTGCGCGAGTACATCAAGACCAAGATCGGGCCGGACGGCGTCGCCGCGTACGACAAGCTCCTGACGGACCTGAAACTCAAGTAGCCAACGCCTGGTGCGTGACCGCTTCGTCGGCTTCGCGGCGGCCCTGAACCGGCTCGGCGCCGCCGTCGCCTGCGTGGCGCTCGGTGCCCTCGTCGTCCTGATCACGCTGCAGGTGGTCCGGCGGCGCCTGCTCGGCGCGCCGATCGTCTACACCGACGAGGTCTCGGGCTACCTGCTGGTCGCGGTGACGTTCCTGAGCCTCGGCTACGCGCTCCAGCACGGCGACCACATCCAGGTCGAGTTCCTGACCGGTCGTCTCGCGCCCAGGCGCCTCCGCTGGCTGCGCGTCAGCTGGTGCCTGATCGGGCTCGGCTTCACGGGCCTTCTCACGGTTCGTACCGCGGTACTCGCGCTCGATAGCGCCCGCCTCGGCGCCTTCTCGATCACCTCGCAAGTCCCGCTGGCGCCGATCCAGGCTGTCGCCCCGCTGGGGTTCGCCCTCCTCTTCCTCCAGTTGGCCGCGCGGCTGGTGGAGACGCTTTGGCCCCCCCGATGAGCTGGGAACTTGCCGGCGCGATCTACCTGGTCGTCATGACGCTCCTGCTGGTCGGCGGCGTCTGGATCGCGATCGCGCTCGGCGTCGTGGGCGTCGTGGGGCTCCTGATCGTCAACCCCTCGCTCGTGGCGGGCATCGAGTCCGTCGCCTGGAACACGATCGAGAGTTTCGTCCTGACCGCCGTGCCCCTCTTTCTCTTCATGGGGGCGGTGATCATGAACAGCGGCGTGAGCGCCCGCTTCTACCGCGGCCTCACGCCCTGGCTCGCCCGGGTGCCCGGTGGCCTCGCCCAGTCCAACATCGTCGCGTGCAGCATCTTCGCGGCCCTGTGCGGCTCCAGCGTCGCGACGGCGGCGGCGATCGGCGCGATCGCCATCCCCGAGATGCGGACGCGCGGCTACGACATGCGCATGACCACGGGCACCCTCGCGGCCGGCGGCACGCTCGGAATCCTGATCCCGCCCTCGATCCCGTTCATCATCTACGGCTCGACCGTCGGCGAGTCGGTCGGCCGCCTCTTCACCGCTGGCGTCGTCCCGGGGGTGATCCTCACGCTCGCCTTCATGGCGTTCCTCGGCGTGCAGGTGTGGCTCCACCCGGGGCTCGTTCCCCGCGAGACGGGTGTCGTCACCTGGGCCATGCGGCTCCGGGCCCTCCTCGACCTGGTGCCCGTCGTGCTCCTGATCGTCCTGGTCCTCGGGGGAATCTACGCGGGCGTCATGACGCCGACCGAGGCGGCGGGCGTCGGCGCCGCGGGCGCGCTCGCCGTCGCCGCGCTCTACCGGGGCCTCACCTGGCCGGTGCTCAAGCGGAGCCTGCTCGAGACCGTGCGCGCCAACGCCATGATCCTGTTCATCGTGATCGGCGCCCAGATCATGTCCTTCGCGCTGGTCTCGGCGGGCATTCCGCGCGGCGTGGTCGCCGCGATCTCGGACCTGTCGGCGTCGCGCTGGATGGTCTTCACGTTCATCGTGGTCATGTATCTGGTGCTGGGCTGCCTCGTCGACGCCCTGTCCCTGATGCTCCTGACGCTGCCCGTGGTGTTCCCCATCGTGCAGGCCCAGGGCTTCGACCCGATCTGGTTCGGCGTGGTGCTCGTGATCCTGCTGGAGACGGGGCTCATCACGCCCCCCGTCGGTATCAATCTCTTCGTGATCCAAGGCATGTCGGGCGAGCCCCTCGGCCGGGTGGCGGCCGGCTCCTTCCCCTATGTCGTGCTCATGCTTCTGGCCATCGTCCTGCTCGCGTTCTTCCCCGGCCTCGCCCTCTGGCTGCCGGCGAAGATGTTCTGAGCGCCGCGGCGGTTGGGGGCGCCGGGGCGCAGCGGCTCGCCCGCGAGTGGAAGCCGTAGTAACCAGAGGTGGAGTTCCATGACACAGGTTGCCCCGACTTCTCGCTCGTCCACGCCACCTGGGTTCCCTGCGTCGTCCTGTGGGACGAGAGGATGGGCGAGATGCGCCGTGTCGAGAGGCCGGAGGGATTCCACGAGTACCGGCAGACGGTCGAGGCGAGCCGGTTCCTGGTCGGCGCGCCGGGGAGGTAACGACATGACCCGTCTCCTGCGCCGCGTCGCGCTGCTCGCGCTGCTTTTCTTCGCCACCACGCTGGCCGCGGAGAGCAATGGCAACCGGCCGCCCTACGACCGCGCCCTGTACCCGCACTGGATCAAGGTGGAGGGTGGCCTCTATCTCGATCGGCAGGCCCTCGATCGCTTCAAAGCCTAGGGGCCGCGTCAGCCCAGCTCAAGACGTGGCGCCCATTCCTGGATAATTCCTGGGAAAGCGAAAGGGGCGGCACCGAGCCGCCCCTTCCAACCGCTCGAATTGTTTGGTTGCGGGGGCTGGATTTGAACCAGCGACCTTTGGGTTATGGCGCTTGTGAGGCCATGCTGGCAACCCTCTGATCTTTCGAAAAACTTCAAGCAGGGTCGGCGATTGAACGTTCCTTCGTCGTTTGGCGTCTTGCGGCATTTTTCGGGCTGTTTCGGGATGGTGTGGGAGCAAGATGGGAGCAGCTTCGACCGCGTGAGTAGTGCGCACCCT
>Ga0209751_10006480_pt1 | contig 10835 bp, 9 predicted proteins | sample RifCSP13_1_FD_184019 | JGI IMG/M metagenome (GOLD analysis project Ga0209751, IMG submission 184019) | Soil microbial communities from Rifle, Colorado - Rifle CSP2_sed 13_1 (SPAdes) (version 2) | ecosystem: Environmental > Terrestrial > Deep subsurface > Rock core/Sediment | place: Rifle...
CCCGTTCGCGGTAACGGGACTGGATAATCCATCCACGCTGGCCTTAGCGCCGAAAGGTACGCCACTCTGGAAAGCTACACACAACAATTTCGCCCCCCGAATCGGTATGGCCTACCAGCTATCTCAGCGGCAAGGTAAAGAGACTTTGCTACGCGGTGGATTTGGCATCTTCTATGATCTTGGAAGTGGTCAGGCTGGTAACGCACTTTCCGACGGTTTCCCGTTCTTCACAAACGTAATCCTCCTTAATGTGCCATTCCCACTAACTCCTGCTCAGGCAGCGCCACCCCCTTTCAACTTTAATCCGCCGTTCGGCACTATTTACGCCTTCGACCCCAATCTTAAGCTGCCATACACGATCCAGTGGAACGTGGCGGTGGAGCAATCACTCGGTTCTAACCAATCTGTTTCGGCCTCATACGTAGGTGCATTAGGTCGTCGTCTTCTGCGAGAAGGTAGATTACAGAATCCGAACCCTAACTTCACTCTCGTACTCGCAACGAGTAACTCCGCTACCTCCGACTATCACGCGCTGCAACTTCGATACAATCGCCGTCTCTCGCGAGGTCTGCAAGCCTTCGCGTCGTACACTTGGTCCAAATCGCTCGACACCGCTTCTGATGACTCCTCAGGCAACAATTTACCTCTCAACCTGATTAATATCAGACAGGAGCGGGGCCCTTCTAACTTTGATGTGCGCCACTCGTTCACGGCTGCGGTGACTTATAATATACCTGACCCAACAATTCGTTCTGTTGGCGCTGCACTGCTGCGAAATTGGTCGGTCGATACAATCGTTGTTGCTCGCTCTGCCACTCCAGTGAACGTCGTTACAGGAACAGATCCGTTCGGCGTGGGTTCGTTAGGTTCTTTAAGTGTATCGCGCCCTGATCTCATTCTAGGAGTTCCGCTGTACATTGACGACCCGGCGGTAGCGGGTGGAAGGCGGATCAACAGAGCGGCGTTCGCCGTCCCGCCTGTCGGCCGTCAAGGCACACTCGGGCGCAATGCGTTACGCGGCTTTTCTATTTCGCAAGTGGATGTTGCGCTGCGTCGTGAGTTCAATTTGACGGATCGCCTTAAACTGCAATTCAGAGCAGAGTTATTCAATATATTCAATCATCCTAATTTTGCAGATCCAAGAGGTGTCCTCACAGATCCTTTCTTCGGGCAATCAACATTAATGCTTGGTCAGGGCTTAGGTAGTGGCGGGGCCGGTGGAGGATTCAGCCCGCTCTATCAGGTTGGAGGTCCCCGTTCAACTCAATTCGCAGTAAAGTTGGTATTTTGAGTGCGCCACGAGCAAACGAGTCGACGACAGACGACTCGTTTGCGTGCTGCGTAATCGATGAGGGAGAGGCCCCTCGAAACCGTCTTACAGGAGGAGGTTTCAAACTACCTTCCGCTGCTGCAGGCAAAAGCTGTGGTAGTGAGCAGAGAAGGAAAAGGCTCGGAAGTAAATCGAGTCAAGTGACACCCAGGAAGAGGAACGAAAGTGAATCACCGCTTCTCATGTCGAAAAGAACTAGACGATATCAAAACCGCGGTTTGTTAAAAGGCTGCGGGATGAGTTCCGACGGAACCTGTTTACGGGCGGAACGGTATCCGGCATATAGGTGGCCTGAGCTTGGGTGAGGCGATTACGCAGAACGTGGGAAACTTCGGTGTCGATGCTAACGGAGAAGCCACAAGTGGTCTGAACCACGAGGGCGAGAGTACGGATGCGACACCAAGTGACGGAGCACCCTGTAGTAGTGATGAAGTTCGTGAAAGCGGATGGAGCGAAGGGGGTTGCGTGTAGTGAGGCTAAGTCAGTTGGGCCAACCCCGACAAGTCGGGGGAGGAGCCCGAAGGATGAAGCAAAACCATTCTGTATTTCCCGATGGGAAGTCTGGGAAGCTTATCTCAAGGTGAAGAGCAATAAGGGAGCAGCAGGACTTGATGCCCAAACGATCAAGGAGTTTGAAAAGGACTTGAAGAAGAACCTTTACAAAATCTGGAATCGGATGTCATCAGGCAGCTACTTTCCGCCGCCAGTGCTGACGGTAAAAATACCGAAAGCAAAAGGCCGGGAAAGAACGCTGGGGATACCGACGGTATCAGATCGAATAGCACAAATGGTCGGAAAGAATCGATTGGAAGCAGTGGTGGACCCACTCTTTCTGCCCGAGTCCTTTGGGTATCGCCCGAAGAAGTCGGCGTTGGGTGCAGTGGGACGTGCTCGGCAGATGTGCTGGGACTACGACTGGGTCTGTGACCTGGACATCAAAGGCTTCTTCGACAATCTCGATCATGATCTGATGATGCGAGCGGTTAAGAAACACGCGAAAGAGAAGTGGGTGGTGCTCTACATCGAACGCTGGTTGAAAGCACCAGCACAAGATGAAGCCGGCCACTTACGGAAGCGTGACCGTGGCACTCCGCAAGGAGGAGTCATAAGCCCCCTGCTGGCAAATCTGTTTCTGCATTACGGGGCCGACCGGTGGATGAGAGGGAATGGTTTCATCTGCCGTTCGAGCGCTACGCGGACGATATCATCGTCCATTGCAGAACAGAGAGTGAGGCGAACTTGGTGGTTGCCAAAATAGCGGCACGGTTGAAGCAGTGTGGATTGGAGCTACATCCGGAGAAGACGAAAATTGCCTACTGCAAGGATGCCAATCGGCAAGAGACTCACTCTAATGAGAAGTTCGACTTTCTGGGGTTCACGTTTCGCCCCAGGAAAGCGTACGGTCGGAGGGGAAAGGTCTTTTGTAGTTTCAGTCCGGCCATCTCGAATGATGCGCCTCGGGGTGCGATTCCCCGGGGCTACTTAACTCAAGCCCTTAAGAACTTTCACGACGGTCGCACAAATGAATTGAATCAGTTGAGAGGCATAAACGGCTGGGATTTCTCTGTTAGTTTTTGACATTGTGGTGGAAGGAAAATATACGAATATGAAAAGGCTGGCTCTCGGGGTGCTATGCCTTTTATGTGTTTGCGCTATCTGCACCGGAGAAGCCTGTACGGAACAAGCGAATATACTTGTTGGTCCGAACATCTTGGTTAGTCAGGATGGCGACATCCCACACGTTGAAACGGTTATCGTCATAAACCCACGGAATTCAAAGAATATGCTTGGAGCCGCAATCACTCTAACAGGCCCCACTAAAGGGCGAGGACCTGCCTGTAAGACTTATGCGTCGACCGACGGTGGATACACATGGACTGACGCGACATTCGCCGAACAAATGGAGTTTGGTGGCGCCGATCCTCAGGTTGCGTACGGACTTGATGGCACAGCATACTTTGTCGCAATCGCTTACATCCCAGGAAAAGGGGGACTTTACTTTTACCGCTCGGAGGATGGCGGGACGATTTGGCAAAAGCCACTCTATCTTGGTAGGGGTGATCACGAGATGATGGCCGTCGACCAAGGGTCTAGCAAATACGCAGGTCGCATTTACGTTAGCGCCGAGACCGGCACGTTCGCAGATCCGAAGAGTTTTCGCGGAAGAAAATCAACCGTAATTCTTTACCGCTCTGATACCGATGGCCGAACATTTCTGTCGCCTGTGGAGGTGGCTACCAGCCCGGGAAAGGGGCTCATGGCTGAGAACCTGCTCGTGCTTAGTGACGGTACGCTGTTTGTGCCTATGCGAGAATATCCAAATCCCCCAGAGGACCAAACCACCCCCACACATACCTTGTTGTTTGCCACGTCATCAGATGGGGGTGCGTCCTTCTCAGCAACGTCGAAAATTCACGAAGTATATTTTGGCCCTTATACCGAATTCTACAGGCGTTTCAATGCTGGTGACCTAGATGTGACATTTAATCCATCGTTCGCCCTTGATGCTCGCACGGAGAGGTATCGCGACCGTTTGTACGTTGCGTGGAACGATCGCCGTAGCGGCACTAATCGCATTCTCTTTTCTTATTCGAGCGATAGGGGCAAGAGCTGGAGCCCTCCTAAAGTGGTGAGCCCACCTGTTCACCCTCAGGCTGTTCAATACCAGGCGAAGATAGATGTGAACAACGAAGGTACTATCGGTGTCTTGTGGTTCCAATCGTCTACATTGAGGAATCAAGATCAATACGACTTGTACTTCACCGCATCCGTTGATGGCGGCCAAAGTTTTCTTCCATCCGTGCGTGTCTCGTCAGAACCTTCGTTGGCCGCTGGCGCTGCTAACGTACGCCCAATACCATTTCGAATCGCCACCACGGAGAGCTCTATTAAAGTCGATTTCCTGTCTGGCTTCTCCCGTTGGAGGGCGGGAGGCGAGTACATAGGATTAGCGACAGATAGTCGCGGCGTCTTTCATCCGTTTTGGCCGGACAGTAGGAGCGGAACCTTTCAACTCATGACAGGTCAGATTCTTGTATCGAAGCCAGATTCTAAGCATGGCCCTCCTGTTGAAAAGGTCAAGAAATCGATCAACCAGCAGGTAGCTTTAGTGTTTGATTCTGTCCAGGTGAAGACAGAAAAACAGGAAGCGGTTTTACTGATTCGACTAAAGAACATCTCATCGGAAACGCTGTATGGGCCTATCACCGTAGAAGTGAAGAATCTCACTGATCCTACTTATGCCTTTCTAGGTAATTTGGTGAGCGTTGACCGAATCCTGAACGCCACTAATGGCAAGAGCGGAGTCGGCGCAATGTTCGATTACACCTTCGCACTGCGAGATTTTGACTCATTGGAGCCGGGGGCGCTTACAGAAGCAATGCCGTGGAGATTAAAATTCGATAAGTTGAAAGCTGCAACTTTCCCCATTGAAGTTGAAGTGACAGGTTCTGTTTCACAGAGAAAGTAAAGTCCTTTGATGAGCACGTCATGCGTACGCTAGCTAGAGAAGTTATGAGATGCCAGGATCGAAGATTGGACGCGAAGCATTTCTTTGTCCATACACACTGTAAACCCACCAGACAATTCCACGATTCCCGCCAACAATCGACTGCTCGCCACCCTGCCGCGCGATGAGTACGAGCGTCTTCTTCCCCGCCTGGAATTAGTTCGCTTCCCCAAGAACAGAATCTTGTATGAAGCTGGGGAGGGGATTCACTACGCCTATTTCCCGACCCACGGGATGGCCTCGTTGTTCGCCATTACCGAAGACGGCTCAACACTGGAAATAGGTACAGTCGGAAGCGAAGGCTATATCGGCGTTCCCCTCCTGCACCAGGTTGGCATGACGGCATATCGCGTGACGGTGCAGATACCGATGACGGCGCTCCGCATGGAAGCCAATGGATTCCTGTTTGAATCGAATCGAGAAGGCACTCTTCGTACCGTGCTCTCGCGCTACGCCCACGTGGTGGAAACGCAACTGGTACAAGCAGTCGTTTGCAGCCTCACCCACACAGTCGAGCAGAGACTCGCCCGCCGATTGATGGTTATGAGTGACTGTCTCGAAGCGAACACTTTCAAAGTGACGCAGGAACAGCTGAGCATCATTCTCGATAGACACCGGAATCGCATCAGCGAAGCCGGAATTGCACTGAGAAACATGGGACTTATAGAGACCGCCCGGAGTCAGTTAAAAATCATCGATCGCCAGGGACTAGAAGCAGCGGCGTGCGAGTGCTATAGCATTGTTAAGGATGTCGTGCAGCGTTCCCGCCAGAGTTAATTGTAAAAGGTGTGTCCGTCAAAAGCATCGTAAAGCTGCCGCTGTCGACTTATTATCGGTATGCTGCGGTCTAGTAGTATCTGAGGCATACAATAACTTTTGATTGTCATACCGTAAAGCTTTCGACGTGACCGACACGAGGCCGGATACCTTCTCGTTGCGGATGATGACTGCTCGGCGAGAAGTCTCTCCTAATGCCGTGCCCGTGATTGCGCCGACGAGTTCGCAGTTTTCTGTGCCAATAATCTCTTTGATCGTTTAGGTTTCGGTGTGTTTGTTAAGACTTGTCAGACTGTAAGGATGATCAGGCATAAATACGATGGAGCCAGCCGTGATATCGATCATCGCGCCCGGTCGTCGCCAAAGAGAAAATGTCCTGAATCTCCTTTGTGATCGGACCGCGCGTACCTTGTCCGATGGCCGAGTCGTCAACTTCCCGAATTGGAACTACCTCAGCGGCGGTGCCCGTGAAGAAGGCTTCATCTGCGTGTAGCAGGTCGTCCAAACTGATGGCGCGCGTTTCGAAGTTGAGACCGAGGTCGCTGGCGAATCTTGATCACGGCATCTCGCGTAACACCGAGGAGGATTGAGTGTCGTTCATCGTTTGTGAAGATCCGACCATCTTTGACTAGAAAGACATTTTCCCCAGAGCCTTCGGCGATGAACCCAGTCGCATCGAGGAGCAAAGCTTCTTCGAAACCACGATCTAAGGCGTCGCTGACGGCTAGTATGGAATTCAAGTATTGGCCGCACGCCTTGGCGGTCGTTGGCATCATTCGGGAATTGAATTTAACCCATGGCGACACAGTGACGCGCACGCCGCGTTCTTTACCTTCATCGCCAAGAAGCGTTTCCCAGGGCCAGGCGAGAATCGCAACTTCAACGGGGCAATTGGCGCGTATGCCCAAGTTGCGGCTGCCCAGGTAGCAGATAGGTCGTAACTAGCAAATCTCAAACTCGTTTCGGCGAATGACTTCGCAGATCGCCTCTGTTAGTTGTTCGGCGGTGTAGGGAATCTCGATCCGGTAGGTACGAGCCGAAGCATGGAAACGATCAAGGTGTGCATCGACACGAAACAGCGCCGGGGCCGCTCGGCGTATGGTAGCAACGCAGGCCCTCGAACACGCCTCGACCATAGTGAAGTGTATATGCCGAGACATGAACGGTCGCTTCATTCCACGGAAGGCACTGGCCGTTCATCCATACCCACTTGGTTTGCGCGAATGACATTAGTCCGACCTCGTATCAGGATTTGTGTGCAAAGGATGGTGACCCTCTACTTCGACGCTTTGAATAGACGCTTCGCTTGTGAAAGCTCCGATGAAGGGTTTGTCTTTAGGTCTCGTAGTTCTTTACTGATCATGGATATTCGTTCGCCGAAAGAATCCAATGCCTCGGCGATCAGGTCGGAATTCGTCCTGAGGATATCCTCCCACACCGACCAGGAACTGTCTGCCAGTCTGGTCATGTCTCGGTAGCCGTTCCCGGCCAGCTTGAAGAAGAAGTCACTACCCAGTTGCTTTCGAGCTGTCGCGCTGAGCGCTACGGAAACGAGTTGTGGCAGGTGACTTAGCGATGCCATGACTTGGTCATGCTGGGCCGCTCTCATCCGGTAAACCTGCGATCCAAGAGCTTCGACGGTTTGCTCTACCTTTGCGAAGGCGTTTCCTTGGTCTGCTTGCCTATGAATCAAGACATAAGGAGCGCTGTCGAATAGATCAGGGCGCGCGAATGACAGACCTGATTCGTGACTGCCCGCGATGGGGTGTCCGCCGATGAAATGTCTCTCCGCCCTAAGGTATGTACCCGCAGCGACGCAGATTTCGAATTTAGTGCTGCCGGCATCCGTGATCACCGCACCGCGTTTAGTGCGCGAACCTTGATTCTGGAGAAAGCTGATGATGGAGCGCACCGGCATCGCCAAATAGATCAAGTCTGACTCTGATTCGTTAGATGAAGCGGAAGCAAAGCAGGCATCGATTTCGTCTATAACTCCAGTCTTGAGAGCTTCATCCAGGACGCCAGGTTCTGAATCCCATCCGGCAACTGAGCCGCAGAGATCATTTTGTTTGAGGGCGAGCCCAAGCGACGCGCCGATGAGGCCGCAACCAACAATCGTCACACGATTCCAAAGATACGGGGTCATAGCGACAATCCAACATTAGCTTGGTCAGGAAGACCGCCGTTTTTGTGCAAATGATCGGCGATAGCCAGCGCCAATTCCTTCGGATTCTTTAAATTGTCTGCCGCGATCCTAATCATCGCCAACTGATAGTCTGACCGCCTCTCTTGATAGAGCTTCAGCGCTTGGGCATAGGTACGCGCTAAAGGCCGCTCAAACGGATCTGCGGCTTCGATTCGCTGCCAGCACAACTCAAACGGCGTATCCAGCCAAACGGTCGTGCATCTTCGATGAGCGATCAGTTTGCGGTTTCTTTCCAGCCCCCATGTCCCGCCACCTAGCGCCACTACGGTTTGTCCTTCACCATGGAGCAGTGCTCCGAGAGCGCTGGTCTCCAGCACTCGGAAATGATCTTCGCCGTCCTGTTCGATGATTTCGCGGATTGACCGCTCTTCGCGACGAGAAATGACTTCATCGAGATCGATCATCGTCCGATCCAAGACCCGCGCCAGAGTGCGGGCCACCGAAGTCTTGCCGGACGCCATGAACCCGGTAATCACAATGTGTGTAAGGTCCTTCATCGCTCGCTGACCGATTCAAGTGAGCGGAAGAATTCGGGAAAAGACACGCGCACACAATCGGCTCCTTTGATTTCTGATGTACCAGTCGCAATAAGTGCCGCGACGCTGAAAGCCATAGCGATACGATGGTCTCCGTAAGAATCCAAGACGGCGCCTTGCAGTTGACAAGGGCCTCTCACCTTCAAACCGTCTTCGAATTCCTCAACCTCGGCACCCATGACGCGAAGATTTGTGACCGTCGCGGCAAGGCGATCGGATTCTTTGACGCGCAGTTCTCTGGCGTCCCGAATCTCGATGCCGCCGAGCAATCGTGTTCCTAGCACGGCCAGGATCGGCAGCTCATCGATTACCTGCGCGACGAGCGAGCCGCGAATCAAATTTGCCCGCGGCGCTTGTGGTTCGAACTTGTAACGCCCTCTAAAATACACATCGCCTATGGGCTCATTGAATTCATTGCGCACGTTGCGGAGTTCGATGTCGCCACCAAGGAGCTGAAGGATGGAGAGGAATCCCGTGCGCGTTGGATTGAGACCAACATCGGTAATCAAAAGTTCGGACTCCGGGAAGGCGGCGGCGGCGGCAATCAAGAATGCTGCGGAAGACATGTCACCCGGCACCGCAACGTCCCTGGCGGCGAAGGGTTGGGATGCCTCCAAAGCCGTTCGCGTCTTACTTGTGCCGTCATCATCAATCGTTTTTGAATCAACCTTGATACTGAACCAGCTTAGTAATCGTTCAGTATGATCGCGTGTCGCATTGGGCTCAATGATCTCGGTCCGTCCTCTCGCATTGAGGCCGGCCAGTAGAATCGCTGTCTTAACCTGGGCGCTGGCAACCGGCAGTTCGTAACGGATTGCGCTCAGGGGTTGACGGCCCAGCACAGTCAGTGGTGCGCGATCCATTGTTCCCTGAATATGCGCGCCCGTCTGGTTGAGTGGTTGGATGATCCGTTTCATCGGGCGCGTGAGAAGAGATTCATCTCCCGTTAGAGTTGCGACCACGTCATGTCCGGCCAAAGCGCCGGCAAGCATGCGCATCGTCGAGCCGCTGTTGCCGCAATTTAATGGCTCGCTTGGGGCTCTGAATCCTTTCGCACCGGCTCCTTCAATACAGACCGTTGCTGCCGCTTCGCGCATTACTTTCACGCCAAGCTGCTCCAAACAACGAAGTGTCGATTCGCAATCCTCGCTGGTTGAGAAATTGGTAATGCGCGACGTTCCCTTATACGCCAGCGCCGCAATGATGGCCGAGCGGTGGGAAATGGATTTGTCTCCTGGCAGAGACAATGTTCCACGCAGCGCCTTAACGGGAGAAACACTCACTAGAGAACCTAGAAGCACTTGCCATAAACCGATCCAGAGAATCAGTAATTGCTCAATTGGTGAAGATAGCCTGCAAAGTTGCGCTGCATTTCACCGAGACTGTCGCCGCCAAACTTCTCGCGCATTGCCTGGGCAAGCACCAGCGCGACCATTGCCTCTCCGATTACCCCGGCGGCAGGTACTACCGTTACGTCGGAGCGTTCAAATGCAGCCGATTCAGATTGCTTCGTGTCGATATTCACGGAACGTAAGGCCCGGCGCAGGGTTGGGATTGGCTTCAAGTAGCCACGGACGCGTAACTCTTCACCATTAGTGATCCCACCTTCGAGCCCGCCAGCGCGATTCGTCGGCCGCTGAAATCGTCCCAACGCCGGGTCATAGTCGATCTCGTCGTGCACTTCCGAGCCTGGCAGCGCCACAGCTTCCATGCCCGCTCCGATAGCCACAGCTTTCACGGCAGGAATTGACATTATTGCCTGGGCCAACTGTCCATCCAGTTTCCGATCCCAAGCCGTATGTGATCCCAGACCAGGCACTTCGCCACGCGCAATTACTTCAAAGACACCACCGACCGTTTCTCCATCTTTTTTGCATTTATCGATGAATGCGATCATTTCTCCCTGCGCCAAGTCGTCCGCACATCGCAATGGTGAGTCATCGGGAATCTCATCGATTGCTTCCCAGCAAATCACCAATGGTTCTTTCGGTACACCACCGATCTGAATCACATGGCTACGAACGTCTACGTCGAAAGCCTTTAACAGTTGCTTTGCCAAAGCTCCGCAAGCCACGCGGGCCGCAGTCTCTCGCGCGGAAGCTCGTTCCAGAATGTTGCGCAGATCACTAGTGTTGTACTTCAAACCTCCAGCCAGATCCGCATGACCAGGACGTGGGCGTCGCAGCCTTCGTGATTTCTCTTCATGGAGAGCAGTTGGCGTGACTGACATCACGCCAATCCAGTTGTCCCAATCTTTGTTTTCAATTAGCAGCGCGATTGGAGAGCCAAGAGTCAGGCCGTGGCGAATGCCACTGAGGATTTGAGCTGAATCCTGCTCAATCTTCATCCGGCCGCCTCGGCCGTAACCCTGCTGACGCCTGGATAACTCTTTATTGATCTGCTCCGCATCAACGGCGACGCCCGCTGGCACTCCCTCCAGAATTACTACGAGCGCGCGCCCATGCGATTCACCCGCCG
>Ga0209751_10006482_pt1 | contig 10833 bp, 3 predicted proteins | sample RifCSP13_1_FD_184019 | JGI IMG/M metagenome (GOLD analysis project Ga0209751, IMG submission 184019) | Soil microbial communities from Rifle, Colorado - Rifle CSP2_sed 13_1 (SPAdes) (version 2) | ecosystem: Environmental > Terrestrial > Deep subsurface > Rock core/Sediment | place: Rifle...
GTGGAGGCGTCCGAGGGTGTCCACGGCGAGGGACGGCGTCCGCGCATCGCCCGGGCCGACCGCGATCCCGACGTTGTCCATCGGGGTCGGGAGCCCGCCGGCGGGCGCGAACAGGCTCGCCACCGCCAGCATCACCAGAAGGATCGAAACGAAGACCGCGAGGGGGGGGCGGATGCGGATACGTGGGATGAGCGTCCGCGCTCGGGCTAATGGGTTGCCCGTTCGCCCCTCGACCACTGCCGGGTGCATGGGCTTCGCACGGTAAAAAAACGTATGCCCAGTTCGACCGAGGCCGTTCTCGGGCGGCCCCCGACCGGACCCGCGTCTAACGGTATCACGGGAGATAACGGGCAAAAGCCCCTTATATAGGTCAAACGGGGGGTGATTCCTCCATACGGCCGGGGGAGTCACCTCGATCCGTCCGGAGCGTCGCGCCGTGCGCCACCGAGCCCTAGTCACCGCCATCGTCCTCGCCGCGACGGCGATGAGCTTCCTGCGCGTTCCGGCCGTGCGCGGGGACCCGACCCTCGTCGACAACGGGGACGGCACCTCGGACGCGGTCTGGGATTTCACGACTCCGGCGGACTACGCGTTGACGGACACGGAGATTCTCGCGGGGAGCGCCGCACTTGCGAGGCAGCCCGTGTTCTGGTGGAACGAGACGTCCGCTGCAGACTTCGCGGGGCCGGACAGCGAGACGAACATCGACCGCGCGCGGTGGCCCGGGGAAGTCGCGCTCGCGACGACGTCCGGCCCCATGACGCTCCTCACCGTGCAGCCCGGCGCGACCGGGGAGGACTCGTGGCTCGACCGGAACAACCGGGGCATGAACTACGGGACGAGCACGACGATGACTCTCGACGGCCGAAACCCGGAATCCCGTCCGATTCTCCGGTTCGACTTCTCCGCGATCCCCGCGGGAGCCGTGATCGACGACGGCGTCTTCAGCCTCTACCAGAGCGCAGGGTTCGGCAACCCGGTGACGGCGAGCATTCAGGCGGCCACGGCCGCGTGGAACGAGCTTCAGGTGACGTGGGACAACCGCCTCACGGGCACTCCCTGGACGACGTTCGGCGGGGACTACTCTCCCCACGTCGTCGATGTGAAGGTCCTGGACAACACGGTCGGCTGGCGCTCTTGGAACGTCACTGCGCTCGTGGACCTCTGGTACCGCGGGCGGATGCCGAACTACGGCCTCCTCCTCGTGGCCCCAAATCCGGGCGCGGACTCCGACAAGACGTTGTACTCGTCGGACTACAACGTAGACCCCACGAGGCGCCCGAAGCTCGACGTGAGGTATCGCGTCCTCGGCTCCGCGGGCACGTACGTGTCGAAGGTCGGGGGCCCCGGGACGATGGCGCGGTGGCTCACGATCTCGTGGAACGCGACGGAGCACTCCCTCGCGACGGACGAGTTCTCCGGGCCCGGCCTCGACCCGAGGTGGACGTGGACGAACCCCCCCGCCTCGTACGACGTGGACGCCACGACCCCCGGCTCGCTCCACGTGGTGTCGAGCACGGGCGTCGACTTCAGCGGCGGGACGTTCACGGGGAACGTCCTCGCGAACGACCTCGTCGGGGACTTCACCGCCACGATGAAGTTCAGCACGAACGAGCCGGTGAGCGGACAGAAGGCGGGCTTGATGGTCCTTGTCGGCCCCCGGGATTGGTACGCCGTGTGGAAGATGAATGCGGCCGGAATCCGGAACTGGCGGGTGGCCGCGACCGCGGACGCGGTCACGACGGCACGCGTGAACGTGAACAGCGGGAACCCGATCCCCGCTTGGGTCCGAATCCAGCGCGTGGGCACGACGTTCACCGCATCCACGAGCACGGACGGCGTCGTATGGACGACGCGAGACGCCTACACGCCCGTGTTCGAATACCCCCTTTCCGTCCGGCTCGCGCTCACGTTCGCGGACGGCGGCTCCGGAACTGCGCTCACGACGGACGTCGACTACGTCCGCATCACGTTTGGCAACGACGCGACCGTCGCCGTGAGTACGCGGACCGGCGATGTGACGCCCGTGGACGGCACGTGGACCGGGTTCACGGCCCCCTATCCAACGCCCGCAAGCTCTGCGATGGCGGGGACCGGGAGGTACATCGAGTACCGCCTCTCGCTCTCCGTGACGTATCCGGACCATGTGCCCGTCGTGGGCGACGCGAACCTTTCGTGGTTCCGATACGCGCCCACGGGCACCGTCGAGACGAACGACCTCGTCCCCGCGGACTTGGCGGCTTGGGGGACCCTCACGACCGTGCACGCCCTGAACAACGAAACGATCACGTACGCATACTCCCTCGACTCCGGCGGCGGCTGGACCCCGGTCGTGCCGCCCGCGGACTTCACCGCGGTGAGCACCGCCACGGGCAGGATCCGGTTCCGCGCGAGCCTGTCCACCGCCAACACGCTCGTGACGCCGACGGTGAGCGAGATCCGCCTGACATACACGCACGTCCTCGATCACTTCGAAGTGACCGCATTGCCGACCGCGGCCGCGGGCGCGCCGTTCTCCGTCACCGTCACCGCCAAGGACGCGGGGAATTCCACGATCGTCGCATGGACGGGGACCGTGACGCTGGCGGCGTTCCTCGCGGACGGCGTCACCCCGGGCGGCGGCGTCCTCGGCACGACGACCCTCGCGATCTCGTCCGGGGGCACCGCCACGCTCGGGACGGAGACGTACACGAAGGCGGAGACGATCCGCGTGGGGGCGTCGTTTGGCGGCGCCTCCGGGCTGAGCGGCCTGATCGTCATCTCCCCCGGCCCCGTCACGCGCGTCGTGATCTCGCCCACGAACGTCACGCTCCTCCCGTTCGACACGCAGGTCTTCGTCGGCCAGGCGTTCGACCTGTACGACAATCCCGTGCCGGGCGCCAGCTTCAACTGGACCGTCGGGGGCGGCGTGGGGACGCTGAACGTCTCCTCCGGCACGAGCGTCCTGTTCACCGCCAGCCCGCCCCCCGCGAACGGGACCCTGCAGATGGCGTTCGGCGCGTCGACGGACGTCGCCCAGGTCCAGGTCGTGTCCGGGACCCCGCCATGGGTCGCGATCGCGTCCCCCGCGGCGGGCGCCCACGTCACGGGCGTCGTGCCGATCGCGTACACGAACAGCTCCGACGCGGTCACCGTGCGCTTCGACTACGACGGGGGCTCCGGGTGGACCCTGATCGGGATCGCGGGCGTCCTCAACGGCACGTATCTGTGGGACACGTCCAGTCTCGACTTCGTCGGCGGGGCCCTCCGCGCGATCGTGACGAACAACCGGTCGATCTCCAACACGACGATCGTCTCGCCGATCGAGGTCGACAACACGCCCCCGGCGATTGCGATCCTTTCCGTCACGGACAACCAGGCGACGAACGGCACCCTCGCGGTCGCGTACGCGACGGACGCCGACGTCGTGCGCGTCGACTTCTCCTATTTCAACGGCTCGTGGTCCGGCGCGGGCTCCGATGTGACGATCGACGGCTTCTACGTCTGGACGCCGGGCGTCCCGATCAACGGCGTCACGCTCCGCGCCGTGGCGGTCGACGAGGTGAACCTGAACGGGTCCGACGAGAGGACGGGCGTCGGCTCGTACAACCCGGGTGCGAACCCGCCCGCGATCGCGCCGATCCCCGACCTGTACGTCCGGGTCGGCGCCCCTTACGTCCTGAACCTGACGTTCTATCTCTCCGACCCGGACACGCCACTCGCCGCGCTAGTGATCTGGGACTCCGACCCGGCGAACGTCACCGCCAACGCGGGGGCCTTCCCCTCCCTCAACGTCACGTACGGCGCGGCGGGCACGTACCTCGTGACCCTCTGGGTCTCCGACGGCACGAGCACGGCCTGGACGATCGTGCGGATCGTCGCGACCGCCAACGCGCCCCCGACCCTGGTCTCCCCCATCCCCGCGGTCGCCTTCGACGAGGACACGGTCGCCGCGGATGCGCTCGGCGCCCCCGCGACCGCGTTTTTCCTCGACCCCGATGGCGACCCGCTCGCCTTCGCGATTCTCGACGGGAACCGGGTGAGCGCTCGCGTCAACGCGAACGCGACCGTCGACCTGTGGGCCGCCGCGAACTGGTCCGGGTCCGAGACCCTCCGGATTCGCGCCACGGATCCAACGGGGGCGTTCGCTGAGTCCGCGTTCGCGGTCCTCGTCCGCCCGATCAACGATGCCCCGGTCCTCCTCATCGCGTTCCCCCCGGTCACGTTCGACGAAGACGCCACGGCCACGAACGCCTTTGGCGGCAACGCCACGGGCCGATTCCTCGACGTCGACGGCGATCTGCTCACCGTGTCCGTCCTCGGCGGGGGGAACGTGAGCGCCCGCGTGAACCCCGACGGCACGATCGACCTGTGGGCGGCCGTGAACTGGTCGGGCTCGGAGTCCCTGCGCGTCCGGGTGACGGACCCGTCGGGCGCGTTCGCGGAGGGCCCCTTCCTCGTCGTCGTCCGCCCCGTGAACGATGCGCCCACGGTTGTCCTCGCGCTCCCGGCGGTCGCGTTCGATGAGGACACCGTGGCGTCGAACGCCTTCGCGGGTCCCGTGAACGTGCATTTCGCGGACGTCGACGGCGACTCCCTCACCTTCACCGTCACGGGCACCGTGCAGATCACCGCGCGCGTGAACGCGGACCGCACAGTCGACCTCTGGGCCGCCGCGAACTGGTCGGGCTCCGAGTCCCTCGGGATCCGCGCGACGGACCCCTCCGGCGCGTGGGCCGAGGCGCCCTTCGTCGTCCTCGTCCGGCCCGTGAACGACGCCCCCGTCCTCCTGCCGATCGCGACATTCACGATGAACGAGGGCGAGACCCGGACCCTCGACCTCTCCCCGTACGTCTCCGACATCGACACGAACCGATCCCTGCTCGTCGTCACGACGGGCAGCTCGGTCGTGGCGGTGAACGGCTTCGTCCTCACGTTGGCGTTTCCGTCGAATTGGACGGACGCCCGATTCACGGTCACGGTATCCGATGGAGCGCTGGCGGCGTCGCAGACGGTCGTCGTGACGATCGTGCCGCCGTGGTGGAAGTCCGTGTACTTCCTCCCCGTGCCGCCCGTGTTCCTCGCGGTGGTGATTGGTGTGTTCGTGCAACGCAGCCGATGGAGGCCGACGAAGGCCTTCCTGGTGGACGAACGGAATGCGATGATCAGGGAATTCACCCTGGACCGCGCGTGCGACGTCACCTTCGACCAGGTGCGTGAGGCGGGCGCGCTCGACGCCGTGGACAAGTCCGTCAAGGTGTCGAAGTACCACGCGCAGACCGTGCGCGGGGACGCCCTCGGGCTCGTGCTCCTCGCGTACGGCCCCGTGACCGCGGACCAGATCGAGTTCGCGCGGGAGATGCTCGTGAACATTCAGGGGAAGTTCGAGGACCGCGTGCAGGCGCGGCTCGGCGAGGCGCGTGCGGCAGAAGCCTCCCTCGCTCCCCTGCGCGAGGCCCTGGAGGCGGAGCGGGCAGCGCTCGTGGCGCGCACCGACGCGGTCGTCGGCATGTACGACGCGGTCAACGCGGGGTCCGCGCGGATCGCGGAAGACGTCCGTGTCGTCGAGGCCCACGCGGCCGACCTTGCGGAGCGGGAGGCGGCGGTCCGGGAGACCGCCCGGTCCACGGAGGAGCGCGCGCGAGAATTGGCGGCGCTCGAAGGTCCTCTGGAATCGAGGGCGGCGGAGGTCCAGTCGCAGGAGGCGCGGATGGCGGAATTGGCAGCGTCGCTCGACGCGCGGCAGGCCGAGATCGAGCGGCTCCGCGAAAACCTGCCCGCGCGGGAGAAGGCGGCCCTTGAGCAGGAGGCGCGGAACAAGACCGTGGAGGCAGACCTCCACAACCGGGAGCGGGAGGTCGCGGAGGCGAGAAAGGCGACGGAAGAGGCGCGCGAATCGGTCGCGCGGGACCGCGAGGCGCTCGCGGCGGAGCGGGCAGCGCTCGACGCCGCGAAGCAGGAGTTCGGATCCCACAAGGGGCGTTTCACGGATGACATCCGGAACCGATCCCAGGAGCTCGACGCGCAGTCGAGGAGCCTCCAGGAAATGCAGGCCACGCTCACGCAGGCCCGCGACGGGTTCGAGGCGATGCGGCAGGAGAAGACCGCGTGGATCGCGTCGAAGGACATCGAGCTTGAGGCGCGCGAGCACACGCTGAACGAGAAGGAGGCGGGCGTGCGCGCGCAGGCGGAGTCGAACGCGAAGCAGCTCGCGGACCTGGCGGCGCGCGAGGAGACCTCGGAGATCGATGGGGATCGCCTCGAGAAGGAGCGGGCGGCGTTGGCGGCGTGGAAGGCGGAGCTCACCGAGACGGTGGGCGCCCTCGACGGGAAGGCGACGGCGCTCCGGGACCTCGAGGCGACGAAGGCGGAGGAGTACCGGGCGTGGGAGGCCTCCCTCGCGTCCCAGCAGGCGCTCCTGAAGGAGCAGAAGGAGACGTTCGAACGGGAGACCGCAGAGCAGCGCGCGGCGATGACCGCGAAGCGCGGCGAGATCGACGCGCAGGCGGCGGAGTTCGCGGCCCGGGAGGCGAAGGTCCGGACGAGCGTGGAGTGGGTCATGCGGATGGAGGACGCGGTCAAGGTCCGGGAGACCCAGGCGGCGGATGTGCTCGACGCCGGGACGGTCGCGAGGGCGGAGGTCGAGGCCGCCCGGGAGCAGCTCGCCGCACGCGCCATGGAGCTCGAGGCCCGGGAGGCGGCCGTTCAGGAAGAATCGCGCCGCCAGGCGGAGGAACTCTCGCGCCGGGGCGAGGCTCTGAAGGCGGGCGAGGCCGCCCTCGCAGATCGGCGGGCCGCGATCGAGACGGAGTTCGCGGAGAGCGACCGGAAGGCGCGGGAGGCGGAGGCGGAGCTCGCGAAGCAGGAGCAGTCGTTCGCCGAGAAGACCGTCGTCCTATTCTCGCGGGAGTCCAAGCTCGATTCCTTAAAGGAGTCCCTCGACCGGGAGCGCGCGGACCTCGACGGCCTCGCGCAGCAGCTCGAGGCGAAGCAGGTCGAGCTGAGCCAACTCATCCAGCGCAACGAGGAGGAGGGCGCCCGGCTGCGGGCGGAGGTCGATGCGGCGCGGCACTCCGTCGCCGCGGACGAGGCGCGGCTGCGGGCGGAGCAGGAGCGGCTCGCGCGGGAATCCAACACGTTGCAGGAGACCCTGGGCGCGAAGGCGAAGGAGCTCACTGCGAAGGAGGCCGCGTTCGGGGAGCGGGAACGCGTCCTCGTTCCGAAGGAACAGGAGGCTGAGGCCCGCCTCCGGGACGTGGAGTTCCGAGAGCGGCAGGCCGCGGAGAGCGACCGGGATCTGGGAGCCCGGGCGGGGATGTTCGAGAAGCAACAGCGGGACGTGGAGGCGCGGTCCGTCCAGCTCGACGAGGCCACGCGGAAGTTCGCGAAGGAGCAGGAGCTGAAGCGGAGCGAATGGGAGACCCGCCATTCCGAGCAGGAGCGGCTCGCGCGGGAGTCCAGCGCATTGCAGGAGACCCTGGGCGCGAAGGCAGAGGAGATCGCGGCGAAGGAGGCGGGGATGGCGGAGCGGGAACGCGTCCTCGTCCCGAGGGAACAGGAGGCCGCTGTGCGCCTCCGCGACGTGGAGTCCCGCGAGCGCCAGGCCCCGGAGCGCGACCGGGAGCTCGGGGTTCGGGAGGGACTAATCGGGAAGCAGCAGCGCGACGTCGAGGCCCGGGCGAACCAGCTCGACGAGGCGACGCGGAAGTTCGCGAAGGAGCAGGAGCTGAAGCGGAGCGAATGGGAGGGCCGGTATGCGGACCTCCAGGCGCAGGGCTCTCGGTCCAAGTCGCAGGCGGAAGCGCAGCTAACCCAGCTGAACGCGCGGAGCGCAGACCTGGACCGCCGGGAGCAGGAGGTCGCCGAGTCGGCCGTACGGGTCGAGCGGGAGCACGCGCGGCTCGTCGACAACCGGAAGGACGCGGAGGCCAAGCAGACGGAGGCCTCGGCCGCTTGGACGCGGACGGAGGTGCGGTCCGCCGAGGTCAAGGCGATTGAGGAGAAGGTCCAGCGGTCCCGCCAGGCGTTCGAGGCGGAGCGAGCCGCGTGGATCCCGCGCCGCGACGAAGAGATGCGGCAGCTCGAGGCGCGTCGCGACGCCGCCTCGGAGGAGTCGCAGCGGGCGGAGAAGCTCCTCGAGGAAGCGGAGCAGCGGATCACGATCGCGGCGGAAGCGGAGAAATCCGCGAATTGGAAGGTCGGGGAGGCCGAGTCGCGCCAGGCCGAGCTCGCCGCCCGGCAGGCGGAGCTGGAGAAGGCGGAACGCGCGACTGGGGCGCAGTCCTCAGAGATCCAAGAGGCGCTTCGGAAGCTCGGCGCCCGGGAAATCGACCTCGCGGCGACCGCAAAGGACCTCGAGGCGCGCACCGCCAAGCTCGACGCCCGCACGAAGGAGGCCGCCACGACCTCGGAGGACCTGAAGGCGCGGAAGGCCGGGCTCGACAAGGAGGCCGACCGGCTCGCGAAGCTCTCCAAGGAGGTCGAGTCCGCCCGGAAGAAGAGCGAGGTGGAATCCGTCGAGGCGGAGGCCCGGCTCGTGGACGTCGTCCAGCGGGAGAAGGACGCGAAGGCGAAGGAGGCGGACATCCGGACGCGCGAGGCGGCGACGCAGAAGGTGGAGACAGCCCTCGCGAAGCGGGAGGCCGGCGTCGCGGAGCGGGAAGCTGCGGCGAACGCGGACCGCCAACGGCTCGACCAGCTCGGGCTCGAGGTCGAGGGCGCCACCGCCAAGGCGGACGAGGATCGCAAGGTCGCCGGCGCGACGCGCGCGGACGCGGACGCCCTCGGCGAGAAGGCGCAGAAGATGCTCGCGCAGGCGGAGTCGCAGCAGGCCGAGGTCGCGAACAGCATGAAGTTCCTCCAGAAGAAGGCGGTCGACGTGCTCGACCGCGAAGAGAAGACGCGGAAGCACGAAGCCGCGATTGACGAGCGGGAGAAGCTCGTCGAGAGCCAGTTCGAGGTCGTCGAGGGCAAGTCGAGGTCCCTGGAGATCGACCGCCACGAGGCGGAGCAGAAGGTCGCGCGCCTGGAGGCGGAGATCGGGAAGCTCCGCGCGCGGCTCGCAGAGGCGGAGAAGGGCGGCCGACCCGCGGCGGACCTTGCGGACCGGGACAAGGACCTCGAGAACCGGCTGAAGATCATCCAGCGCAAGGCGATGGAGCTCCTCGACCGCGAGGAGAAGGTGCGGCTCCAAGAGGAGGAGCTGAGGGAGCGCGCGGCGAAGCTCGGCGTCGAACACTAGCCGCGGACGAACGGGAGCGCCGCGACGCGCGCGGGGCGGTCCGCCACGGTCACGGCGGTGCCGGGGGCCGCGTGGGCCCGTTGCACGTAGCCGAGGGCCACGATTTTCCCGAGGGCCTCGGACCGGGCGGCGCTCGTCACCTTCCCAATGGAGGCGCCGCCGACGGCGACCAGGGCTCCGGGGGGCGGTAGCCGCTCGCCCTCGACCTCGAAGCCGACGAGGATTCGGTTCACGTGGCCCTGGTGGACAATCCGCGCGACGACCTCTTGCCCGAGGTAGCACCCCTTCGTCATGCTGATCGCAGGTTCGAGCCGGGCCTCGAGCGCGAGCACGTGCTCGTCCATGTCCACGCGCGGCTTCGGCCGGCCCGCCTCGATGCGGAGGGCCTCCGCCGCGTCGTGGCCGAAGGGGACCGCGCCGGCGCGGACGAGCTCCCGCCAGACCGAGGGCGCCCCCGGACCATAGGGGACCCAGACCTCGAACCCATCGCCGCCAAAGTAGGGGCTCCGGGCGATCCGGACGCCAGCGTCCGCGACTCGCGCGGTGCCGTGGTCGTACGGATTCCCTGGCGGCGTCGTCCCCGCCACCTTGCGGAGGATCTCCCCGCTCGTTGGACCGAACAATCCGAGGAGCGCGGACTCGGACGTCTCGTCCGCGATCGTCGCGTCGTCGGCCACGAGGAGCTTCTGCAGCGACGCGAGCACGGGCTCCGCGGCCTCCGCGTCCGTCTCGAGGAGGAAATCGTCGCCCACGCGGTACACCGCCAGGTCGCCGACGACGTGGCCGTGGTGCTCGAGGAGCGCCGCGTACGCGCCCCGCCCGTCCCGGAGCGGCTCCAGGTCGTTCGTGAGGAGGTTGTCGAGGAACGGGAGGGCCTCGGGGCCCGACACGCGGACCTTCCCGTGGGCGGACCAGTCGACGATCCCGGCGGTGGAGCGGACCGCGCGCTGTTCCCTGGCGGCGTCCCCGTAGTCGAGCGGGAGCCGCCAACCCGCGACCTCGGCGAACCGGGCGCCGAGGCGTTCGTGCTCCGCCTCGAGCGGGAGGGACCTCATGCCGGCGCTCGGACCGAGGGCCGACGCCAAATACGTTTGGATGTGAAAGGTTCATGACCCGGCGGGCGCATCGCGCGGGCCGTGCCCGGGGACGAGGACGCGATGGACACGCCGCCGGACCATGCGGTGAAGTTCCGGCGGGACGGCAAGGCGCTCGCGAAGCCGATCGCGATCCACTGCCCGTACTGCGGCGGCAAGATCATCTTCGTGCGCAGCGAGCAGCACCTCGACAAGAAGAACTGCCCCCACTGCGGGATGGAAGTCGAGCGCAAGTGGGGCCACGCGTAGCGGAAGGGACGAGCCGTGGTCGGGACTGCGCGCCCTGCGGCCGATCCGCTTGAAGATGCGTTCCAACACGACCTTCGGTGCCGCCGACGGGACGCCGCCCGGCTCGCCGCGCGGGCGCGACGGGCACGCATTGGCGGGGCCGAGGATTCCGTCGAGGACCTGGTGGTCCGCCTTCAGGATCCCCGCACGTTCGGGGATTTCGCCGCCAACGCGGTTCGAGATCGGCGGCTCGCGGACACCACGCGGCTCCGGTTGGCGGAACGGGCGTTC
>Ga0209751_10006483_pt1 | contig 10832 bp, 8 predicted proteins | sample RifCSP13_1_FD_184019 | JGI IMG/M metagenome (GOLD analysis project Ga0209751, IMG submission 184019) | Soil microbial communities from Rifle, Colorado - Rifle CSP2_sed 13_1 (SPAdes) (version 2) | ecosystem: Environmental > Terrestrial > Deep subsurface > Rock core/Sediment | place: Rifle...
TGGTCGCCGATCCTGGTCAACGCCGCCTCCGCACGGGGCACCGGCCAGCTGCCGGACAAGGAGGCGCAGATGTACGCCATCGAGCGTGATGAGCTGTACCTGATCCCCACCGCCGAGGTGCCGGTCACCAACATCTACCGCGACGAGATCCTGCCCGGCGACCACCTCCCGATCTACCACGCCGCCTACACGCCGTGCTTCCGACGCGAGGCGGGCGCTGCCGGAAAGGACACGCGCGGCCTCCTGCGGGTCCACCAGTTCGACAAGGTCGAGATGGTCAAGTTCGTGCGCCCCGAGACGAGCGACGACGAGCTGGAGACGCTGACCCGCGACGCCGAGGAGGTGCTCGAGGCGCTCGAGATCCCGTACCGAACCGTCGAGCGCTGCACCGGCGATGTCGGCTTTGCCGCCGCCAAGGGCTACGACCTGGAGGCCTGGTCTCCCGGGGTGGGGAAGTGGCTGGAGGTCAGCTCCTGCTCCAGCTACACCGATTTTCAGGCGCGTCGCATGAACCTGCGCTACCGCCCCGCGCCCGATGAGCGGCCCGAACTGCTGCACACCCTCAACGGTTCAGGCCTGGGCATGAGCCGCACCTACGCGGCGCTGCTCGAGACCCACCTGCAGCCTGACGGCTCGGTGCACATCCCGGCTGCTCTCCAACCGCACTTCGGCGCCGACGCCATCCGCTGAACGCGGGATTGTCAGGCAATCTCCAGGTCGAGGAAGCCGCCCAGCGTCCGGCGGCGAGCCTCGCGCGCCGCCAGGAATGAGCCGATATCCAACGGAGCCGCCAGGATCTCGGGTGAGGGCATCCCCAGCAGGAATCCCTGGCCGGCGACCAATTCGAGCGCATGGACGACTTCGAGGTGATCGACCGTCTCGATCCCCTCGGCCACTACGTTGGCCCCCGACTGCAGTGCCATGTCCCGGATCGCGCGTAGCACTGCCATCGCCGAACCGCGCAGGGCTCCGCCCTGGACGAGCGACAGGTCGATCTTCACGATGTCGAACTGGATCTCGCTCAGCAGCCGCAAGCCCGCGTTGCCGGCGCCGACGTCGTCGGCCGCGATCCGGATCCCCTCTGCTCGGCAGCGCTCGAGATTCTCGCGGAGCCGCGAGATGTCGTCGATCGCTTCCCGTTCGGTGATCTCCAGCACGATTCGATCGGGCGGGATGCCATGCGGCTCCACGATCGCCAGCAGATCGGCGACGTGAAACTGATCGGTCTCGAGGGTGCGTGGCGAGATATTCAGGGCAAGGTACTGGGCGGAATCGGGAAGGTTGGCGCCAGCGGCGACCACCCCGATGCAGACCATGTCGAGCTCGGCCGTCCGCCCGACCGCCTCTGCGGCGAGGAAGAGGGCATCGGCATCGCGGAAGCCGGAGTCTTCGGCGGGACGCACCATGCCTTCGAATCCGACCGCCTCGCCGGTGCTCAGGTCGAAGATCGTCTGATAGACCGGCGTGACCGCACGCCGTGTCGCCACGTCGAGCACCGCCGTCACTAGCTCGGGCGTCGAGCGGCCCTCGTCCCCAGCACCGTGGTGCTCCGGGTCGAACGCCTGCACGTCGGTTCGACCGTGCGTCTTCGCCCAGTACAGGGCGGCGTCAGCCTGGCGGAAGAGTCGTTGACCGTCGCCGGCGGGTTCCGGGTAGGCCGAGAGGCCCGCGGAGAACGAGAACGACCTCGCCCCTCGGCGTTGTGGTTCGGCCTCCAGGGCGACAGCCAGCACTCGCCGAATCACCGAGGTCGCCATCTCGGCATCGACCCTGGGCATGAGGATGGCGAATTCGTCGCCGCCGATGCGGAACCCTCGATCGGCGGCCCGACAGGCCGTACTGATCAGCCGGCCCATGGCGCCGAGCACCTGGTCGCCTCCCGCGTGGCCCTCTTCGTCGTTGGTCCGCTTCAGGTCATCGAGATCAACGAGTGCGAGGGCAAGCGTATGACCCTGTCGTCGCGCATCCTCGATCTGGCGCGTCAGTTCCTCCTGGAACGCTCGATGGTTCCCGAGTCCGGAGATCGGGTCGATCAAGGCGTCGACGCGCGCTTCGTCGTAGAGGTTGAGCAACTGATCATGCGACACCGCCAGCTCCTCAACCGCTCCCGTCACGCGGCGCGCGATGGCGGTCAGGATCAGGGGCAGAATGGCGGCCACGGCCACCACGCGCAGGATGTCGACCAGCACCACGCGCGAGGCCCCGTCCAGGGCAGTTGCTGCCGGGCCGGCAAGCACCATGGCGATGAGGAAGAGCAGCACCAGGGACCAACGCAAGCGGCTGCGGACGCGCCGGAGCTGCTCCGCCGAATCGAGCGCGCGTGCTTCGGATTGCCCGTGATTCCTCAAGAGCGATCGGCCTTTTCGTTGCTGCAGATGTCGGTATACCGTGCAACAGGGCGCTCGGATAGCGGCCGAAAGTACTCCGCGCCCATGGCCCGTGGGGACTCTGGCGCCCATCGAGCGGTGGTCCGACAGTACCCGCATGTCGGCCGTATCACCCCGCGGGCGCGCGGCGCTCGCTGTTTCGCCGCTGGTCGCGGCTGTGCTCCTGGTCGCAGGTGCTCTGTTGGTGGCTGCGCCCGTCCGCGCCGCGTCCTGCAACTCCCCCTCGCACCAGATCTCGCTCAACTCCGGATCGGTGAATCCTGGCTCGGGCACGGCCGCCACGTCGTTCACCTTCTCGGTCGTGTACCGCTCCAACGCCGGGTGCGCGCCGACCAGTGTCGAGGTCGTCATCGCCGGCGTCGGAACGTTTCCCATGGCCGGCAGCGGCACGGACTACGAGGCCGGCGTCACCTTTCGCCGCACGATGACGCTGCCTCCCGGCAGCCGCGGTTACTCGTTCCGTGCCGTGGCCGGGTCGAGGTCGGGCGTGGACACGGCGACGCTTACTAGCGTCAGTCCCTCAACGGTCACCGTGGTCAGTCCGACGGCGACGCCCGTCCCCGCAACGCCGCCGCCGACGCCGCGCCCGCCAGCTCCGACCGCCTCGCCGACACCAGTCCCAACACCCACGGTCACGCCATCGCCCTCCGTCTCCGCCTCGGAGTCGCCATCCACGTCGCCGCCGGCCGCAACCACCCCCGCCTTCACGCCAACGCCTGTGCCCTCCCTCGGCGGTGTCGTCGGACCGATATCGTCTGGCGGTGGCGCAGGGGCACCCGGTGGCACAGCGACCGGAGGCGAGCCCTCGCGACCGGACAGCACGACGATCTTCGGACGGATGGCCGCGGAGATGCCGAGCCTGCTGGTCTGGTTGATCGCGACGACGGGTGGATTGTGCCTCTTCATGGTGCTCAGCCGGCCGGCTCGTCAGCTAGAGTCCTGGCCGGTAACGGCGACCGGAGCTCTGCCGCAGCAAGAACCGGATCACACCATGCTGGGGGCTCGGATGGTGTCCCAGGAGGGGGGCGAGGGTCGCCTGCCGAGATGGTTGCGACCATCGGTCCAAGCCGCGCGCCACGCGGAACCCGGGCGCGAGCCCCGTCGGGGCGACGGATAGCTCAGTCCCAGCTGCATCCGGCGGGATGGACCCGGGACCTATCGGTTCCTGCGCTCGAGCCTCAGTCGCACCTGGTCGATGAAATCGTGGCGTCGCGCGAACCCGCAGGCGCAGGCCGCCAGCTCAGCATCGCGGCCGAACACGCTGTAACCCGGGCAGTCGTCGTCGTGATCGGCGAACGATCCGAGAAACCGCTCCAGATCCGCGATCAGGTCGTCATCACTTGACGTCTGCATCTGCTGGAGCAACTCGGCGTACAGCGGGCTATCCCTCACGCTCGATAGCGTAGACCACGCCTCCCGCGTCGATTAGCCAACGAGCGATTGCAGCTCGTCGCGGAGCTCGATCAGGTCGGAGTCTTCCCTAGCGAACTCGCCGAGATCCGGCCGCAAGCGGAAGGCGACGCGCAGGAGCGGGCGCGCGCGATCGAGCCGTCCGGCGACGGCATGGGCGCAGGCCAGGTTGTAGAGGCCGACCCCGCGATCGGCGTCGGGCAGGGCGGCCTCCGACAGCTGTCGCTCGTGCTCGTCAAAGAACGTCGCGACCCGCGCCTCGTCCACCCCGACCTGGGCGTCCACCAGCCACGCGAAGTGGGTCAAGGCATGTGAGGCGCCGTTCCCGAAGATCTGGCCGACCAGCTGCTCGGATTCCGTGAGCATCGCCGAACCCGCGTCCCGGATCGCAGCCTCGAGCTGCTCGCTCACCGCGTCGGCCTCGCGGTCGATTGCCTCCCACGACCAATCCGCGCGGGTCGCCTGCAGTTCGGCGTTGATCTCATCGGTCTCCCTATCGTCCGATGCGAGTACCTCGCCTCGGCCGGCGGCGTTGATCCGATCCGCCTGCCGCGCCTTCCATGCGGTGAGGTGTGCCTGGTGATCTTTCGGCGCCCAGTCGATGGGGCGCATCGGCCGATCGCGAACATCCGGCTGGATGGAGCCGAAGACGTCACGTTCCGCGATGCGCGTAGCTTGCAGTTGTTCGACGAGCGCCGCCACGAGCGGGTCGCCAGGGGTCGAGGTCATCACGTACCTCCGGTCACCGGGGCGTCGTCTCGTAACATTAGCCGTGGAGGGGTGGCAGAGCGGACGAATGCGGCGGTCTTGAAACTGGCCGCTCTTGACGTTTCTGCCTCAGACCGCACCGTCGCCACGCTGAAGACTGCTGCACTGTCACGCTGGGGGCCGGTGTAAGCCACAGGTTCGGCTAACGCCAGCACCAATCGGTCGGGGCTGCCGACGCGGGGAGTGCGAGCGGAGAAGCCTGCGGCGTCCGGGTACGCAGGCCTCCAGCGGCGATCCGCTGACGCTCCGACTCGACCGCGTCAATGAGGCAGTCCAACGCCGTGACCAACCGCACGTGGCGGTCGAAGGCCCGACGCAATTCGATCGCGAGCCAGTCGCCCCGGCGATGGATGATCCGCAACCCTTTCCCTCGCCCGCGGTCCGGCGCTATGCTTTCCCCGACAGCACGATTGCCACGAGGAGCCCATGTCGCCCAAGGACGAGAAGCTCGACCTGCTGAAGTCGATCCCCCTCTTCGCCGGCTTCAGCGGCCGCGAGCTCGAGCGGCTCGGGATGCTCGCCGATCGGGTCGACCTGCCGGCGGGACGCGTGCTGATGCGCCAGGGTGAGGCTGGCCACGAGATGTTCGTCATCATTCGCGGCCGAGCCGAGATTGAGCGCGATGGGCGCGTGATCGCCGAACGGGGGAACGGCGACATCGTGGGCGAGATCGCGCTCGTGGACAAGGGGCCACGGACGGCGACCGTCACGCTCACCGAACCGTCCCAGCTGCTCGTGGTGGGGCATCGAGACTTCCACGCGCTGATGGAGGAGATGCCGACGGTCCGCACGCAGGTTCTGGAGACTCTCGCCCGACGGGTGCGGCGCCTGGAGCCCGACGCCGCGCACTGATCTCATGCCGCTCAGGCCAGTGCCGCCACCTTGACTGGTTCGGCGATCCCGCGCAGGCGCTCCGTTCGGATTGGCCCATGCTCCGTCGGCCGGCCCATTGCCTCGATCGTCGCATGGCTGGCCAGGATCTCGTCCGGACCCGCCAGCGCGCCGATCCGAGCGGCGATGTGGACACTACGTCCCTCGTAGCCGGTCGAAGTCTTCAGCGCTTCTGCGCTGTGCAGGCCGATGCGCACCGACGGTGCGAAACCGTGCTGGCGCCGCTGTTCGGTAAGCGTTCGCCTGATGGCCAGCGCGCAGTGGACGGCGGCATCCGCGCTGGCGAACGCGACGAAGAACCCGTCGCCGGCGTGGTGGACCTCTTGGCCGGCGTGATCACGGAGGAGGGCGCGGATCTTCTCATCGTGCCATGCCAGAAGGCCGCCCCAAGCCTCGTCGCCGACCGCCTCGATGAGATTCGTGGAGCGCACGATGTCGGTGAACATGAAGGTACGAGCGGCCCGGGCTGAGGTTAACGTGCGCCGCGGACCATCAGCCAGGCCTGCGCGCAGCCGGGTAACCTGCTCCAGGTCGAGGGCGGCCCCGAGTCGATCGAGTACCGTCGCCGCGGCGCTCAGCTCGAGCTCGGCGGCCTCCGGATCGCCGGCGGCGAGGTATGCCTCGGCGAGCAAGCTCCTCGTCCGAGCCGCTTCGTAGGGCGCATCGGCCTCCTGCCAGATGCGCCATGCTCCCCGCAGCGACTCGATCGCCGAATCGTACTCGTCGTCAGCGAACGCCACGGTTCCTCGAGCGGTGCCGGCGGCTGCCCGGAGCACGTGCGTGCCGTACTGGGTTGCGATCCGCTCGAGCTCGCCGGCGGCTGCCTCCGCCCGCCCACGGTCCCGCAGCGCCAGCGCCAGCTCCACCTCCGCCGGCAGCAGGCGAGCTCGCATCAGCGGCACGGCCGCCAGGTCGCCGAGGGCACGGGCGAGAAGCTTGGCGCCGGCATCAGTCCGGCCCTGCGCACGGCGCAGCAAGGCGAGCCCCGGCTGGGGATCGCGACCCATCTCGTGCGCCTGCGAGAACGCCTTCTCGGCACCGTCGAGGTCGCCCATCCGCAGGCGGATCTCGCCGATCTGGTAGAACCCCTCCCCGGCGTAGTCGAGGCTGAAGTCCTGCAGCTCGGCACATGCCAGCCGTGCCTCGGACTCGGCCTCGACCCATGCGCCGCGCAGGCGCATGATCTCGACGCGGCGCACCCGGCACATGCCGGGGAAGCCGGCAATCGCCTGTCGATCGCACCAGCGCTTGGCGACATCGGCGAACTCGCTGGCGCGCTGGTAGTCGGTGAGATCCGCGGCCGCGACCGTCGCATTGCAGTACACGACGGCGGTGGCGTAGGGCGACACCGCGCCGCTCACAGCGGCGACCACCGCCTCGTCGAGGAGTGCCATGCCCTCCTCGACCCGGCCGGCCGCGATGAGTACGCGGCCCTTGTCCTGGAGGCCGAGGGCCTCGAGGTCGGGATCGCCCAGCCGTTCGGCGATCTCGAGGAGGCGCTCCGCGCGCCGGAGGGCCTCCTCGAACGATCCGCGCGCCAGCGCGGCACCGATGAGCGGCCGCTGCAGGTACCCGTGCTCGCGTGACTCGGGCAGGTCCCGGAGGAGGCGTTCCGCGCGTCGCACCCATCCGGAGGCGACAGGGCTCTCCAGGCGGTGGCTGTAGTCGCTGGCCAACGCGAGGGCGGTCGCGGCGGCGCGGCGCGGGTCGCCCGCCGCTTTATGCGCGGCAAATGCCCGCTCTCGCACCTCGATTGCTTCCCCAAGGCGTCCCATCCACCAGGCCGTCTCCCCGTGGGCATCGAGGTCGGCGGCCGTGAGAGCGCCGCCTGCGTCGGCGGCACGCAGCAGCTCGATCGCCTCGGACCAATTGTGCTCGACGAACGCGACCCGGGCGCGCTCGGCGTTGGCTTCGGCTTCAGCTGAGATCGGCGGATGCGTCATGGCGATCACAGTAGCCGCGCGGCCAGACGGAGTCCAACGAAGAGACCAGCCTCTTGCCGAGCTGGCGAATGTATAGCACCGCATTCGGACCGAAGTTGGCGCTGTAGCGGGTGAGCTCGGCGGTACCATCTGGCCGCATGGCAGCCGTCCCCCGAACCAGGTATGCAGTCTCAGGCGATCTGCGGATCGCATACCAAGTCGCTGGCGACGGCCCGATCGATCTGGTCTGGATTCCGGGCTGGGTGTCCAACGTGGAGGAGTCATGGGAGCAGCCGGCCTTGGCCGGCTTCCTGCACCGCCTGTCATCGTTCTCCCGTCTCATCCTTTTCGACAAGCGAGGCACCGGTCTGTCCGATCCGGTGTCAATCTCAGAGCTTCCGACGCTCGAGGAACGGATAGATGACGTGCGGGCCGTAATGGATGCTCTCGGCTCGGAAAACGCAGCGCTCCTGGGGTTTTCCGAAGGCGTCAATCTGGCGGTTACCTTCGCCGCGTCGCACCCGTCGCGAACACGAGCCCTCGTCCTTCTGAGTGGCTTCGCCAGTCGTCTCCGGACCCCGGAGTATCCGTGGGCACCGTCCCTGGAGGATCGGGAGGCGCTCATCGTCGAAACCCGGGCGAATTGGGGCGAGATGGATCTGACGAGCCTGGCACCGAGCGTGGCGCATGATCCGGAAACTCTGGCATCCCTGGCCAAGTACTTTCGCCACTCGGCAAGCCCCAGTGCCGCCGCTGCGCTTCTTCGAATGAATACGGAGATTGACGTTCGGGCGGTACTACCCACGATTCGCGTCCCCACACTTATCATTCATCGCACGGATGATCAGGACGCGCTGGTCGATGGGGCTCGCTGGATGTCCCGGCAGATCCCGGGGTCAACCTTCCTTGAGGTGCCGGGTGCCGACCATCTCCCGTACATCGGTGACACAGAACCCATCCTGGCCGCTGCTCAAGAGTTCCTGACCGGCGTGCGTCCTGCGCCGGTCTCGGAGCGACTCCTGGCGACCCTGCTTTTCACCGACATCGTCCGCTCTACTGAACACGCCGCCGAACTTGGCGACCGGCGCTGGGTCGCGCTGCTCCAGGCTCACCGCGTTCTGGTCCGGCAGGAGATCGGGCGTTGGCGCGGTGAGGAAATTGACACGGCAGGGGACGGATTCCTCATCACCTTTGACGGACCGGCGCGCGCGATTCGCTGCGCGCAGGCCATCCTCACCGCGGCCGCCGAGCAGGGTCTTCAGGTGCGCGCCGGGTTGCACACCGGAGAGATCGAGCGTCGCGGGAGCCAGATTGGGGGAATTGCCGTCCACATCGCCGCCCGCGTGACGGCCAGCGCCGAGCCCGGCGAGGTCCTCGTGTCAAGCACCGTGAGGGACCTGGTGGCGGGCTCGGGCATCCGGTTCGAGGATCGGGGAACCCACAGGCTCAAGGGTGTGCCCGATCCGTGGCGCCTCTTTGGCGCAGAAGGGAAGACCGATCTAAGCACGATTTGAGACCGTGGAGGGTGGCAGAGTGGACGATTGCGGCGGCCTTGAAACTGACCGCTATTGCCGTTTCCGCCGCAGACCGCACCTTTGGCACGCTGCAGACTGCTGCACTGTCACGCTGGGGGCCGGTGTATGCCACAGCGTAAGCCACAGGCTTGGCTTAGTGCCAGCGCTAACGCCGTCCCCTTGGGGCTAGTCTCTTAACAGTCGGCGGGCCCTGCCGTCACTGACCCGGTAGCCGCGAACCCCATGTGCCCGAAGGAGTCGAAAGCATGGCTTTGATCGCCGACCGAGTGGAGCTTGCCCGTCAGGGCGCCAATGACGCCGTCATCTGCCGGCTCCCGTCCGGCTGGGCCGTCATCGGCGATGTTCAGTTCTTGCCTGGCTACTGCCTGCTGCTGGCGGACCCGGTCGTAGCCAGCCTGAACGACCTCGCCGACGCGCGCCGCGCCGAGTTCCTGCGCGACATGGCCCGCCTCGGGGACGCCATCCTGCATGTCACGTCGGCGGACCGGATCAACTACGAGATCCTGGGCAACTCCGAGCCGGAGCTGCACGCGCATGTCTTCCCCCGCTATGCGACCGAACCGCCCGAACTGCGGCGGCTGCCGGCGTGGTTCTACGACTGGGGCGCCGCGCCGCGATACAACCCCGAGACGCACGCCGGGCTGCGCGACGCGTTGCGGACCGCGCTTCTGGACGACGCCCTGGCCTGACGCCAGTGCCACTCGATCGCGGACTGTAGTGCGAATACCGTGTTGACATTCCGGGCAGCATGAGCGCAGTATTCCGATTACCCATACATCGCATTTCGGAGTAGTAGCATTGGGTCGTCCGGCGGGCACCTTCTTGAGTGACGGCTCTCTCCTGGTGCTGATCGCGCTTGCCACCGGGCCGAAACACGGGTACGCAATCCAGACCGACATCCGGGAATTCAGCGCGGTGGAGCTGGGGCCAGGCACGCTGTACGTCATCCTGCCGCGCCTGGAGCGCGACGGCCTCATTGAGCCGCTGCCAGCGGAGGGCCGTCGGCGGCCGTACCGCATCACCGGGAGCGGCCGGGAGCTGCTCCATGCGGAGCTGAACCAGGCGGGGAGCCTCTGCAAGGTTGGCCTGCGCCGGCTTGAGGAGGCTCAGGCGTGAGGCTGCTTCTCCGGCTGTTTCCCGCTCATTGGCGAGAGCGCTACGGCGAAGAATTCGCGGCGCTGCTCAAGGACCAGCCACGACCACACCGCCACTGGCTCAACGTCGTGCGCTGCCTGATCGCAGCCCACGTCGATGGCCGAAACCCACCGGCAACCGATTCGACCGAAGGTGGCGGGAAGGGCGTGCTGGTCGCGCTCGGCCTCCTCGGCTTGGCGACCCTCGCATTCGCCGCCGTGTTCGTCGTTGATGCCTCGTACAGCGCGCTGACCAGAGTCCCAGAACTTCTGGAGGCGATGATCCTGATCCTGCCTTTGGCGCTCGTCGTTGCGGTGGTCCGGGCCTTTCGGCGCGACGCCGACCAGCCACTGCGGGCCGCGCTGCCCTCCGTCGCTGCCGAAACGTTTCTGCTAGCTGTTTCCGGCGTGATCCTGGTGGCGATGCTTCGGCCACAGCTCGGCTTCTTCGAGCAGTCGCCCTTCTGGCAGCCGGCCTGGATCGAGCTCCGCCCCTTCCACGATCTGCTGGCTGCCACCACCGAAGCCAGTCGTTCAGAAGCCGTGGCCATCATCGCGGGCAACCTCGTCCTCTTCACGCTGTTCGGGTTCGCGCTGGCCTTGCGCCGCGGGCGCCCCGGATTGGCCCTGTTCGCCGCGATCATCGTTGGCACGGCGATCGCGCTCGAAGTCGGTCAGGCGGCGCTTGGCACCGGGCGACCGAGCGACGTCACCGCCGTTGTGGTTCGAGTCGTTGGCGGTTCACTTGGCTACGTCCTGTGGCGGCTGCCGCAGAAGGTCGCGCAG
>Ga0209751_10006484_pt1 | contig 10830 bp, 10 predicted proteins | sample RifCSP13_1_FD_184019 | JGI IMG/M metagenome (GOLD analysis project Ga0209751, IMG submission 184019) | Soil microbial communities from Rifle, Colorado - Rifle CSP2_sed 13_1 (SPAdes) (version 2) | ecosystem: Environmental > Terrestrial > Deep subsurface > Rock core/Sediment | place: Rifle...
AACCAAGATCAAAGTTATATAAAAAAACTTACTCATATCATCCCTCTTATTTTCAAAAAACCTTGTCTTCAAATTATATGCCCATATTATAAACGGCGTAAGATTAAAAGAACCTTAAAACTCAGAACCGTTCTTAATATTTTCCGTCAACCAGCGCAAGGCCGAATATAGAAACAATCGTGATAGCTATTATAGCAAGTACCATAAAGTCACCCCCTTTAACGCGTATTAATATTCCAGTTGTATATGGGAGCAATAATAAATGAGGATAGATTAAAGGAAGGTTAATAAAAGTTCAGGGTAGTGGGAATAACGTGGAAAAGATGCAGGATGTAAGGTCGGGAGTTACTGCAAAGGTAGTCTTGATGACTGATTAGGCCAGTATTAAACATTTTAACGTCTTCTCTTCCGTTTGACAACCCTGGGAGGCACAGGCTTTTTCTTAGCCGCTATCCTTTCCTGTATCCCTTTTATTCTTAACTCCAGGACCCTTTCGTCGTGGTACGTCCCCCTTAGGAGTTCCAATATTGAAAGGGCCTCCAGGAGGTTTCCATCCTCCTCTTTTGCCAGGGCGATCTCAAAACTGGCGTCGGCTGCAAACCTGCTGTCGGGAAACTCTTCCAACAGTTCTTCAAACTCTTTTATTGCCTCGCCTGTCTTTCCTTCCAGATAATAGGAGTTGGCTATCTGGTAGTGTACGTCGTCAGCGTAATCTATGTCAGGATGCTCTTTCAGTATATTTTCGTACTGTTCCCTGCCCTTGCCAAACTCCTTCAAAAGTACGTAACACTGCGCCATCTGATAGATCGCCTTGTCGGCCTCTTTCGGGAATACCTTAATAAAACGCTGATATTCGGCTATTGCCCCTTTCAGGTCTCCGAATTTATCCTTATAGATATCCGCTACTTTTCTCTGAGCGTCTGGCGAAAAGGGGCTTCCTGGACTCATCTCCACAAGCCTTCTATATGCCTCTATGGCCTTCCAGTAGTCCCGCAGGTTCAGATAGTTTATATTGCCTATCTGATAAAGAGCATCAGTAGCGAGATGGCCCTTTGGGTAATCCGAGACGACCTTCTCGTATTGGGCAACAGCCTCGCTGTATTTCTCCGCCTCCCACAGCTCCTCACCCTTTTTGTATGCCTCCCCGCCAGACCTGTCGCAGGCGGTCAAATGGAACATCAAGGCAGAGATCAATATAAGATGCCAGTAAAATAGGGGCGAACGGCCGTTCGCCCCTACAAACCGACCCCTGACCCCTGATCCCTGACCCCTTTCTTTATTCACCCTTTTCCTCTTCTTCCTTCTCGGCAAGACGTGCCACACCTACAACCTTTTCGCCGCCCTCGACCCATATAAGCTTCACGCCCTGGGTGTTTCTTCCTATCACGGATATCCCTTTTACCCCGGTCCTTACGACCTTTCCGTTACTGGTTATCATCATTACATCATCATCATCTATCACCTGCATGACGCTAACAACGCTGCCGTTCCTCTTGGAGGTCTTTATGGTGATGACTCCCTTCCCTCCTCTGTGCCGTAGAGGGTACTCTGTCAGGTCAGTTCTCTTCCCGTAACCGTTCTCTGTAGCTGTCAATATGGTTGTACCTTCTGCAATCACCTGCATGCTGACTACCTCATCATCGTCCTCGAGGTCGATACCCTTGACGCCTCTACCTACACGTCCGATCTCCCTTACCTCTTCCTCCTTGAAGCGTATGGCCTTTCCGTTCTTTGTGCTAAGTATTATATCCTTGCTTCCGTCTGTAATATCCACAGCCACCAAGCTGTCTTTCTCATCAAGGTTCAGCGCAATGATCCCCCCTGTCCTTGGGTTTGAGTACGCCATCAGGTCTGATTTTTTGACGATGCCGTTCTTTGTCCCCATGACGATGTTCCTGTCCTTGGAAAACTCCCGTACAGGAAGCATGGCAGTTATCGCCTCGCCTGGTGCGAGGCTCAGGAGGTTCACTATAGCCTTACCCTTTGTAGTGGGGCCGCCGAGGGGAAGTTCATGCACCTTCAACCAGTATACCTTCCCAATGCTTGTAAAGAAGAGGATGTAGCTGTGGGTCGAGGCCACGAAGAGGTGCGCCACAAAGTCCTCTTCCCTGGTGGTCATCCCCATCTTCCCCTTCCCACCACGATGCTGAGATCTGTATAAGCTCAAGGGGTTCCTCTTGATATACCCGGTGTGGGATACAGTCACAACCATATCCTCCTCTGCAATCATGTCTTCGATGCTTATATCCTTGCTCTGAACGATTATTTCCGTGCGCCTGTCGTTTCCGAACCTGTCCTTTATCTCCCTGAGTTCGTCAACTATGATGTTCAGGAGGAGCCTCTCGCTCCCAAGTATCTCCTTCAGACCTTCTATGGTCTTCAGGGTCTCCCTGTGCTCATCCATTATCTTGTCCCTCTCAAGGCCTGTGAGCCTCTGGAGCTTCATGTCGAGGATGGCCTGGGCCTGGACTTCCGTAAACCTGAACCTTGCGATCAACTTACCCTGGGCGTCCTTTGGAGACGATGCCTCTTTTACGATGGTGATAACCTCGTCCAGGTTCTCCAGGGCGATCTTAAGCCCCTCCAGTATATGCGCCCTGGCCTCCGCCTTTTTAAGGTCAAAGATGGTGCGTCTCGTAACCACCTCTTTCCTGTGTTTCACAAAGCACTGAAGGGTCTCTTTCAGAGTCAGTATCCTTGGCTGGCCGTCCACAATGGACAGGTTTATTATCCCAAAGGAATCCTGCATAGAGGTATACTTGTAGAGCTGGTTTATAATGGCCCCTGCTATCTCGTCCTTCTTAAGCTCTATAACTATCCGCATCCCCTCCCTGTCCGACTCGTCCCTCAGGTCAGCGATCCCTTCTATCTTCTTGTCCCTGACAAGCTCAGCAATCTTCTCGATCAGCCTTGCCTTATTGACCTGGTAAGGTAGTTCGGTGACTATTATCGCCTCTCTCTCACCCTTCTTCTTTTCAATTACTGTCCTTGCCCTCATCTGTATGATGCCGCGGCCGGTCATGTAGGCCTGCGCTATTCCTTCTTTCCCGTGGATAAAGCCGGCAGTTGGAAAGTCAGGGCCCGGAATATGGGCCATAAGCTCAGGTATGGTTATGTCTGGCCTGTTTATCAGGTCTATCGTCCCTTCAATAATCTCTCTCAGGTTGTGTGGCGGAATATTGGTAGCCATTCCCACAGCAATACCGCCTGAGCCGTTGACAAGGAGGTTCGGATATTTTGCAGGCAGGACGAGAGGCTCCACCATGGAATCATCGTAGTTTGGACCGAACTCCACGGTCTCCCTGTCTATATCTTCTAGGAGCTCCTCTGCAAGCCTTGACATCCTTATCTCAGTATAACGCATGGCAGCAGCCGAATCCCCGTCCACTGACCCGAAGTTCCCCTGCCCGTCGACAAGTGGATAGCGCATAGAAAAGTCCTGCGCCATTCTGACTATGGAGTCGTATACAGCCACGTCTCCATGAGGATGGTATTTACCTATGACGTCTCCGACTATACGGGCCGACTTCTTGTAAGGCTTATCGTGGGTGTTGCTGAGCTCGTTCATGGCGAAGAGTATGCGTCTGTGGACAGGCTTGAGGCCGTCCCTCACATCAGGCAGTGCCCTTCCAACGATTACACTCATGGCGTAATCAAGATAAGACCTCCGCATCTCATCTTCGATATTTACAGTTGTAACATGCTGGTTTTCTTGCATTTTGCTCCCTTTTGGCTCATTTTTTAGAAGCATAGATTTTAGTTGTTTTGTTGTCAAATGTCAACGGAAAATACTTGACAAAAGGCTGTTTTTGTAGGAGTTTAGATAGGTTACGCAGCAACCATGGAGGTGCTAATGTCGAAAGAGATAGTTCCCTTAAGCCCGGATGACAGAAAACTCCTCATTGAGATAGCCGCAACAATGGCCCTGTACGAGGAGGAGATTGCCCAGAAGTGGGACGACCTCTTTGTCAAATCGAGAAACGGTTTAAAGGAATCAGACAGGGCCATAAAGAATTTTAAGGAGGCTGTATGGCTTCTGCTGACATCCCTTTCTGACGGAGACTTCGATGCCTATTTCAACAGGATAGATGAAAAGGGGGCCGACTTTGCCAAAACCAAGGAGCAGTATGAGAACCTGATACTGTCATTTCATCTCTTTGAGGAAGCCACTTTCCCATACCTGCAAAGGTCCTTCGCTGAAAGAATGAAGATAGTGCTTACCACCCTTGATCACATGTATCACAATGTTATTGCCATCCTGGCCAGGGCTTACTTCAGAGGGATGGAAAAGGAAAGAGAGATGTTCATAAATATCCTTGCCCACGACCTCAAAAACCCGCTGACAGTTATCATAGGCTCCTCTGGACTAATGATTGAGAGAAACCGCGCAGGAACCCTCTCTAAAGACAAGGAGGACCTCTTCCTCAACATGATCATGAGTAGCGGCAAGAAGATGCTTAAACTAATTGACAGTGCCCTGTACTATGGAAAGCTCAAGAGCGGTAAATTCAGTTTAACAATTTCAGAGTTTGATGTGGCCAATATCGCCAGGGAAGCTGCGTCATATCTTATAACTGAGGCTAAAAAGACCTCTATTTCCATCTTTATCAACGGTCATGAGTTAGTAGAAGAGATGGAAGAACTGACCCCTGTAATGATCATGGGGGACACGGATCTGATACTCAGGGCAGTTGGAAACTACATCTCCAATGCGGTCAAGTATGCACAGTCCCGCGTGGAAGTCACAATACGGAACAGGGATGAAGATGCCCTCATATCAGTAGGGGATGACGGCCCTGGCATAGCTGGAAATGAGATCAATAATATTTTTGAAGACTACTACATGGTCCAAGGAGGAAAACCAGGAACTGGCCTTGGGTTGCCGAGTGTCAGAATGGTTGCAAATCTCCACAGCGGAAAGGCCTGGGCGGAATCTGAAGAGGGAAAGGGAAGCACATTCTACCTCCGGCTCCCAAAGAGACAGGGGTCATAGTATAAATGGATATGCTTCTTCTCTTTAAGGGATTGATCCTTGGTATAGTCGAGGGTGTCACTGAGTTTATCCCTGTCTCTTCAACAGGCCATCTTATTCTCGCTGGTGACCTTCTGCGATTTAACGACGAGAGGGCCAAGGCGTTTGAGATATTTATACAGTTAGGGGCTATCCTATCAGTGCTCTGGATTTACCGTGAAAGACTGTTGGGCATTGTTCGGGAGATCCCAGGGCGCGCCAATGCCCGCAGATTTGCCATAAATATCGTAGCCGCCTTTCTTCCGGCAGCCTTCATAGGACTAATAACACACAGGGCGATCAAGGCATACCTCTTTAATCCTGTTACGGTTGCTGTAGCCCTTATCGTCGGAGGGATAGCCATACTCCTGATAGAGATGATGGACCATCGCAACCACGTAAACAGCGCGGATGATATAACTCTTAAACAGGCCATAGGGATAGGCTTTGCCCAGTGCCTCGCCCTGTTCCCAGGTGTATCTCGCTCAGGGGCCACGATAATGGGTGGGCTGGTCATAGGCCTGGATCGGAAGGTTGCAGCCGAATTCTCATTCTTTCTTGCAATCCCCACAATGTTTGCTGCAACCGGTTACGACCTTCTTAAGAATAGAGGCGCCCTCGCTGCATCGGACATTCCGCTCTTTGCCGTAGGCTTTGTTACAGCCTTCATCTCCGCATTGATTGTAATAAAGGCCTTTCTAAGGTATGTTTCGGGACACGACTTTGCGAACTTTGCTTACTACAGGATCATCTTTGGCTTGATGGTGCTGGCGTTTTACTGGCAAAACGGCTGGAGGTTCTAACAATAACTCCCCTCTATCCCCTCTTAAATTAAGAGGGGAAGCCGTATGGCAGGGGCGTTAGGTATTTACGCAATATCCTTCTTTGCCGCCTCTATAAGCTCGGACACAAACATCTTCTCATCCGTACCGTGCATTGAGCAGGCGAGGGATATAGGCTCACTCCCAAAGGCCGGGCATGTAAAACAGCTTGCCCCAAAGTGCTTTGAGAATACCTCCTTGGTTGTAGGCCACTTTGTGGTAACCTCACCTGTGGTCATTGCAGGTGTTATATTCAATTCTTCCATATTGTCCTCCTTTTTTTCGAATCAGGGTTTTATGACATAATATATTCTCAACGCTGATTTCGGTATGATTTAACTCATACGGGAAGACTGAAGGTTAAAGGCCGAGGGCTGAAGGGCTCAGGCTTCAGCCTAAACACCTGAGTAGTTACCTTTAATCTATCCTTACTGTTCAATAATCGCTTCTGAAAGAGGTCACTCTCTTGATGTTTGGGTAAAGTCTGAAGAAGAGGATGATAGAGAGAAGTGTTGAAGACAGGCCTGCGAGGATCAGCGAAATCCCGGTCCATGTTGCGAAGAGCGGAGCTCCGCCGTCTGTAAATACGGGGATTATCATGAGGTAGCGGTTGATCCATATCCCCAGGCAGATTATAAGCGCAACTGTTGCCAGCGCCGAGACGGATAGTTTTATGCTCCTGTAGATGAGTGCGAAGAAGGGGATTATGAAGGACGCCAGGATCATGATTACAAACAAAGAGGTATAATTCCCCTTCATGATTTTAAATAAAGGTTCAGTGAGATAAGGCAGGTCGCTGTACCAGATAACTATATGCTGTGACCAGAACATATAGACCCAGAGGAGAGCAAAGCTTAGCAGCAACTTGCCGAACTGGTCGAGGTGCTCCTTGTCTATGACCTTCCCCTGCTCTTTATACATGAAGTAGAGTGATATAAGGTATAGGAATGCAGAACCTGCAAAGAGGTTCCCTACCCACCAGTAGGCAGGAAATATGGTGCTTTCCCAGTGAGGGATTATCATCATCCCAAAGTCCCATGCAATCTCGGTGTTGGCTATTACATAGAATACCATCACAAAGCCCGACATTACGTTAAGCTTCTTATCAAGAGCGTCCGATACTGGCGTCTCGTTTTCCTCAATGCGACCTGCGCGGAAATAGATGAAGCTCATTCCGTAAAAGAGGGCCATGGCGACCAGGTTCCTGAAGAGGAAGGGCCCCTTGCCAAGCCACGGGCTAAGGTGGTGTCCGCCCTCATTCCCGTGTGCGGAGGCTGGGGATGCCCAGTAGAAAAGGTGGTCAACCCCTCCGAAATATATGATCAGGAGTGTGATAATCGCAACAGGGAAGAAAGAGAGCGTGAGAACCTCACCGAGTCGTGAAAAATGCCTCCCCCATGACGACTTTGACATCCTCATGATTGCTGCAAACAGGATCCCTGTCTGGGTGAGTCCGAGGAAGAAGATATAGGTGACTGAAAGCATGGCCCAGAGGGTGGTCGTTTCGCCTGCGTTAATAACGGAGTAGGCGAACGATATCATCCCGTTCAAAAGCAAGATTAACAATATCCAGAAAAGCATAGACTCCCTGTCTGTCCTTTATTTTTTAAGACTTAGAACGTGTTTTATATAGTTCACAACATTCCACCTGTCATCAGGCAAGATGGCATCTCCCTGCATAGGCATAATAGCCAGACCGCCGTTTGTAATTGTATAGTAGATATCTCCGTCTGATTTGGTCTGCACGTAATCGCTGGTTAAATCAGCTGGAGGGACAAACTTCTGTCCAACTGTTCCATCCCCCACTCCAGTTTCCCCATGGCAGGTTGCACAGTATACATCGAAAAGAAACTTGCCGCGCTCAATGCTTTTAGGTGTCGGTGGAACGATATTTTTAAGCTTAGCGGCTTCTTCCCTGTCCCTCAGGGAAATCGACCCCTTTGTAGAAACGGTCCCCTCAGGGAAGGGCAAGGCCGCTTCTGTCTGCGCCTTGTGGGACGGCTGTGTGAACATATCCCACGACCACGGCATGGCAAGCGCGGCCGCTGGAATCAGGGCAGTCAAAAGAGTCAGGAGATATATCTTTCTACTTCTTTTCAATCCTTTTAACCTCGTTGGCGCCGTATTCTCTCATGACCTTTTCAATATCGCCAAACTTATCTTCTCTAACACCATCAACAAGAAGCCCGAAGGAGTCAATCGCAACCTCAGGGTCATAAAACTTCTCTTTAAAGGACGGCAGCTTCGCAAAGACAAGGAAGCCGGTAAGGGTGAAGAATACTCCTAACAGTATCGCCGTCTCATAAGAAAGAAGAAGAGTGGGGGTTGCAGGAAAGATGGCCCTCCCTCCCCTCGGGAGGACATACATGGCTGCAGTGCCCAACGTCAGAACTATTCCTAACATAAACCCGACAACCGCGCCTATGAAGGCGAGGTACTTGATGTAGTTCTTTCTCTCACCCAAGGCGTGGTCAATCTCATGCCCCAGTGGTACGGGAGAGAATATCGTGATACTGTAGCCGGAGCCCTTGAGCTTCTCGGCGGCTTCAAGCAGAGTATCAACGTACGTAAATAGTCCCAATATTCCTTTTTCCATATTAATGATGACCCTTCTTCATCGGAATACCTATATCCTCTTTAACCTCATATATCGACACGCTCGGCCAGAGCTTTACAAACAGCAGGAACAGCATTGTAAAGAATCCGAAAGACCCTATTGTTGTTGATATCTCTATCCAGCTCGGAGAATAGTCATGCCACATATACGGGAGGAACTTCCTCGGAAGCGAGGTTGCTATTATCAGATACCTTTCAAGCCACATACCCACATTGATAGCGAGGGAAACTATCAACGCAATAAATATGGATGTCCTCGCCTTCTTGAATATGAGAAGGAGCGGCATAAAGGAGTTACATAAGATCATAATCCAGAACATATAGGAATAAGGAGGAGTGAACATGCGGTAGGTAAGCGCCTCGTTCTCAAAGGATGTGTTAGCGTACCATCCGGTGAATACCTCAAGGACGTTGATGTAAGACCATAGCAGGGACATGACCACAAGGAGCTTACCAAGCTGGCTGAAATGGTTTAAGGTTATGTACTTCTCTATATTAAGCGCCTTTCTAAGTATAATCATCAGGGTGACTATGCCTGCGGTGCCTGAATAGATGGCGCCGACCACGAAATAAGGGGCAAATATCGTCTTATTAAGTCCCGGAACCTTTGAAAGCGCGAAGTCCCAGGAAACTATTGAGTGAACAGACACTGCAAGCGGGATGATGAACACCGCAAAGAAGGTATAGGCCTTATTCAGCCAGTGCCATTCGGTATCTGTGCCGCGCCATCCGAGGGCCAGTACCGTATAGACCTCTTTCCTCCATCCCGTGACCCTGTCCCTGACAGCCGCAAGGTCGGGTATGGAACCAATATAGAGAAATATGACGCTGGATGTCATATAGGCGCTGATCGCCAGTACGTCGAACATAAGGGGCGACTGAAAGTTCAGCCACAGCTGCCTCTGATTAGGGTAAGGCATGGTCCAGTAAAAGTTCCAGGGCCTTCCCATATGAACAAAGACAAATATGGCCGCGGTCAACACCGAGAAGAAGGTCATCGCCTCAGCGCTCCTGTATATAGACCTCCTCCAGGGAGTCTGTGTTATAAAGAGTATCGCAGAGAGAAGGGTCCCCGAATGGCTTATACCTATCCAGAAGACAAAGTTTGCCAGGTATATCCCCCAGAATGCAGGGGTCTGAAGGCCGGTGACGCCCTGTCCTTCATATATCTGGTATGCCCACGGCAACAGCCAAAATCCTGCAAAGACCAGCATGCTTGAGATAAGGGCAATGTAGTATGCAGGACCGGTCGTTGTCATGGTCCTTACTACGTCTTCATTTACCTCTCTGTACGAGATTTCACTCTTCATGTATTCCTGCCCCGTCATTCATGACCCTCTTCAGGTATATTACCGAAGGGTCTGTATTCAGCTCTTCAAGCAACCTGTATCTCCTTGGGCTCTTTGCAAGCTTTGCTACTTTGCTGCTCGGGTCTTGAAGGTCTCCGAATGTCATAGCCCCTGTAGGACATGACTGGACGCAGGCGGGCTGTATTTCGCCGTCCTGAACCTCTCTTCCTTCATCCTTTGCCTTGTCCTTCGCAACCCTTATCCTCTGTATGCAGAAGGTGCATTTTTCCATTACACCCATCTCCCTGACAGTAACGTCTGGGTTGAGCTGATTATCCAAAGGCTGTTCAAATTTATATGTACGCCAGTTAAAGCGGCGCACATCGTAAGGGCAGTATGTGGCGCATGTAAAAGTGCCTACGCAGCGATTATACACCTGCACGTTCAGGCCATCCTGATTGTGATATGTTGCATAGACAGGGCAACCGGTCTCACATGGCGCTTTCCCACAATGCTGGCACATGATCGGTATGAACTTGACCTTTACGTCTGGGTATTCCCCTTCTACGTAACGTTCAATCCTCAGCCAGCTAAAAGCCCTCGACTTATCGCAATCTTCCTTCCCCACCACAGGTATGTTGTTTTCCGCATAGCAGGCAAGAACACACGCCCCGCATCCGTTGCACTTGTCGAGGTCGATCACCATCGTCCATTTGTGGTCGAACTTTTTATACCAACCCGGTTCCCTGTATATATTCAGGCGCTCCGTAATCCTCTCAAGAAATCCAGCCAACTAAGAGACCTCCTTGTTCATTCTCTTGAACTCTTCAGGCGAAATAGTCTGGACTATATTTCTTCCAAGCTCCTTTGTTGAGCCTTCTATCTTTACCATCTTTTTCGATCCTGCAGTTCGGGAGATCCTCACACGCGTGGAGTTTAACGCTATCTCCCCCGTCTCAGGGTCTTCCTTGAAGGGGAGTATCTCTATCGGATTCGATCCTACGTCCTTCGCATATCTTCCGTAGGCGCGGTGTCCCTGGCCTATCGGCATGCTGACCGTATCCGGCCTGATCCCAGGGTAAAGATAGACGTG
>Ga0209751_10006486_pt1 | contig 10827 bp, 11 predicted proteins | sample RifCSP13_1_FD_184019 | JGI IMG/M metagenome (GOLD analysis project Ga0209751, IMG submission 184019) | Soil microbial communities from Rifle, Colorado - Rifle CSP2_sed 13_1 (SPAdes) (version 2) | ecosystem: Environmental > Terrestrial > Deep subsurface > Rock core/Sediment | place: Rifle...
CGAGACGATTTCGGCCCGTTTCGCCTCGTAGACATCGGGCGAGATGAGCCCCCGGTCCTTGAGCTCTTGGAGCTTGCGGAGGCGTGTCTCCGCGTCCACGGGAGGGGCCGATGTCGCGGGGGCCGTGGCGATTGGCGCCTGGACTGAGGCCAGCTGCGCGGCCATGGGGGGGACCGCCGGAGCGGTAGGGGGTGTGGGGGCCACCGGGGCCGGTGCCCCGGGCAGGGGAGCCATCGCAGCGGCTGGTGCCCCCGCCTGGGCCGCCGCGGCCTCCTCCGGCGTCTTGAACCCGTCCACGTACCACTGGGGGAGGAACGAGTACCGCTGCGCGAGGCACAGCGCGCCCGCGATGAAGAGGACGACCGCGGATGCGACCATGAGCCAGGCCCCGATTCCCAGGCCCCACCGCAGGCTGACGGTGCCGCTGCCGCCGATGGTCGTGGAGCTCGAGCCACCGAAGGGGCTCTGTTTCATCGGCCCCACGAGGACGCCGAAGTAGTCCTGGGGCTCCGTCGGGTTCGGGTTCCCCCCGCCGAAGGCGGGCAGCACGAGGGCCATGATGAGGACCACGAGGATGAAGGGGAGGATCGCCACGATGCCCTTGATCACGAAGCGGGCGCCCAGGCGACGCGACGTCTTCGTCCCCGCGACGCGCAGGAAGAAGGTGAGGCTCGTGACGAAGAGCATGAGGCCGAGGGGCAGGGGGAGCATGTTCACCTGGACGAGGTCCCCGTTCGGCTTCATCGGGTTCACCGTGAGGCCGTTGAGCCCGTCCATCGTGATGAAGTTCACCGGGCCGTTCGTGACGAGGAAGCCCGGGGCGTTGATGTCCGCGGTGACGACGTACCAGGGCAGGAGGAAGCCGACGATGCCGAGGACGAGGCCGACGACGGCGAGGAGCATCCCCGCGCTCTTCCGGTCGAACGGCCGCAGGTGCGCGTAGGGCCACATCTTCACCCCGGCCTTCGTCTTGCGGTGGAGCCGCCAGAGGAGGAGGACCTTGATCACCGCGAAGAGGAGGACGAGGAGGAGGAAGAGGAGGAGCAGGTTGGCGAGGAACCAGTTCAGCAGGAGGAACGTCCCGTCGGGGACGCGCCGCTCGTTCGCCCAGGTGACGGGCTGCGTGAACAGGTCCCCGCCCTCGCGGTACGCCGGGCCGTTCGGGCCCCCCTCGCCGCGGGCCTCGATCTGGGGGTACCACTCCCCCCACCGCCCCGCGAACCGCAGCCACTCGCTCCCCGCGAGCGGGCTGTTCAGCTCGCCGACGTTCACGATCGTGTAGTCCGAGGGCTGCCAGTGCGTCCCCGCGTCGGAGACCGCGTCGCCCTCGATGCCGATGCGGCCCTCGTAGGCCCGCAGGTAGTTCGCGTGGGACCCGCGCGCCACGTAGACCTTGGGCTGGGAGCCCACCTTGTCCGCGTCGGACCAGGCCATGCGCTCCCCGTCGTGGTGCTGCGAGTAGGCGACGTTCACCGGGGACGACCCGCTGAGGAGGACCTCGATCATCTCCCAGTCCCCCTCGTGGTTGTTCCAGGTCCCCGGGTTGTAGGCGTAGTAGAACCAGTACTGGACGACCGTGTTCCCGCCGTCGTCGACGACGTGGCCGTACACGGTCTTCGGGTAGCTGCCCGTGCGGTAGGCGTCGAGGATCCCGTCGTCGTCGAGCGTGGTGCCGTGCGTGTTGTTCAGGTAGATGGGCGCCGTCGGGTCCGTGTAGAGGGCGATGGAGGAGGAGGTGGGCGCCGGGTCGAGGAGCTGCGTCGTCCCGTTGGCCACCCAGAGCTCGAGAACGCTGTTGTCGAAGGCGTGGTCGACAGAGGTCGGGAAGTACCGCTCGTCGGGGTGGAAGTAAAGGTGGGGCGCGTAGGTGTCGAGGAGGACCTGCTCGTCAGCCTCCTCGATCCCGTCCCCGTCCTGGTCGACGGCTTTCGCGGTGCCCGCGAGGACGAGTGCGGCAAGTAGGGCGAACACCCAGAGGCGCATGTCCCCGCATGGAGCCGCGTTATTAAAGGCCGCGGTGGGGATGGTTTATGAGAGGCCCCGGTGTTCGAGTCCCGTGCAACCCGCAGCGGCGCTCGCGGCGATGTCCGAGGGGATGCGGGCGAGGCGCCGCGTCCTCGTCGCCTACTCCGGGGGCGTGGACAGCGCCCTCGTCGCGCGCATCGCCCGCGATGCTCTGGGCGGGAACGCCCTCGCGGTGATCACGGACACGGAGACCCTCACGCGTCGGGAGATGGACGCCGCGCGGCGCACCGCGGTGGAGATTGGCATCGACTTCCTCGTCCTGCCCGCCTCCGAACTGCAGCGCGCGGAGTACCGCGCGAACCCCGCGAACCGCTGCTACTTCTGCCGCCAGGAGCTCGCGGGGATCCTCGCCCCCCTCGCCCGCACCCGCGGCTTCGCCGCCATCGCGGATGGCATCCATATGTCCGACCTCGGGGACGACCGGCCGGGGATCCGGGCGATGGACGAGGCCGGGTTCTGGCACCCCCTGCTCGAGGCCGGCCTGGACAAGGACGGAGTGCGCGCCCTAGCGAGGGAACTCAGTCTCTCCTGCTGGGACAAGCCCTCGAACGCCTGCCTGTCCTCCCGCATCCCGCACGGCACGCCGATCACGGTCGAGGCCCTCGCCCGCGTCGAGGCCGCCGAGGATGTCCTTCTCGATCTCGGCTTCCGTCGGGTCCGAGTGCGTCACCTCGGGGACACCGCACGCATCGAGGTCGGCCCGGAAGAGGTCCCCCGCCTCCTCGCCCCGGAAACCGCGGCGGCGGTGCGCTCCCGCGTCCTCGCCCTGGGCTACCGCGAAGCTTTCCTGGACCCGCGAGGCTACCGCACCGCGGTGGCCCAGACCCCGGCGCGTTGATCACTGCGCCCCGAGGTAGTTCTCGTACTTCTCCTCGTCCACGACCTCGTCGGCGAGGATCTCCACGACCATCTTCCATGTGACGAGATCGACGTCGCGCGTCTTATCCGCTAGCGCCTTGTAGAACGTGATGGCCTCGCGCTCGAAGCCGATGGCCTGCTTCAGGTACGAGGTGTGGGCCCCCTTGGCCGGGGGCGAGACCCACTTCGCGAACGAGGCCTCGTTCAGTTTCGCGGGGTCGAGCACCGGAGTGCCGCCGAGTTCCGCGATGCGGTCTGCGAACTTCCCTGCGTGCCCCATCTCCTCCTTCACCGCGTCCTCGAAGAGCTCCGCGACCTCGTGGCCGGCGACGCCGCGCGTCAGCCTTGCCGCCAGCCAGAACCAGTACGTGGCCTGCCACTCGAAGGCGTACGCGGCGTTCAGGTCCACGAGGATGTCCTTGACCCTTGCTCCGACGATCTCCCGACCTCTCTTCCCCATGCCATCACCTGGCGCCGGGGAACGCAGGGTAGGCCATAAACCCGACGCGCGACCCTCCGGCGCATCCGCTGGAAGGAAGTGGGTGGATGGCTCGGGAGACCTACTTCAACGCCTTCAGGGTGGCGTTGTCCTCGTTGAAGACCCGCTCCAGGTACTGCAGCGCCATCTTCTCGGCCTGGGCGGGGTCCGTGACCCCCTGGAACTGGAAGTCCCCGACCACGATGACCTTCGTCTTGTCCCCCGCGGGGATGTAGGTGTGCGTGTGCCGCGTCCCCTTCTGCGGGCCCGCGAGAGCCTCGAAGTCGTACCCGTAGGGCGGGTTGAAGACGAACTTCCAGGTCTCCTTCTGGAGCTTCCCGTCGGGTCCCTTCGTCTCCGCCTCGAACTCCGCGACGTTCCCCTTCTGCTCGAGCAGGCGCATGCTGGGGATCGTCTCGTGACGGTGGTTTCCCTCTTGGTTGTTCACGTACTTCCAGACCTTGTCGATCGGCGCGTCAAACAGGCCTTCATCTCGCACGTAGACCATTGGTTTCACCGGGCTCTACGGAGGACGCGGGGCCTTAATTGGGTTCGTGCGGACCGGCTCCATCGGAAGCAGCGGAAGTCCTGGTGAAGCCGACCTCGTCCCCCGGACCCCACCGGTCGCTGAGCGAGACGCCGTTACCGCGCCAGGTAACGGCAGTGCTGCTTCACCGGGTCGTAGCACTCGGGGCAGGTGGCCGGCTGGTCGACGAGCCTCCGGAAGCGCGCCGCGGTCTCGTCGCTGATCACGTGCTCCATCTTGCAGGCCTCGTCGTGGAACTTCCCGTCGGGGACGGCGAGGACCTTGACCAGGAAGCGCTCGATGATGCAGTGCTTCCGGAGGATGCGGCGCGCGAACTGGTCCCCGGACTTGGTCAGGGTCGCGCCGCGGTAGAGGACGTGGCGGACGAGCCCGTCCTTCCGGAGCTTCTCGAGCATCTCCGTCACGGAGGGCGGCGAGACGCCGAGGGACTTCGAGACGTCGCCGGTCTTCGCGGGGCGGCCGCTGCCGCGGGAGAGGAGGAAGATGGTCTTGAGGTACATCTCGACGGTCTCCGAGTACCCCTCGTACACGGCGGCCTGGGCCATCGGGACGCCGAACCCCCGCGGCTTCGATAAACCTTTGTCGCCGCGGCACTCCAAGGGAACCGCCGCGGTTTCGCACGACCTAAAGTCTTTTCGTATGTACAATGGGGTTTTCGGCGTACCTAACTCTTAAGTATATGACGGCGTTATTTTCGGGCGGCCTAAAACCCAGGCGAGGTGAAAACACGGTATCCGTCGGGATCGTCCCCAGCCTGATCATCGGGTTGCGCGAGGGCATCGAGGCCGCGCTGATCATCGGCATCCTTGTCGCGTACCTCACGAAGATCGGTCAGGCGCCGCTGCGCCGGTACGTGTACCTCGGCACGGCCGTCGCCATCGCCGCCAGCCTCGTCATTGGGGGCGTCCTCTTCGCGGCGTCCTTCCAGCTCACCGGCACGGCGGAACAGCTGTTCGAGGGGTTCGCCACGCTCCTCGCGGTCATCGTCCTGACCTCCATGGTGTTCTGGATGTTCCTGGCCGCAAAGGACATCCGGAAGCAGTTCGAGAGGAAGGTCGAGCTCCTCGTGGACCGCAGACAGGTGCTCGGCCTCGCCACGCTCGCCTTCATCGCGGTGTTCCGCGAGGGCGTGGAGACCGTGCTCTTCACCGCGGGCCAGTCCGCGACCACCTCGACCGCGGATGCCGTGCTCGGCGTCACGGGGGGCCTCCTCGTCGCCGCGGTCATCGGCTTCGGGATCTTCCTGATGTCGTGGAGGGTCAACCTGAAGCGGTTCTTCCAGGCCACGAGCGTCTTCCTCATCGTCATCGCCGCAGGACTGTTCATGTTCTCCGTCCACGAACTCCAGGAGGCCTACCACTGGGGCCTCGACGGGGAAGTTTACAACACGAAGGCCGTGCTCCCGGACAAGCTTGCCGAGGACGGGTCGACGCCCACGGGGGCCCAAGTCGCCGGGGCGCTCCTCCGCGGCATCGTTGGCTACAACGACAACCCCACGCAGCTCGAGGTGATTGCCTACTTCGCCTACTGGATCTTCATCGTCCTTGTCTACAGGGGGATGATGACGGGGAAGATCGCCCTCGTGACCCGCCCGTTCAAGACAGCCTGGCGGTGGCTTGCCCAGCGTGTGGCACCTTTCCGTGCGGACATCCCGGAGACGTGAGGGGGACGAATGGCGGGCGCCGGTGTCGCCGTCATCCTCGTGGGCCACGGGGCACCCCCCGAGGACTTTCCCGCGGCCCGGCTCCAGGAGTTCTTCGCCCTCAGCGGGAGGAAGCGCGGTGATGCTGCCGTCCTCTCCCAGTGGCTGGCGCTGGACCGCGAGATCCGCGAGTGGCCGCGGACCCCGGCGAACGATCCCTACCACGCGGGGCTGGCCGAACTGGCCCGGCGCGTCGCCACGGAGTCCGGGTTCTCCGTTCGCGTCGCGTTCAACGAGTTCTGCGGCCCGACGCTTGCCGAGGCCGTGGACCGGGCCGTGCAGGAGGGATTCGGCGGGGTCGTCGTCGTGCCCTCCATGATAACTCTGGGAGGGAGCCATTCGGAGAACGAGATCCCGGAGGAGCTGGCGAAGGTCCGCGCGCAGCACCCTCACCTCCGCCTAGTGTACGCGTGGCCCTTCGATTCCGGCAGTCTGGCGAGGTTCTTCGCCGACCACCTGCGCAAGGCCGTGGGAGGCGCCTGAGACGATCCCGGACCACATGTCCCGGTGCGGAAGGGTTATGTTGTGCGCACGGGGTTGCACGGCGTGGACCCCGAGGCCGCCGCGGAGGACTGGCTCCTCGCCTCGAAGGAGCCCGCGGTCCGTTGGCTGACGCTGACGGAGGTCATCGAGCGGTCCCCACGCTCGGCCGCTGTCCGCGTGGCGCGCGCCGCTTGGGCGAAGGGGCCGTGGGTGGTCCGGCTCCTCTCCGGGCAGCGCGCCAACGGCGGGTTCGGCGTGCATCCCTACCAGAAGTGGACGGGGGCTCACTGGCGTCTCGTCTCCCTCGTCGAGCTGGGGATGCCGGAGGGCCATCCGCGCGGCGTCTCCGCCGCGGGCCAGGTGCTGCGGTGGTTGGGCGGGGAGAGCCACTTGGTGGGCATCCGGACGATTCGCGGGCGCGTGCGGCGGTGCGCCTCGCAGGAGGGGAACGCGCTCGCGGTGTGCAGCCGACTCGGGCTCGCGGAGGACCCGCGCGTAGCGGCGCTCGCCGCCTCGCTCCAGGAGTGGCAGTGGCCCGATGGCGGATGGAACTGCGACAAGGTCGCCGCGGCGCGGCATTCCTCGTTCTACGAGAGCCTGGCGCCCCTCTGGGGATTGGTGGAATACCACCACGCAACGGGAGATTCCGCCGCGCAGTCCGCGGCGCGGAGAGCAGCGGGGCTCTTCCTGCGTCACCGGCTCTTTCGCCACGAGACGAACGGGGCGGTGATCGACCCAGAGTGGCTCCGGCTCCACTACCCCTTGTACTGGCACTACGATGTCCTCCAGGGCCTCGTCCTCCTCGGCCGGGCGGTCGGCCTCGGGGACCGGAGGCTTGCGGAGGCGTTGCGTATCGTGGCCTCCAAGCGGCAGCCGGATGGTCGGTGGAGGGCGGAGGGTTGGTACTGGGGCCTGACGCGGGCCCGCCGTCCGAAGATTCGGGCGTCCGACGTCGACGTGGTGAATTGGGGCCGTGGAGGACCGAACACGATGATCACCCTGAACGCCCTGCGCGTGCTCCGAGGGGCGGGACGGAGTGCTTGACGTTCCTCGCTTCCGGCGGGCCGACGTACATCGCGGGGATTGAGCGCCTCGACTAGGTCCTGCGGAGCGCTGCGGCGAAGTCCTCCCTGAGGTCCTCGATGTCCTCAAGTCCGACGCTCACGCGGATGAGATCCTCCTGGATTTCGCTCGCAGCGCGCTCCTTCGCGGTGAGCGGGCCGTGGGTCATGCTCGCGGGGTGCTGCACGAGCGTCTCCGCGCCGCCGAGGGAGACCGCGAGCGTCGCCACCTTCACGGACTCCACGAAGCGCACGCACGCGCGGTGACCGCCGCGCAAGGAGAAGGAGAACATCCCGCCGAAGCCGTCCATCTGCCCCCGCGCGAGGCGGTGTTGCTCGAAGGACTTCAGGCCCGGATAGAACACCTTCCGCACCCTGCGGTGGTCCTCGAGGAACTCGGCGAGATCCTGCGCGTTGCGGTTGTGCTGCCGCACGCGGACGCCGAGCGTCTTCAGCCCGCGGCGCACGAGGAAAGCCTCCATGGGCCCGAGGGTCGGCCCCAGAAGCTTGTGGGTGTACCAGAGGCGGTTGAACCACCGGCGGTCCTTCGCGACTATGGCGCCGGCCACGAGGTCGGAATGCCCGCCGAGGTATTTCGTCGCAGAGTGGAGGACGATGTCGATGCCCCGCTCGATGGGGCGCTGGTTCACCGGGGTCGCGAACGTGCTGTCGCACATGGACACCGCCCCGATGGATCTCGCCGCCCTCGCCGCCTCCCGCAGGTCCGTGATCATCATCGTGGGGTTCGCCGGGGTCTCCGCGTAGACCAGGCGCGTGTCCTCCCCAACGGCCTCCTTCCAGGCCCCGGGCTCGCGGGGATCGACGAAGGTGCACTGCACGCCCAGCCGGGGGAGGAAGCGCGTGAACATCTCCATGGTCGCTGAGTACAGCGACTTCCCGGCCACCACATGGTCCCCCTTCTTCACCGCGGCGAGGATTGCGCTGGAGATCGCCCCCATGCCGGAACCCGTCGCAATGGCCCCATGGCCCCCCTCCAGGTGCGCCAGGACCTCCTCAAGGTCCCTCGTCGTCGGGTTCCCCCACCGCGTGTAGAACTCCGGCGGCGCGGTCGCCGCGGAGAGGGCGGCGCCCTGTCTCGCGTTCTCGAGGCGCCAGGTGCTCGTGAGGTAGACCGGGGTCACGAGCGGGCCGTGCCCCTTCCGTCGGGTCCCGTGGATGGCCTTGGTGTCCCCCGTCGCCACGCGGAGGGGATGGCCCTGCGACTTAAAGGGGTGTCCGCGCGCCCTCGAGGCGCAGGAGGTAGCGCTTCATGTGCAGGCCGCCGCCAAACCCGCCGAGGCCCCCCGCAGCCACGACGCGGTGGCAGGGGATGACGATGGCCGCCGAGTTCTTGTTCAGGGCGTTTCCCACCGCGCGCGCGGCGCGGGGTCTCCCCGCGGCCGCGGCGATCTCCCCGTACGTGCGCACCTCGCCACGCGGGATCCGGCGGGTCTCCTCGAGGACGCGACGCTCGAAGGGGCTGAACGGGCTGAGGTCGATCGGAACGCGCGAGAAGTCGACGGCCTCGCCCCGCAGGTAGGCCGCGAGGAGCCCGGCGAGGGGTCCGCGGCGCGGCGTCGGGCGTGCGCGCGGGCGGAAGTGGACAGAACGCAGGGTGCCGGGCTCTTCCACGATTTCGATCCCGCCGACGGGGGTGCTCAGGACGGTGCGCATGACGCCGGGAACGCGCCCGCCGCCTTAGACCTTCTCAGGCAGGAGCCGCTGCAGGCGCCTTGGTCGCCTCGCGGAGGCGGGTCGTGATCCGCCGGCGCCTCTTCGCGGGCCAGGTCATCCGGTACTCGCAGTAGGGCGCACCGTGCGCCATGCACGTGAGGCGCTCTGTCTCGCTGCCGAGGACCTCGTCCATCCCGAGGTGGAAGCCCGAGTCTAGGCCCTCGCACACCAGGTCAGGCATGGATTCCGCGAGTTCCAGGAAGGGGCAGCCCGAGGCCCGGTAGACGATGTCCCGCGGGGTTCGCGAGAGGACCTGCACCGAGGCCCCTTGCTCTCGGAACGCCCCCTCGAGGACGAGTCGCTGGAAGGCCTCCGGCGTCCACTTCCGCACCTCGTGGGCCTCCGCGACCCGGGTCATCATGGCCCTTCCGTTCTGGGCGCCCTTCTCCCGTAGGCGGTCCGTGCACCGCCGGTCCCCCAGGGTCTCCCGCAGGGTCTCGAGGGCGATCTTCCCGAGGAACTCGTACTTCCGTGGCGGGAACCCTTCCACGCGCGCGTGCTGGACCGGACGGTATCGGATGGGGGGCCGTCCTGCGTGGCCGCTTGAGGGCCCTCGGGTCTCCTCGACGAGCCCCTGGTTGAGGAGCTGGTTGACGTGGTAGCGCACGGTGATGCGGTGGGCTTGGAGCTCCTTCGCAAGCTCGGCGATAGTCTTCTCGCCGGAGGCGAGGGAGCTGAGGATCTGCAGGCGGGCGCGGCTGCCGAGGGCGTTGAAAACGCGGGAGTCTCCGAGGGAGTCGACAGCCCGCGGGGGGTCCTGGGCCAGGGGACGGGTTCGGGCGGGGGAGGGGGCCAGTCCGGGGGCGTCCCGGAGCGCTCGGGCGCGGGGCATCAGACGGAACCATGCGCGGCGCGGCCGCTTAACGGTTTAGTCCATAGAGAGCATACTATTCTCCCGCAGCGGCGGCGCGCGGCGGCGAGAGGGGGTGCCGCGGTCCCGCCAGGGCGCGGAGTCTCCGGCACTCCACGCCTCCTCCGCAACTCCCTGGGGAGTGACCGGCCGAAGTCTATACTCTGCTTATGTTTCGTAGCCTGAATATATATCATACGTATCAGCATAATACGTAAGAACTCAGCATGGATTATGCCCGACGGCGTGGCTTTTCCCATGGAAGCAACGGAGTCTCCACGGAGCAAGTGGTCGTCGCGGTTCATGGCCGCGGCGGTCGTGCAAGCAGGACTGGCGATCGGACTGACGGCGTTCCTCCTCTACTTCGCCGTCTTTGGCGTGCCCGCGGCGTCGAGGGTCGTCGCCGGCGGCGGAGCGGGCATGTGGTTCACGGTGGGCTTCTTCGCCTACCTGATCTTCGGGCTGCTCGCCATCCCCCTGATGGCGCTCTTCTATCGCCACATGGAGGTCGGCCTCCGGAAGCCCTACCGCGGCGTCGCGAGCGCGCTCGCCTGGGCCCACCTGATCCTCTACAACATCGGCGTCATCGGGGCCACCTTCCTCATGATGTACGCCGGCTACCAGGGTGGCGGGGCCGCGCTCTCTGCGACCTCGGGTGGCCTGGGCTACAACCCCGGACAGGTCCACACGCTGATCATGGTGAACTATCCCCTGCCCATCGCGGCGTTCGTCGCCGTCGCCCTCGCCGGGGGCGGCCTGGGCTTCGCGGGGTACGTCCTCACCTGGGCCCGCCGCGCCAAGGCTCCCGTATCGCACAAGGGTGCGGCCGGGGCGTAGGCTCACACCGTGGGACACCGAGGCGTGTCAGCCGAGGCGGGGCCGACCGACCCCGCCTCCTTTCGTTTTCGTTTTGGACAGGCTGGAGGTTGCTAGCCGCCGGAGAAGGCCTGGACCAGCTCCACGCGGTCCCCGTCCCGGAGGGGCAGGGCCCGGATCCCGTGGACGAACATCTCGTCGTTGATGGCCACGTTGAACAGGGAGTCCTCCGACTCCAGCGCGCGACGGATCTCGGGGAAGCGCCCGGAGAGG
>Ga0209751_10006488_pt1 | contig 10824 bp, 10 predicted proteins | sample RifCSP13_1_FD_184019 | JGI IMG/M metagenome (GOLD analysis project Ga0209751, IMG submission 184019) | Soil microbial communities from Rifle, Colorado - Rifle CSP2_sed 13_1 (SPAdes) (version 2) | ecosystem: Environmental > Terrestrial > Deep subsurface > Rock core/Sediment | place: Rifle...
GCGGTATTCCGGGGGGGTTCCCACCAGCTCGGGGCGACCGACTTTGAACTTCACCTCCTCATAAGACCATACCTGGGAGATCAGGTTGAGCGAGGAAACGATCTCGCCCGTTGTCCTATCCTCTACGATAGTGAAATCCGCGCTGTCGAAGGTCGGGTGCGGCTGCTCAAGCAGGTCGCGCGTCCACACACCCACCCGTCGATCGGGTTCGCCTGTTTTTGGATTGCCGTGGAGTTCGGCGTTGAATTTCTCCAAAGCCTCGGCATCCTCTGGCCGTGACCTGCGGAGGATCAATCCATCACCTATTTCGCGCAGGTATTTCTTGCTGTTCTTGTTTATCTCACCCATCATTCTTTCCATGAAGTTCCAGCCAGGGATGACTTTCCTCCTAATCGGCAGGGGAAACTGTTTCGATCTGAACGTCTTTCTGACGGGCAGCCCGTGCAAGCAGACTCAAAACTGGTGAAAGGATCAATCCTGAAGCTGTGATCGCGGCCCGCACGGAGAAGGTATTCCCGATCATGCCTAACAACGGCCCGCCTGCGATCTGCCCGACGGCGTCTACCTGGCTGCTCATGGACAGCAAGGTCGCCCGGACCCGCGAATCGATCCTTTGGTTGACCCATCCGGTGTACACCGGAGAAATCACGTCCCGCGTCATACCGATCAGCCAGATCAGGATAAGCGCCAGGCCAAAATCCATCGCCCAGGCAAAACCCACCAGGCTGGCTGCCAGTATGCCCGTAACCAACATGAGTAAGGCGGTAATGCTCCTTTGATGATGGATATCAATCTTGCGGCGCACGATCTCAGTCGAAGCCAGGCTCAACAGTGAGCCAACCGCTTTGATGATGCCAAACCAGGCGACCGGTTTCAACCCGTTCAGGGTCGGCAGGTTGAAATTTTCCAGGAGATGCTTGGTCCATAAGCGATCGTATCCTTCACTGTATAACCCGTAGAACAGGCCGATGAGTAAAATTGTGTAAAGGATGGGTCGCTGGTTGATCATCCGCAATCCACCCTGAAAGGTGGAGATCATGCTTCCCCAGGATGTGCGCTGCTCGGAAGGGGTGGGCTTAAATCCAACCTCCGGCATCACTAGGATGAGAAACAATCCCAAGACCATGAACAGGGCGCCTCCCACCACAATGGGGATATTGACCCGAATGCTGCCCAGCCAGACACTGACCAGTATGCCGATCAGCGCGCCGACCGCGCCAGCCTGGTTGCCACGGATAAAGGCATTTCCCGCAGCCGCTTCGCCAATTTCATCGCTGATCCAGGCTTGCGTGGCGCCGCTGGTGAAGGTGTAGCCTAATCCCCACAGGGCCTGCCCGCTCGCGATCGCCCAAAAGAATGGCAATGAGCCCTCCAGGATGAATCCCAAGCCAATGATGAAATATCCCAGGATTACCGAAAGCCGGCGGCTGTATACGTCTGCAACCACCCCGGTAGGCACCTCGAAGAGAAAAACCGTGGCCTCCAGCACCGTGCCGACCAGGACCAGTTGGAGTGGGTTTAGCCGAGCCACCGAAACCTGATAAACCATGCTGACAGTAAAAATAACTGAATATATCAGCGCCGCCGCTCCTTCCAGTATTAAATACACTCTATATGCATCCAGCTTCAACAATATCTGGGTACTCCATTCTATTTGAGATAAACTCCGAGAGATGCTGGGTCAGGGCGAAGGCAGCACCGGCTTGCGCCGATGCCAATCTGTCCCCTGTTCGAAAGCATAAGCGGCCCGGAGAAGGGAGGCCTCCGCCCAGGGTGCGGCGACGATCTGCAAGCCAATGGGCAACCCCTGGTCTGTAAATCCACACGGAACGGACATCGCCGGTAAGCCAGTAAGATTGAAAGGGGCGGTGAAACGAGTCAGCAGTCTTGCCTGCTCGAGGGCATCCTGCCCCTGGATGGGCGGCGCTGGGATTGGTGTGGCGGGTGTGAGCAATATATCGTAATTATTGAAGATTTGCTCGAACGCCCGTCTTAGTTTCACCTGCACCCGGCGGGCTAGGATATACTCTGTCGAGCCGTACGCCTTGCCGGTTTCCAAACGCTGGCGGATGTCTGCGCCAAATTTATCTGGCTGGTCCGCCAGCCTTTCCCGGTGGATTGCGGCCGCGTCGCTGACCACCATCAATCCGTTCGCCTGGGCTGCTTCAAGAAAGCCGGGCAGCGAAATCCCGCTCGCCCTGGCGCCTTGATCTTCAAATACTCTCGCCGCTTGGCGAACCGCTCCCAGCACTTCGGGGGCAGTGTTGGCTTCAACGTACTCATCGTCGACCAGGGCAATTTTCCAGCCAAGCACGCCGCTCTCCAGGTTTTCCAGGTAATCATCGACCGCCGTGTTCACCGAAACCGGGTCCACCGGATCATAGCCGGCGATGAACTGCAACAGGATGGCGACATCCCGAACGCATCTTGCCATCGGGCCGGCGTGATCCAGGTTCCAACTGAGCGGGAACACCCCCCGCAGGGATACCCTCCCAAAGCTGGGCTTCAAACCGACCACTCCACACAAGGCAGCCGGGATGCGGATCGAGCCGCCGGTGTCGCTCCCCAGCGAGGCCTGGCACAGACCAGCCGCCAGGGCAGCCGCAGAGCCCCCGGATGACCCCCCCGGTACCCTATCCAGGTCCCATGGGTTTCGGCAGGCGCCATAATGCGGGTTTAAGTTGGTCAACCCGAGGGCGATTTCGTGCATGTTTAGCTTGCCCAGGTTGATTGCACCGGCGGTGAAAATTTTCTCCACAACGCTCGCGTCCGCCTCGGGAATATAATCAGCCCAAAAAAGAGAACCACAGGTAGTTCGCACGCCCCGCGTTTCGTAGAGATCTTTCAACCCAAAAGGGATACCATGCAGGGGTCCCCGCCGTTTGCCGCCCATCAGCTCGTCCTCGGCTTGCCTGGCGCGTTGAAGGGCCGCCTCCGGCGTGCGAGTGATAAAGCAATTCAGCAGTGGATCGAGCTTTTCGATGCGCTGAAGGTGCGCCTGGGTCAGCTCTACGGGAGAAATCTCCTTCCTGGCAAGCAGGTCGCCAGCATCGGAAATCGTCAAATCAGTCAGATCCATCATCTCAAGCTCGCTTGTCTAATACCTGGGCTAACTCGTCCAGCGCCTGGAGCGGGTAGCGAAAATGGATTGCCTGCATGCCGACCCGGAGCGCGCCGTGTATATTCTCGTTGAAGTCATCCAAAAAGACTGCCTCGCCCGGCAGGACGCCCAGTTTTTCGGCAGCCAGCAGGTAGATGCGCGGGTCCGGTTTTGCCAGGCCCACCTCCGCAGAGATGATCAACTCGTCGAAGGCGTCAGCGATTTTCCATTCCTGGATGATGACCTGGCGCAGATCATCCCAGGCATTGCTCAGCAAGCCCGTTTTATACCGAGGTCGCAAGGAACGCAAGTAGTTCACCAGATTTTCATCCACCGTATCGCCTCCCCAGAACTGGATGGGCACGCGGCGGTGCTGGTCCTCATCCAGGTTGAGGGCACCTCGGACGGTTTCCCAATGAGCCTGGGTAGTCAGCTTGCCCAGCGTCGCCAATACGGCTGTTTCACTGGAAAACACGAGCTGGCTTAGCGCTTCATTCGTCATCCCCAACTCCGCCGCCAATTTTCGGCGGGGTTCAGGGTCTTCTGTGCGCACGATCACACCTCCCAGGTCGAAGATGACGGCTTTGATGCCCATGAACGACAGCTCCTCTTTAATCGCGCCAGGTTTTCCAAAATGCCAGCTCCATCGCCAGCCATCCCCCTTATTCTACCTGCATTATCAAGTATTACCAGCCAGGGTGGTAGATAATAACTTGCTCGCCTTATGCTTGGACCACCTGGGTGCTCAACTCCACTCCCGGGCGAAGCTCTTTTTCATAGAGATCATACTGCCGGCTTGGGTCCGGGCGCATACCGGCCTTCTGGTACAGGCGTGTGGCGCCGGTCAGGCTTTGGGCATCCACGCCCAGACCGACCCGCTGTTTACTGAGTTTATATAATGCCCGGAAAGAATGGTGCAGCAAGGCCAATCCCAGGCCTTTGCGCCTCCAGGGTCGCTGCACACCCAGGGTATCGACCCAGCCCATCTCGGGGTCATCGTAGATCTTGAGGCGGCAGAGCGATATGCCGGCAATCTCTTCCCCGTCCATGGCGAGAAACCAGAGCGAGGGGTCAAAATCGGGGTTTTTCTCAGTCCTGTGCTTCCAGCGCTCGAATTCTACTTCAAAGGGCACTTCTACGTAGCCCCAATGATCCCTGAATGCTCCGCGCACAGCCCGGACAACTTTGACCAGATCACCTACAGCCTTAAATGTGCTGACAGTTATCCCCGCTGGCCACTGCGGCTTCAGGGGTGTGCCATTCAGATCAATCACCATGCGCAGTGAATGCCGGATCAGGCGATAGCCGCTATTTGCGAACAATTCGCCTGCCGCCGGATTGATCGTGGGAATGTTCGCCTGAATCACGACCCTGGCGCCCTCTGGCGCTCTTTCGACGGCCTTCTCAGCACGCTCTTCTGCCCACCCGAGCAGATAGGTCCCAATACCTACATTGCGATGAGCGGGATGGGTGTGCCCCCACAAATTCACGCGTACGGACGGCTCGAGCAGGTCCCATGCTTCATAATATGCCGCGATCTCGCCATCTGGCGCAATGACCAGGCGCGTATCGGTTTCAAGATTGAAGCCGGGCACCTGCAAGTCCGGGGCGAATTCTTCCAGAGTGAACATTTCCACGCCTTTCAGCTCGCGAAAAGCCGCATTGATCATCGCCACGCAGGCTTCAAGATCCTCCATTTTTACCGGGCGCGCGGAGTAACCAACAGGTAGACCATTTTTCCAGGTGCTCATCAGTCACTATCCTTCATGAATTAACCATTCCGGTGAAGCTTGCCGGTGCGCTTGGCATACCGCTCAGCCTGGCCGAAAATCCACAAGCCAGCCGGGATGGCGATCAACCCCATGATCAGGGTTGGCCAGACGTACTGCCAGAGTTCGCGTGTCGCCAACCCCTCGAGCACTGCGCCTCGGGCGCCATCCAGCACGTAAGTCGCCGGGCTGAACACCGACATTTTTTGCAAAGCAGGCGGCAACACGTCGATGGGATAATAGACTCCCGAAACCAGCAAGAGCAGAGCAATGATCACGTGGGTCATCTGGGCGCCTCGCTCCGGGAAAAGCAGCGGCAGGATGGAGCCCATCACGCCCACGCCGATAAAGGACAGGCTGCCGGAGATCAACATCACAGTTCCGCCCCATAAGTTGGCCTGGCTCAAATCGATATCGAACAGCTCGACCGTCACGAATAAGATCACACCTGTAAAAAGCAGGCTGTAGACCACCGCAAAAAAGGTCTGCCCGGCCATGTGCGTCAAGCGCCTGATCGGGGCCATTAACGTGTATTCGATCGTGCCTTCCCAGCGCTCGATGCTGATCACGTCGGTAATCCAGTAAAAGATCATGGAAAGGTAACGCCAGATCAGCGTGCCGATCACCAGGTAAAGCACCAGGTAGCGCCCATCCACATTCTGCGCCCCTCCCAGGTACTCCATGCCCAGCCCGATATAACTGACCGATAGGCTGTTGGCGATGGAATAGCACATCCAGACCAGCTCCCACGTCCAGTAGCGCTTGACCAGGTTGGCGTTACGCTCCATGAAAGCGTATGTCGCCCGAAACTCGTGTAATAATGCACTCATGCGATCCATCTCCGATGAAAAATATCAGGCTGGTTCTCCTGCGCCCTCAAAATAGTTATTTTCCAACCATTCTTTGCGCAGTATCCCCATGATCAGAACATCCCAGCGCTGTCCCTGGCGATGTAGCTCGCCTCTTAAGCGACCTTCCAGCTTGAAGCCTGCCTTTGCATAGGATCGTTGGGCGCGCTGGTTGTAATCGAAAACGCCAAGGGTGACCCGGTGCAGGTTCAGCTCCGTGAATGCATAGCGCAGCGCAAGCTGCATTGCCTCGGTGCCGTAGCCGTTTCCCCAATATTTTCGCTCTCCCAGCCCAATGCCCACCCAGGCGTCGCCGTGCATCCAGTTAACCCACAGGTCCACGAAACCGATCAACTGGTCTCCTTCCAGGGTGCGGACGCCAAAGAATAAACTTCTGGATTCATCATTTTCCAATTCCTTTTCAATCCATTCCTTAACCTTGTCTACCGACCACAGCATGGGCGGGGCGTCATCCAGCAGCCGCTTAAAACCGGCATCGCGATCCCATTTGGCAAACGCCTGAGCCAGCGTACCGGGGTCTTCCGCGGTCAGCCGGGTGAGTTTTCCACGAAAAATGTTTTCGTTCATTAGGGCGTCCATTCTTCCTTCAACAAGGCCAGGTGGATCAAATCCCAGCGGCGGGCCTCCCTGTTTACTGCCTCTCTCCTGCGCACTTCTTCGACAAAACCCAGCGCCTGAAACAACTGCAGGGCGGGCTGGTTGTATTCAGGAATCCACGCCGCCAGGCGGTACAGGTTTAGCTCCTCAAAGGCGTATTGCAGGATCAAAGACAGCGCTTCGCGCCCGTACCCCTTACGCCGTTCTCCCGATTCGCCGATGCCAATTTGTACCTGTGCATAACCATGAGCCCAACGAATGTGGTACAACCTGGCAAATCCGATCAGCCGGTCACCCTCCCGCAGGCGGATGGTGAAGTAGTAATGATTCTTCTTCTCCTCCATGTCTTTCTCGATCGCCTCATACTTCTTTTTAAGCTGGGCTGGAGAAAGCGGGCGGGCAGGTTCGATATTATTTAACATGCGCAAGTATGCAGCCTCGTGCGTCCATCTGGCCTCGATATCGGCATCCTTTTCACGATCGATAGGCGCCAGGCAGATCCATTTGCCCTCAAACAGGGGTTTATCGATATCCATAACTTCCTCCTGACAAGGCTTGCCTGATGGAATGCTCGAAGCCGAGGCAGCCCCCATCATTCATTCTAGGTATCCTTTACCAATTGCTTCCCGGTCAGCTCGAGAAATACATCCTCCAGAGTAGGCTCGTGCCCGTTGTTTTGGATGGCGTCCTCCAACGCCTGGGGGGCGTCTAAAGCTGCGATCTTGCCGCCGTCAATAATGGCAACCCGCTCGCACAGGGTATCAGCTTCCAGCATGTCGTGGGTGGTCAGCAAAATGGTGGTGCCATGCTCCTGGTTCAGCTCACGAATCACCGCCTGCACCTCGCGCTTCGAACGCGGGTCGAGACCCGTGGTGGGTTCATCCAGCAGCAGCACCCTGGGCTGCGAGAGCAACGCCCGGGCGATCGCTACCTTCTGCTGCATACCCCTGGACATCTCTTCCATCGGCTTGTAAATCGAATGCTTTTCCAGACCCAGGCGGGTGAGGATCTCGACCACCTTGCGGCGGATATCCGCGCCAGACATCCCATACAGGCGCGCCCCATACACCAGGTTCTCCATGGGAGACAGTTTCTTGAAGAAACTGGCTTCCACCGATACCCTGTTGATAAGGCGCTGCACCTCCCTCGGCTGGCGGACAACATCATAGCCGAAAACACGGATGGATCCCTGGTCGGGCAAAAGCAAGGTTGCAATCAACCGGATCAGGGTGGATTTGCCCGAGCCATTAGGCCCTAACACGCCGAAGATCTCCCCGGTCCCAACTGAAAAAGAGACGTGGTCGACGGCAACCACGACAGGCTTCCGATCTCCGATCGAGTTGCCATTGGTTTTCCCAGCCTCCTCCTTGCCATTTGTCTTGAACCGGTTCGCAAACGAAACCTGGCTGAGCCAATTCCTGGGCTTCCCAAATTTTTTATACACTTCATCGATCAAAATCGCCTCAGACATCTCTTACTCCTTCAAAGGGAAAAAACAAAAAGCCACGGGGGTACCCGTGGCTGGCAATGCGCCTGGAAAATAAAAAGCCACGGGTGGGAGCACACCCGTGGCTGATCTCACTAATATCTCTTGCTAACGATCAACAGGCGCACTCCGCGAAGGCACGGTCTTACCGCTCGAAACGGCAGGGACACGAAACCTAGTGATATAAATAAAGGTCATTATCATGAAACACCTGGATCTTTTCAATTTGATTTTCGAACAGCGTGAGTCTACCATGCCAGTTCGAATCGTGTCAAGGTATCACGTTCTATCAATTTAGTCGGAGCCTGCCTCACCAATATTGATCGTATAGGTATCGATCAGCTCCCCTGTACGCCTGTAGAAATTAAAAGTGATGCTGGCTTCGTCCGCCTCGACCAGCATGGCGCCGTAATCTCGGTTATAGCGAATCTGGCTGCCGCTCACAATGGTGCTGAATGCGTATATCGGTCCACCCCCCAGGCCATTGACAAAATAAGGGAATCCGTCCAGGAGGATACGCTCGTAGGTGTGGTCGTGACCGGAAAGGACAGCCGTCGCCCCCCATTCCTGGAAAGGCCAGCGCATCCAGGTGACCGAGCCATGTACGCCCGAAGAATAGGGTGGATGATGCATGTAAACGATCTTCCAGGGTTCCCCAGCGGCTGCCATTCCGGCCTGCAGCCAGGCAGCCTGGGTCGAACTGCTGTTCACTCCATCCGGTTCGTGACCATCCGAATTCAGCGTAAAGAAATGTACTGGCCCCCAGGTAAATTCATAATAACGCTCGTTGCCGGGTAAACTGAAATAATCCAGATAGGGCTGGGCGTCGGTTGCCAACCAGTCGTGGTTGCCCAGGCTAGGGAAAAAGCGGTTCTGGTCGGCGCCCGGCCCATAACTCCCCAGGTAAGGGTTGATAAATGAGTGGTAATATTGGCCGATATTCTCATCAATCGTGTTTTGAGCGCCAATAGGGTAATTGTTATCGCCGGTAGTGATGATGATATCTGGCTGCCAATTGATGACCAGGCCGGCAACATCGGCTTCAGCCTGGCCTGACCAGCCATAATCGCCGATCACGGCAAAACGTACGGTTTGGGGCGCTGGCGGCTCTGTAGGGATGGGCGTAATGGTTGGAGAGACCATCACGACCGGTAAATCCACCGTCAGCGTTTCGGTCGGAGCTGCAAGAACGGCTTCCGATGTGGGCGTAGGCGCTGATGTGACGACGCTGATAGGCGCCTGGGTGCCTATGGCTATAGCGGTGGGAGTCTGGCTGGCTGGACTGCTGGGCGTCTGGGTTAGTGCGATGATCGTGCCGCAAGTAACCAGTAAGATAAATCCCAGGTACGCAAACAGGAGTTTAATTCGAACTGGCACGGGTGTAATCGACATGCGGCAATGACAAGCGTGTCAGCGTTCTGATGGTACTAGTTGATAAACGCCCCCCGAGTGATCGACTAGGTAGATCTCACCATTCTCATCTTCACCGAAGGAGGTAATGCTCATGTCCGTTTCATATAAGACTTGTTGAATCCAGGTATCTTCCGGTGTGTGGATCAACCCCCAAACCCTGCCACTACAATAATCCCCGAAAAAATACACCCCTCCCCAGTCAGGCATTGCCCGGCCTCGATAAACGACGCCTCCGGTCACAGAGCATCCCTGTGAATGGTCGTATTCGGCGACTGGTTCGATCACCGTCAAACCGGCTGGGACGCTCCCCTCAAATGGGTGCGCGCCTTCGCGGTAATCCCAGCCGAAATTCGCCCCTCCGGGGCTGCCGGCAGGCAGGTAATTGATCTCTTCCCACCTGTTTTGACCCACATCGCCGATGAACAAATCACTGCTCAGGCGATCGAATGAAAATCGCCAGGGATTGCGCAGCGCGTAAGCCCAGATTTCCGGCAAGCCATCTGAACCGAGAAAAGGGTTATCCGCAGGTATTGTGTAACCTGTCGCTTCATCCACATCCAGGCGCAGTATTTTGCCCAGATAGGTCTGGAGGGATTGGGCGTTACCGTGAGGATCGTTCGCCGCGCCCCCATCGCCGAGACCCAGGTACAGGTACCCATCTGGTCCAAACGCCATCCCGCCGCCATTATGGTTCGGATAAGGCTGGGGGATAAAAAGCAGGCGTTCTTCGCTGCTGGCATCCGCCTGGTCAGGATTGCCTTCCGTGACTCGATAACGGGCGATAACAGTATCGCCGTTCAGGTCGGTGTAGTTGACGAAGAAAAATCCATTTTGCTCGTAGAGCGGGTGAAAAGCCAGACCTAATAAACCCTGTTCGCTGCCCCTGATCTCGATCCGATCGCGAATATCCAGAAAAGGCTCAGGCGCCAGGGTATTTTCCCGGATAATCATGATTCTGCCGCGCTGTTCGATCACAAACAGGCGCCCGCTGCCATCCTCAGCGTTGACCAGTCCAACCGGTCGAATTAAGTCCGTCACGACAGGCCGCCAGGTGTAATTCTGCGAATCGGGGAAATCGGTCGCCTCTGGCAGCGCAGGGGTTTCACCCGGCGTCGCGGTGCGGGTAGGTGGTGGTGTTGGCGTATCTTCAGGCGTGGCGCTTGGCGCCTCGGATCGCTGGGTTGTAGGGGACGCTTCGGGCAATAAGGTAGGCTGCAATATCGGCGCTGCGTTAGTTGGCGCCGCCGTAATCGGTGCAGGTGTTGAGATGGCGGGGGATTGCCCAGCAAGGCTGCACGCCGTAATCACCCCCCAAGCCAAACAGGCAGCCAGAATGAACAGGCCCACGTGGCGGCGGCTATTCCTCGTCACCCTTTTCTCCTTCCCAAAATTCTGCGTCCACAATCTTTGCCTCGTCGATGGGTTTAGTCTCGTCGCCCGTTGAGCCACTCGATAATGCCCGCATGTGTTCCTGCACCACCTCTGGCGGACAAAGTTCCACAAACAGATACGCGCCAAGCCAGATGATCACCGTGTCATCAATCGGGCCAAGAGCCGGGTCTGGGATGACCAGGTACAACAAAGAACCCA
>Ga0209751_10006492_pt1 | contig 10818 bp, 4 predicted proteins | sample RifCSP13_1_FD_184019 | JGI IMG/M metagenome (GOLD analysis project Ga0209751, IMG submission 184019) | Soil microbial communities from Rifle, Colorado - Rifle CSP2_sed 13_1 (SPAdes) (version 2) | ecosystem: Environmental > Terrestrial > Deep subsurface > Rock core/Sediment | place: Rifle...
CCGACGTGCCCGGGGAGGAGCCGCGTCGCGAGCGCGTACAGGGAGACTGCCGTAACACCCGCGACGACCCCTGCGAGCAGAGACGTGACCCGCTCCCGCGTCACGACGAGAACGAGTGCCGCCGCGGCGACGGCGTAGAGCAGCCCCCGCTCTGCCTCGAGCACGGGCCACGCCGCCGCGGGCGCCCATGTGGCCGAGACGAGTGCCCAGAGCGTCAACCCGGCGAGCCCGCCGACGAGCGCAACCGATCGCCGGTCGAGTGACACTTCATCCGCGGCCAGCACCGCGGTAAGAGCGACGAGAGCGAAGCCGAGCGTCAGCAGACCGTGGTCGGCCGGGTGGTAGCCACCGCTCGCGAACGCGAGCGTGACGACTGCCGCACCGGCGGCGGCGCCCGGCGCGAGGATCGTGAGAGACCTGAGGCGGATACGCCACGTATCGGCCGACACGCGGGCCGACCCGAGCAGATTGCGGTTGTACCTGTGTGTTACGGTCGGCGACCTTGGTGAAGCAACCCATGGACTGAAAGGGGAGAAGCCATGAGGTCGTTCCTGCGCAAGCACCTCACCCATCTCATCCTCGTCGCCTCGGCCGCCGCGCTGGTGGCGGTACCGAGCGCTCTCGGCTCTCACGTCACAGACGGAACGGACGTGAAGGTGACGCAGGACAACTTGAACGTCGACGGCGGAACGCCGAATCCGAGCTTCGACGCACAGAACCGCCAGTCGAACGAGACCACCGTCTCCATCAGCCCGGCCAATCCGAACATCGTCGCCGCGGGTGCCAACGACTACCGGATGGTGACGGTCACAGGCGACGTGTGGTACGGGCTCTACGTCTCCGCCAACGGCGGCACGACCTGGTTCAACACGATGATTCCGGGCTTCCCGTCGGACACGTCGGCAGCCGGTCTCGCTTCACCGCTGCTCGGCCTCGATGCGTCGGGTGACCCGGTCGTTCGGTTCGACGCCGCGGGCAACCTCTACGCGGCGGCGATCGCGTTCAACCGTAACTTCGACCAGCCCGACAGGCCCGTCGACACCCTCGTCTACGTCGCGAAGTACAACTACACGCCGGGCAGCCCGGGCGGGACTAGCACGCCGAACTCGGCGGCCAACCCGCCGAACTTCACGTATGCGGGAACGACGGTGGTCGACAGCGGCGCAGTCGGGTTCGCGGTGCCCGGCGTGATCGGCTTCGCCGGAGACTTCACGGACAAGGAGTGGCTGGAGGTCGACCTCAACTCGCCGGCCGCAAGCCCGTGTTCGGGGAGCGTGTACGTCGCGTGGACGAGCTTCCACGGCGCCGCCGGCAACTCGCCGATCAAGTTTGCTCGCTCGACCGACGGGGGCGCGAGCTTCTCGCCGCACAAGACCATCTCCACCGGCGGCTCGTCGGGGACGCCGTACAACCAGGGAGCGGACGTCGCGGTCGCCTCGGACGGCACGATCTACGCCGCCTACGCTGCCTTCCAGGGCGGAGGCAAAGCGTTCAACGGGATCTCCATCGTCAAGTCCACAGACTGCGGGAAGAAGTGGAGCCAACCGGTATTCGTGGGCACCGTCAACGATCCACAGGCTCCTGGTGTCGCCTTCCGCACCCCGACGTTCGCGTTCGTCGCCGTCGACGACTCCAACCCGAACGTCGTCTACGTCGCCTACCAGAGCCTCGACGGCGACTACGACATCTACGTTCAGCGCTCGACGGACGGCGGGGCGACCTGGGGGGATCCGGAGCAGGTCAACGAGGATCCGGGCGCGCGGCACCAGATCTTCCCGACGATCGAGGTCTCGAACGGCGCACTGCACGTCGCCTGGTACGACTTCCGGAACAGCGTCACGCCGGCCAACGAGGCGCTCGACGTCTACTACGCGTGCACGAACTGTGCCGGCTTCACGTATCTGGCGTTCAGCGACAACGAGCGGGTGACCGACGTCTCGCACAACGGCAACTGCCTCCTCTTCGGAGGCGGGACGGCGGCGTTCCACGGCGACTACAACGAGCTGGACGCGCGCTGGAACGGCACGAACCACATCGTCCACGTCGCGTGGGCCGACAACCGAAACGTGTCGCCGTGTGATCTCGACCCGGCCCCTGGGCCGGCGTCGAACAACACGGGAAACCGCAACCAGAACATCTACGCGGATCGGCTGGTGGTCAGCCCGTAGCCTCTGAGATGAGCCCCCGGGGACACACGACTTCGGATTGGGAGCGGCGCTTTCGGGCGCCGGTCTCCTTTCTCCCCGAGTGGTCTCCCGACGCGCCCGACCGGATCGTCTACGCGTCGAACGAGTCCGGCATCTGGCAGGTGCACGCGTGGGACCGCGCCACGGGTGCCCGCCGGAGGGTGACGGACAACCCCGTCGGCTCGATCGACGGAATGCCCACCCTCGACGGAGAGGGAATCCTGTGGTTCGAGGACGAGACCGGGTACGAGTCGGGCGGCTGGCGCGTACAGCCCTTCCTCGGTGGGGAGAGCCGCCCCTTCCTGCAAGGTGTTCCCCACGGCTGGAGCGAGGGACTCACGCAGGCGCCGGGCATCGTGGCTGCCGGAATCAGCGATCGCGACGGCTTCGCCGTCCATGTCTCGCTCGAGGGAGGTCCGGCACAGGAGGTCTGCCGGTCGAGCGAGTCGGTCCGCATCGGCAGCGTCGACGGGGGCGGGTTCCTCCTCGGAGGACTGTCGACAGACGGATCGTTGCTGTGCCTGGAACACGCGGAGAACGGAGACTTGATCCATCCCGCCCTACGCGTGATCGACCCGCGCACCGGCGTCACGGTCGGCGAGCAGGTCGACGAGGGGATGTCGCTGGCCGCGAAGTGCTGGGCACCCGTGCCGGGCGACCAGCGGCTGGCCGTCGATCACGAGCGTGAAGGGGAAGCGCGGCCGGCGATCTGGGATCTCTCGACCGGCGAGCGACGGGACCTGAGCCTCGACCTCGGAGGCGAGGTCTGGGTCCAGGACTGGTGGCCGGACGGCTCTGCCCTACTGCTCGTCAACCTGTTCGAGGGTCGTAGTCGCTTGCTCCGGTATGACATCGACACGGGCGACCTGAACATCGTCTCCACCGAGCCGGGGTTCGTGTGGAAGGCCCGGGTTCGGCCGGACGGGCACGTGTGGTTCCTCCACGAGCAGGGTCACCGGCAGCGGCGGATCGTCGACGACGGAGGCGGTCAGGTGCTCTCGCTGGAAGGGGAGCGGGCCCCGGCCGGGCGCCCGTACGAGTCGTGGCACTTCACGAGTCCACAGGGGCAGCGGGTACACGGGTTCTTCGTCACACCGGACGACTCGGGCGGGCCGTTCCCGGTGATCATGTTCGTCCACGGCGGTCCGACATGGCTGGATCTGGACCGGTGGCAGCCGGAGGTCCAGGCCTACGTCGACGCAGGGTTCGCCGTCGGGATGGTCAACTACCGCGGCTCCATTGGGTACGGCCGCGAGTGGCGCGACGTCCTGATCGGAAACATCGGCGGGCCCGAACTCGAGGACGTGAATGCCGGCCTGCGCGACCTCGTCGACCGGGGCCTCGCCGACCCGAGGCGCGCCGTGATCGCCGGCTACTCCTGGGGCGGCTATGTCACGCTGCTCGAGCTCGGCAAGCACGCCGAGCTGTGGATCTGCGGGGTGGCCGGAGTCCCCGTCGGTGACTACGAGGCCGGGTACGAGGACCTCTCCCCCATCCTGCAGGCATACGACCGGGCGCTCCTGGGCGGCGGCGAGCCGAAGGACTTCCCCGAGCTGATGCGCAACCGCAACGCCATCAATTTCGCCGACTCGGTCCGCGCGCCCGTCCTCATCATCGTCGGGAAGAACGACAGCCGCTGCCCCTATCGCCAGGCCATGCTCTACGTCGAGAAGCTGGAAGCACGGGGCCATCCCCACGAGGTGTACGTCTTTCCAACTGGGCACTCGTCGTTCGACGTCGACGAGCGAGTCCGGCAGATTCGGACGATTCTCGACTTCCTGGCTCGCCACGTGCCCGGTGTTGAGGCTACCGCCGGCTGAGCCGGCGGACCCCCCGGCCGAGCGCTGTGGGCTTCAGGAGTAACCGACGTACGGGCCCAACCGGATTACAGTTACTGACAGTTCCGTCATATCGGCGATCAGCTGAGGTCGACGCGCTCAGACTCGGCGGATGACTGACTGGCCGATCCGGGTCCAACGTGGATCTGGTAGCGGCCACAGAGAAGAGGAGGGGAGGTAGATGCAGCGGTTTCGACACCGCCGGTCCCACATTGCAGTCGTGATCGCGCTGTGCGCTATGGCAGTCGCGGTCGTTGTCGGTTCCGCGTCAGCCGGGAGCGCTCGCACCACGGCGGACAGCGAGATCAACGTCACGATGGGGAAGCCGGGCGAGTACTCCCTCAAAGCGGGTCCCAGTTCGGCGAAGGCAGGCGAGGTTGCGCTCGTAGTCCGGAACAGAGGCAAGATCACGCACGAGTTCATCCTCCTGCGGACGCCGATCAAAGCCGCCAACCTCAAGCCGCGCGCGGAGGAGCCGGACAAGGTCGTGGAGCCAGGTTTCGTGCTCGAGCTCGAGGACGTCGAGCCCGGCGACCGGGTCACTATCGTGCTGCCGATGAAGAAGGGGCACTACGTGCTGCTCTGCAACATCGAAGGCCATTACCACGACGGCATGCGCGCCGATCTCACGCTCAAATAGAAAACATCGGTGCGACGAGAAGCGGCCCAGGCCTTCACGCCTAGGCCGCTCGCGTGATCGGGAATCTGAGCAATCGATGACAGAGGCGTGACGCCTCTGTCACAGAGGCGTTGCCGCCGCGCCCTCCCCCCCAGAATCCGAGCCGTGCTGACCTACGTCATCCCGTCGGTTCCCGTGGCGCTACACCTCAGCAGCCCCGAGTGGCAGACGACCAGTACCTTCACGGTGAGATAGAGGGAAGCCGGCCCTCGGCGAGAACGAATCGGGTCATGCCCTCACCCTCGCATGATGCGCGGCCCCGCCGAACGCCAGATCGCGTGAGGCCACATGTCTCCCAATGACGCCACCCGCAAGCGATTCGCCCACCTCGTGCACGAGCAAGGAATCGCGCGCCTCGCGCTGCTTGCGCTCTCCGAGCGCGACGTCCAGCGGCTGCTCGAGCGTACGGTCATCTGCATCGCCGAGTCGCTCGGTGCCGTGCACGTGCAGGTCTTCGAGCTGCTCCCGGACGGAGCCACCCTTCTCTCGCGCGCGGCGTTCGGCGGCGAGCGGAGGGCGGTGAATCGCGTCAAGGCCCGAGAGCTCGCTGACTCACAGGCGAGCTTTACGCTCGACGCGAAAATCCCGGTGATCGCTCCCAACCTCGGCCGGGAGACCCGCTTCCGCCCCTCCCGTACACAACGGGCCCTGGGCGTCGTGACCGCAGTGAGCGTGCCGCTCTTTGGCCGCGGTGCCCGACCCTACGGGGTCCTCGAGGTCGGCTGGAGTAGCCGCCCCGCCGTTTCGCCCGAGGACTTAGCCGACTTCCTTCAGAGCGCCGGGACTCTCCTCGTACCCGCCGTCGAGCGGGCACGCGTGGAGGCCGCCTGCCGCTTCCTCGCGGAGTCCGAAGTGCGCCTTGTCTCGGCCCATGACTTCCGCGGGAGCGTGGCCACGCTCGCGGAGATGGCGTTGCCGCAACTCGCCGACTGGTGTTGCATCGACGTGGTCCTGCCGAAAGGCACGATCGAACCCGTAGGCATCGCCCACACCGACCCTCGGCTCGCATCCCGCGTGACCGCTCTCCGGAAGCGCCTTCGCATCGACCCGGCGGCGGAACTCGGCATCGCTCATGTTGTGCGCACCGGAGTCGCGGAGTTCCACTTCGACCTGGGCGCTGCGCTCTCCGTCCCTCCGGGGCAGGAGGAGGTGACCGCCGAACTCATCGAAGCCGCGGGTTTTCGAGCCGCGATCGTGACGCCGCTCGCCGCTCGTGGACACATCTTCGGAGCAATCACGCTGATCGCGCAAAAGGCAAGGCGGCTCTTCGACGAGGGTGACGTAATGCTCGCGGACGCATTCGCCTCCCAGGCCGCGCTCGCCCTCGACAACGTGCGTCTCTTCTTCGGGAAGGGTCACGAGGTGCCCGCTCTTCCCCGGATCGCAGGCGTGACAAACGGCATCGCCTTGCTCGACCCGGAGATCCTCGGCACGCAGCTGCTGAGTACTCTCACCGAGGAAGAGGAGCGCCTTGCGCGTGTCGTCGACAGCGTCGTTCTGACAAGCAAGCTGCACTCCGAGCAGGTCGAGCATTTCGCCGACACGTGCGACGTCGTCGAGGTGGTCCGCGGGGCTGTCGAGACCATCCGGGGCGCCCTTCCGTCGGCGTGGAACCTCGAACTCGCGCAAGACAAGGTGTACGCCGCCGGCGATGCGGCGACCATCCGCCGGATCGTCACTTGTCTCGTGGACAACGCGATTACGTACTCCCCTGAGGGGGGCTCGATCAGGGTCCAGCTCGAGGCCGACGAGACGAGCGTCAGACTATCCGTCGAAGACGAGGGGATCGGAATCCCTCCCGAGGAACGGGAGCAGGTCTTCGAGAAGTTCTTCCGCGGCGAGGGCGCTCGCGCCGTCGGGGCGGACGGGGTCGGCCTGGGGCTCTACATCTGCCGTGAGCTCGTCGAAAGGCTGAATGGGAGACTCGAAGTCGCGCCCGATCCGGAACGCGGCACGACCCTCTTCGTCGAGCTGCCACTGGCAGGGGCCTCACCGGCTCCTGGAGACGTGCTCAGCCTCGTCCCGGAACGTGCTGCGCGACCGCGCCGTCGGCGGACGCCGAAGTCGTAGCACCCGCCGAGTTCCTGTCGGAGCCATGAGAGTTCCGTTACAGCTCTGTCACAAGAGACATGCGGCGCGAATCCGCGCCGAGAATCGCGCCATCGTGCCGCATTAACAGCGGGTATCCAAGTGGAGAGGGAGACGATGGGGAGCGCTCCATCGACGGGCCTCCAGACGGACGGCTCGCGCACAGCCTGCGCGGCGAGAAATCGGGCGCACACTCGATTTCTTGCGCTCGGCGGTGCCGCCGCTCTGCTACTCGTAACGGTCGGGATCTGCACCGCCCTCGTTATGCCGTGGGCATCTTCCCCCCTCGCGGCGGGGAGCGCATCTTCCGCGCATGCGACCGAGGGGTGCCTCGAACCCGAAGCAGAGACGTTCCCGGTCCGGATCAACGTCGGAACGTACCGTCCGCCAGATCCAGGGCCCTACGGCATCCCCGAGCAGGCTCCCGGGCCGGACAACAACAACCATGTGATCGACAACTTCCGCTTTCTCGTATCGCTGGACAACTCCGGCGACCCTGCCGATCCGGATCCGGCGAACCATCCGGGCGTCCACCCGATGGCGAGCTCGAGCCCGGTTCTGACCGAGGGCGTGGCGACCGGCAAGACCACGCTGCTAGGCCTCCCGAGACACTGTCGCTGGCTCGTGACGATCCAGGCGAACGTCGACGAGAGCCTTAAGCGGCGCGGGACCTCGACCTCACACAAGATCTGGGGTGCCCACGTCGACCTGGTCGACAAACCGGGCCCGGGGTACGAGCCACGCGACGCGGACCTGAATGGCAATGTCGTCAAGTGGGTCGACGAGACCCCGTTTCCGCTTCCGCTCGGGAAACTCATCGTCCACGTCTTCTCCGACACGAACCCGACGAACGGTGCGCCGGACGCTCCCGAGACGGCCACCGCAGGGACCGACCGGGCCGGCCTCGGGAATTTCCTCGTCGTCATCCGCGACGTCAGCGGCGACATCGTCACGCAGAACTTCCACGGCGATCCGATCTGCAGCGAGTACGACGGCAGGGGGAAGCTGAAGCCCGGTACGGGCAGCAGATGTCTGACGGGGCACGACGGCGCCGTCGTCATCCCCGACCTGGCGCCGGGCAGGTACGAGATCTCCGTTCGTGCGCCCGAGAGCTCGTCCGACCCGTGGCACGCCGCGATCCAGACGACGACGATCGAGGGTGGCTCGACCATCGCCGGCGTCGTCACGGAGAAGGGCGGCGGAGCGAGTCCGATCAAAACGCGCGCCGTGCCACAGCTCGCCGAGCCGACGGCGTACTGGTTCGGCTTCGTCCAGCCGAGGGCACTTCCGGCCGGCCCGACCGGGCGAATCCGGGCTTGCGCGGCGCACTGGGTCGCCTTCCCACCCTTCGACAGCCCCGTCATCAACACGCACGAGCCGATCGTCGGCGGCTGGGCGGCCCTGAGCGAGCTCGACACCGACCAGCAGGTCTATGCAGCGCGCCTTGGCTCGAGCGTCGACTGCCCCGGCGGTGTGATCGACATCCAGGGCGTTCAGCCGGGGAACTACACGATGCTCATCTGGGACGAGCGGCTGGAGCGCGTCTTCCGCACGATCGACGTCTCGGTGGCGGCGGGCGCGCAAGGCACGGGCGCCGTCGTCGACCTGCCAGGCGATGACGGAGAGGGCAACATCGGCGTCTTCCGCTGGTTCGGCTGGCTCTCGGGCCGGGTCTTCGACGACAGCGGCGTGGCCGAGAACGGGACGCAACTCGGGCCAGGCTCGGCGCGCAATGGGGTCCGGGACTGTGTCAATCCGGGTACCCAGAGCACCTGTGAGCGCGGCCTTCCCAACGAAGCTCTAGGCATCCGCTTCCGCGACGGAAGCACGAAGCAAGCCACGGTGACCGACGCCGGCGGCCGCTACGAGTACCCGACCGAGCTCTCGAATCTCTACAAGTTCGTGATCGGCGAGGTCGGGTCCAGCAGCTTCGGGAACTCCGGCCCGTGCCACTACAGCGAGGCTACGAGCAGGAGAGATCCTGACTGGTCGCACTCGCAGTACAACCCGCTCGCCACGTGTGCCGTGCTGACGAGCAAGCTCGGCAGGAGCCTGCACACCGGCCAGTTGACCAGCGAGGGCCATCGCTCGGTGGTGGACTGGGGCAAGTATCGCTACGAGCCGGACGAGACGGGCCAGATCGGGGGTGTTGTCTACTACGCGACGACGCGCAAGGAGACAGACCCGCGCTTCGCCGGCGCTGAGCCCTATGAGCCGGGGATAGCCGGCGTCCCGGTCAATCTCTACTGGACGGGGGCGAACCACCAGTGGGACGGGGGCCCCGGGCCGGGAAGCGACGACGTTCTCGTCAACCGATATGCGAATGGCGCAGGCACGGACATCTTCGAGCACCCGAACGCGGACAACCAAGGGAAGAACGGCGGCTGTGACGTGCGCGACTCCGCCGGAAACCCGGTCTACCCCGCTCCAGAGACGCACTTCGGGCTGAGAGTCGCCCCCAACTGCCTCGAGCTCGGCGTCACTGCCAACGAGACGAAGGACAGCACCTTCGACGGCGCCTTTGCGTTCATCGACATGTGCAACCCGGAGCGCGGCGGTTGGAACGACGCCTACACCGACGCGGACAGGAATCACACGGGGTGCTCGCGCCGTATCGCTCTCGCCCCTGGTGACTATGTGGTGGAGGTTGCGGCCGCCGAAAACCCGAGCACGCCGGAGTTCCCATACAAGATCGTCAAGGAGGAGAACGTCAACACCAACAAGGGCGAGTCCGTCGTCCCGGACGTCACGACGTTCCCGTGCGTCGGCCCGGACCACGTTGTGCAGGACCCGCGGAGTCCTTCCGACGGCCAGGAGCGGCCGCTCTGTACGCATCGTGAGGTCACGCTGAGCCTGGGGCAGTCGAACCCCCAGGCTGACTTCTTCCTCTTCACGGACACACCGATCCCCGGCCGCATTTCCGGTCTGGTCACCGACCGGCTGAGGGTCGAGACGGACCCGGACTCACCGCGGTACGGCAAGCCGCGTGGGATCCCCAACATCCCGGTCGGGATCCGGGACTACTCGTCCCGCCTGCTGGAGACGGTCTATACCGACGAGTACGGCTTCTACGAGGCGGTCCTGCCGTCGACGCAATCCGGCCCCTGCCAGACCCCGGTCGGCGCGTGTCCAGCGACGTACGTCTTCGTTATCAACGACCCCCACGGCGAGAGGACCGCGACAGGAACAGTCAACGCGCCCGGGACGGTCGTCAGAGGCACGGGAACGCACTTCGGTACAGAGGTCTCAGTAGGCGACCGGATCAGGGTCGGAAACGAGGTGAGGGTCGTCACCGACGTCACGAACAGCACGTTCTTGTCCGTGGACAAGGCCTGGGCACGCGCCGGCACCGGGAAGGCGCTGTACGTCCTGACTGCGAATCCGAGCTTCAACCCGAACTACCTGACGGACTCGCTCGCGTTCGAGGTGATGCCGGGTAAGACGACCTTCCTCGATACGCCACTCGACCCGATCTCCGGCGCGACATGCTCCGACTACACAGGCCCCGAGTTCTTCGCGGTGGAGCCGAGCAACGGCGACGGAGATCCTGCCGACGCCGACAGCGGCCTGGTCATCATGCGGCACTTGCCGGGAACCTCGGAGCTCCGCAACGTGACGATCCGCGGTCTCGGCTTCGGGGTCGCCAGGACCAACGCGCTCTTCCCGAGCCAGCCCGGCTACGTCGCCCTCATCCATCCGAACGGCACACGCTACGTCCTCGACGACGACTCCTACTACGGCGGCCCGGAGAGCCCGAACTGGTCCGACGAGCAGATCACATTTCGGTTCCCACGAATGATCGGGAGCGCGCTGCTCTCGGGAGCCCCCTACCAAGTGCTGATCACGGCGCCCCCGCCGGCGTCCGATCCGGCGAAGGCGCTCACCGCACCCACCGGGATCACGCTGCACTACATCCAGTCGGGCGGATACAACCCAGCGAGGCGCTACGTCGACGGGAGCGGCGGGACCGACGCGCCGGGGAATGGGTCGCTCGGCGCGCCGTACAGGACCATCCAGGGCGCCATCG
>Ga0209751_10006493_pt1 | contig 10818 bp, 8 predicted proteins | sample RifCSP13_1_FD_184019 | JGI IMG/M metagenome (GOLD analysis project Ga0209751, IMG submission 184019) | Soil microbial communities from Rifle, Colorado - Rifle CSP2_sed 13_1 (SPAdes) (version 2) | ecosystem: Environmental > Terrestrial > Deep subsurface > Rock core/Sediment | place: Rifle...
TTTCTTTACAACTATCAAAAGCCTGCCACCTATTTGGTCAAGTTGTTCCTTCAGAGACTCGGATACTACCCGCTTAATCCTGTTTCTGGAAACCGCCTTCTTTGCTATTCTTTTTCCAACTGCAATCCCGACCTTTAATGGAGAGTCACCTTTCTCAAAAAAAATTTCAAATTCCGCCGTTTCAAGCTTCTTTGCGTTTGAGCCTCTTATCCGGAGCTTTGTAAAAAGGTCTCTTGGTGCACGGTTCCTGGCAGGCAGCATCAAACCGTGAGCCTGTTTCTTCCCCTGGCCCTTCTTCTTTTTAAGACATCGCGTCCATCTGACGTTTGCATCCTTTTTCGGAAACCGTGGGTTTTTGCCCGTTTCCTTTTTTTGGGCTGATATGTCCTTTTTGGCATATTTTAGGCGCTTAAGTTTTTGGGCGGTTGGGCCGTTAGATCAATAGGTTACCGTAAAAATTACACAATATCAAGTAGAAGCAGCCACTTATCCACAAAACTTTTTTGGGGATTGACATCTGTTGAAAAGTTCTGCAATTATAAATTCTGGTCACTTTTTTAAAAACCTCTTCATTGTATTTTTACAATCGTAGACCTTGCAACTAAGCCTGCATTTAAATTTTCCAGCTGCCGAAATCCTGTTTAAAAAAGGTACAACTTTCTATGGAAGGTAAAAAAATCTGGAACAATATTCTTTCCGGTGTGAGGTCCCAAGTCTCCCACTCCACATTTAAAACCTGGTTTTCAGGATCATACGTTTTGGACTTTAAAACAGACACCGAAAATCCGACGCTTATTGTGGCTTTAAAAAACAGCTTTTTAAAAGAGCAGGTCGAAGCAAGATACAAACCGATTATCAAAAACCTAATAGAAAAAAACGGTACTAGCCGCCTCGAAGTAATTTTCGTTGTCGCCCCCAAAGCCGAAGATAAAAAACCTCAAGCGGAACCTATTTTTTCGGGTATCCCCCAGGCGTTTCAGGCAAGAGGCGGCAGGGCTGAAATTCTAAACCCAGATTACAATTTTGCCAATTTTGTGGTCGGTCCGTCGAACAATTTGGCCTATACGGCCGCAAAACAAGCTTCATCCTTGGCCTCGACATATAACCCTCTTTTAATTTACGGCACCACGGGTGTTGGCAAAACCCATCTCCTGCAGGCAATTGGCAATCAGATACTTACTGCTTTCGAAGATGCAAAAATTATCTATGCCTCATCGGAAAAATTTACAAACGAATATATTGAATCCCTTAAGGAAAAAACCCAATCCCAGTTTCGCAACAAATACCGCACAACAGATATCCTCTTAATCGATGACATTCAGTTTCTTGCCGGCAAGGAAGGCACACAGGATGAATTTTTCTATACTTTCAACGAATTGAGTCTTTTGAAAAAACAGATTGTTTTGGTGTCGGATAAACACCCTTCCACCCTAGGCAAAATCAAAGAAAGATTGATAAGCCGTTTTCTGGGCGGAATGTGTGTCGATATAGGACTGCCGGACATAGAGATGCGCAAGGCTATGATAAATGTTAAGTGCCAAGCCCGCGGCATTTCGCTTCCGGAGGAGATTTCCCAGTTTATCGCCGAGTCTTGCCCGGGCGGTGCCAGAGAGCTTGAGGGTCTTTTGATCTCTGCGCTTTCCCTCTCCAGACTTTCCGGAGGGAAAATTTCGCTTGACGATGTCAAAAAAGCCTCCTCAAATTTTGCAAATACCAAAGAGGCGATTGAGCCGGAAAATGTTACCCGTGCAGTTAGTGCACACTTCAAAATACCGGCAGGTGACCTTGTGGGTTCATCAAGAAAAGCAGATATAATTTTGGCAAGACAAGTTTTAATCTATCTTCTTAGAAAAGATCTGGGTCTACCTCTGGTAAGAATAGGCATGCTTGTAGGCGGCCGCGATCATTCTACAATCATCCACTCTGTTGAAAAGCTTGAGAACCAAATAGAAACAGACCGTAATTTGAAAGACGAGATTTTAAGAATCCGATCTTCTTTATAAACATTAAATGACCCTTTATCCACAAAATCTTTCAACTTTTCCACAATCATTATCAATAATCATGCCATTCTTTCCAGCCAGTCTGGACAAAAATACCGATTTTTCCACTTTCAACATCACTACTATAAATAGTACTGATTATAATATGAAAAAACTGGTAATATACCAGCGTGTTGAAAGACTAGGCAATCAAAACAGTATGGTGTAATATTGGAAAACTCCCGCCCGCTGTTTGAAAAACCCTGCCAATAATATGAAATTTAAAATTTCCCAGGAAGATTTTGCGAAGGCACTTTCTGCGAGTAGCCGGTCAACAGGCGCCAAAAGCAATTTACCGATTCTTTCCAACATCCTCATAAATTGTTCCAAAAACAATTTAGAGGTAACGTCGACCAATCTTGAAACAGCTATAAAAATAGCAATACCCTGCAAAACAGAAAAAGAAGGTAAAACGACCCTACCTGGCAGGACACTTTTCGAGTTTATACCTCAATTGCCTGAGGGAGAGATAACTGTAGAAAAACTAGGGGAAGAGGTTTTGCTTTCGGCAAAAGGTTACAGCGCAAGACTTGCAACCATGCCAGCCGACGAGTTCCCGGCGATCCCCAAAATCACCTCGGGTAAGGAGTTAAAAATTGGAGCACGCGACTTTGCAAAAAATGTCCAGAAGGTAGAATACTGTGCTTCTCAGGATGAAAGTAGACCTGCATTAACCGGCATTCTTTGTGAACTTGATAAAAAGGGGTTTTTGATGGTGGCAACCGACGGTTACAGGTTGGGCTTTTCGCAGATTACGGATATCAAATCAGCCCAAGTTTTTAAGCTGATAATCCCGGCTCGCGCCCTTTCTGAGCTGGCCAAGATTATTGGGGAAACAGAAAGTGCGGGAGGTGAACAACTCACCATTTTAGTTGCCAACCAGCTGAATCAGGTCGAATTCAAAATCGGCGGCATTGAGTTTACTACCAGAACCATTGAGGGAGAATATCCTGGCTGGCAAAAAATAATTCCCCCGGCATTTAGCACAAAAGCAAAAATCCAAAAAGCCGAGTTTATCAAGCAGCTGCGGATCGCCTCGATTTTTGCCCGCGACGCAGGCAACATTGTCAAGCTTAACGTTGGCGGAAGCCAGCTTACGATTTTTTCCAACACCAGCCAGGTTGGGTCAAATGAAATCAAAACAGAAGCGCAAATAGAAGGGTCGGGCGGAGAAATAGCTTTTAACTTCAGATATTTGCTTGAGGCTTTGAGTGCGATTGAAGGGGAGGACGTTTTTTTTGAAATGGGCGAGAGCCTGACTCCGGCGCGCTTAAAAAGCACTGAACCCAAAGAATCCTCATTCCACATAATCATGCCGGTGCGGTTACAGAGCTGATTTTGGCAGTTGATATAATTATGGAAAATGTTCAGACCAGTAGGATCGTTAATCGGCAATCTGCATTTACGCCCTAAATCCCAGGATGCCATTCTGGCGCTTCAGGTTAAAAGAATAGCACAAGAGCAAATTGCAAAAACTGTTCAGGATTTGCCAAAAGAAGCGATTGCCCAAATTAAGGTCAAATCATTCAGAAACGGACAGCTCACCATTGTTGCCCCCACACTTGTCTCTCTTGAGCTTAAGATGCGCTCTGAGGGTCTCAAAAACGAGATAAACAGGGGCCTTGGGAAAGAAATTATTAAAAAGATAGTGTTTCGGGTGAATTGATTATTTATTTGTCCTGTTTGATTGCGGGAAGATAGATTACTACCCTTCCATTTTCGCTGCCTTTTTTGAAAGTACCCTCCGCTACAAAAATCGGCTGGATAGTTTCTTTGATATTATCAGGTAAAAAATAAGCAAGGGAAACTTTCTCAATCTTGGCGTTATCGATACTTTCCGGATGTTCATAAATGTTAACAGGGACGCCTTTTTCGTCCAAAACTTCAGTTTGGACGATTTTGCCTTGGCCTTTTGCGATCTCATCCTGCACTTCTTTGGTAGTTTTCAAATTGTAGGAGCCTGATTCTGAAAATTTATCAAAGTAGCGGGAGAAAAGATAAATTACCTCGCCGTCTTTTGTGACTCTCACTCTGGCAAAGCCGGATCCCGGGTAATTGTCAACAAGGGGGATGTTTGACAATTGTTTGTCAAAGGAAAATTCGACAATTTGTGCATCTTCGAAATTCCCAACAGGCAGTCTGTTGTTGCCGGAAACTACCTGGAATTCGGTTTTCTTAAGCGCTAAGTCTTGTCCCAAAAGTGTAATTTTGCCAAAAAAGGTGATAGCTGAATTTTTAAGTTCGTCCTGCGAAAGCCCGCTGGTTGGAAGCGTTGACAGGCTCCTGTATTCATTGTTGTGGTATTCAAGTCTCGTTTGGCCGACAGTTAAGCTTAAATTTTCCTGATCCCAGTCGAATTTCCTGCCATCGGGCGTATTTTCTTTTACGGATGAAGGGGTACCCGAAAAACCAAGATTGGATGCCAATGTGCCTGCCGCAGCTTCGGTGATGTTGTATGGAGAAACTGTATAAACAGGCAGTTTTTTAGGAAATTCTGGTATCTGGAGGCCCGAGAAGTCGAAAGATCTTGGCTGTTTTTGGTCGGGGTTTTGGTTTATTACAGACGGAGCAATAGGTGTTTGCGGAGGTTCGTCGGGCTTGCTTGTAAACCTATAAATAATAAGTCCGATCAATATTATTATGACCAGCCCAAAAAGTAAAATGGGCGCGAGTTTTTTAAAAGATTGGGCTGTTGTTGTTAAGCTGGCCATGATTACCATTCAACGTCACAGGTTTCTTTGCTGGTGCAGTTATCACTTTTTGGGTTTTGAGGAATATAGGGCTCTTTCATTTCGAGCCCGTTGAAGGCGTAGTGGACGTGATTCCCCTCCGATTCTCCCGTGTCATCAACCTCGCCAATTAACTGATGCACGCCGACTTCTGCGCCTACTTTGATTGCCGGATCAATACTGTCCAGTGCCATATGTGACCATAAGGCTTCGAACCGCTTGCCGTCACAGTCAGCTTCAATAGTAACGTATGTCCCGAAGCCGCCGCCCCAGCTGTCGTTGACGACAGTTTTAACTCGGCCAGCGAACGTCGTATATGTCATTCCGGTGGCGGCAATATCAATAGCCGGCCAGCCTTGAGAAGATTCGATCTTATGGATGTCACTACCTTCTGGCCCACCAGAGATGTAACCGTGGTCTGTCGGCCAGCCGTTGGGGCAACCAATCGGCGGTTTGCCGACAGTCGTTACGGAAAATGCGCCATCTGTGACCGGTGCTGAACCTTGTCTCCCTGCGGTGATTGTAACGGTATTTGTGATGACTGAATCTTTGAAATTGTTGAGTTGATCGAGAGCGATTGTAAACTGGCACGTCCAGTCGGAACCGGCTGTAATAAGTTGGGGGGGGCCGCCGCAAAGCGGGTCGATCAAGTTGTTATTGGTATCCCTATTGACTGTGAAACTAATACCGTCTTTTCTGCGAACCTCGATTTTATCGATAGCGCTGATATTATTTAATTCGGCTTTGGCGGTTAGTTTAATGGTGTAAGTTAGTTCTTGGGGTAATTCGCCATTTTCGAAATGACCATCGCTTGCAGTTTTGGAAATCGTATAAATTTCATTATCACCTGTTCCGCCGATGACGGCGTCCTGCTGATTAGAAGAGAAAGCCACATTTGTGTTGGTCATCGCCTGCCAGCCGAAATAAACGATTGCAACGGGAGCCCCGATAACCGGGATCATCACAAGACCTGCAGGGACCCCGGCAATTGTTAACCCACCGACAACAAAATTAAGCCCGGCCGACATAACTCCAAAGGCACCGCCTGCTAAACCGGCTCCAAAGTTCCAGGCAGCAGTAACTACGCCGGCGATGGCATTACCTACTGCAGATACAACGCCTGCACCGGCATTCAAAATGCCTCCGCCGACCTCTATCGGCCCGCCGGTGACTGTATTGAAGGCGTTCTTACCCCAGCTAAGAGGTTTGTTGAAGATTTCCCAGGGATGAGTAGCAAGGTGCATTGTGCCCAAAGGATCAACCCAGCCCCGGAAACCCCAGTAAGCGGTCCAGCCGGCGTAGAGAAATGGTCCGGCAACAGGAACTGCCAGAAGCGGCAAGCCGGATACGGCCCCAAAAGCCAATCCTGTAAGTAGACCTGCGATTTTGAGGGCTAATTTTAAAAGAAGATAAAATAAATACGCACCAATGCCTGCGGCAATTTTCTTAAGCCGATCTGCCAATTGGCTTATTTGCGGTGCGAATTGAGCGGCCAGCATTAGCCAGCCGGCTGGGCCAGCTCCGGCTTTGGCAGCTGTTGTGGCAAGCTTGACGGTTTTAACGGCTGTTTTGACTGTTTGGGCGGTGTTGACTGCACCTTTGGCGGTATTTGCGGCGTTTTTAATATCCTGATCTTGGGCGGCCATTCGACTGAAGCTCTATTAATACTATATCAAATCACGCTTGCTGTTTGGGTTGTTGGGGGTTTGGAGGCTGAACTTGGTCTATTTTGGGATTTCCAAACTGTTTCGCAACCGCCTCTGCCTGCTTGTGCATTTCCTCGAGTTCCTGAGGCTTGGTGGTTACCAAGTTGTGCTCGTCCTGCGAAGCAACTACCCTCATTGCAACATGGTTGGGCCCGGCAAAGAAAATTCCTTCCCCCACGTCCGCCGCCAAAAGAAGATGCCTTTCCCCCTCGGAAAGATAGAAGGCATCGGCGACTCTATCAATTGCCGCAGGCGACTGCTTCAAAAGCACTTGAATCGAGGAATTGGTGATGATTGCTTTGCCGTAATCGGTATCCAGAAAGTCCTCAACATCCTGTGTAATCGTGGTCATCCCTAAATAATATTTACGGGCCCTCTTGGCAATCGAATACATGAAATTTGCGCTGTCAGGGTGCTGCATTAAATACCACGCCTCGTCAACGAAAAGAAGTCTCTTTTTGATGTCGTTTTTGATCCTTGTCCAGATAAAATCCAAAATCAGATACATGGCAATCGGCCTAAGTTCATCCTCCAGATTTTTGATCGAAAAAACCGTAAAAGTGTTTCTTAAATCGATATTGGACTGCTGGTTAAAAATGCCAATTAAAGACCCCTTGACAAACTTTTCGAGCCTGTCGGCAAGACCTTTGGCCTGCTCCTCTTCCATCCCCAGAAGAATCTTGTAAAGATCTTCCATCAGAGGCGCTTCTTTTTGCTGAGTCGCAGGATCCGGAGTAATCCCGCGGGATTTGTAAGTTGCAACTAAGGCACGGTCGATTATCGCATCCTCAGTCGGGGTCAATTGACCCATGACTACTCTTAAGAAACCGTGGAGCGATAAAATTTTTAAGCCGAGCTCATTTTCCCCTTCCTCATAGACCCCTGAAAGGTCGAAAGGATTAATTTTTGCAGGCGAATCAAAGCTGAAAGAGATATATTCGCCGCCTATTGCCTCGCAGAGAGTCTGGTATTCTTCTTCCGGATCAATGACAATGATTTCTGACCCGAGCATCAGCGACCTTAAAGCTTCAAGTTTAACAAAGTATGATTTGCCGGCGCCCGACTTGGCAAAAACAACCATGTTGGCATTTTCCTGGCTGAATCTGTCAAAGATAATTAAAGAACCGTTATGTTCATTGATCCCGTACATTATTCCCGAAGTCTGGGAAAGTGTGGATGAGATAAAGGGGAAAGTTGTGGCCAAAGACGTTGTATCCATGTTGCGGGTAATATAAAGGTGATCCGTGCCTTGGGGTAGGGTAGTCTTAAAGGCGGCTTCCTGCTCTAAAGATGCGTGTTTTGGCACTAAAAGCAGTGCGCCCAGCGTTGATTCGATTTCTTTGGTCAGCGCTTTCAATTCCTCTAGGGATTCCGCAGGGATCGTGATATAAAGCCCGAACTGGAAAAAACGCTCGGCACCTTTGACCAGCTCTTCCTGCAAAACCGTGGCGTCTTCCAAAGCCGCCTGGACAACCGGATCCAAAACATGCCCTCTTTGGATATCCGAGGCAATTGTTGCCTCCATTTCGGTGATTTTTCGCTTGAGGTCGTCTAGAACCCCCCTCGCCTCAACTGGATAAGAATACATGGCGAGTTCCAGGGTGTGTTCAAAATTAATTAGAGGAGAAAGCCAGTTTGCCTGGACAAAACGTGGGTAGCCAACAACAAAAAGTGTGCGGTAAAAAGTGGAACCCACCTTAATATAATCGAAATCCACTTCAATCGCTGGAGGGGCAATGATGTCTTTTACAGAAACCGTGCCCTTGGCCAGAGTCTGCGCCCATTTTTTGGGAGCCTCTAAATTTGGAGTCTGAGTCTGCTGTTTTGGTTTTAGAAAATTCAGCATTATTGTACCTTTTGTGATTGGTTTGGCATTTGGCTGTTTTGCTGCGTGTTCGTTTGGGTAAACGGCGCTTTTGCCTGGCCGACAAACTGAGCGGCCTTTTGGGTCGTTGTTTGCAAATCTGCAAGTGCTTTTGCCTGAGTTTCGGAAAGCCCTTGGGTAGTTTGAGGTTGCTGCGGGTTTCCGGAAGCCATGCTTGGAGGTTGCGCCTGCTGTTGATTGACCGGCTGATTGGCAGTTTGTGCAGACTGGGAAGGTATTTCAACTGCCGGTTCAACAATTGGTGTTGTATATGATTGGGTATCTAAAATTACTCTTTGGGTTCCTGTCGGCGCAGGATTATAGATATCGTAAAAAAGCTCAATCAGCTCCTGGGTTGAAAGCTGTTTTACATTAAGCCCGATCCTGCCCATTTGTTTTACGATGTGGTCCCGTTTGGGAGCAAGCGAAGCTTTGGCACCCGAAAGCAATTGTTTCTTGTTTTTGGCATTTGCGGCACTTGCTTTGGCAAGACCTTTAAAACCCATCTCTAAAGGCGAAAAATTAATGATCAAGTAAAATTCTTTATCAAGAACAGTTTTTTGCGAAACAATAGATGAGATAAATTCCTTATATTTTTTAATCTGCGCCTTGATGTCGGGGTTTGGCTGTGAAGCTTCTGCGTCCTCCAAATGCGCAAAATAAGAGGAGATATCGGCCTTTTTAGACCTGATCAGAACCTGAAGCGGAAATGTTAAAGAATTCAGAAAGGCACCATAAGCATAAATGGTGGCGTCCTGTTCTGTCTCCGAAAGAAGGTCAAAATTAACAGATGAGGTAGACAGCACCATCGAAATCCAGCCGCTTTTTAAAATGACCAGATCTTCCAGAATATCCTCGATATCCAGATGTTCCTGCGTCGACGCCGTAGGAGCCGGTTGGGGTTTAGGCATCTGTTCTTCCTTTCGCTTTAATTTCAATTGGTTTAAGGACATCGTTATTGAGTGCAAGCGCCACAGGTTCAAAATCCTCACTCTCCGCGTCAATTTCTATTTGGTAACTGCCTTTCGGTAAAGAGGTTGCCGAAAGGAATTGACCGAGCCTGTTTGATTTTAAGGCCCTGACGGGAACACCGGTTTCATTGCGGATGATCAAAATTGCCCCCTCAAGCGGGGTATTTTGGGAAGAAAGAACGATTCCGGAGATGACATTAGGTTTGTTGGTCAGAGGAACCATTTGGGCCATTTGGGCAGAAATTGTTTGTTCGCGGGAAGTCTTTTGGAAGCTGGTCGAAAGTAAGCTGTCGCCGATATCCCGCTTTTGCGGGACGGGTTGTTTTCCCGGTTCAAACGTGTTTGTCTGCACCACACCAGATTCATGGTATATCCTTCTGGGATTGGAATCCCGTGTATGAATTGTGTCAGAAACAGCCTTTTGCGTCTTGATTTGTACCTTTTCCTGGTCTTTTGGCAAAACCACCTGCGGATTTTGATAAAGAACATCGCGTGAAAGATGAAACCTGTTTTTTAACTCCCTTGATATATCGAATTGTCTTTCGCCTCTTATCGGAAGCTTGGAAAGATCAAAGCCCGAAGGCGGGGCAAAGTGGAGTTTACGCACACGGATCTTGCCGATTCCATGGAGAAGTTTAATGTGCATATCGGGGGTTACAATCGGAATGATGTTTTCGGTTGCAAAATTCGTCTCTGAGGCAAGATGGGATTTGGGTCTTATATTCGCGTCTTTTGGCAGCCCAACCGGAATCGCCGGCGCTTTTCCTCTTAACCTGGCCTCAATACCCCCCAAAACATATGGTTTTGCATGGGAATTGATCCTTGGCAAAAGGCCGGGCTTTTTTTGGTATGAAGTCCGGGCTTTTTTTGGTAGTTCGATATCGGCATATTGACTAATTTGAGGCAGGGAATCGGCAAATGCCCCGTGATTGGGTGATATGTCAGAGTCGGAAGGCCAGACGATGGCGGCGGGCATTTTACCCTCAGCAGCTTTTCCATGCCAGTCCAAGTGCAGATTTTCAAGGGCAATCTGCTCGGAAACGTCAAGCGGAGTTGCCTCTTTGTTTTTGGGAAGTGACGCAAGGTAAGCTTCAAGTTTTTCTTTGCTCTTCTCATCAATATTTTGGACATCTTGGGCAGGAGCAGGCTGAGGATTGGTGATTACCAAGAGGTATTCGGGTATTTTTGCCTCCTTGATCCAGATTCTTTGCGTTGGCGAAAGTATGGCTTTTATAAATGCCACTATCCATTTGGTAAACGGCCGTCCGCCGAAAGGCACGAGGGCGATTAAAAGACCGAAACCGACAAAAAGGCCGGATAAGGGGAAGCGGATAAGATCCGGTAGCCCAGAAAAAAAGATGAGGGCACCTACAGACGCTGGGATTGCCAAGGTTACAAACTGCCTGATTGTTAAGTTGCCGAAAAGCTTGAATTCAAAAGAAGCAATATGCGACGGGACAGGATGCTGTTCCATTTTTTATTTGACTAACGCTTAAGGTCTAACGA
>Ga0209751_10006494_pt1 | contig 10818 bp, 8 predicted proteins | sample RifCSP13_1_FD_184019 | JGI IMG/M metagenome (GOLD analysis project Ga0209751, IMG submission 184019) | Soil microbial communities from Rifle, Colorado - Rifle CSP2_sed 13_1 (SPAdes) (version 2) | ecosystem: Environmental > Terrestrial > Deep subsurface > Rock core/Sediment | place: Rifle...
GCGACCGCGGGGCGGATGTCCCGCAGGTAGTGCAGGGAGGCGTTGCAGATCGCGACGTCGATCGAGCCGCTCCGGAAGGGCCACCGCGTGAGGCTCGCGATCGCCCGCTCGAACCCCCTGCGCCTCCCGTCGAACGCCTTCGCCGCACCGAGCCCGACGGCGGGATCGGAAGAGACGTCCGTGGCGAAGCACCGGAACCCCGCCTCCGTGAGGCGGTGGCTCAGCCATCCCGTCCCCGCCCCCACGTCCGCCACGGTCCGTCCGTTCGGCGGGCCGAGAATCGAGAGCAGCGCCTCGAGGCTCCGCGCCTTCTGTTTCCATTGGGACCGTCCGATGTACGGGAGTCCGACGAGCTCCTCGGGCGTCGGCGTCCACGCCTCCCGACGCCAGGCCGCCGCGTAGCGGTCGGCGTCTTGGAGGAGAGCCTCGTCCTCGGCCCGGAGGAGCACGGGGAGATAGCCGCGGCGGCCGAACCCGCGGCCCTCCGGTGTGCAGCGGAGGCCTTCGGGGGTCTCCTCGAGACGGGAGAGGCAGACCGGGCACGCCCACACGTCGAGGTCCATCGCCGCCCGTCCCGATCAGAGGATTCGCGTCCGCTCGGCCTTGAGGTCCGGACCCACGGAGACGAGGTAGCCCTTCGGGATCGGGTTCTCCCGCATCCCCAGGATTGTCTGAGAGCACACGAGGACCGCCTCGCCGAAATCGTCCTCGTACAACGTGTAGTATGCGGAGTCCTTCTCGAAGTCCCGGAACGCGTGGAGCCGCTCCCCGTCCGTGAGGAGGAAGTTCAGGGACGAGTACCCGCCGTAGTCCCGCCGGACCGTGTTCACGGTCGCCTTCGTGGCGGCGGCGACCTCCTGGGACCCAGACCCATCGAGGTTCGAGAGCAGCAGTCGGAACGCGACCTGCGAGTCGATTCTGCCGTCCTCCTCGCGGAACGGGCAGTCGTTCAGCCCGCCGTTGTGCGCGAAGGCCCACGAGCGGCCCGCCTTCGAGTCGACGAACGGGTGGGACCACTCAACACCGACGGGCGTGTTCGGGGACGCCCGCCGGATGTGCGCGAGGACGACAATCCGCTCCCCCGCCTTCCGGTCGATGTTCGCCTTCGCGACCTTCCACGCGGCTTGGAGGTACCTCGGGTCGGACTGCGCGGAGCCGACGCCGCGGGCGTGCTCCACCATCGCCCCGTTCCGGAAGAACGCGATCCCCCAGCCGTCCCGGTGACCCCGCTCGTCCGGCCCGCCCCGCGGGGTGTTCCCCATGACCGCGAGGTCCGCGAACTCCTCGAAGAGGTCGTAGTACACGGGGCCGTGGCTCACGGCGCCGAAGAGGCGGCACATCGTCGTGGGGAGCCCGCGGGCCCTATTTCAAGATGAGCCGCACCCGAACAGAGGGCTTGAGCGGCTTTGGCTTCGTTAAGCTCCTCAAGGGACCAATCGGCTCGCCTCTCGGAGAGAGTTGGCGCGAGAGTCTCGTTCCCATCATGAACGACATGGAGGACTACATCACGTTGCTCGGCTTTGTCGGTGTCATCGCAACAATTCTCGCCAGCGCCGCAACCCACGAGTATGACACGGGCCGATGACTATTGGTGAAGAATGGGGAGACTCACGACTTTGAACGTTGCAGGAGGGTTTCGGTTCGCAAGAAGAGTCTTCGTGCTCTTCCTCATCGTGGCTGTTGGCTCGTTCTTGGTCGCAGCCCTCGTTGCTCTGCTGGTCCTCCCGAGCCTCGGACTCGCCAAGTGGGCAGGCTGGCAAACTTACGTTTTCTTGGCAATCTTCGTTCTAGGGGTGACGGCTGGTCTGTGGGTGCTGTTTATGGCGCTTCGAACTACTGAGCGTTAAGGGGAGTCCTTCAAATCGGTGATGGTTGGTCTACGGACTGTCACCGTCCTCAGAAGTCGGCGAGCCGCTTCTGCCCCTGGCCCGGCGCGTGTATCGCCTTGAAATCCACCGGTGGCAGCCCTGCCATTCCGCGGAACACGTCCACGCATGCGGGCCCGAACCCCGCGAAGTGGTTGTTGAAGAACACGTAAGCCCGCTCGACCTTGTCCTCGACGGACCGCAGGTGTGCGAGCCACTTCTTCATCTCTGGGGTGCGGTCAATCTGGACCCATCCTAGTTTCTTCAGCGACCGGTCGCCGATGAACCGCAGGTACACGAAGTCCGTTGTCGCCACCGGCGGGGGCTCCGTATACTGGACCTCGGACCACGCCATCGCGACCCCGAGCTCCCGGAGCTCGTCGAACACCGTCTCGTTGAACCACGAGCCGTGCCGGAACTCCACCGCGTAGCGGAAGTCCGGCGGGAGGGACCGCAGGAAGTCGAACAGCTCCTCCTCCCCGCGGATCATCGTGTACGAGGGAGCAAGCTGCACGAGGAGGACCTTCGCCTTCGGCCGCAGCTCGGCCATCGCGCGAAGGAACCGGTCCAGGGGCTCCTTCGCCCGCCGGAACTCTTTCTCGTGCGTGACGATCTTAGGGAACTTCGCGGTGAACGAAAAGCCGTCCGGGACAAGTCCCTTCCATTCACGCGCCATCTCAGGGGTCGGGATTCGGTAGAAGCTCGAGTCGATCTCCACGAGGTCGAAGACCTTCCCATACGTCTGCAAGAACTCTTCTTGGGACGCGTGGCGGGGATAGAACGGCCCGACCCACTCCGGGTAGGAGTACCCGACGCACCCGATCTTCCATTCCACGGGCCCGCCATGGCGGGGCGGGTAGATGGAGCTTTTCGGGACGGCTAAGTTGTGAGACCTTTCTACTTCGCAGCCATGGCGGGTTCCGTTCCCTGCGCCCCGCCCGCCGCGGGGAACCATTTGCGGGCCCACAGCGAGACTCGCACGAGGTTCACGAGGACGGGGACCTCAATGAGCGGGCCAATCACCGCCGCAAAGGCCATCCCAGACGCGATCCCATAGACGCCAATCGTCGTCGCGATCGCGAGTTCGAAGTTGTTGCTCGCCGCGGTGAACGCGAGCGAGGCTGTTTCCTCGTAGCTGAACCCGAGCCGTTGGGACATCACGAAGGACACGGTGAACATGATTACGAAGTACAGTACGAGCGGGACCGCGATCCGGAACACGTCCCACGGCAGCTCGATGATCTTGTCGCCCTTCAGGGAGAACATCACGACGACCGTGAACAGCAGACCCAGGATCGCGGTGGGCGCGAGGCGGGGGATGAACCGCCCCTCGTACCAGGCCTCGCCCTTCCGGCGCACGAGGATCGTGCGGGTCGCGAAGCCCATCGCGACAGGGATCCCAAGGTAGATCAGGACCGTCTTCGCGACGTCGACAATCGAAATCGGCACGACGGCGGAGGCTGTGAGCCCGCCGATCCACCCCGAGAGCAGGGTGACGAAGAACCACGCGAGAACGGAATAGAGGAGCATCTGGAACACGCTGTTCAGCCCGACGAGGAGGGCCGCGTACTCCGTGTGGCCGCGGGCCATCGCGTTCCACACGAGCACCATCGCGATGCACCGCGCGAGGCCCACGATGATCAGCCCGATCCGGTACTCGGGCAGGTCCGGAAGGAACAGCCAGGCGAGCGCGAACATCAGGAACGGGCCCACGACCCAGTTCTGGACCAGGGACACGCCCATGAGCCGGCGATTCGTCAAAAGGCGGGGGAGGTCCCCGTAGCGCACCCGCGCGAGGGGCGGGTACATCATCCAGATCAGGCCAATCGCGAGCGGGAGCGAGACGCCGCCCCAGGAGATCGCGTCGAGCCGGACGGGCAACCCGGGCACGAGCGCGCCGAGGCCGACGCCCAGGGCCATCGCGAGGAAGATCCACAGGGTCGTCAGGCGGTCGAACAGCGAGAACCGTTCCGAGGCGGCCATCGCGACTCCCGGGCTATCTAGGTGCAACAAATGGGAGGGGGACGACGACCGCCCGCAACTGCCATCCCTCCGTATCGATCATCACGCGGGTCCCGGGCGCGTCGTTCGGCCGGCGCACATACCCCATCGCGATCACGTACCGCAAGGTCGGCGAGTACGTCGCGCTCGTCACGAAGCCCGCCTTCTGACCCGCCACGGTGACCGCGTCCCCATGGCGGGGCACCGAATCCCCCTCGACCCGGAAGCCGACGAAGAGCCGGTTCATGTGGCCCTGGTACGTCGCGCGGGCGATCACCTCCTGCCCCACGTAGCAGCCCTTCGTGAAGCTGATCGCGGGCTCCATCCGGGCCTCCAGGGCGATCGTGTCCTCATCCATGTCCACGCCCGCCCGCGGCCGGCCCGCCTCGATGCGAATCGTGTTCCACGCCTCCCGCCCGACCGGCGTCGCGCCGAGCCCGACGGGCGGTCCGGACTGCGTGACGGCCCGCCACACGTCGTCGAGGGAGTCCGTCCACGAGATGAACGCGAACCCGGGGACGTAGAACCAGTCCGAGGCGGCGATCAGGACGGACCGCTTCCGGTCGACCGGGAACGTGATGAAGCTTCCGGGAGCGGGGGCGGGCGTGTCCCGGATCACCCGCCTCAGGAGGGCGGGGGCGAGAGGACCGTGGAGCCCGAGGTGCGCGACCGCAGGCAGCGGTTCCAGGGTGACGTCGTCGCTCACGAGGTGCTTCTTAATGTGCTCGAGAACCCAAACCGACTCGTCCGCGAGAAGGTCGAGGAGGAACGCATCCTCGAGCGCGTACACCCACAGGTCCCCGACGACCTTGCCCTTCGCGTTCAACGTGAGCGCGTACGTCCGCTGGCCCGGCTTCAGTGCCTCGATGTCCTGCGTGACGACGCCCTGCAGGAACGACACGCGGTCCGGGCCCGCCACGCGGACCTTCATCCGGTCCGAGAGGTCGATCACGCCCGCAGCCGTGCGGACCGCGCCGACCTCGTCGTCGAGGTTCGAGTAGCTCGACGGGACCTGCCAGCCCGCGCGGTCGACGAACACCGCGCCGCTGACCTCGTGGCGCGCGTGCAGCAGCAACTGTCGCATCGACGCGTAGGAGAAGGCCCCGCCATATCAGGGTTGCGCCCGGCCCGCGGCGCCCGCAAGGTTAATGGCCGCGGGGAAGATGGCGAGGCCCGCCATGGCCCCCGGACTGCGGGAGGGCGCGATCTCCGCGAAGGCGCCCGCGATGATGCGGAAGCCCCGCACCCTCCACTGCCCGTACTGCGACGGCAAGGTCCTGTTCACGCGGAACGAGGAGCACCTCGACGAGAAGAACTGCCCGCACTGCGGGATGAAGGTCGTCCGCCGGGACTGGCCCGCGCCGGAGCCGAAGAAGCCCGTCGGGGGGACGCCGCCCCCCTAGGCGAGGCGCGCGTTGCACGCGATGCAGGTCGTCCACTTCTCGCCCACCCGGGACCCGCACTCCGGGCACTCCCGCTCGCCCGCGGTCTCCTCCGCCTTCACGACGACGAGCTCGCCGTCCGCGAGCTTGTCCCATCGGGGCGTCTTCGCGAGCATGAACGCGTAGCCGCCGGACCACGTCTCGAGCTCGAGGAACCGCACGGCCCTGCCGCGCAGGAGCGCGTTGATCGCGACGAACACCTCGCGGGGGGTCTGGAATTCGAACGTCGTCATCTCCTCCGAGAGGGACAGCGTCACCTCTCGCCGGCCCTGGGCCTCGTCCAGGATCACCTCGTCGTTCGCGCTGACCTGGACCCCGAAGCTCGAGAGCCGCTGGTTCGCGTTGTACAGGAGGTTCTCGAGCGTGAACTTCTCGGGCACGGAGAACCCGAGCCACGAGGCGATGAAGCCCGTCACGGCCTTCGCCGGGTCCCGCTCGTACCCCGCGACGAACGCTTCGAGCGATCCGGACTTCTCCGCGAGCCGCTTCTTGAACACCTCGCGCGTCCCCTCGATCGTGAGGCCCGCCTCGACGAGCCCGCGGTGCGCCTCCGCCGCGATGTCCTCCGGGGCCCGCTTCGGCTTCGCGGCCGGAGCGGGCGGGGCGGCCGCGGCGGGCTTCTCCGGGGCCTTCTTCGGCTTCTCCGCGGGCTTCGCCGGGGGAGGGGCGGGCTTCTTCTCCTCCTTCTTCCAGAACTTGAGGGGCATGCCCGCGGGTTGTAGGGTCGGACGAGTAATAAGTCTTCCGAACCGGCGATTCGCGTCCGCGCCGCCGCCTCGCCCGCCGGCCGTTTCCCTCCCGTTCCCTGGGTCAATTCCCGACTACAAAATCACATGGGATAACAGCCGCCAAAAGCTTTAGCGGTCCTAGACCCGGTGGTTCCGACAGCCTTGCCGCCGATGAGCCGCGGCCTTCCCGTGGCAGTGGCACTTCTCCTCGTCCTGTCCGCGGTCTCCTTCCTCCAGGCCGGGGCAGGATCCACCGGGCCGGCCGTCCGCGCCGGCTCCCCGCCCGTCACGATCGTCCTCCAGCCCGACGGGGCGAACGGCACGGACACGTTCCTCTTGGACCAGTACCCGCGGTGGAACTTCGGGACGGACTCGACCTTGGCCGTCGGCCGGGACGCGGCGAACGGGAGCGTCGCGCGCTCCCTCCTCAGGTTTGACCTCTCCGGCGTCCCCGCGAACGCGACGGTCCTGGACGCAGCCCTCGAGCTCTTCGAGTACGGCGGCGGCACGGGCACCGTGGAGGTCCGCCGCGCGGCAGCGCCGTGGACGGAGGGGTCCGGCGGGCGGTCCTGGTCCCGCGTCCCCCTGACCGTCCGGGAGACCGCGGGCGTCCGCAGGACCCTCGAGCCCGTCGAGGTGGACCTCACCTTCGCCCCGGGTTCCGTCGAAGACCCGCGGCGGGATGTCCGGGTCTGGTCGGGCCCCACGGAGGTCCCGTCGCAGGTGTACAACATCGTGACGTCGGGCGGGTTCGTGACTGGGGCCCGCGTCGTCTTCGGGGCGACCGTGGCCGCGTACGGGACGCAGACGTTCTCCATCACGTACTCGACGAACGGCACGACCGTTCCCGCGTACCGCACGAAAGGGCTCGGGAGCACGTTCCTCTGGAGGTACGGGCCGACCGGGAGCGGGGCCTCCGGGGCCACCGTGGCGGACCTCGACGGGGACGGGGGCCTCGAGGTCGTCTTCGGAGGCGCCGACGGGAACCTCTACATCCTGAACTCGACGGGCGGCCTGAAGCGTTCCGTCCCGCTCTCCGGGGCCCGCTCCGTACCGTATACCCCTCAGGTGCGGGACCTGGACGACGACGGGCGGATGGACATCGTCGTCCTGGTGAACACGCCTGAGATTCTCCGCCTGAACGACACGGGGGGCGTCGTGTGGAGCGTCCCGTACGGCGTGAACTCCATCCCGTACTCCACCCCGACCCTCACGGACGTGGACGGGGACGGCGTGCTCGACGTCCTCATCGGCGGGCGGACGAACCGGCTCGACGCGCTGAACGGGCTCAACGGCACGCTCATCCGCAGCTATCCGGCGGGCGGCGCGACGTTCACCGCGAGCGTCTTGGACCTCGAGGGGGACGGCATCGGCGAGATCTTCTACGGAAGCGACGACGACCTCATCCATGCCTACCGGGCGGACGGGACGCGGATCTGGGAGAACGCGTCCGCGAACGCCACGTTCATCGAGACGTCCGTGTCCTTCGGGGACCTGGACGGCGACGGAATCCCGGAGGTCGTCTCCGGCGACGACACGAACAACGGCCCGGAGTTCGCGATGCGGGCGACCGACGGCCGCCTCCTGTGGGAGCGAAACCTGCCCTCGTGGCGGGAGAGCGGCCAGACGCTCGCGGACCTCGACGGCGACGGGACCCTGGAGGTCCTCGTCGGGGTCTGGGACGCCCTGTACGCCCTGAATGGGAGGAACGGCACGATCCTCTGGAACAACCCGGGCGGAACCTCGCGGACCCTCTATCCCGCGGTCGTCGACATCGACAACGATGGTCGGTCCGAGATCGTCTACATGGACGAGGGGCCTACGGTCCGCGTCCTGAGGGGGGACGGGTCTCCGCTCTGGAACTGGACGATCACGCCGAACGACCCGGCCCTCCGGACCCTGTCCCAGCTTCCGATGGCGACCCCCGCCATCGCGGACCTCGACGGCGACGGGACGATGGAGGTCCTCGTGCCCACCGGAGACGGGATGACCGCCTTCGGGACCGGGGGCCTCGCGAGGGACTGGAGGACGTGGGCGTACAACTGGAACCACACGCAGCGCGCGTCCGACGGGAACTCGCCCGACGGGGCGCCGTTCCTGGTCGTCACGACCGGGCCCGCACAGGACCTCCCCGCCGTCGGGGCGTCGTGGGACTACCGGGACGGGATCGCGCTGTGGGCCTTGGCGGGAGGTGACCTCGGGTCCCTGGACGCGACCGCGAACGCCGCGGCGGGTGGATGGGCCTCCTGGAACCTCACGTCGTTCGTCTCGGACGTCCATGCGGGGACCGCGCCGAACGCGGGGCTCTTCCTCCTCGAGGCGGACGAGGCGGGAGGGGCGGTCCACCGGTTTCAGAGCTCCGATGCGGTCGACCCGCTCGTGCGCCCCCGCCTCACGATTACGTACGTCGTGCCATCGATCGACCCGGTTCCGAGGATCGTCGGCGTCATCCCGGACATGACGCGGGCCGAGGACAGCCCACCGTGGTCGATCGACCTGCTGGGCTTCGCAGCGGACACCGACACGTCCCTCGCCGAGCTCCGGTGGAACGTGAGCGGGTACGACCGCGCGAAGCTCGGAATCACGGGCCTGAACACGCCCGGGAACCACCTCCTCACGTTCTACCCGCAAAAGGACGCGTTCGGGGACCTCCGGGCCACGTACTGGCTCGCGGACCCCGACGGCAACCTCGCCCGCCAGGACGCGTGGATCCGCCTCACGCCGGTCAACGACGCGCCTACATTCAACCCGCCCGCGACGCTCGTCGTGCGGTACAACCAGACGTACACGTTCGACTTCGAGCCGTACGTCGCGGACATCGACGACCCGCTCTCCGACTTGACGCTCTCGAGCGACGATTCCGTCCAGGCCGCGGTGACCGGGTTCAACGTGTCCTTCCGGTACCCGGCCTCCCTCCTGAACCAGTGGGTGTTCGTGGCACTCACGGTCACGGACGGACCGGCGTCCGTCTCGAAGGTCGTCGCGGTGAAGGTCACGTCGGACAACCCGCCGGTCCTCACCCGGTCCCTGCCGGACATCACGATGATGGAGGGCGAGTTCCTCGCGAACGTCTTCGACCTCGACGACTACTTCACGGACCCGGACAACGACGCGCTCTTCTTCTCCTACGGGTACTCCCACCTGAACATCACGATCCACGCGAACCACTCCGTGGACATCCAGGCCCAGGCGGAGTGGTCGGGGTGGGAGCGGGTCACGTTCCGGGGGAACGATTCCTCGGGCGCGATCGCGGAGGATGCGATCATCGTCACGGTGCTCCCGATCAACGACCCGCCGAGCCTCGGGCCCGTGCCGGACCTGAGGGTCCACTACGACGAGCCGTACCTGTTCAACCTCGAGCCGTACCTCTCGGACCCGGACACGCCCGTCGACCAGGTCAACGCCACCACGTCGAGCCCGTACATCACGGTCTCGCTCCACCTCCTGAGGCTCCTCTACCCGGCGGCCCTCAACGGGACGGTCCAGGCCGTCACAATCTGGGCTTCGGACGGGACGAGCACGGTCACCCGGGGGATCCGCGTCACGGTCGGAAACGACTACCCGCCATCGCTGCTCGGGAAGCTGCCCGACCGGACGTTCCTTGAGGACGGCGAGCGGCGGGCCGCGTACAACCTGTCCGCGTTCTTCGACGACCCTGACAGCGGGCAGCTCTACTGGAGCTCGGGCAATCGGAGCGTGGAGGTCTCGATCGACCCGTGGGGCTCCGTGGACCTTCGAGCGGCGAGGGACTGGTTCGGCACCGAGCGCGTGACGTTCCGAGCGGTGGACTCCCAGGGAGCCCTCGCGGAGGACACCGTGTGGATCACCGTGCTCCCCGTCAACGACGCCCCGTTCTTCCGGGCGGTCCCCGCACAGGCCCTCAATGTTACGACCGCGTTCCTGGACCTGTCCGACTACATCGGTGACGTGGACAACGAGACGTCGGAGCTCGTCCTCAGCACCGCGAGCCCCCGCGGGACCGTCGTGGGCCACGGCATCCTCCTACGGTTCGACGCGGATGCCAGCGAGGGGATTGAAGTCGTCGTCAGCGACGGGTTCCTCACGAACCGGACCACGGTCTCCGTGACCGTCGTCCTGCCGAAGGCCGTCGGCGAAATCCCGGGCTGGCTGTACTGGCTCCCCGCGGTCGTGACGGTCGCCGGCCTCTCGGTCCTGATCGTCTACCGCCGGCGGCAGCTCGAGTGGGCGTTCCTCGTTACGAACGACGGGCTCCTCATCGCGAGCATGTTCCGGGAAGCCTCCGCGCCCCTCGACTCCGACCTCCTCACGGGGATGCTCACGGTGATCATGAACTTCACGAGGGAGAGCTTCTCGGACGAGAAGGAGCGCCAGCTCGAGGGACTCGAGATGGGCGACCGGCGGGTCGCGATCGTCCGCGGGGACCGGGGCTACCTCGCGGTCGTCTACAAGGGCCGGACCCCGGGCGCCCTGACGCGGGTCATGAAGGGCCTCCTCACGTCGCTCGAAACCCGCCACGCGGACCTCTTCGGACCCATCGTAGACTCGTCGAAGGTGGAGGACATCCCGGTCCTCCTGCAGAAGCTCCTGAAGTACGGCTGGTGGCCGTTCCTCGCGTTCCCGACCGCCGAGGGGTCGGCCTCGACCGAGTGAGGCCTCCGGTCACCGCGCGTAACGGGAGGGGAAGGATGCGTGGGGCAGGATTTGAACCTGCGAACCTCTGCAGGACAGCGACCTCAACGCTGCGCCTTTGACCAAGCTGGGCCACCCACGCGCGGTCGCGTCCATCGCGGGTCCCGATAT
>Ga0209751_10006495_pt1 | contig 10818 bp, 11 predicted proteins | sample RifCSP13_1_FD_184019 | JGI IMG/M metagenome (GOLD analysis project Ga0209751, IMG submission 184019) | Soil microbial communities from Rifle, Colorado - Rifle CSP2_sed 13_1 (SPAdes) (version 2) | ecosystem: Environmental > Terrestrial > Deep subsurface > Rock core/Sediment | place: Rifle...
TGAACATACAACAGATGCCTTCATCGAAGTTACTGCAAATACACTTGAAGAAGCTTTTGAAAATGCAGGCATTTCAGTGGTAGATACAATAGTAGATATCAAATTAGTTGAGGAAAAGATAGAAAAGAAGATGGAAGTGAGTGGAAAAGATCTAAATAATTTACTTTATAATTGGCTTGAAGATATAATCATAACTACAATAACAGAAGGCTTTGTAACAAGGAGGTTTTTTGTAAAATTGGAAAAAACTAATGGTTACAAACTTTTGGCAATATTAAAGGGTGAAGAAATTGATGTTGAAAAACATCATTTTAAGGTGGAGATTAAGGCACCAACATTTCATCTTATGGAAATAAAACAGGATAAACGGGTAGTAATGAGATTCCTGCTTGATTTATAACTAAATTATTAAATAGGAATTATATCTACACTTTATCTCCGCATGGCAGATAAAGAAATTGATGATATAATGAAAAAGAAATTGGCAGAAATGACAAGCCATAAGGAATCAGAAATACAGGAATTGACTGATGTGAATTTTGATGATGTAGTTTCTAGTGACACACCAATCCTGGTAGATTTTTGGGCAACTTGGTGCGGGCCATGTCAGTTTATGCTTCCAATATTTAGTAGACTCGCCAAGAAATACAAAACTATCAAATTTGCTCGTGTAAACGTTGATGACGCGCAAAGTGTTGCTGCAAGATACGGAGTTTATGCAATACCTACATTTCTCATGTTCAAAAATGGTCAGGTAATAGATAAGGCAGTGGGGGCAGTTGGTGAACCAGGTCTCAACATGCTTGCACAGAAATATTCCTAGTAGCCATACATAGGGTTTAGTTTTCTTTGTATTGCTGTTATTTCTTGTAGTACTTGGAATTCTTCTGAACTTAACTTATGTGAAAATCTTTTGAGAAGAAGTTTTGCTTCAGGTGCAGGTGGAAAAGAATACAAGATTTCTTCCTCTGAAATTTGTCTACCTACAGTTATGTTTTGAATTGAAATAGCTACTTCTTGATCTTTTTTTGCTATATTGACACTTTTCCCATTATCTTGAATTTGATGTAATGTTCCAATTTTTTTACCTGCTGCATTCATTACAGGAACTTTTTGTCTTAATGTACCAACATTAATTTTGACGCCGAAAACAGCAGGATTACTTTTTCTAAATACATAGCCCTTTAGAAAGGTAAACTTACAAACAGGTGTCAGCTCTTCAAGAATTGCGTTCTCTTCATTTGCAGTGTCTTCTTCCACCCAATGCGTGTAATTATCAACTAAACTGTAAATGACTTGATCATGGAAAATTCTAATATGATTTGCGTCAGCTTCTTCCTGAGCATCCTCAAGAATTTTGACATTAAAGGAGATTACAACACCGAGATGTCTGTCTTTTTCTTTTATAGCAAGGGCTTCAACAACGTCACGTCGTGTAACAGGACCAATGTCGGCCATTGCAATAGATATGTTTTGACGTTTTAGCATATCAGTTAATGCTTCTAGAGAGCCTATGGTATCACATTTAAGAATGACTCCTTTTGTATCATTTTTGATAAATACTGATTTCATCTCGGATTCAATCATCTTTTTGAGATCTTCAATCTCAGTTTCATTAGTTGTTGCATACACTGGGCTACCAGGTAAAACGCCGTCTAGATCGGGGGACACGATTTTGATACCGGCGGCAGCAATTACTTCATTAACAGGTCGGAATTTGTCACGAGGATCTCGCATTTCATCAAGTGGCTTTGGTAAAAGCAATGCCTTGGCTTTAGTAGTGATTACCGAATCACGTTTGGCAACCACTATGGTATCTCCTTTTTTGAGCATACCATCAATTAGGATGATGTTTGCAGTTACTCCCAATCCAACTTCGTCCTTAACTTCAAGGACTATGCCTCTGGTTGATTTTTCTTTCTGTTCAAGTTTTTTTTGCATATATTGTTGAGTAAGACCAACTAATACAGCAAGCAATTCTGGAATTCCTTCTCCACTTCTGGCGCTTACTGGAACTATTGATATTTCTTTTGTAAAGTCCTTTACTCTGTAAAATGCTTCTGAATTATATCCAAGAATGGAGAGTGTTCCTACAACATTGTATAGCAGTTCGTCAAGTGCTGTTTGTACGTATGGATCTTGTTCTTTTATTGATTGTGATGCAAACATTGTTTTTGGTTTTTTCCAGCCTTTGATCATGTCTATCTTGTTTAGTGCTATTACAAATGGAACCTTTCTACTCTGTAATATTTTCAAACTTTCATTTGTCTGTGGTTGAAATCCTCGATTTACATCTACTACCAAAATTGCAATGTCAGCTGCTGAACCACCACGTGCTCTAAGGTTCGTAAATATCTCATGACCAGGTGTATCAATTACTAGGAGACCTGGAATATCACTATGTCCTCCACTTAGTTTTGCAAAAAGCGGCCCACAAACATTTTTGATTGTATCAGATGGGAGAAAGCTAGCACCAATGTGTTGGGTTATACCACCAGCTTCTCTACCTTGAACTCCAGTTCCACGTATTTTGTCAAGTAGCGAGGTCTTACCAGAATCTACATGTCCTAGAACTGCTACAATTGGTTGTCGTATTTGCAACCTTTTTCACTTAAATACTACAGCTACTTCCTTTTCAAAACTTTCCTTAGAATCTGATGCATGAATTATGTTATCAGTAAATCCAAGACCAAAGTCTCCTCGTATAGAACCAGGAACTGCCTCAAAGGATTTAGTGGAACCAATCATTAGGCGTGTGGTCGATACAGCGTTTGTACCTTCAATAACAGCGGCTACAACTCTTCCAGATGTTATAAAAGATACAAGCTCTTTGAAAAATGGCTTCGAATTGTGTTCAGAGTAAAACTCTTCTGCCATTTCTTTAGTGAATGTAAACATCTTTAATTTTACTAGTTTGAATCCTTTATTCTCAAACCTTGTTAAAATCTGACCAACTATTTTTCTCTCTACGCCATCAGGCTTTACTATGAAAAGCGATTGCTCCGTCATTTTACTTTTTGACCTTTATTCCGCCTTTAACGTATTTGTTTGTCCACTTGAGCCTTCTCGGATCACGTTTGAGTACAAGCATGTTTTTTTTGCATTTTGAAGAACAAAACCAGAAAACAGTTCCATCATTTTTAACAAGCATTGTCCCAGAACCTTTTGCTACTGGACGATTACAAAAACTGCATGGTTTTACTAGCACACTCAATCTAAAATCACTTTATTTTTCTTGCTTCTCGTTCTGTTTCTCTTAACATCAAAATGTCAGACATTCTTACAGAACCTTTTACATTTCTTGTTAGAATTCTTCCTTTATCCTTTCCATCCATTATTTTTACTCGTACTTGAATTACTTCTCCCGCAATTCCAGTTCTACCTACAATTTGTATAACTTCTGCTGGAATTACTGTTTCATGAGTACTCATTTACTAGCTTGACCGCCTTTAAGGTCTGAAAGTGATGCTATGATTTGATCAACGATATGTTGTGCATCCCCTGCATCCAATATTGCAGCTGCTGCTGACGTAACGTCTATTCCGAGTGCCTTACCTAGATCTTGCTTGCTAGGTACAAATGCATATGCAGCACCACGTTCCTCGCAGAGTATTGGAAGATGTGCTACTACTTCTGGTGGTTCTACATCCTCAGCAATTATCACAAGTTTACTTATTCCACGTTCAATTGCCTTTGTAACTTCGTTGGTACCTTTCTTTACTTTTCCACTCTGATGAGACACTCTAAGTGCTTCATAGATTGGACTGACCAAGTCCTCAGGTACTTGAAACTTTACATAATAGGCCTTAGCCACATGTATCACCCAAAGGGATCATTTCCATCCCTAGAGTGCTTCCAATTGGTTTTAAAAGTGTTATCTGACAAGAATTGATTTTATTTTTTTCATATATTTTGTAAACAAAAGGTCAAGACTTTGCCGCGAGTCGGATTCTGCATAAATTCTTATTATTGGCTCCGTTCCACTTGGTCGTACCATCACCCATTTTGATTTGTCAAACATGATTTTTATGCCATCGGTTGTATCTTTTTTATGATCTTCTTTCTTGAGAATCTGAATTATCTTTTTAGCATCATCTTTTGTACATTCTACTTTACCTTTTGTTGTAAATGAAGACGGTAAAAGTGCTAGTTCGTCAGATATTGATTTTTTAGACGCAGCAAGTAAATCTAATGCTAACGCCATGGTCATAGCGCCATCACGAACTTGACTATGTTTTCCATACATGAATCCACCATTTTCTTCAAATCCTATGACTGCTTTTGAAGAAACCATTTCACGTGAAACTTCAACACTTCCTACTTTTGTTCTGATCACTTTTGATTTTGATCCTGCAGCAATATCTTCAATTCGTGAAGTTGAATTTATCGTTGTTACAATTTTAGATTTCGGGTTTTTTTCTAAGAGGAATTGTGAAAGAAGTAATGCAGAACGATCACCAGTCAAAATTTCTCCTGTATTATCACAGAATATGCTCCTATCGCCGTCACCGTCAAATGCCACTCCAAGATCTGCTTTAGATTTGATAACTGTCTTTGAAAGAATCTGAAGGTTCTGTGGAGTGGGTTCAGATCCTCTTCCTGGAAACGAACCATCGATGTTTTCATTAATTGTTATTACTTTACATCCAAGTTCCTTACAAAGCCGAGGAGCTGTGACTGCTTGGGCACCGTTACCTAGATCTAACACTATTCTGAATTTTCTTGATTTTATTTTCTGTGTATTAACTTGAGATTTTATGCCTTTCAGATATGTTTCAACAGTGTTTTCTATCTTTTTTGTTGCCCCTAATTTTTGTGGAGTTATATTCCATTTTTTTTTAAAGTAAATTTCTTCTACTTTTAGTTCATCATCTCTTGAGATTTCTACTCCATCTTTTGCAGTTGGTTTTATTCCGTTGTATTGTGATGGATTATGTGATGCTGTGATCATTATTCCACCCCGATAACCAAGATTTTTTGTTGAATATTGTAAACAGGGTGTAGGAATCAATCCTGCTATTGCACAATCAAGTCCTGCTGAATTTAATGAAGAGCAAACGATTTTTGAAATTATAATACTTGATTCTCGACCATCATAGCCTACAAGAATTGGTCCTTTTCTAAAATAGGTTGCAAGCGATAAAGTAATTTCCGATACAAAATCAAGTGTGAATGTCTCTCCAAAAACTCCTCTGATTCCGTTGGTTCCAAATAATTTTGCCATTTTGTTAGTCTATCAACAATAGATAAATTTGTCTTAAAAGTCATGGTGCATGCGGGAGTTGCCAAGCCTGGTCAAAGGCGCAGGGCTTAGGACCCTGTCTTTTAGGAGTTCGTGGGTTCAAATCCCACCTCCCGCACTTATTTTATAATACAGAGCTGTTGCTCTTTGTGATTATCAAAGTGTATATTGCAAAAGTCCTTTGAACATTCATAACAGTGCCACCCTCCAATTGTAGAACACACAGAACAAATCCTCACGGGATTGTTATGATCATAACTATTACCCCTATTACGACTTTTGTTTGACCCTTTTGTTCTATCCATTATTTTCCCTCAGTTGGCATAAAATTGAAAAATTCAGATTCTTCATTCACTCACGCATTATAGGCTTTGATTGTATATCGCATACACACATTATCTAAGTACGAATTATTCTAAATGGTTATTTAAGCATTAATAAAGTACAATCTTCAAACGAATTCAGAATGAATAAAACAACTGTAGAGATTACTGTGGTAGGAAAGGATCATGAGGGAGTAGTTGCCGGTTTTACTAATTTCATATTTCAAAGAGGTGGCAACATTGAGAAAATAAATCAAAATGTGGTCAAGGGATTGTTTGGAATGTATCTTGAAGCGTCCTTTTCACGAAAAATTGACATAAAGAAATTTGATCACGAAGTGGAAGAGTTAGCAAAACGCTTGAAGATGGAAGTTAATACGCACCATGAAGCTGTTCTTAGAAAAAAAGTAGCATTGCTTGTAACAAAAGAATCTCATTGTCTTAAAGCTATTTTAGAAGCCAGATCAAAAAATCAATTAAAAGGTGAGGTTAGTGTGATAATAGGCACAGAAAACACACTTTCAACATTTTCTAGAAAAGCAAAAATTCCATTTGCACTTGTAAGTGAAGCGGATCAATCAAAGGCGGAAGAAAGGATCCTTGCCATAGTAAAACGATACAACGCAGACTTGATAGTTCTAGCAAGATACATGCGTATTTTGTCTCCAAATTTTGTTTGGCGATATCCAAATAGAATTATTAACATCCATCCATCACTGTTACCTGCATTTCCAGGTGCCTTTGCATATATGCAAGCGTATGAACGTGGTGCAAAGATAGTCGGATGTACTGCACATTATGTTACTGAAGATTTGGATCAGGGACCAATAATTTTTCAGGACGCTTTCGCAATTGATGCTAATGAAACAGTTGAATCATTGAAAAAGAAAGGTCAAAAAATAGAAGCAAAAACTTTGTTGGAAGCAGTACGGATGCATCTTGATGGGCGACTTGAGGTTTACTGGGGCAAAGTTCACGTTAAACCCAAGCGATCTAGATGACAGATATTATTCATCTCCAAGATCCTTACCTTAGGAAATTGATAAAAACTAAAGAGCAAATTGCCCTCATACCAGTAGGTTCTATCGAACAACATGGCCCACATCTGCCAGTCTCAACAGATTCAGATATAGTATCTGAGATTGCACAAAGAATTTCAGAAAAGATAGATTTTTTGATCTTGCCTACAATAAACTATGGAGTTTCATTTGAACATTCTCCATTTTTTAATCTGAGTGTTACAAAAATGACACTACAAAAAATTCTTGTAGAATTATGTATTTCATTATGGAAAAATAAAATTAAAACTATCGTAATTCTTAACGGACATCATGGAAACCAATCTGCGCTGTACAACATACCTAAAAAAATATACAGTCTTTCAAAAGGAAAAGTAAAGGTTTTTGTATTTTCTTACTGGCACTTTATGAACCGAGATTTCGATCATGCCGGATTTGTTGAAACATCACTTATGCTTGCAATATCAAAAAAAGTTAAGATGAAAAACGCTGCGAAAGGTTTTACTGCTAATGGACTTTCTACAAAACAAAAATGGCAAGTAAACAAACTTGCTGCAAAATCGTTCATTTCTGTAACAAGAAATGGAGTATGGGGTGATCCTAGAAATGCCACTGCAAAAGAAGGTTCTAAAATCTTGTCAGAAATTGTACAAACTTTTCTAAAAGAGTCAAACTTGCCTTACTGACAAAACCCGAAAATTACACCAATGAAATTTTAATATATACCCTCGATACAGATGGTAATAAGTGAAATAAATGTCAGTAGACATGGCAGTAAAAGTACTGGATGAGAGCCTCAACAAAGTTGTCCTTATCAAACTAAAGGGCGGCAAAGTGATTAGAGGTAACTTACACGGTTTTGACCAACACATGAATCTACTACTCGACTCATCAGAAGAGATCCCTTCTGAGGGCGAAACAAAGAGTCTTGGAACCATAGTTGTTCGTGGAGACAATGTGGTAATCATATCTCCACCGCCAAAGTGATAGTACATGACTAAAGGCACAACATCAATGGGCGGCTATACCAAAAAGCATCCCCATATTAGATGTAGAAGATGCGGGAAAAATTCCTTCCATGCACGACATAAACGCTGTGCTAGTTGTGGATATCCAGATTCTAGAATTAGAAAATATACTTGGATCAAATGGTATACATAAATGCAAGAATTAGTACTCGTCCTTGGTTCGGTTGCAGGGGCATGTACCGCGGTTGCAATAGATAAGATTCCAAAACGTAAAAACGACAAATTTGTTTTAAGAGCAAATCCGGTACTAAAAAGTCAAATACAGTCATTGGAAATCGAAAAGGATATTCTTACAAAAACCATATCTAGATTATATCAAAACGAATCGGAACTTTCGAAAATTCAACGTGACAAGCTTTTACTTAGATATCAAAATCAGCTTGGCCTGGCTATAGCAAAAATTGAAAAACTTGAAGCTGCAAGTAAGCATCCCGACATTGGACCATTAGGTGATGGTTTGGTTGCATTAATGGATCAAAAGCTTTCTCAGTTAGATAAAAGATTACATGAAATCTCTTCTAAAATAACAATAGCTGCTATTACTCCACCTCAGATAAAACAACCAGAGCCAATCAAAGAAGTCATTGTAGAAAAACCTGAGATAAAGAAAATGGAAACAGAGGTTGATCCCTTAAAGGAAAAGATCTATATTCCAATGCCACCCGTCGAAATTCCAGTTACTGAATATCATAGATCAGTAGAGATTATTACACTTACAGAAATTCCAAACAAGATGCCAGAATTTCCTCTAGAATTTGTAAAACCGAGTCTTATTGTTCCGCCAAAACAAATCAAGGAGGAAATAATAACAGAGCATCACATAGATATAGAAAAACCAAGAATTAGAGAAGTTGAGCAAATTATAGAGATTCCAAAGCCTGAACCAGTTCCATCTCCTGTTGAAAAGAAGATTCAGATTCCATCTGCAGTGAAGATTCCAGAAGATGAAAAATTAGAAGACGATGACAAAGATATTGATAAGATAAAAAGCGAGATAATGAAGGCCCTCTCTAAACTTGAGCAAGTAGAGGTAGAATAGTTGACTGTGGATGATGCCATAAGGGCATTGTCAAGTGATATACTAACCCTTGTAAATGATAATAATGTTTTAGGACTTGGTAGTGGTAGAGCTGCAACTGCATTAGTTAGGTCACTTTCAACATATCTGAAAGAAAAAAACATCAGAGTAAAAGCGGTACCTACTTCATTACAAATTAAATTAGAAGCTGAAAAAGGTGGCATCTCAATAATCGAAGCAGATCAAATAGAACACATCGATATTGTTTTTGATGGAGCAGATCAGATAGATGAAAAAAGAAACATGATAAAAGGCGGTGGCGGTGCACTTTTACGAGAAAAAATTCTCATTAACATAGCAAAAAAAGTGATCATCATAGCAGATGAATCTAAATTTGTAAAAAAACTAAATCGCAGTGTACCCATTGAGGTACACCCATTTGCTCGAAATATAGCTGCAAAACAGATACAAAAGTATGGCGGCAAACCTGTTCTTCGCACCATAGAACGTGGCTACCCATTTGTTACAGAAAATGGTAACATCATTTTAGACAGTGATTTTGGCGAGATACAAAACCCAGAAGAGCTAGCTGAAAAGATTATTCAGATTCCAGGCGTCATGGAGGTCGGTATCTTTACAAGAAAACCAGATGTTCTTTATAAAGTAAAAGAGAATGGCAAATTCGAATTGTTGAATTAAACAGGTCTTGCAATAAATTTTCCATATCCTTGTTTGCCTATCACTTTGAAATCTTCTGCCACAACTTCACCTCTTACAAGTGTCTTGATAGGCCATCCTTTTAGGTTCCATCCATCAAATACATTATAATCCGAAAACCCATCAAGAAGATGGCTTGATACCTTGTTTTCTTTTTTTAGATCCACTAGAACAATATCGGCATCAGAATCTTTCTGTATGATACCCTTTTTAGGAAACATTCCAAATATTCTAGATGTCCTTAGGCTAGTTAGTTCTACTAGTTGTGGTAACGTAATTCTGCCCTTGTTTACTCCCTCACTGATCAATATAGGCAACATCGTTCCTATGCCAGGAAAACCTGCAAGTGCCCCCCATACATCATTTCCTCCAAGCTTTAGTTTGAGCTGATTTGCAACGTGATCTGTTCCTATTGAATCAACTGTTCCAGACTTAACTTCGTTCCATATTGCATCAACATCGTTTGAACTTCTTAAAGGTGGCATTACTTTTGCAAGATATCCTTTCTGAGATTCAAATGATAATGTAAGATAATGTGGGCATGTTTCAACATAGATTTTTGTACCATTCTTTTTTTCATCACGTATTGCACTCATGGCACCTTGTGAACCAATATGAACAAAGTATAGAGTGCAACCAACTTTTTTTGCAATTTTAGAAACAGTTCTAATTGCTTTTATTTCTGATTCGACAGATCTACTTTCAGACCATGCACCTAAACCATCTTTGTTTTTTTCTTTTGCTTCCCTTATTCCACATGAGCACATCTGGTAATCCTCTGCATGAACCAAAACAGGACAACCAAGAGATGCTGCAGTTGAAACTATTTTTTCAATCATTTCAGAATTAATTTCAACTTTTTCTTCATGTAATGAATTTGTTCTTGGTTCCATGTCCATGTAAACATGTCCCACATCTTCACCAAGATTCATGTAAAGTTTGAATGAAGTAATTCCTTTTTTTGTACAATGTTCCATTTCGTTAATTTGATCTTTTTGTAGAATTGATGCATGTATTGTGTAATCAATATAATGAGATTTTGAGCTTTCATCAAGATGTAAATCAAGAAGTTTTTTGTAAGAACCACCCAATCTGAGCATTCTCATCATTGTTGTGACACCACCGATTGCCGCAACTCTTGATTCAGTCACTGCAGCTTTTTCAATAGGAGAATAAACACCATAATGGACATGTGGATCTATTACTCCAGGAATAGAAACTAGTCCTCGCCCATTAATTTTTACACTACATTGAGGAATTTCACTTGTCAAATTAACAATTTTTCCTTCATCAATTACAATATTTTTTTCAACGATTCCTGTTGGCAAAACTACATGTGAATCAATAATAACAGTGTCAAAAGTCACTAGTATTTTTCTCAGAAACCTAGTATTATTCTTTAAGTAAATGAATAAAAACAGAGAAGATTCTCGGTATGAAAAGGGCCAGTAGTCTAGTGGTAGTGATGCCG
>Ga0209751_10006496_pt1 | contig 10818 bp, 6 predicted proteins | sample RifCSP13_1_FD_184019 | JGI IMG/M metagenome (GOLD analysis project Ga0209751, IMG submission 184019) | Soil microbial communities from Rifle, Colorado - Rifle CSP2_sed 13_1 (SPAdes) (version 2) | ecosystem: Environmental > Terrestrial > Deep subsurface > Rock core/Sediment | place: Rifle...
CTTAATCCTCCCCTCAAGGGTGGAGGAAATATATATGGTTTCATTTTATCAGTATAAATTCGTGTTTATTCGTGGCTAAATAATATACCGAGTAACGAGGTTTAAAATGCCAAATTTTGGAGTTGTTGTTTTTCCAGGTTCAAACTGTGATCATGATTGCTATCATGTTATAAAGTATGTACTTGACCAAGGATGCGATTTTGTATGGCATGAAGAAAGAAGTCTAGATGGTTTTGACTGTGTAATTCTTCCTGGTGGGTTTTCCTACGGTGATTATCTTCGCACAGGCGCTATAGCAAGGTTCTCTCCCGTCATGAAAGCTGTGGAGAAATTCGCTTCAAATGGTGGACTCGTTATAGGAATCTGTAACGGGTTTCAAATTCTTGTTGAAGCTGGACTTATCCCGGGGGCACTAATGAAAAACTCTTCCTTAAAGTTTGTATGCAAGTGGGTTAATATCCGCGTAGAAAACAACAACACTCCCTTTACTCATCTTATGAAAGTTGGAGATAACTTGAGAATACCAATTGCCCACGGTGAAGGGAACTACTTTGCACCTCAAGATACTTTAGGGAACTTCAAGCAAAACTCACAGGTCGTCTTTAGATACTGTGATGAAAAAGGAAGGGTTACACCTGAATCAAATCCAAATGGCTCTATTGAAAACATAGCGGGTATATGTAGCCCTCAAGGAAATATCCTCGGCATGATGCCCCATCCCGAGCGATGCTCCGAGGAGATACTAGGTGGAGAAAACGGAAGGCTGATGTTTGAATCGGTGATCTCTTGGTTAGAGAAATCTAAATTGGTGGCTAGGGGTTAGTTATTCGTGTTTCGATTCACGACTCAAGAGACCCGTTATGTGTCAAATGTTGAGACCAGCCCTATTACTCCCGTTATAAGATAAAAAATTATGGACTTTTTTTATCAAGATTCTATTGAAAGAATTGAAAGAATGTTAAGAAATGTAGTTGATGCAGTAATGTCAGAGGAATATGGACAAGACTGGCTTGATTCAAAATCTAATGATCTAGAATTAGACCTTGATAATATAAAAAAAAGAATTGCACAAGAAAAAGGCAGACTAAGCCCCTTTTCTATTCCTGAATTCAAAATAAATTATCTAGAATTTTCAGAACTAACAAACATCATATTTAAAAATAAGACTTTGTTCAAATCAGTATTTCATAACATTGATAGAATTGAAGTTTATTTGAAACGTGTTAACGATTTACGGAATACCAAAAAACATCACCGAGAGCTACAGTATTATCATTTGAATTTACTTGAAGGTATTGCCGGAGAAATTGAAGAAACAATTAACTTTTGGCAGATTGGAAGTGACATAGAATTAGAAAGTACTAAATTAGAATTTACAGAAATATTCTCATTAGCTAATAAGAACGAGACAGAAATATTACACGAAGCAAAAGAAAGGTTGAAGAATTGGTCAGACGACATAGAAAAAGCAATTGATGAGTGTCGAATTAAAAAAGAATATCTAGCTATCACACGGAATGATTTTGATTATAAGGTTAAGGGGGGTAATTTTTGGTTAGATATAACAACTAAGCCTGATGCTGGAATAGATAGAACCCCCAATCACAAAGCTATAACGTCTAATTTTACTTGGAAGAAAGGCTGGAATATTGAACCAAACCGTTTCTTAAAAACAATCAATAGACCATATAATGCTATGACTTTTGAGTTGTCAAATAATATCGATATTGATAAGCTCAAGAAATTAATTGATGAACAATCAGGTTTTTCATACAGAGGTGGCAGTTCTATTAATTACAATACCAATAGCATTGAATATCAAATAGCAAATGGTATAAGGATTCAAGCTACTAGGTTTTTTGATGTTGATGCAAAAACCGGAGGTCGAATAGCATTATGGGGTAATAACACTTTTTGGAGATTGCATGAATATATAGATCCTAAGTTTTTGCTTGGAATAATGGTGGGTTTAGTAACCCCCAGGCATCTTATGAAGATTTTTGCCCTTGCGAAAATAGCTTTTAATTAATTTTGTAGTTCTTCATTGGCAAACAATCAATATGCATGCCAGGCACCTATCATCTATAAACCCACAGCTGAGATAAAGAGCTATAGTTAAATAAAGGCTTGAAGAAACAGAAATCACAGTGGGCGCTTGGAGAGAAGTCTGCTTGAATAAAGTCTTGATTAGTAATATAGTTTTATGCATAAAACGGGTTAAGGTAACTAAAGTCTTTAGTTAGCGGGTGTCTTATGGTTTCAATAACTATCAACAAAGACGACTCAGACAGAATAGTGGTTGCCTTAATATATACCATAGTAAGCACTAAAGATTTAGGCAGGATTAAAAGCCCTCTGGATAATTTAAAGAAGGGAGTGAGGAAAACAAAAAGTAAACCTGTCCTGAGCTTTGTCGAAGGATTGGTTTTAACTATTATAATAAATAACCGGAATACTACGGATAATATACCATTTGGAGAGGGATAACCGCAATAATGCGTTTATTTTAAATTAGATGCAATTGCGCCACACAGTGATTAGTAACACGCAACAGCGGAAGAAACCTTGAGTGTCATGAACGAAACAAACGAATCTGCAAGAACACAAGCCATCAACCTGTTTGCATACTTGCGGGAACTTGCAGAACTCAGAAGCAAGACCGTTCGTCGGGTTGAGGACTACGACAAGGTTTTGTGGTTCGGCGACATACCCAAGGAGCAGGAATGTTACACGCCGGCTTGGGGTGCCTTCCGGACTGAAGATGATGATGTTTGGTTGGAAATTAAGAAACCATCGATCAAACCATTTCCGACAGTACCAAAGGATGTTGAGCCGTGGGTTCGAGAGGTTGATCTTGCAAACTCAAGCGATATACCAGAAATCTTGACAAAGATAGCTGCACCAGAAAACGCAGAGGAGGCGAACGACGCTAGTGCTGAACAAAGGTTCATCGAGTTAGACACGCAACCACATGTTCGTCCGCAGTGGGATAAGTATCTCGAAGAAAAATGGTGGCCTTGGGCACAAGAGAATGAAAGACTGAAGAAGATCCAAAACGTCTACTCAACTCTTCACGCCATTTATCAGGAGCAAAAGAAGCTAGGCGAAGCTTTTGAACTCGTCTTGGGGCTGGGTCTCCTTACTTGGAAAACCCCGTCGGGTCAACACGTTCGCCGCCATCTTGTTGTCGCCCAAGCCTCCATAGAACTTGATGGAAAGCGTGGAACTTTGATTGTGTCGCCCAGTGCTGACGGTGCCAAACCGACCCTTGAACAGGACATGCTGGAGGCTTCAGAACGTCCAAATCCAGATGAGCAAATTGTGGCTGAAAAACAACTGGCCATACTTGGTGATGCAATTTGGAATAATCCAGCACTCAAAGAAACCCTTCAGTCTTGGATAAACTCGCTATCATCGAACGGGATGTACGCCGATGATCTTCTGGCTACCAATGAGGTTTCTGACAAACCAAGAGTCACACTCTCCCCTGCGCTGATCCTTCGTAGAAGATCAGAGCGAAGTCTCATCACCGCATTTCAAGACATTATAGACCAACTCAAATCCGGCATTCAAATTCCGTTTGGCATTCAACGCATCGTGGAGGTCATCGACGATCATCTTTTTTCTGGCGAGGATTCCGATGCAGACAAACATTCCGAGGACTTTCAAGAGATTCTTTTCCCGCTACCCTCGAATGAAGAGCAAAACAAAATTGTCGAGACCATAGACGCCAGACAAGGCGTAGTTGTTCAGGGACCACCCGGGACAGGAAAAAGTCACACTATCGCCAACCTGATTTGCCATCTGCTTGGTGCTGGGAAGCGGGTACTTGTAACAAGTCAAACTCCCAGAGCACTCAAAGTTCTCAAGGGAATGATTCCGAAGGAGATGTCCGCTCTATGTGTTAGCCTGCTTGGAAACGATTCTACTGCCTTGAAGGAACTCGAAGATTCTGTCTATGGCATTACCAACAAACAACACGACTGGAACCCAAGAAAGAATAAGGAAGAGATTGAAATCCTAAGAGACACTCTGAACAAGTTATGCAGGCAAGAGACTGACTTGCATCGTCGCCTTAGAGAGATCAGGGAACGTGAAACCTATGAACATGTCGTCTGCGATGGCTTGTACTCAGGGACTGCACAATCTATAGCCAAGCAAGTCGCTGATGAGCAACCTCTCCATGATTGGCTTGAAGCTAAGATAGATACCGAGACCCGGCCGCCATTGAGCGATCAAGAGGTTCTTGAGTTGCTCAGGTTGCATCGAGAACTCACAAAGGACAGGGTCATTGAATGTCAGAAGTCAATAATTTCACCCGACAAGTTACCTGCCCCGGAAGAGTTTATTAGGAACCACAGACTCGAGACGGAAGCCGAAAGCTACCATAACAGCTTCGGCACTGTCCTAACCACAGACACTTATCCAAAGCTCACTGCGGCATCTCAAGATCAGCTCGCCAACCTCAAGACCGCTTTCGCTCGATTACTCGACACTCGAGCAAACGTGCTTAAACACAGCCAGCCATGGGTTCCCAGAGCGGTCCACGACATCCTTTGTGAACGTGACCGAAGTTGGCGGGAATTGTTCAAGTCATCCCAAAACTACCTTCAAGGCTTGATCGAATTAGCACGAAAAGCAGACGACAGGCAAATCAATTTGCCGGAAGGTTATGATCGCTCTATGATGATTGCGAATGCTAATGCCTTGCTTACTCACTTTGCTAACGGTGGCTCACTCGGACTACCATTGTTACGACCCAAACCAGTAAAGGTGGGGTGGTATCTCGTCAGCAAGACCTTTGTGAACGGCCAGAAGTGCGATAATCCACGTGTCTTGGGAGAACTTCTAGAAACTCTCGAAGTTGACCACCGAATTGAAAAACTCTGGTCTCTATGGTCACCGTACGCAGAGAGAGTTACTGGTGGCCGTTCCATCCAAGTAGGAATCATCGAAGATCTCTGTGAGCCATTAGAACAAGCTTTGAGCTTGCACTCTCTGATGGGCCAAGCCCGAGACGCATGCTCGGAAATCCAAAGGCTTCCTCAGCCTGCATGGCACGTCGTTGAGGAGGTTGAACGGTACCAACGCACAATACACGCAATTGAAGCTGAATACTCACTAAAAGACACCCGAAGATTCTTCGATGAGATCGAACAAGTGATCGTCGTAGGCCTGGCAACACCCAACCCTCACTCAGTGTTAAACGATATGCTTCGTGCAATGAGAAATCGAGATGAAATCACTTACGGAAAAGTTCATTCAACCCTAACAACTCTTCAGCGTGACCGGTCTCAGTACCAGAGGCGGCAGGAGCTACAAGAGAGATTAGAACGGTTCGCTCCCGACCTTGCTAACAAGATTGAGTCCGAACCAAAAAACACGGACTGGGACGATAAACTCAGTCGGTTCTCTCAGAGTTGGAAGTGGAGTCAAGCAAAGTACTGGCTCGAAGAATACATCGAAGGTGCAAACGAAGCAGAATTAATCTCCAAATGTCGAGCCACGCAGGACGACATCCGCCAAGCCACTTCAAAACTTGCGGCCGCATGCGCTTGGCGACATTGTTTCGACCACCTAAAAGAACATGAACGTCGGCATCTTGTTGCATGGACTCTCGAAATGAGAAAAGTTGGGAAAGGTAAGGGCAAGCGTGCCGAGTTGCACCGGAAAGCGGCCCGTGAGAACATGGAGCAATGCCGAGGCGCCATTCCAGCTTGGATCATGCCTCTGTACAAAGTTACAGAGACTGTAAAACCAGGAGTGGACGCATACGATGTTGTAATTATCGACGAAGCCAGTCAATCGGGTCCGGACGCTTTGTTCCTACCATTCCTAGGGAAGAAGATCATTATTGTTGGAGATGACCAGCAAATCAGTCCAGATAATGTCGGTATCCCACGTGAGCACGTCGATCTACTCCAACATAAACATTTGAAGGACTTCCCGATAGCTACCAAAGCGGCCATCGACATGGACAGTTCTTTCTTCGCTCTGGGGCTGGTTATCTTCCCTGGGCGTATCATCCTACGGGAACATTTCCGCTGTATGCCAGAGATAATTCAATTCTCAAACGATCTTTGCTATCAGCATAGTCCCCTAGAACCACTCAGGCAATACCCACTAAAGCGCATCCAACCAGTTCTAGCTCGCCAGGTCAAGGATGGTTATCGTGAAGGCGGCACACAAGCAGCGAGAAACCTCCCAGAGGCAGAAGCAATCGTCGAGAAGATCGCTGAATGTTGCAAGGATCCAGATTATGATTGCCCTGTCACAGAGGATCGTCCTTACGGCAAGAAGACGATCGGGGTCATTAGTCTACTTGGTGAATACCAAGCCCGTCTTATCGAACAAATGCTTCTTGAGGAGATCGGCCCGGAAGAAATGGCTCAGAGGAATATTGTGTGTGGAGACGCATACGCTTTTCAAGGTGATGAACGTGATGTAATGTTTCTAAGCATGGTCGCCGCTCCAGGGGAAACCATCATGAAGGCCCTTGTAGGCGAAGCTGACAAGAGACGCTTTAATGTCGCAGCGAGTCGAGCAAGAGATCAAATGTGGCTTTTTCATACTCCATCAGTTAATGATTTCAGGAACAAAGAATGCTTCCGATATAAACTTCTCAGTTACTGCCTTGATCCAAAAGCACAACAGATTGACGGAACACGTGACAAGTGTACCAATGAATTCGAGAGAGCCGTGTATGACCTCATTGTTGCACGTGGATATCAAGTCATTCCTCAGTTTGAAGTTGCCGGTTACAATATCGATCTCGTGATCGAGAGTGAACAGAAAAGACTTGCAGTGGAATGCGATGGAGATCGTTGGCATAGCAGCACAGAGCAACGTGAACGGGACATGCACCGCCAACGAATCCTGGAGCGATGCGGCTGGACATTCTGGCGTGTGCGTGGAAGTGAGTTTTACCTTAATGCCGAACGAGCGATGGAATTTCTTTGGAAAACTCTGGAGTTGCATCATATCACACCGCCCGGGCGAGAAGACACCGCATCAACCCGACCTCTGACTACTAGTACGCAACTCAACCAGACGGCCCAGATAATAAATATTGCCGAGAGAGTTCCACACGAGCCTATCAATTCAAGACTCGAGCACGCAATTGAATGGAGTCGGGCAAAGACACAACAAGAACTCCACTTCAGCTCAGAGACTCTTCAGAATTCGATCATAGCTGTCCTTCAAGGTTGTCCTAACCACAGTTGTACAAAGGACTCACTCACTTCAAGAGTTTGCAAACATCTAGAATTCCAAACCAGAGGACAAAACCGAATCGAATTCGAGAAGCAGCTTATCCGAGCGCTCAATAGGTTGAAATCAAAGGGAACCGTTGAAGAGTACAAAGCGACCAACATTCGTATTAGATTAGCTGCCTCGGACTCACAGCCGTCGATCTTTGAGAACAGAACCGAAGGATGAATAAGTGTTGGGGTCAGGACTTTAATTGCGAATTTTTGTATTCTAGCTATAGAAATAAAATGAAGGATTAACAAAAACTTATATTTCAAGCCTGACCCTAAATTTCATACAAAAACCTTGCATTTCAAGACCTGAATCTGATTTTTTGAAAACGGCAAGAAATTTTTAATTGATTCTATTTTAAAGTTAAAAGCAGTCGTTGAACCTTCTGTAGTATTAACAGCTTATTGAAAAATTGAAAATAAAATTCATTTGAGCAACAGCCCGTGAAGCAATGACCCCGTGATCTTATGAGCGAATCGATTATTAGCCGTGATTCTAGCAATTCACTAAAGCGCAGTCTCTCTTTACCGTTAATTACATTTTATGGACTGGGCACTATTCTGGGCACTGGGATTTACGTACTGATCGGGAAAATTGTTGGAATAGCCGGAATATATGCACCTTTTGCTTTTCTATTAGCAGCGGTCGTTGCTTTCTTCACCGCTTTCTCCTATGCAGAGTTGTCCTCTCGCTACCCATCGAGTGCAGGTGCAGCTCTTTATGTGGAGAAAGCGTTCTCTAAGCGTTGGTTATCGACTGCCCTAGGTTGGTCCGTAGTGCTAACCGGCATAGTTTCTGCGGGGACTATGGTTAACGGTTTTGTTGGATACCTGACAATTTTCATTAAATCACCCCTATGGTTGTCAATCACCGTTCTGGTCATAGGGCTTGGGTTGCTTGCCGCTTGGGGCATCAACGAATCGGTAGGAACGGCTGCAGTAATCACTTTAGTTGAAGTATTCGGCCTCATATTGGTGCTTTTCATGGCTGGAGATAGCCTTTCTGAACTTCCTCAGCGTTGGCAGGAATTGGTACCTCCGTTATCAGGAAGTGTATGGCTTAATGTTACGTTGGGTGCGTTTTTGGCGTTTTATGCATTTATTGGCTTCGAGGACATGGTAAATGTAGCTGAAGAGGTAAAAAACCCTAGCCGTAACCTGCCGCTCTCTATTCTTCTGGCTCTGAGTATAGCAACCTTGCTTTATATGCTGGTTGCTTTGGTGTCGGTTCTAGCTCTACCGTTAGATTTGCTAGCACAAAGCGATGCGCCCCTGGCAAGCATTATTGAGCATAAAGGAGTACACTCTCCAATTATAATTAGCTTAATCAGTTTAGTTGCTGTGGTGAATGGCGCATTAGTTCAGATAATCATGGCTTCAAGGGTGGTGTACGGCATGAGTCGTCAGGATATGGCGCCTAGTATGTTTAATGAAGTGAATAACCGCACTCAAACCCCGATAAGAGCCACCATGCTAATTACACTTTTAATATTGGTTCTGGCGTTGTGGCTTCCTCTGGTTACATTGGCGAAGGCGACCAGCTTTATCATCTTGGTTGTTTTCGCTCTAGTTAATCTTTCTCTCTGTTATCTTAAGTTAGGGCGTGAACCTCATCCTGATGGTGCGGTGAATTATCCATTATGGATTCCTATTCTAGGGTTTCTGTTATGCCTCGGCATACTGATTTTGCAAGTCTTTTCCAGCTTAGGAAAATAGGTTTACTCTGTGAAAGCAGGGTCAGTACTTGAGCTTGTACTAATCTAACGCTGCACTATTTATATGAAAGACAACGCAGATAAGTTTCCTTGTGACAAGATACAAACTATCTTATGAGCTTTAGCCGCTTGAGCTCGTCCTCCGTCCAGCAGGTAGCTTGGAGTATTTGTTTGATTGTCTTAGGGCCGAATGTATCGCTGAGCTTATGGTAGACGATAAGGACTCTTCGGCAGTCTGTAAGTGGAGTCAAATCTTTTGTTGACTAATTTCTAATTAGAGGTAGATTCCAGAATCATAGGATGAAAAAAACCAGTGAGCATAATAATACCTTTAAAATAATTTTGAGATTTCGAAAACCAAATCAAAGAATATATCAACAAAAGACTCGACCCCTTTTCGACCCCTTTTCTTTTTTTCTTTTCTTTTTTTCCATGTTCTGTTCCCATTAAAGATTTTCATTTACATATAAAATAAAGAATTTAAATTGTATTGAGGATGATAAGACAGGTGCATTTTAAGAATTTTTAAAAAATAGAGCAATTATAATAAAAAAAATAAGGTAAAGTTAAAATTAAAAAAATAGAAAATGTATTCAATTAATGAATTAGAGGAATTCCTGAGGCAATTTAATTGCATGGAGGGACTTCTTGAAATTGGTAAAGTTAGTAGAAATCTTTTCTCCGAAAACAAATTCCAAGACAATTTGACTATAAAAGTTGATAATGATGAAAGACTTATAACTGTTAGTCAATGGGGTTTGGCACATCTCGCGTACAGACTTATATTGGTTTCAAATGATGGAAAAAGAAAAGAACTTGGTTGGAGTAACTTAGCTAGCGCACTTTCAATTTTTAATGAACTCCACGACCCATTTCTGGGTGATAAGGACTTGACAGGTTTTCTATTTCGTTCGTCTCAAGAACAGTTTTGGTGGCAGGATATACATCTACCAAGTTTATGGAGCCGTTACAAGTGTATTTTTAGCTATGATAATTTCTTTACCAATTATTTTTATAATATATCTAAATTAAGTATTGAGGAATATTTTTTAATCGGGATTTCCATTTTGGGTTATGCAAATCTAGCATTAAACACTCCCGCCTTCACTATTAAAAACCTTATATCTTCTTCCATTCCATCACCTTTTAAAGAATATCTAACTGAAGAAAAGATTAATTTATTTTTTAACCTAGCTTCTGCGAATTACCAGCAAATTAGGGGTGAAGCAAGAACAATAAATAAACTAACTATTCCAAATTATGAAAGATTTGAGTTTAATCCGTTATTCAAATATCCCATTGTTCAAGGGGATAGTAGATTCCCATATTTTACTTCGTTTCAATATGTAATACCGAATCTAGGATTGTTAATGAAAAAGATTGCACAAGGAGCATATTGGGAGTTAAGGGATTATTTTGCTAATAAGCCATCACCATCTCAAGAATTTTTAAATAAATTTGGAGAGGCATTCGAATCATACTGTGGCGAGATTCTAAAAAATCATTTTAATGATAAAAATGTCCAGAGAATTGAGGAAGTCGTGAATGAAAAGGATAATAATAAAAATATCTCAGATTGGATTGTTTTGGATGATGAAACAATATATATATTTGAATGCAAGTCATCCCTACTACCTTCAATTGTCCGTCAAACTTTTATAAAATCAGTTTTAAATAAATGGATTGTAAGAAACATATTTAAAGCAATAAAACAATTGGAAGACACAGTAAGTTTATTAAAAAAAGTTGGTTTAATCAGTAACAAAAAAGTTTACAAATTTGTTCTCTTATTAGAGGATCTATATTTCGTTGAGCAACATGATTTTAAAAAACAAATTACTGAA
>Ga0209751_10006497_pt1 | contig 10816 bp, 5 predicted proteins | sample RifCSP13_1_FD_184019 | JGI IMG/M metagenome (GOLD analysis project Ga0209751, IMG submission 184019) | Soil microbial communities from Rifle, Colorado - Rifle CSP2_sed 13_1 (SPAdes) (version 2) | ecosystem: Environmental > Terrestrial > Deep subsurface > Rock core/Sediment | place: Rifle...
CTCTTGCGTGAGGGTGCGCGGCACCGCGGCGAGCGGAATGTGCACGGTCGTCGGCACAACCTTGAGATCGTCCGCCACCAGCATCATCACCGGCCGGAAGGTTCCGCCGCCGAGAAAGCGCGAGGCGAGCATGGCCAGCAACTCGGTATGGCCGGGATAGGCGAGACCGGGAGCCTGCAGGGTCTTCTTGCTGGCCGGGTTGGTCACAAGCGCCAGTGCCTCGCCCGAAATCACCGCCTCTGTCGCCTGCTCGATGGCGCCGAGCACCAGGGCATCGACGGAGGGCTTGGCAGCGCGGCCGCCTCCCACGACCATGACAGGCAACGCCTTTGCGAAAGCCGCCGGCGCATCTCGCAACGAGGCGATGGTATCGATCGGGACGCTGAGACCCAGCCGCCGCGCGCGCTCCTCGAGCACGTCCGGCGCGCCATAGAGCGCAAAGGCCGGCAGCGCCAGCCGCACGCGCTCCAGCCAGGCGGCCAGCGTGACGTCCGGGCCGACCCCCATTGGATCGCCGATCGTCACCGCGACGGGAGGATGATGTTCAGCTGCGCCGGGCATGGGTCGATTGCCGGCTGCCACGCGGGCGCTCAGCGGTGTTCGATGCTCGCATCCTGCCGGAGGTCGCGAAGGTGGCGCCTGGCCACGATCTCGAACTCCTTCGCCTGCAGCTCTTCCATCGCCTTTTCACGTTGCTTGTCGTCACCCTTGATCACCCGCCGGCCGCAGACGGCGTAGACCTCGATGCCGGTCGCCGCCGTCGCGGGGGGGAGAATATCGCCATCCTTGGCCCCCAGCAGCATCGATCGCGTCGGCTCGGGAATGCTGCTGGGCTTGACGGACTTGAGCTCCTCGAACCGGGCGTCGGCGATGGCCTTGGCGAGGCTCGCCGTGGCTTGGCAGTTCGTGAATTTGCGGCGCATGGCCTCGGCTTCGGTGAAGCGCTTGGCGAGCGCCGTCTGATCGATGTTGCTCGGCATCGGCAGCGTGATTTTCTGCAGCTGCAGCTCGACCGTGTCTCCTCCGGTTTCGCTGGCGGAATCCGCGATCATGCGGTCGACGTCGCGCTGGGTGATCGAGATTTGCGGCCCGAACTTCCGCCGGACGACCTCGCGCCAGGCAGAGGTGGCCTTGAACCTGTCCCGCATGGTTTGCGGATCGATACCCGCACTCTTGAGGTGCTGCGCAAATTGCGCTTCCGTCATGTTGTTGCGCTCGTACACCCCCTTCATGATGCGGTCGACTTCTGCCTCGGGCAGCTCGATGCCCACCCGCTTGGCCTCTTGCAGCTTCAGCCGCTCCTCGATCAGCTCTTCCATGGCTTGCTTCTTGAACTGCGACATCTTGCCGACGCGCGCTTCCCGCTTCAGCTGCTCGATCATGTCGCGCTGCAGATTTTTCGCGAACTCCTGCTGGATCGCCGTTGCCTGCTCGCGTGTGGTGACCCCCTTCTCCCGGAAGAGCTGTTGCAGGCGCTCGTTGGTCCTCGGGTCCTTGGTGATCTGCTGCCAGCGCGCCTCGGCCTTGGCCTTCAAGTCGGCTCCGTCGCCGCTGGCGTTCGCGGCCAGAAAGCTGGCACGCTGCTCGATCTCGTAGGCGGTGACCGGCTCGTCATTGACCAGCACCACAATGGCCTGCGCGCCCTTGGCGGGCGGGGCCTGCTTCTCGGCCTTTGCCGCGGCCTGCTGTTGAGCGGCCGCCTGGCGCGGGATGGGCGACTGGGCGGCGAGGGGCCATGGCGCGCCGGCCGCCGCGAGCGCGCAAATGAACGCGGCCGCGGGAACGGCGCCAAGGCGAGCAGGGATGTGATCCATCTTGCGCAAGCGGGACCCGGTGCGATTCGACGCAGCCAATCCTACCCCCGAGCCCCCATCGGCGGTCCTCGATATCCACAAGAGAACCATGGCACGGGCAAGGCAGCGGCGGCGGCACTCTCGGGTGGGATGGTCGAGGGATGGCGCCGGTACGCGAGGCCTATGCCGCCACTATGCGCTCAGAGTTTCGGTCCCTGGTTGGTGTCCCCAAATACGTGGTTAAGCTGGTCGGTCTTGTAGTTGAACTCGCCCAGATGCTTGAGCTCGAAGCGCAGCATCAGCGTGCGATCCGGCTTCAGGTCGAGCGCCGCGTTCTCGATGAAGGTCTCGGTATAGCTCGCGGTCAGCACGAAGCACTCGTCGGCGTATTTCAGGGAGAACTGGTCCTGAATGCGCCTTTCCGTGTCGATGTCGTAGCGCACCGTGCCGGCGATGGTCCAATGGTTGGTGAGCTTCAGCCCCAGCGTCGCCAGGATGTCCTGCTGATTGTCGACGGCGCTCGTCGCCGAAACCTGCGGGTCGAAGTGCGCGAACGTGTAGGCCGCCGAGCCGAAGACGGGGCCGTAGCTCGCCTGGAGCATGGTATCCTGGCGGCGCAGGCTCCAGTCCTTCTCGTCGAAGCGCCCTTGGGCGATGAGGCTCAAGCCCGTCCACGGTGACAGGTAGAGCCCCGCCACATAGTCCGAGCGGTTGGTATCGAGGCCGCTTACCGGCGAGTAGTTGAACTTTCCGGTGGGATCGAAACCGGGATCGACGTAGGGGTTGTCGCCCGCAACGTGGATGCTCTGCCCCAGCACCGCTCGCGCATAGACGCCATTGTTGGCCTGGAAGGTGTATTGCGCGCCGATGTTCACGCGCGTGCCGGTCTCGAAGCGGTCGTAGCCGGAGAACTTGTCGACCTCGAACAGCAGCGTGTCGTCGAACACCAGGCTCTTGGCATCCTCATCGGGCAGGCGGCGCTGATCGATCTTGTTCTGGCGCGTGATGACCTGCACCGTCGGGGCGACGACGTGCGAGCCGACGCCGGTGTGAGCGACAAACGGATAGGAGTAGACCGCGCCGGCGGCGACCACGCCGCGGACGACGGTGTCGTTGGGGATGTTCAGCTGAGGCGGAGGCGGAACCGGATTTGGGTCGGGGCTGACGGCCTGCGCATAGCTGTAGACGTCACCGCGCACGTAGGAGAAGGGCGTCCACACCTGGCCGATCGGATCGATCATCTGCTTGCGCCAGTTGGCCTCGGCCAGGGCATGGGTGGTGTCGGTGCCGTCGTTGCGCGACATGTTGCGCGCATGCGCGTTGAAGCTCAGCTCGCCGCCCAGCACCGGCGTGCCGACGATGTAGCGGTAGTCGATGACGGGGTGCACCAGGGATTCGGAGTAGAACGAGTCGCTCAGCAGAAGCCCGCCGAACTGGTAGAGCCTGGCGCTGAAGTAATTGCGATCGCTCATGCCCTGCAGATAGACCGTGTTGACGCGGTCGGTCTGCAGGATGGGGTCGAGCTTGTAGAAGCGGCGGAAGCTGTCGTCGCTCTCGACCGTGATGTCCCACCCGTAGCGCCACCATGACGAGAGCGAGAACTGGCCCTTGGTCTCGATCGAGCCGCGCCATCCGGTTTGGCCGCTGGTCAGGCCGCCGAGGGCGGTTTCGTCGCGCCCTTCGTCGATAGCCGCGAACTTGACGGTGTATTGCCCGTCGGCCAGGCGATGGCGCCAATCGCCCTGCCAGAGCGTGCCGTGCTTGTCGAAGTATTGGGGATGGAAGGTGAAATCGTAGTTGGGCGCCAGCGCGAAGTAGTACGGGACCTCGACCGAGAGGCCGAGCTGCGAGGAGCTGGAGTAGCTCGGCATGAGGAAGCCCGACCGCCGCTTCACCGACGGGTCGGGGTGCTGGAAGTACGGCAGGTACACGACCGGCACACCCAGCACCTCGAACTGCGCATCCTGGTAGGTGATGGTTGCGGCGCGCTGGTCGTGGATGATGCGCGCGGCGCTGATGCACCACAGCGGCGGCATGCCCGGGTCGTTCTTGCAGGGTGTGAACTTGCCGCGCTCGTATTCGGTGACGTTGCCTTCGCGCCGGTAGGCACGGTCGGCGGCAATGCGCGTGTCGTCCTGCGTGACGACGCTCAACGACTGGATGAAGGCGTCGCGGAAATCGTCGAGCGCCTCGAACCGGTCGGCCCTGGTGATGCCGCCGTTGGGGTCTTTGAGCTGGGCATTGCCCTCGGCGATCAGCTTGTTGACGTTCTGGTCGTAGATCACCTGATCGGCGGTGAGGATGTAGTTGTTGTAGTAGATCTCGACGTTGCCCTGGGCGATCACCCTGTTGCTCTTGGTGTCGTAGAGCAGCTGATCGGCCTGCAGGTAGAGGGGCTGCGCGCGGTCGATCTTCTGGCGCGGACCGAACATGCCGCCCTTGGACTGGGAGAAGGACTTGCCGGTGCCCGACTGACCGGTGGCTACGCTCGGATCTTGGGCGACGGACGGGCGAGCGATCAGCGTGGCAAGGAGGCCGACGGAGGCCAGCAGCACGAGCGCGCGCGCCAACCGCAGTCCGCCACCACGGCGGCTGCAGGCAAGCGCTCGGCCGCACACATCGTGCGGTATCGGCGCGCGACGCATCACTCAGCCGTCCTCCTGGTGTAGCAACACCGTCAGCGAGACGAGCAAAGCGAGGCCAATCGGCACCCACACTGCCGTGTCTGGCGAGATCAGACCGGCGACGCCGATCTGCCGCGAGACCTCGGACAGGAGGAAAAAACCGATTCCCCCGACCATCCCGGTCAAAACCATAGTTGGTATGCCCCCCGAGCGGAATGACCGCAGGGACACAGTGGCGGCCAAAATAACCATGGTTACAAGCAGCATCGGACGCGACAGCAAAAGAGCATACTGCATCTTGTAGCGGGAGGGAGAAAGGCCAGCTTTTTCAGAAACTTCGATCAGCGCTGGAAGCTGCCAGAAGGAGACCGAGATTTCCGATCCGAGGGCATCCCCGACGCGCTCTCTCGTCAGGTATGTGCTTACCGTATACTGCTCGAAAAGCTCCGCCTCTCGGCCAGGACGCGAAACAAGCCCCCGCTGCAACTCCCAGTAGCCGTCGCCGAGGATTGCGCGCTCCGCGTCGATACGTTCGACAAAATGCCCCTGGGGATCAAACTGCAAGACGATCACTCCGGCCAGCGACAATCCCTGGTCAGCTACGGCGCGGGCGGTCATCACCGATTGCCCGTCGGCCCCGTCCTGCCGCAGCCAAGCCCCCTCGCCCGAGGCGGCAAGCAGGCTTGCTTCCTTGCCGAAGGCCTCGGCGATCAGGCGCTCTGCTTCCGAGCGAGCGCCGGCGGCGAGCGGGTTGAAGAGCGTTACGGCCGCAATGCCGAGCACCAGGGCGACGACCAGTCCCGGACGCAGGAACTGCCACACCGACATGCCGCCGGCTCGCATGACATTGAGCTCCGACTTGCGGTTGAGGCTCAGCAGCGCGCCGATGCTGCCCACCAGCACGGCGAAGGCGAGCAGGATCTCGGTGAAGGCCGGCAGGCGCAGCAGCGCCATCCACAACAGCATGGCGATCGACAGGTCGGTCGCGCGGCGAGAGAGCCGCAACAGCTCGATCATGTCGATCATGAAAATGAGGACAGCACAGACGATGAAGGCGCCCGCGATCGCCAATAGGAAGCGGCGGGCGATGTAGCGGCGCAGCGTGCGGGGGCTCAACAAGGGTCAGCCTCCCATCCGGCGCGCGGCCGGAGGAAGCGGCCGGCGTGGCCAAAGCGCTGAAAGCAACACAGCGGTGCCATCCAGCAGGAACGTGAACCCCCTGGCCAACGGCGACGGGGGACGCGGATAGAGATGCCATTGCACGGAGACGGCTGCGAGCACGGCCGCGCCGACCGGCACGATGTAGAGCAGGCCGCTCAGCGATGGGCGCACCACCGCCATGTTGGTCGCGCCGATGCCGAGGATGCGGCAGACGATGGCGACGGTGAACGCGCCGATCACGCCCTGTATGCGGCTCTGGCGGGTGGTCTGCGCCTGTCCAATGAAGGCCATCACCAGCAGCACGAAGGCAAAGGCATAGAGCGGGCTCGCGAAGCGTTCATGCAACTCGGAGGTGAGGCTGCCGGGGCTCTGCTTGAAAACCGGATCGTCCGGGTTCGGCCACAGCAGCTCGGGCGTATAGCGCTCGCGCGGACGCACGGTTTGCGCCTGGTCGATGCGCTGCTCGAGCTGCTGCAGGTCGACGACGTAGCGCTCGAAGGCAACGATCTGCGGGGTCTGCTCGGTATCGATGCGGCGCAGGATGTGGCCCTTGTCCATGCGCAAGTAGGCGGCGCCGTCCTGCTTGATGATGCGGCCGCGCTCGGCGAGATAGGTGACGATCTGCTTGGCGTCGCGGGCGTCATGCATCATGAGCCCGAGCAGCTCTCCCGTGGGCGCACGATCGCGAATGTGCACGGTCAGCTTTGCCTCGGGCGAGGTGAAGCGCCACGGCTGGATCACCTGCGCGATCAGGTCGGAGCGCACCTGTACCGCAAGCTCCTTCAGCGACTTCTGCGTCCACGGTCCGACCCAGTGGTTGACGCAGGTGATACCGAGCGCGACCAGCAGGGCCAGCAGCCCGAAAGGCTTCAGCAGCCACCACACGGGCGCGCCGCCAGCCGTCATGACGATGAGCTCGCTGTCGCTGTTGAGGCGGTTGAGGACGTGGATCGCGGCGATCAGCAAGGCGATTGGCGCGATCAGCGCCATCATGCTCGGGATCGCCAGCGAGGTCATGGCGAGAAAGCGCAGCGCATCCTGGCCCTGCGTCGTCATGAGATCGAGCTGGCGCAGCGCGACCGCGATCCAGGTCATGCCGGTCAGCGAGATGAGGATGACAAGAAGCGCGCCGGCTGTCTGCCGAAAGACGTATCGGCTGAGGATGCGCATCGAGGTTCCCTGGCGCGACCCGCGTGCCCTGCGAGCCGTGCCTGACGTATCAATTCAATGGGTTGTCGGGTTTCCAATAGTATGGTGGCGGAAAGGTGACCCGCGTTCGAGGTATCCCCAGGTGCGCCGCATGCACGGCCGGTGCAGAAGAGCAGACACGTTGGGCACACCTCTCTCTTGACGCTGAGGCCGGGATTGGTTTAAGTCCCCGATTGTCGCGAAAATGCCACAGTGCCAGTGATCAGTGTGATCGCTTTGCTGCATGACAGCGGCGCCACCGAGCACATGAACGCCTTGATGCAAGAGCTTAGTCGGGCTGGGAAAAATCTCGCTGCCGCGCTGCGGGATACCGGCGGGCGGCTGACGGCGGCGCTGCATGACGGCTGGGTCCAAGTTCGCGAGCTCGCGACCGATACCCAACCCCCTCTCGATCCGCTCCTGGAGGAGAACGCACCCCGGCTTCCGGGCACGGGCACCCGCGCCTTCTGGGTCGGTCTCCTCGTCGTCAGCCTGTCGCTCGTCTCGGGCCTTGCCACCTACCTGATCCTGACCGGCCTCACCCCGATCGTGCCGCGCAACGAGGTCGTGCTCGGCGTGCTGTTCGCCAACATCCTGCTCGCCCTGGCCATGGTCGTGGTCATTGCCGTGCAGGCGGTGGGCCTGCGCCGCGCCTGGAAGAAGAAGGTGGCCGGCGCTCGCCTGCACGCGCGCATCGTCGCCCTCTTCAGCATCATCACCGCCTTGCCGGCCCTGCTGCTCGCGGTCGCCGCCACCACCACCTTTTCCCGCTCGCTCGACAACTGGTTCAACCGGCAGACGACCTCGATCGTCATGAGCTCCCTCGACGTGGCCCATGCCTACCTCGAAGAGCACGGCCAGGTCATCCGCACCGACATCGTCAACATGGCCAAGGACCTCGACGATGCGGCGCCGGGCCTGGCCGGCGACAAGCGCAAGTTCCGGGATCTGGTGTTTGCACAAGCGAGCTTGCGCGACCTTCCTGTTGCCTATGTCGTCGATGCCAAGGGCGGCGTCGAGGTGGCGGCGCTCGAGGACGACAAGATCCCCTACGTTCCCCCGCCCGAGCACCTGATCCGCGCGGCCGAGCACGGCCAGGTGCCACTGCTGATGCCGGTCAACACCTTCCGTGTCGCCGCCATCACCAAGCTGCACAATTATCCAGGCTCCTACCTCTATGTTGCCCGCGGCGTCAGCCCGACGGTGGTCGGCCATCTGCGCCGGACCGAGGCCGGCGTTGCCGAATACGAGCAGCTGCGCCAGCGCCGCGGCGGGCTCAAGGTCGCTCACGGCCTGATGTACTTCATGATCTCGCTGACGGCGCTCTTGGCCGCCATCTGGGTCGGCCTGTGGTTCGCCGGGCGCCTCGTCGCCCCGATCCGCCGCCTGATCAGCGCCGCCCAGCAGGTGGCCAAGGGCAACCTCAAGGTGGAGCTGCCGATCCGGCGCGGGGAGGGCGACCTGCGCCGCCTGTCGATGAATTTCAACCACATGACGCAGCAGCTCTCGCAGCAGCACAACGAGCTCGTGACCACCAACACCCAGCTCACCGAGCGCCGGCGCTTCATGGAGGCGGTGCTCTACGGCATCTCGGCGGGCGTCATCGGCCTCGATCCTTACGGGCGCATCACGCTGGCCAACCGCTCGGCCGAAAAGCTGCTGGGACGGCCCGAGACCAGTCTCGTTGGTCGCGAGCTGGCCGAGGCCGTGCCAGAGTTCCGCGGGCTTCTCGAGGAGAGCCAGGACCCCAACGCCAAGGCGCGGTCCCAGCATCAGGTGACGCTGGTGCTCGACGGCGAGGAGCGCACGTTCTCCGCGCGCCTGACGCACGAGGCGCAGGACGAGGAGGACTACGGCTCGGTGCTGACCTTCGACGACATCACCGGCCTGGTCGCTGCGCAGCGCACATCGGCCTGGGCGGATGTTGCCCGCCGCATCGCCCACGAGATCAAGAACCCGCTGACCCCCATACAACTCTCAGCCGAGCGCCTGCGCCGCAAGTACGGCAAGGTGCTGACCGAGGATCGCGAGGTCTTCGATCTGTGCACCGACACCATCATCCGCCAGGTCGGCGACGTGACGCGCATGGTCGACGAGTTTTCGGCCTTCGCGCGCATGCCCAAGCCGCAGATGGAGGATCACGACATCCGCGACGTCGTGCGCGCCTCCGTCCTCGACCGCCAGATGGCCTCGCACGACATCACCTTCGACAAGAAGCTCCCCAACGAGCCGGTCATCGTCTCGTGCGACCGGCGGCTGATGTCGCAGGCCATCAGCAATCTGGTCAAGAATGCCGAGGAGGCGATTCACGCCTACGCCGACAACCCCGATCGGGAGACCGGATGGCGCGGGCGCATCGAGACCGTCGTGCGCCGCGACGGCGATCGTGTCGACATCGAGGTCATCGACAACGGGCCCGGCCTGCCCAAGCACAACCGCACGCGCCTGCTCGAGCCCTACGTCACGACCAAGGGCAACAAGGGCACGGGCCTGGGCCTTGCCATCGTGCAAAAGAGTGTCGAGCAGCACGGCGGCACGCTTTCCCTGGAGGACGCGCCGCCGGCCCCCGGCCGCACGCACGGCGCACTCCTCCGCATCACCCTGCCGGTGGGCGTCCGCAGCCCGCGGTCAGCCAAGCACGAGCAACCTGAACCTGCTGCCGCCGGCGGCGGCGGCGCGTGATCGCCGCAGATCCAAGGAGCGACCCATGGCATCTGACATCCTGATCGTTGATGACGAGGCCGACATCCGCGAGATGGTTGCCGGGATTTTGCAGGACGACGGGCACCGCACCCGCATTGCGCGCGACTCCGACGAGGCCCTGAAGTCGGTGGAAGAGAGGCGCCCGCAGCTGGTCATCCTCGACATCTGGCTGCAGGGAAGCCGCCTCGACGGCCTGGAGGTTCTCAATATCCTGAAGAAGGCCCACCCCGACCTGCCCGTCGTCATCATCTCGGGCCACGGCAACATCGAGACCGCCGTCACCGCCATCAAGCGCGGCGCCTACGACTACATCGAGAAGCCGTTCAAGGCCGACCGGCTGCTGCTGGTGACGCTGCGCGCGCTCGAGGCCTCCAAGCTGCAGCGCGAGGTGCGCGAGCTGAAGGAGCGCTCGGTGGTCAGCTCCGAGATGATCGGCAAGTCGACGGCCATCAACCAGCTGCGCGCCGCGATCGACCGCGTGGCGCCGACCAACAGCCGCGTGCTGATCCGCGGCGGCGGCGGCTCGGGCAAGGAGCTCGTCGCGCGCGTCATGCACGCCCGGTCGCTGAGGAAGGACGGGCCCTTCGTCGTGCTCAACGCGGCGGCCATGGCCCCGGACCGGGTCGAGGAGGAGCTGTTCGGCACCGAGGATCACACCGGTCCGCGCAAGGTCGGCGCGCTCGAGGAGGCGCACGTCGGCACGCTCTACATCGACGAGGTCGCGGACATGCCGCTCGAGACGCAGGGCAAGGTGCTGCGCGTGCTGGTCGAGCAGAAGTTTCAGCGCGTGGGCGGCGGCCCCAAGGTCTCGGTCGACGTGCGCATCATCACCTCCACCAGCCGCGACCTGGAGCGGGAGATGGCCGAGGGCCGGTTCCGCGAGGACCTCTACCATCGGCTCAACGTGGTGCCGCTGCGCGTGCCGGGACTGGCCGAGCGGCGCGACGATATTCCCCTGCTGATCCAATACTTCGTGCAACAGATCGCGCAGTCCTCCGGGCTTGCGCCGCGCCGCATCGGCGAGGATGCCATTGCCGTGCTGCAGGCGCACGACTGGCCGGGCAACGTGCGCGAGCTCAGAAACAACATCGAGCGTCTGATGATCCTCTCAGGCGGCGAGCCCGACGCCATCATCACCGCCAACCTGCTGCCCGAGGAGATCGGCTCGAACGTGCCGCTCCCCGTCAACGGCGGCGCCGATCATCTCATGTCGCTGCCGCTCAGGGAGGCACGCGAGATATTCGAGCGCGAGTACCTGCTGGCGCAGATCAACCGCTTCGGCGGCAACATCTCGCGCACGGCTGAGTTCGTCGGCATGGAGCGCTCCGCGCTGCACCGCAAGCTGCG
>Ga0209751_10006498_pt1 | contig 10815 bp, 9 predicted proteins | sample RifCSP13_1_FD_184019 | JGI IMG/M metagenome (GOLD analysis project Ga0209751, IMG submission 184019) | Soil microbial communities from Rifle, Colorado - Rifle CSP2_sed 13_1 (SPAdes) (version 2) | ecosystem: Environmental > Terrestrial > Deep subsurface > Rock core/Sediment | place: Rifle...
GAAATACGCGAAGCGATCCGGCGACTTATGGGGGACAAGGCTCTCTGCCAGAGACTGGAAAAAAACGCGCGGGCAAGAGTTGTAAAAGAGTTTTCACTTAACCGGATTGTAGAATTAGAAATGAATCTACTAAAAGAGATGAGCACCTTTTAGCCATGCCTAAAGTCAGTGTCATTACTTCTGTATATAACGCCGAGAAAACACTAAGGGGCTCGGTACAAAGTATTTTGGGGCAGTCGTTCACTGATTTTGAATTTATCATCGTAGATGATGGCTCTACGGACACGAGCGCGGCAATCCTTGAGCAAATTAAAGATCCCCGGATTTCCCATTTTAAAAATGACCGCAATTTAGGATTATCGGCCTCTCTCAATCGCGCTTTACAACTTGCCAAGGGCGACTATATAGCAAGGCATGACGCAGATGATATTTCTATTCCCGAAAGACTTAAACTCCAGGTCCGTTTCTTAGATGCGAATCCAGAAATCGGTGTCCTGGGCGGGCAAATGGAAATAATGGACGAAACCGGTCGGCGATTAGAAGCTTATTCATTGCCAACATCCCACGGCCTGCTTGCCTGGAGATTGTTCTTTGACCGGTCGTTTGCGCACCCCACAATAATGATGCATAAGGGATCGCTCAAAAAAGCGGGTGGTTATGATGAGCATCTTCGTTACTCTCAAGATCATGAGCTGTGGACTAGATTGGTCAGGTTTACGCGCTTCGCCAACCTCCCAGATGTCTTAGTCCGTTATCAATCAACCGCTGAAAGTTCGGGCTTTCTCAAGGTACAAGCGCAATTCACAAATCGGATGCATGCGCGGCACAAACTAGCCAAAGAACTCCTAAGGCGAGAGGTCCCAATCTCGCATATTAGGTGGATGGACACTTCTCAGAAGAAATACTGTTCGCTTTCCGAAATTCAGAAACAGACTGTGATTGATCTTATTCTTCATTTGTATGACGCTTATAAACAAATGAATATTTTTCGTTCTGAAGATGTAGATGATGTGTATTCAGATTTCGTTCGTCGTCTGCTGGCAGTAGGTAACTGTACTGAGAGAGCGCTTCAAGCAGGATCGGGGAATCAGTTGGCTGGCATTGCCTGGGCGATTCAGAATCCTTTCAAAGCCACGCAGAAATTACTTGGGGTAAACCGAGCTGCTTCTAAAACTGCGGAAAAGCTGATTATCAAAAACGCGCGGACAACACCGGCAGCAAACGGGCTTACGGTGGTGGTGCTCACTCATGAGCGGGAAAAAAGCCTGAAGAGGTTATTGCAAAGCTTGGCTAAACAACAATTTCGTCATGGTCCTCTGGAACTAATCATCTTTAATAATTCTCCAGCAATCCAATTATCGTTTTCTAAGGGCTCGCTTGCCGGATTTGTCGGGCAATTCTCAGATTGTAAGGTAATTAACAGTGCTCATAACTGGGGAACTTCTGCCCGCTATGGGATGGCAACCATGGCTAATAACGAATCGATTCTAATGTTGGACGATGATATCTATCTACGCGACACTTATTTCCTTTCAGAGATGTTTGAAGCATTCCGTTCTTTAGGTAATTTGGATATGCTTTCAAGTTGGAATGAACTTTGGATAGACTGGGATGAAAAGAGCCTTGAAACAGTTTCTCTAGACTTTCTAACACCTGGAATCAATGAAGTGATCCCAACAGACACCATAGGACCTGGGATTGTCATGCTTAATCGACAGGTAATTTTGGACTCTCGCGTCATGGATGTTGCCATGCAGCGCAACCAACAGCAGCCAATCGTTAGTGATATGGGATTTCCCCTTATGGCTTCTATGGTGCATGGAAGCCGATGCCATTATTTTCCAGCCTGGGGAAAGCTGTCCTTCCACGATCAAGCTCAGAAAGGTGCCATCTACCAGATTCCTGGCCGTCATCGCGACCTTTTGACTCTATTTAAAGGTTTGTACAAATCTGGTTACACGCCCATTATGTCCAACTTGGATAAACTTTCACCAATTGAAGCTGAGAGAGTTCAATGGGCAGCAGAGACACTTCCCGCGTCGTCATATTCGTGGTGATGGCCGGATATGGCAAATCGTCCGCAGATCAGCTTTGGCATTATTGCTCTAAATGCACAACCCTTTTTGGAATATAACCTTCGCGCGCTCTATCCGTTTGCCCATCAATTGCTAGTGGTTGAAGGGGCTACTCACGCAGCAAATTCTCTCGCAAATGCCAATGGACACTCTTTGGACGGAACCTTGGAAATGGTGAGGAGATTCCAGGAGACCGAGGACCCTGAAAAAAAACTTCTAATCATTACCGCGATGGATGAAGGCTATTCGACAGGTTTTTGGCCGGAAAAAGATCAGATGTCTCAGGCTTACACTAAACGTGCCACCGGAGAATGGCTCTGGCAGGTAGACAGCGATGAATTCTATAAACAGGATGACATGCGCGCCATCGTTTCGATGTTAGAGCGAAATCCAACCATCACGGCCGTGTCGTTTCCGTATTTTGAATTCTTTGGCGGATTTGATTATGTGATCACAGGAAAATGGCATTTATATGAACACCCGAAGTTTCATAGATTGTTTAAATGGAATTCAAAGTACACCTATAAATCCCATCGCCCTCCAACAGTACTCAATGAAAAAAGGGAGAATTTACGGACAATACGTTGGATCGATCAGCCAAAAAATGGCAAATCCCCTATTTATTTGTTTCATTATTCATATGTTTTTCCCAAGCAAGCCCAACAGAAAGTTGGTTACTATAGTCATGTTTCCTGGACAAAAGCCTTTCAAGGAAATCAAAAATGGCTGGATGACAGCTACTTGGGGCTGAAACACCCGTTTTTTTTAGGGGAAAAAGGCAGTCCAATATTGCAATGGCTAGCGCGTTATAAAGGGAAACACCCTGAACCAATCCAGCGGCTTAAGGCGGATCTGATTAGTGGCAAGGTTAAAGAACCGCTTCGTACGACCAAGGATATTGAAGAGTTACTAAGTTCACCTTTCTATTGGACTTCCACTAAATTCCTTCGGTTTGTGATGCCTATATTCTGGAAGGGAAGGCAATATTTGAGAACAAAATTGACCAATGGAAAGGCACCTGAAAGAAACATTCTATAAAGGAATTGACGCAACTTTCACGGATATATAATCGCTGTGTCTATGACAAACTTAAATATAGAGCTGGTTGAATTTGACGGCATAAAATACGCAGAAATCATCTGGGCAAAAACGCGGGTCGATAAAACTACTTTTTTTTCTCCGTCGGAGTCCTCGTTCCAATTCGGTCTTCTGGCACACGAAGCTGGCTTTGTAGAACTGCCTCACTACCACAAACCTGTTGAGCGAACTATCAGTGATTTGCAGCAAATGTTTGTGGTTCAGCACGGGGTAGTTGAAGTAGAACTCTATGGTGATGATGGGAAGAAGCTCCGAGTGATCGAGATGCGCGCTGGAGATGCCATCGTACTAATCCATGGCGTTCATGCCATCCGAGTAATTGAAGATATGCAATGTATCAGTGTTAAACAAGGTCCCTACCTGGGCGAAAAACAGGACAAAATTTTTGTGGATGTTAAGAAATGATCCCAGTCTTTGAACCTGTTATCTCTGAGGACGAGATAGAAGCCGTAGCGGATGCTTTACGCCGAGGCGAAGTCTCGGGTTCATTTGGCAAATCCATTGAAGATTTTGAGAACGAATTTTCGGCGTATGTTGGCTGTAAATTTGGGGTGACTGTTAATAGTGGTTCATCGGCACTTCAAATTGCAGTTGCCGCTCTGGAATTGAACCCGTGGGACGAGATCTTGGTGAGCGCTTGCACAAACATTGCCACTGCTTTAGCTGCCATTCATAACGGCGTCATTCCAGTTCCAGTAGATTCTGAGCCCGTTACGTGGAACCTTAATTTGGACCTCATTGAAGGTTTGATAACACCAAAAACAAAAGCGATTATCCCAGTCCATTTGTATGGCCACCCCGTGGACATGGACCGACTTATGGAGATCGCCAGAAAACATCATCTGTTTGTGATCGAAGATTGCGCGGAGTCCCATGGAGCTACAGTTCGGGGAAGGATGACTGGTAGTTTTGGTGACATGGCTTGCTTCAGTTTTTATGCCAACAAAGTGATCACAACGGGGGAAGGCGGGATGATCACCACAAATGACCAGAAACTCGCCGAACGATTGCGTTTGCTGCGCAATCTGGCTTTCACTACCCCTCGTTTCAAACACGAGATCCCTGCTTTTAACTATCGAATGCCCGCTTTCGTCGCTGCTTTAGGGCTGGCTCAATTCCGTAAGATAGAAAAAATAGTGGCGGAAAAACGCCGAGTTGCGCATGCTTATAGTGAGCAGTTGAAATCCGCTGCTGGCATCCAATTGCCGGCCGAAATGGAATGGGCAAAGAATGTGTATTGGATGTACGGTATCGTCGTTCACCCTGAATTTGGGATTTCCAGAGACCAACTGACCGAGGCTCTGGATGAACACGGGATTCAGACGCGCACGTTTTTTTGCCCTATGAACCAACAGCCCGTGCTTCAAAAATTGGATGGTTTTCGCAATATTCCGTGTCCGGTGGCTGATTCCTTGTGGGAGAACGGCCTTTACCTGCCATCCACATGGACCCTAGACGCGAAAACTATTAGCGTTGTAACGGACGCGATTCGTCAGGCTCCTACCTGGCAGAGTTAGCATATGGGATCTTATCTTGGCAAACATGCCGAGTATTACGATATTTTTTATGAAGATAAACCCTATGCAAAGGAAGCAGCGCTTATTGATGAGTGCCTGCGGCGTTATTGCGAGGGCCAGTGCGCAACCCTGCTTGAGCTGGCCTGCGGTACCGGGCAGCATGCTATCGAGTTGGAAAGATTAGGGTACGAGATAGTAGCCATCGACTATTCCGATGATTTGCTGAAAGTTGCCAGAAGAAAGGCGAATGAGAAAAACTCTCGGATTGAGTTTATCCTGCAGGACATGCGTAGTCTGGATTTATACGGCAGAACGTTTGATGCAGCATATTGTTTATTCGATTCCATTGGTTATGTTCTAACAAATCATGCTATCGGGCAAGTTTTAGATGCGGTGAATCGACATTTAAGGCTAAAGGGGATTTTTATTTTCGAATTCTGGCATGCTGCAGCCATGATTAAACATTTCGACCCTGTGCGAGAAAAGCATTGGAAGACCGCCAAGGGAAAGATAAAGCGGGTTGCAACAACACGTCTGGATATTGCTCACCAATTAGCCGAAGTAACCTATAGTATCGATGAGATCAGCGATGGTCGCATTAGTCATTTGGAAGAAACTCAGGTGAATCGGTATTTCCTGGTTCAAGAGATGGCGTCTTACCTTGAAAACCACGGTTTCAACGCGGTTGAGTTTTTACCTGCTTACGAGAATACGACATTGATAAATGAAAATACTTGGCATATTCTCGCAATCGCACAAAAGAGCACAGGATGAGAGTCGGTTTATATCTCGATAGCTATCAGCCGAAAGACGGTGGCGGTTACACAATGCAAACTGAGTTGTTTCGCGCTTTGTGCCGGGTTAATAAAGAGACCAAGCACGAATTCGTTATTATTTCACAGCCTGATCAAAGAATTGCCGAAGAGAGCAAGGCCGCAGGGTTAGGCTGGCTTCCAGATAATCGTCTAGCGTTCCCTGAAAAGATTGCTGAATTTTTAGCAAGATACTGGCCAAAGTTTCGCAATCGTTTCCATTGGCGGGCGTCATTTGAGCGCAAAGCGCGGGATGCGGAAATCGATTTTATTTGGTTTTTGGGACCTAGACCTAAAACGATCGATCTGCCCTATCTGACGATCGTGCTTGATTTGCAACACCGTAAACAACCCTGGTTTCCAGAAGTCAGCGAGTATAGTGAATGGGAGACGCGAGAACGCCTATTGGCGCCGTTTTTAATGAGGTCAGCCGCCATTATTGCGGGTACGCAGGCGGGAAAGAAGGAAATAGTCCAATTCTTTCAAGTGCCAGAAAACCGAATCCACATACTTCCCCATCCAACCCCGGATTACATAAAATCAATTTCGTCTAACAGCGGTGCATCCCATAAGTTGCCTTTCCCATCAGGATTTCTCTTTTACCCCGCTCAATTCTGGGCGCACAAAAATCACATTAATTTGCTTTTGGCGATCAAAATACTTGCTAACGAGGGCTTGAAGATCCCCGCGATTTTTACCGGTTCAGATTTTGGGAACGAGAAGTTTGTAAAACAGCAAATCTCCAATCTTGGATTGGGTGAACAAATCTCGGTCATAGGTTTTGTGGACCAATCTGAACTTATTTCGCTTTACCAAGGTGCTTTAGCCTTAACTTATGTCAGCTATTTCGGCCCGGAGAATCTTCCACCTCTCGAGGCGTTCGCGCTGGGGTGCCCGGTTATCGCAGCAAATGTTGATGGCGCTGAAGAGCAAATGAAAGACGCGGCACTATTAGTGAATCCGGCAGATCCGAAGGAAATAGCAAACGCAATTAGAAAGATATATAGCGATGCTCAATTACGGAATGATTTGATCGCTCGTGGGAAAATTCGTGCAGCGCAATGGACTTCGGAGGATTTTGTTCGGCATGTTTTTAGGATTTTAGACGAATTTGAACCTGTACGGCGCAATTGGGATTAGCCGCGATTCCTACGGCATAATTAAGCATGGCATTTCTTCCCAGCCTAAGTGTCCTGACATCAGTTTTTAATGGCGAAAGGTTCCTGCCAGACTTCTTTCGAAACCTACGGGAGCAAACCTTATTCCCAGAATTGGAAATTATATTGGTTCTCAATGAACCAACCGCTGCCGAGAAGCAAATGGTCATTGATTTTCAACAGCGGGCGCCAAACCAGGTTGAGATAATTTATGCAAAAAAGAGGGAAACTTTAGGTGCTTCTTGGAATCGAGCCTGGAAAATTTCCCGGGCACGCTACCTGGCTTTTTGGAACGTAGATGATCGTCGAATTGTTGATTCACTGCAAAGACAAATGAACGCCCTGGAAGCACACCCAGATTGGAACTTGTGCTATGGCGATTACCTAGCTGTCTCAGCATATGGTTCGGAAACAGGCAAAAGACGCTATGCACCAGAGTACCGAGCGTCTAATTTCAGACGTTCCTTTGCCCAGGGTGGCGCGTTTTGGTTTTTAAGAAAAGATGTTTCGAATGCGATAAATTACTTTGATGAACAATTCTTTGTAGCACCAGACATGGAATTTTCTTTCAGAATGGCGGTCAAAGGTTTGGACATGGGGAAATGTGAAGGCTTGCTTGGATACTTCACGGATACAGGGACAGGGTTAAGCACGCGAGGCGGAGCCCGTCTGTCTGAAATTGAACGCACGGTGATCCAATTGAGATATGGTGTGTTTGATAAGGTCGATCGCCGGCTCCTTAATGTAACAGATGCTTACCGCCTGACCTCCATCAAAGTCGACAATTCCTGGATAGATCTCGAATCCATTTTGCCGAATCTGAGCAAAGAACTTCAATGGAAGAGACCACTTTGGATACTTGGGTACCTCAGGGGCTGGTTCCGGGCTGCATTAAGACGGATTGGTCTGTTGGATGATTTGTATGCAGCTCAAGACAAGTATCTAAAACGGGAAATTTAAACTTTATGTTTACCCAAAAGATTAGCGTTGTTATCCCAACGCGGAATCGCGTTCAGTACTTAATGCAGGCATTGGATAGCGTGTTTGCACAAACCTATCCTGCCGCGGAAATTATTGTGGTCGATGATGGTTCTACGGATGTCACTCGGGAAAGACTCGAGTCTTTATTGCGCGCTCATAGAATACGATACGTCTTTCAGAATCAGAACGGGGTTTCAGCTGCGCGCAATAAGGGAATAGAATTAGCTAATTTTCCCTATATTGCTTTCCTCGATTCTGACGACTTATTTCTTCCAGCAAAACTCGAAAAGCAAATTGCTTTATTTCAACAACAGCCTGATTTAGGATTCGTGCATTGTTGCTACTCAAAGTTCAATGATGAAGGGCATGACCTTGGGATTCGAGATACCTCGCGTTTCTCAGGGCTAATTTATCCGTCGATGCTTCTGGAATGGTCAATGTTGATGGCGATGCCATGTATGCTGGTGCGTACTGATGTCATAAAAGAGGTGAGCGGCTTCGATCAGGAGATGATTTGGGCGGAGGATATGGACCTTTGGCGACGGATTTCTTTTCGTTACGAAGTTGGTTGTGTGCCCGAAGTTTTGGTTCGCGTGCGCGTTCATTCATCAAGTGTTTCTTTGGAAAATAGAGGAGAAGTGTCGGGATTTAAACGCTATTTGGAAAAGGCATTTGAAGATGATCCCAGCCTGAGTGGGTCATTCAAGCGGAAAGTGATGGGGAGAATGTACGCCAATCTAGGGCAAAATATTCTTGGGAATGGAACTAAAAAGCAAATGCACGTGGTCCGAAGGTTGGAGGCAAAAGCTTTGAGCTATTGGCCGGAGTTGAGTGCTATCGCGAGTTGGTTTATTTCATTTTTACCGATTAGCCTGCGTAATTTACTTGTTTCCTTTATTCGAAGAAGACGTTACTTCCGAAAAGAAGAAAAGTAGCACGCCAGTTATGGTCGCCACTAACAAGCCTCACATCCTTTTTCTTGGGACACAAATGGAAGTTGCCGGCGCGCAAAGAGTGCTTCTTTCTCAAGCGCGGTGGTTTCGCGAAAAAGGATATACCGTTTGGGCCGCCTTTCTTTATGATAAACAGCACCTGTTGAAACAATGGCAGGCGTCCAACCCTTTTCCCATCTTTTCTTTAGGGGGTAGGAAGTTGGGTTCTGATCCCGTATCAAATGGGATTAGGCTTATTGGCGCCGTTTTCAAGTTGTATGGTTTATTAAAAAATGGACCTGAGATTATTATTTCCTTTACACCTCATTCAAATCTAATTGGTCTACCCGTTGCATGGCTTGCCCGGGTGCCTGTTCGAATCGGCACTGTTCACGGTCAAATTGCAGGTTTATCGAATTTATTTACATGGCTTCATGGTCGATTAGCTAATTCAAAAATCTGCAGCATGATGGTGTGTGTATCCGAACAAGTTAAGGAGCATGTTTCAAAACGCGAACACGTAAATTTAGACCGCCTTACTGTGATTGAGAATGGGATTGACCTTAAATTGTTCGATTCTTTCAGCGCTGACCGCCGGGTGCAGGTGCGCGAAGGGCTTAACCTTCCGCGTGATGGGATTTTGTTTATCGCGGTGGGCAGGCTCACCCTCGAAAAGGGCCATATGTATTTACTGGATGCGATTTCTCAAATAGCTCCTCGTTACCCCACCCTCCGCCTTGTGGTTGTGGGTGATGGGCCTCTGAGCGCTCGTCTTGAAATCCACGCCCAAAACAAACATATTTCAGAGAAATTGATCCTTGTTGGATTACGTAATGATGTGATTGACTTGCTGATGTCCTCTGATATTTATGTGCAGCCATCTCTTAGCGAAGGGCTCTCCTTGGCTTTGTTAGAAGCACTGGGAGCGAGGCTGCCGATAGTCGCTACTAAAATCCCGGCTTTTACCACAGTGGTAAAGGATGAGGAATCTGCATTGCTCGTGCCCCCAGCGAATGCAGAAAAATTGGCGATTGCTTTGGAGCGATTGATCTGTGATGATGGCTTGCGTCGTCGAATCGCAGAGTCTGGCCGCGAACTGGTCAAAAAAAGATATAGTCTTGCAACTATGTGCCAATCCTACGAGAGCCTTATTTTGGAATTAACTCGCGATGTCACCTGAGAAAAAATACTTAGGTAATCGAATTTCTTCGTTCTTAAAGCCGGTGGCATTGCTCTTAATTTTGCTTATGCTGTTCTTCGCAGCAGTAGATATATATGCGTCCGGATGGGGATCCGGACATTGGTTGGGGAGATTTTCAGAAAAGTGGGCAATCCTTTTGATAGTCGTGTATGGGTTTATGATTTCCCTGGCCCTGTTGGTCTTCCTCGGTTTCTTTTTTACGGATTATTTGCGCAAATTTACTATTGATATCTTGAAATTCCGCAGCCAACTGGCTTTTTGGCGCTGGACGATTCTCTTTCTATTTTCTGCATTTCCAGCCTGGTTTGTTTTTTATTCCCCCTGGGGAGGGTTGTTTGCCGGACTGGCTTTTCGTTTTACGTTATTTTTACTTTCATTAACAATAGTTAGCTTTTTGTTGACGATCGAAAACAACAAATTTGTGCTTTGGCGACCTCTCCTGCTAGCTGGAATTCTGATCGGAACCTTTGCTGCCTTGGCTGAAGCATTTGTCTTGGTTAGCGATTATCCATTTGCTCTGCATTGGTCTGAAGGCAACCGGCTTTGGGATTATTCCGTTGTTTTGGGCCGAAATCGATACCACTATTCAGGGCAGGAACCAATTTTTGCATGGATCGATCAAGTTCGTCAGGCGTTGTGGGGGTTGCCCTTCTTAATCCCGCAGATCCCTATTTGGGCTGTACGCTTATGGGGAGCGTTTCTCGTTACTCTTCCTTACGCGATGTTAGGCTGGGTGGCTTTTCGTCCAATAAAAAGTGCGCAAGAATACTGGATTTTCGCCGGTCTCTGGACGATGGTCTTTCTTAACCAGGGTCCGATTTATACGCCGTTAGTGCTGGCTGCAATCCTGGTCGCCATCGCTAGAAAGAAACCAATTTGGCTGGCGCTGCCCTTAGTTTATTTTGCCGGGCACTATGCGGGAATTAGCCGTTTTACCTGGCGTTTTGCGCCAGGGGTTTTGGCCGTTATGTTGACCTTTGGCGATGCTGCAATTTCGAAGGGCAGGCTGCAGTGGCGAGATTGGTTACGGGCAAGTGCCCTA
>Ga0209751_10006499_pt1 | contig 10814 bp, 5 predicted proteins | sample RifCSP13_1_FD_184019 | JGI IMG/M metagenome (GOLD analysis project Ga0209751, IMG submission 184019) | Soil microbial communities from Rifle, Colorado - Rifle CSP2_sed 13_1 (SPAdes) (version 2) | ecosystem: Environmental > Terrestrial > Deep subsurface > Rock core/Sediment | place: Rifle...
CGCAGAAGCAGTAGAACATTTTCAGCAAAAATCATCCGGCACCAACCCTCGGCTTGTATTCAAACTAATGCGAAAAATGAATAAGACACTGCACCTAGTGACCTGCCACTTTTCAAACTGACCCACAACTGTACGCCGTCAGATCAGTTGCTGAACAGGCTTTTTGCGAGAATGCAAAAAATCCATGCTAAGTGAGTGTCATTCAAGGATTTACGGCTTGTCGATGAGCTCTTGGCGTTTGCAGATTAGTGCTGAACTTGAAGCGCTTTTTGCAGATTACTTGCTGAATTTTGGCTCGATTGGAGGGTCGTCGTCCGATCAGTTGCTGAAGAGGGCTCGGCGAATTGGCCCCCAAGACTTCACCTAAAATGCTTGTCTCTGAGCGGATTATTACGGTGCAATAGAGAACGCGAAATTGGCCGACTTGTGCTGAACCTCCACTTCAGCAACTAACGCGAAAAAATTCAGTAACTGATCGGACGGCGTACAACCACCCTCAGCCCATACACTCCACTTACTAACACCCCCCAAAAAAACCAAAGAAAACTCCTCAGCGTTGCCTCTGATTGGCCTTTCTCGTTCGTCATATAATCAGGAAACACTCTTGTAACCGGCATTAAGGTTGTCTGAGCTCATGCTGAAGCTGCTAAAACCCGCCAGACCTGAGGATCTATTCATTCAGCGATATGACTTGCTGATGCAGTGGGCACTGAGCCTAACCGGCAACAATCGAGCGCAGGCTGAAGATCTCGTCCACGACGCATTCATTCAGTTCACAGTTAGGCGATCCGAACTCGGAGCGATTGAAAACACCGACGCCTATCTTCATCGCGTCTTGCGCAATATGCACCTCTCACAAGTCCGGCGAGCCACGCTCACCGAAGACTCTCGATTCTCCATTGCAAACTTTGACTCCGCCGAAATCGGACTCAGATTGGTTGACCCGCGTGAACACGTCGATATTCAGGACGAACTGCGCCAGATCTGCCAGTACGCCTGTGCCCGTAAAGAAACTTCAAAGGCCGGATCAGTTCTGATTCTAAGATTCTTCCACGGTTATTACCCCAGCGAGATTGCGCAGGTTATGCACACCAATCGCACCGCCGTTGATTGGTGGGTGCAGCAATCGCGGCGTGAGGCGAAGGTCTATCTGAGGGATCCAGACTCCCTGCGGTTCGTCGATGATAAGCCCTCCGAGACAAAACGGTTTGGTTACGCACGGAGCACCGGAGAATTACTGGCCGAACTACGGACGACGATCTTCGAAGCAAGAAAAGGCGTTTGTCTCTCATCCGATCAGCTCAAACAGATCTACCGTTCGAAAACTCAGGAAACGGTTAGTAGTGTTGTCCTGTCGCATCTCGTCAGTTGCCCTGACTGCCTTGACACAGTTAACCGCCTCCTTGGTTTGCCATTGCTTGCAGAGCGGCAATCTGATGACCGGCTTGGTCGAGATGTACCGCCCGATTCTCGCGGGGGGGGAGAGGGCGGGGGCCCAGGAGCGTCTATCGCGGACTCCGAAAAGAGATACAAGCGGCGTTTGAAAGAAACAATCGAGCACCGGCCCCAGGAGCTGCGCATCGCCGTCAACGGTTTTGTTCTGGGCGCACAGCAAGTTAGCTCGGAGATCAGCAAGCAGGTCCTCACCGTTAATGTGGATGAACCAATTGGTTTTATTGAGGTCTTCAGTGAGCAGGGATTACGACTGCTGTTCTTTGACGTAGACCAGCCAATTGACGGGAGCATTGAGCAGGTGGCTCGAGCCGAATTTGATTGCGGACGCTCGCTCGATCTCTCCCTCAACTTCCGTGGGCCATGGCCCACCATCAACGTCTCATATCGTGATCCGACCTTTGACGCCGTTGAATCGTACGGCGAGGAATCAGTTTCCGAGGTCCGTGCGGATGTGCCATTCTATGAAACATCTGTAAACGAGCCCGGGTCGTCTAAGCTTCTTCGATCCCTGCGCCGCCGCAACCTCGATTGGAGAATACTCTTGCGACCGGCGCCCATCACCGCGCTGGTGTCGATTCTTCTGCTGGTAGCGGTAGTGCTTCTCTATCGACAGAGTCCACCGCCGCCCATCTCGGCGGCCGAACTACTGCAAAGGGCCACAGCATACGAAGACATGATTGCGGCTAATCGCGATCAAGCCCAGCACCGGACGCTTCGATTGGAGGAGAAATCATCGGCTGGCCAGTTGCTCTCGAGTCGACGCGTTGAGGTCTGGCACAGCGCTGACAAAGGAGTTACAGCGCGTCGTCTCTACGATGAGAACGGGTCGCTAGTGGCGGGTGAGTGGCGGCGCGCAGATGGAGTGCAAACGATCTATCACCATGGCAAGAGACCACAGCTTCAACTCTCACCGGCGCAGCGCGTTAACACACCAATTAACTTCGATAGTGTGTGGCGAATTGATCCGACAGCGAAGGAATTCGCTGCGCTTATTGGCGACGCGCAAAACGCGCAGGCTCAAGAGACAGCGAATGCTTTTGTAATCAATGCTGATGGAGGGAATCGGGAATCGGCTGGACTGGTAAGGGCAAGCCTGGTATTGGGCCGTGCCGATCTTCACGCTGTTGAACAGACGCTTGTGGTTCGGCAGGGTGAGGAAGTTCGCGAGTACAGATTCACGGAAACGAGTTTCGAACGCCGTTCACTTAGCAGCGTAGCGCCTGCGGTCTTTGAGCCTGAGCCAGCGTTGCTCGGATCGTCGGCGCTCGAAAGCGACAAGGCAAAGTCGGTTGTCGCCGCCGATGCCGCATCCTCGACTGCCGCCCCTTTTTTAGCCACGCCCGAACTCGAGCTTCAGGTCTTAAAGCAACTCAATCAAGCGGATGCTCTCTATGGCGAACAGATCAGCCTCACGCGCACGCCCGAGGGCCGGCTTCGCGTTCAGGGAATCGTAGAAACCGACACGCGTAAGACCGAGATACTGCAATCGCTCACTCCAGTGAGGCGCAACCCTGCCGTTCAATTTCAGGTTGAGACCGTTGCCGAAGCCGCGGACCGGCAGGCGCGCCAACGCGCCGCTTCAAACAGTCCAACCGAGATTGGGACCGTGGAGGTCGAAGCGGAAAGCGCAATACCCGCTGCGGTTGAGTTGCGAGCTTACCTATCAAAGCAGCGAGGATTCTCTGGAGGAGCGCTCGATGAAGAGATGCGCCGGTTTGCGGATCGGGTAATGGCGCGGACCAGACAAGCGCGCCGACACGCATTGGCCTTAAATCAGATCGCGCAGCGTTTTTCAGCCGACGACCTTCAGGCGCTTGATGCGGACTCGAGAAATCAGTGGCGGGCAATGATCAGTCAGCACGCCAGAAACATTCAGCAGGAGTTAGAAGCGCTGCGGCGGGAGTTGCAGCCAGCATTCCCTTCCGTCGCCGGCGACGAGGGTGACGCTGGTATCGAGATCACAAAAGATGCGGATTTCGCGCGTGCGGGAAAGCGTCTGTATGAGTTGGCTTCGACAGTAGATGAAGCTATTGGGAGATCATTCTCGATCTCTTCCGGTGGCAATGTTACCGCGCCGGTTAGGACCAATCAGTTCTCTCGCTCAGTGCGCAGCGCCATGAGCCTCGCCGCAAAAATCGGTAGGCAGTAGGCAATGTTCGGGCAAATCGCTCGAGTAAACAGCACGTCCTTATCTTTATCTGACTGGCATTCGCTATCCGCGCAATCCGTAGAGTCTGTGGATTGACGTTTTCGTTCGAAGCTTGGAGGAACACCATGAATCACTGCCGCCGCTTTTCACTTGCAATCGCCCGGTCGCTACCGCTCGCGGTACTGATGCTGCTCTTTGCGCTTTGCGCTTTGCCCTATGCCGCGCACGGCCAGACCGCGACAGCAACTCTTAGTGGTACCGTAGTCGATCAGAATGATGCTGTCGTGCCTGGAGTCGAGGTTGTGGTGATGAACCCGGCGACATCTTTGGAGCGGACTGCGAAGACCGGTGATGGCGGAGGCTTCACCATTCAGCTGCTACCTCCCGGTACTTACACATTGACCGCAAAGCGGGATGGATTTGCTCCGGTGCGCGTGGAAAACGTGGTACTAAATGTCGGCGATCAGAAGGCGCTCAAAGTTCAGTTGAAGGCTGGAAGCATCAGCGAGATGGTGCAGATAGCAGGCGATGCGGCCCTCCTCAACACGTCGCCGGCGGTTGCGACGACGATCAACCGCACGTTTGTAGGGAATCTGCCGCTCAATGGCCGCAGCTTTTCGTCGTTGGTCTTGCTGACGCCTGGTGTAACTGTGGCAACTACTTCGTCCACCGAGTCTGGACAGTTTAGCGTAAATGGGCAGCGAGCTAGTACAAACTATTTCACGATCGATGGCACCGGAGCCAACATAGGAACCAGCACCGGTAGCACGGGAACCGCCAAGTCTTTACAGCTGTCGGGAGCTTATCCGGGAACTGATATTTCGGGGGGAACCAGCAACCTTGTGTCGATCGACGCTCTTGAGGAGTTCAAGATTCAGACCTCAACTTACACTGCTGAATCTGGCCGCCAACCCGGCGGACAGGTTCAGATCGTCACTCGGTCGGGGGAAAACGAATTTCACGGGCTTCTCTTTGAATATTTTCGAAATGAGGCCTTGGACGCAAGAAACTACTTCAACCAGGAGCCTGCCCCCCAAACACCACTTAGACAAAACCAGTACGGCGGAACATTTAGCGGACCGGTTTTCTTTCCCCGCTTCGGCGAAGGCGGACCCTTCCTTTATAACGGCCGCGACCGCACTTTTTTCTTTTTTTCCTATGAGGCGCAGCGCCTTCGCTTGCCGGCGAGCGGCTTCCAAGAAGTGCCGTCGGTTCGTGTCCGCAACTCAGCGTTTCCTGCGTTACGACCGCTTCTCAATGCGTTCCCGATTCCTACTGAACCGGAAACGACAACCACAACGGTATGCACCCCTTCACCGAGCGACCCGACTTGCGCACCAAATGGCAGACGATATAGTGGATTTGCGCGATTTAATTACAGCGACGGGTTTCCGAACAATCTTGATTCGACCGGCATTCGGATCGATCATGCCGTCAACAGTAAGATGACTTTGTTCGGACGGTTCAACGAATCTCCTTCCGATTCTGTCAGCGGAGTCACACTAAGGGCGCGCTCACTCGCACACACCCGCACTTTAACACTTGGCGGAACAATGGTTTTCAACAAGACTCTAATCAACGAGGTGCGGTTCAATTTCAGCCGTCAGCAGGCAAAAAACGAAAGACCCCAGGCTACGTTAGGCGGGGCAGTCCCTATCGACCCAGCGATATTGACCAACGGATTACCCGGTCTGGGTATTGTGACGTTCGTATTAAGCGGGCCGTCTTCGTCTCTTAGCGGCGGCACGTCAGGGAACTCCTACCAGCGACAGATTAATTTTGTTGATAACTTTTCCACGGTTTGGGGTGCACACAGCCTCAAGTTCGGTATCGACTTTCGCCGACTGTCCCCGATATATGGGGCGCAAGATTCGCAGGGTGTTCGATTTAATAATGAATCCGCAATCCTAAACGGCATCGTGGGTTCATTGGTATTGACTACCGCCCAACCGTCGCAGCCGCAGTTCGACAACTATTCGTTTTATGCCCAGGACACATGGAAGGCCTCCCGCCGGTTGACCATCGATCTCGGCTTGCGATGGGACGTTAATCCGCCACCCACTGAGGCTGAGGGACGAATGCCACCGATCGCGCTTGGAGTTATCGGTACTGATGTTACAAATGCAACATTGGCTCCTGCCGGAACGAGCTTCTATAAGACGTTCTGGACAGCGTTCGCTCCACGGATCGGCGCTGCGTATCAGTTGAGGACCAAACAAGGGTCAGAAACGGTGCTTCGAGGCGGTTTTGGTGTTTATTACGATCTAGGAAGCGGGACCGCGAGTGGCGGATGGCCCATTGTGGCTAGCAGGACTCTGCCCAACGCCATCTTTCCGAGTTGCCCTGCGCCCATTATCTTTCCAATATCTTCCGCCTGCGCCATGCGTCCTGGTATTGTTTCAACTACATTGCCGACCACGACCACAGTTGCGTCACCGAACGAGAACCTGAAACTTCCGTACAGCCTTCACTGGAATCTTGCAGTGGAACAGTCGTTAGGAACGGCGCAATCCATATCCGTCGCATACGTTGCATCATCCGGTCGCGAGCTGTTATCAACGCTGGCGTTAAATCGGGGACATACCGACTCCATGACAGGAGCGATCATATCGCGTCCGAACCCGAATTTCGGAATCATTTTCCAATCCTTCAATGGTCCAACCTCGGACTATAACTCATTGCAGGTGCAATACAGATCGAGACTCAAACAAAGGTTGCAAACATTGATCAATTATACCTGGTCTCATGCTATTGATGAGGCTTCGACTGACATCTCTCCTCTTCTAATTGGGGTTTTGGAACGAGGCAACGCCAATTTCGATGTCCGTCATAACTTTTCGGCAGCCCTGAATTACGATCTGCCAATGCTGAATGTTGGTCAGGTTCCTGGATCTATTCTTCGTGGGTGGACCGTGAGTGCGATTGTGCATGCTCAGTCAGGTCAACCTGTAAATATTAGTGCAGGCAACTTTGACGACGAAAATGGTGTGGCATTTGGTCTTCGACCAGACCGTGTTCTCGGCGTGCCACTGTACATCAACGATTCGACCGTTCCTGGCGGTGGGCGGTTCAATTCTGCGGCTTTTCGATCTCCTGCCGTATGTCTCCCGCTCGGCTCGCCAGCGTGTGTTAATAGGATTGTACGTCAAGGGACCTTTGGGCGGAACGTTCTCCGGGGGCTACCCCTTTACCAATTGGATCTCGCGTTAGCGCGGACTCTTAGATTCACCGAAAAATTGGGACTTCAGCTCAAGGGAGAGGCGTTTAACGTATTCAATCATCCAATGTTCGCCGCATTTGGTACCGCATCGACCGTGCCCAGTACGTTCGGCGTGCCCACGACAACACTGAACAGCGGTCTAGGAGGTCGTAGCTCCCTCTATCAGATCGGAGGACCGCGATCTATACAACTCTCGGTTCGGCTGTCCTTTTAATTATGGTCAGTGAGGGATAGCTATTTGCTGCTTACGACTCTGGGTTCCTGACCTGCGCGGAAATGCCGCACACATCAGCGCGGGGTATTAGAAACACGAAGACATTGAGGAACTTTGACTAAGTGATCTTTTAATGCGACTTATATCGACACGAAAAATTGTTCTGCTTTTGGCGCTATTAATTAACTCAATTGACGCCGTAGTTCCAATTGCAGCCACGGCACAGGAGAATGATTCACTAGTTAACAATCACCTTAGAACCTGGACACCTCAGGATTCTGTAGGCGTCCGAAACATCGTGCTATTTCCGTCTTCACCATTAGCGTTAGGGGCCGGAACTCCATCCGAGGGCCGCGAACCAATCGTTTGGTCACCCGACGGCGAGGTGTTCTTTTTTATGATAAGACGCGGAGAGCTAGGTTCCGATTCGAACATTTATGAGTTACAGGTGTTTAGGAGCGCGGATGTGCGCGCCTGGCTGGTTGAAATCGGTGCAAAGTCCGCTCGGTCATTGACGCCTTGGCGCACCGTTGTGCAGCGTACAATCTCGTCGACCAGCCCCGCAATCTCTGGTGCCCGATGGGATTTAGACAGCAAGTCGATTGTTTACTGGGGTCTCGATAACCCCGATCCGGAAACGCACCAGGTACTGCGGCTAGATCTGCCGTCGGGAAAAGTTGACAGGCTCACAGATTATCCCAAAGCGGTTCACGGTGGTGTTCTTCGTTGGTTTGACTACTCCAACGGCACGTTGATATACAACGGCTATCACGAAAAAGAAATCGCTGCCCGCTACCCGATGGAGACGGTTGCGCTTTCACCTGGTGGAACCGTGATGTCTCTGGACCTACGCATGCGCGTAGAGGCGAACGATAATACGACCGGAATTCTCTATGTCTCGTATCGAGGTGGCAGGCCCCTTCAACTTAGCTCGAGAGTGCGATTCGCTCGGGCGGTATGGATGTCCCCAGACGGTCGAAAAGCGGTTATTCGGGCTCAGGTAGGCAAATCCGAAGAATTCGTATTGGCCGACCTCGAAAACAATAGAGTGAGCCCGATGTTGGGGGCGCCGGTTGGAGGCTTTAGTGTTCAGGGTATGGCCAACCAGAGCTTAATCCAACCTAAGGCCCTTTGGTCCACCGATAGCCGTCGGGTAATCCTGATAAACACTCGTCTACCAGCAGACTCCGTATTGTCAGAACGAAAAGGCGATATGTACATTGTCGACTACGATGTGGAGAAGGGTACCTGGAAGATCGTCACACCGATCATAATTACCGAAGAGTTTCAAGCAACGCGATATGTGACCTTTGCGGATTGGTCCGTTCGCGGCAGAAAGCTGCTAGTGAAACATACGGTGAATCGAAAGTACGTTAGTGCAGTTGAATACAGCATAGAGGCCAAGGGTCTGACCCCTCATGACGTACCCGCCTCACTAGAGGCGCCGAAAAAAGAGTCAACGCTAAAACATTTGGCCGTACAGTTACGACAGAGCGCGAATGATCCACCGATGATTGTAGCCTCAGATGGTCAGCATGAAGGGACATTGACCAGCCAGGATCCAACGTTGAATGGCATACAGATCGCTCGGCAAAGACCGTTTTCGTGGGACGAGAACGGCAAGACTGTTACGGGCGGATTGACGCTACCAAGCGGCTGGAGTCAAGGCCCTCAGTTGCCCTTAGTAATACAAACATATTTCTACGAACCAGATCTCTTTCTACCGGACGGAGTAAATACGACGTCGGATGCCACTCAGGCGTTAGCGGCGCGCGGAATCGCGGTGCTGCAGATTCCGACGCAGAGTTTGGTAGGTCCCCCGAACGAGGGTCCCCAATTTGCAGCTCGCATGGACGCCGCTGTTGAGGCGTTAACGCGTGAAGGCATTATCGATCCGACACGAGTTGGACTGTCTGGACATTCACGCATGGGTTATGACACCTATTGGACAATTACGCATCCCCGCGATACGCGTTTCGCAGCCTCAATCTCAACCGATTCTTTTACTGGAAGCTACTACAATTACCTGAGCGATCTAAGTTCTGGGCGCGGGCAGACAGATGAGGCTCTAGGTGGTAAGGGTTCATTCTGGCAAAACAAAAGCAAATGGCTTGACGACGAGACTTCATTCAACATCGACCGTGTAATCACACCGGCTCTATTTACGGTTAACAACAGTACACAGGAGAGCGATATCTACAAGCGTGCAGGCTACTTGATCGCTCAGTACGGTGCATTCCTGCGCAATAACAAGCCGATGGAAGTGCTGCTCTTCCCGAAAGGAGAACATCAGCTCTTGCGGCCACGCGAGCGACTGGAGATGATGACGGCGGTGGTGGACTGGTACTGTTTCTGGCTCAAGGGCGAAATACCCCCCGATCCCGAACGCGCAAAACGCTGGGAACGCCTTCGCAAAATGCAACAAGCGGTAATCGCCGAACAGGTTGCGAAGGGCATAGAAATGGCACCACTGCCGCCGCTCGTTCCGGCTCCGTCCTGGGTCAAACCGCTTCCGAATTTTGATGCACCCGCTCCGAAAACAAAGAAGGCGGTGAACAAATAGATCCCTAATCTCACAGTAGAACTTCCGATGACGGAAACAGGACACGCACGCAATATAGAGCATTTTACAACGATGTCCTCTAGAGAACTGTAACTCAAGATGCCTATGCACAGCGATCGGAGATGATTCAATCAGCCGACTGCCACTCGTTGCATACAATCCGTCGCTCGTGAGCTATTTACAACAAGGACTCATTGAATACGGTGGTGGAAATATTAAAATTCCCGATCGCGCCGGCCTAGAAGCTTCCGCATGCGTGCTATCGGGTAGTGAAGGATTCCGTTGAACAGGTCTTCGCTTCCTGAACTGATTCAGAAGCGAATTCGCATCCCTTGTGCGAAGTCGCGCGGGATCTCACGCCCGACCGCAGCGATAACAGTGGCATTCAGTCTCAACTTGGCTGCTTCAAAGCCACCACTTCGGATCTGTCCGGCCGCATCCGCCTGAGTAACGTAAATCTGTTTGTTAGCTCCAAGTTCGGCTTGATAGCTTTGCTCGACATCGCCGCGCGCCTGGGCAGCCCCGCGCTGATATCCGCCGATCGCTTGTCCGGCGCCGGCGTTCACGCCCGCAATTTGGGCGCCCGCTTGCTTGTCGATCGCCTGGTTCATCTCTTTTTGATATGTCTCCGCTGAGTAAACGATCCGTGTACCCCGTCCGATCAAGTGATCATCGGGGGCCTTTCCGAGAGAGAGCTGACAAGACCCCTAAATGCTTGCCAATGAATTGCTTGTAGGGTGTTGGCGATGCCGCGGTTTTTGGCCGATCAGTTGGTCATCAGACCCGGTTTTTGCAGGTTAGATGGTCATTTCAGGCCGGATCTGCTCGTCGTCGTCCGATCAAATGCTCATCGGCATCGGCGAGCAGAGCGTCAGAGAACTCCTCTAAATGCCGCAGTCCGAGCAACTTAGTAGGTTGGTGAGCAACTCATACGCCGGCTGTAGTCGCTCGCGGTGAAAGTCTCTTTTCCCGCTCCAGGCCGGACGAGCTATGCTTTGCGCACGAACGATGAAGGGAAAAGCTTCGCTGCCGTAGAACAGTCCTGCCACTCCATAGTGTTGCACTCTTTCCCTGGCCCAGGAAGCGGGCTCCAGATCCTGCAGTGCTTCGCCACGCGCACTTTCATAAATTGCCTGTACCGGATCATTCTGGCCGACGAACTCCTGGCGGCGCTTTTCCTTCTTGTTTCTGCTGCCGTTGTTTTTTAGCCTCC
>Ga0209751_10006500_pt1 | contig 10813 bp, 13 predicted proteins | sample RifCSP13_1_FD_184019 | JGI IMG/M metagenome (GOLD analysis project Ga0209751, IMG submission 184019) | Soil microbial communities from Rifle, Colorado - Rifle CSP2_sed 13_1 (SPAdes) (version 2) | ecosystem: Environmental > Terrestrial > Deep subsurface > Rock core/Sediment | place: Rifle...
GGGGATATTGTTACCTATCGCGAGGTAAGCCAAAAAACTGGTGTAGAATTTGACAGAACCATAACACACAGAATTATTGATAGTGTTAAGGTCGAGGGTGAAACGTTATTTATTACAAAAGGCGATGCAAATGACCAACCCGATCCGGCTCAGGTGAAAAAAGAACAGATTTTGGGGAAGGTTATTTTTATAATGCCGTTTGTGGGTTACATAACCGTTTTGGTGAAAACGATACCGGGATTTCTGATTATGGTAGCTCTCCCTGCTTATATTTTGATAAGAAATGAGATAATTTATCTTAAGAAAGAATTTGCGATCTAGCGGATTATGAGCTCATTATTTATATCTACTTCACAGTTTACGGGAGTAGCATTTTCTTCAGTTATATTAAGAGATTTACAAATTAATTTACTGGAATCGGCAGAAAGGCCGACAATTTCATAGTGAAGGGTGGAGTCGGTTGCGGCCGGATTTGTAATGTTTTTTTCTAGCTTTAGCTTGGTATCGTAAAAATAAATATCTGAGGGATTTGTATCCGGGGAGTTATTAATATAGGCAAATTTTTCGTTTGCTAACCATATACAGTTTTTGTAATCACTGCCTACTTTTACGACAGAGGCGCCATCAATTTCCGAGTAAAATAACGCCGGTTCGGGTGCAGGCGGGAGAGACTCGAAACAAAACTTTTTGTTGTCGGGAGATACGCTAACCTTCGCAAATCCGATTATGCCCGAGCCGGGATGCTCTTTTTTGTTAACTAAGATTTTTACTTCACCGTTTGGCATTTGCCTTATCACACTTCCGTTCTGAATCTTTATTTGATCGGGAGAAAAGATGGGGGTCGGAGAAAGTTTTGAGCTTCCTTTTTGGCCGAAAGAAAGCAAGGAATTTTGGTCAGAGGATTTTTTGCCGGTGAGAAGAAGAAAAATTACGACACCCCAGACAATTAACGCCAAAATTATTCCGAGAACAATGATAGTAAAAAATTTTGAGGGTCGTTTCGGCAGAATAGTAACCGTTTGCGGGTTTGGAGGAGATTGTGGGTCATTAGGACTTTTAGTTCCAAGACTCGGTTTAACCTCCGACGACTCGCTTGCCAAAAGCTTTGCTTTTTCAAGCTCGTCAGACGATTCCACCAAAGTTACTGGTGCGGTATCATTTTTGATTATGGGCTGGGGTGAAGCCGGCGGCGGGTTAGAGTCTGTTGCATAGTCGAGTAAATCGTTTCGGCTGGTGTTGGGGGGTTGCGATGGTGAAACGGGATTATCGGGATTTGGATTATTGTCATTTGTGTTTCCCATATTAGTTATAATGTCATAAATGCTTCCATCTTTTCAAGCTATCTATTTTTTGATATTTATCTCCACTGCTATATAATTGGATAGAAGCGAATGAAAAGTTTGGAAGAGTTTATAAAAGAAAAAGAAATTAAGAACACGCTATTTATTTTTCCTCACCCCGATGACGTTACTTATGTTTCTTCTGGTCTAATACAATTATTAAATAAAATAGGAATAGAATCGTCTTTGATCTGTTTAACTAGCGGTAATAACGATGAGACAACCAAAAGCGAGCTATCTGCTTCAGCTAAAGTTCTCGGTTTAAAGAATATAGATACTTGGGATTATAAAGAGCAAAAATTATTTGATTCTGCCGAAGAATGGATGCAAAAGCTCGAAAAAATGATTCGAAAAACTAACCCCGATATGATAGTAAGTTTTGATACTAGTGGAATTACAGGAAACTTGGACCATATTGCAACGTCGATAACAACACTAAAAATACTAAAATCATTAAAATCACCCGCGATTTTGCTCTGGCGTGTTGCCGACAATGAAGAGGGGAAGTTTTTTAAAGTCAAGTCTGATCCCAAAATAAAAGGGGGTTACATATTAAATCTAAACTTTGAAAGCTCAACAAGGAAACTAAAAGCAATATTTGCACATAAGTCTAAAATTGTAAATCTTGTTAAAAGACTTCAAGTTATTGATTTATATTTGTTTGACCACAAGGAAACATATCATTTGGTGGACTTAAGTAGAAATTACTCCTTCGATATTAAAACAAAATAGTGTATTCTTTTTGTAGTGCAAAAAATCACGATTAAAACTACAAAGCCAAAAGAAATTTTAGATATAACCCGGGTGGTAAACGATCTTTTGATTAAAAATTTCTACGACAAAGGTGTATTAATGCTATTTTGCACGCATACGAGTTGCGGAATTACAACAGCAAATCTAGACCCGGGAACGGACGAGGATATTCTGGCCGCGTATGATGCCATGATTCCGAAACTTAACTACAATCATCCGCACGATCCCTCACACGTCGGAGATCATATAATGAGCTCGATTATCGGAGCCTCTTTATCTATCCCCGTACAATCTGCTAGCATGGTACTAGGGTCATGGCAAAAGGTTGTACTCGTTGAACTTAACGGTCCCAAAGAAAGAAGAATAGCCGTTACCTTTTTGCCGGAACCAAAATCATATGCAAGCGGTTAAATTATTTTTTCTTTTATATGTAGTTGTCGTTGCCATTATCTACTCAATGGCCAGGCGAACTGGTCCACCATGGATGTTGCCTGGAGATTTTTACAGAGTTCACGGACCGAATAGGATTTACCTTCCTTTTGGAACATCTCTCATTATTAATATAATTCTTTTTATTATTCTTTACTCATTTATCAGATAAAAATATGTTTAAACTTCCAGATCTTCCCTACCCATACGACGCACTCGAGCCTTTTATAGATAGAACTACAATGACTATTCATCATACAAAGCACCATCAGGCGTATATCGATAATCTGAATAAAGCCTTAATTGGAAATGAAGAACTGGCAAAGTTTACGGGCGAAGAACTGTTAACAAATCTTGATAAAGTACCAAGTGCAATTAAACAAGCGGTAATCAATAACGCCGGAGGCCACATAAACCATTCATTTTTTTGGAAAATAATGTCGGGTAAAAGATCTGAGCCAAAGGGAGAATTGCTTAGCGCTTTAAATAAGCACTTCGGATCTTTTGATAACTTTAAAGAAGAGTTTACATCCCGGGCTCTGGGAGTTTTCGGCAGCGGTTGGGCTTTTCTGATAATAACTCAGGATGGGAAACTTAGCTTAAAGCGGCATTCTTTTCAAAATTCTCCACTAATAAAGGGCAATAATCCTGTTTTGGGTATAGACGTGTGGGAACATGCATACTATCTTAAATATCAAAATAGACGAGCAGAGTATATCGATGCATGGTGGAACGTAGTTAATTGGACTCAAGTAGAAAAATATTTCAACGAGGCAATTAAAAAGTAGACGTGTTGTTTTTTAAAAATATGTGTTATTATTTTCACTATGGTTGCAAAAACGAGCACAAAAACGAATAAAAAGACAGATAAAGCTGTCGAAAAAGCTAAAGAAAGCGGAAAAACTAATAGTGCAAAAAAATATTTTCCCAAAGGGAAAAGATTAAAATATTTACTTTTGGCACTTATTGTCTTAATTGCGGGAGGTTTATTATTCCTGGGAAAGAGCTTATTTGTGGCGGCACTAGTTAACGGAGTTCCTATATCGCGATATTCTGTAGTTAACGAGCTGGAGAAACAAGGCGGTAAAAAAACTATTGAAAATTTAGTGACAAGAAGCCTCATTATGCAGCAAGCCAAGAAGAGTAACATTACTATTGATGCCGCTGAAATACAAAAAGAGATCGACAGGATAACACAAGCGGTAGAAGCACAGGGGATGAAACTCGACGATGCATTGGCTTATCAGGGAACAACTAAGGAAATGCTTGAAGATAATATCAGGATACAAAAAACAGTCGAGGCGCTATTGGCCGATAAATTGAGTGTCTCTGATGAAGACGTAAAGAAATATTTTGAGGAAAATAAAGCATCATACGCAAAGGATGCAAAATTGGAAGACTTGAGCGAAGATATTAAAAACCAACTAAAACAAGATAAGCTCTCACAAGAGTTTCAAACATGGCTTGATAAAATGAAAACCGACTCCAAAATTATCTACTTCGTAAACTATTAGACACGATATAGGCATTTTAATTTTCCCTATTGACAAATAATACTTATAGTATATACTGCTAGACAATTGAAAAAACTTTGCAGTTTACATAAATCGTAAGGTTTATGGCGACTCATAGCCAATCAATAATTTAAACCACCGACAAGTCTCAGAAAATCTTTTCTGAAAAAATAGGTATTTCCTTGGGTCGTTACCGAAAGGTGACAACACAAATTGAGATATTTATCGACGACTCGGTGGTTTTTTTTCTAATCTAACTCTTCAAACTAATTGAGATCTGTTATAATCATTTAATGCTTATTTTAGGAATTGACCCGGGAACCGCAACTACTGGCTACGGACTAATTAATTCGGACGGAGTGGGGACTTCAAGGGTTGTCGATTGGGGATTAATCGAAACAGACAAGAACGGGTTTAAGGAAAACCGCTTGGAATTAATATACAAAGAGACTTTAAGTTTAATAAAAATACACGCACCCGACCTTTTTGTAATGGAAAAAATATTTTTTGCCACTAACGCAAAAACGGCAATCGCCGTAGGTCAAGCACAGGGAGTACTCCTACTGGCCGCATCCAAAACAAAAACAAAAGTTGTTGAGTATGCTCCGGGTACAATAAAAAAAATGATAACGGGAGACGGCAGGGCTAAAAAAAAGGATATTCAAAAGGCAATTAGAAAAATGTTGGGCCCGCAGGTTAAAAGTAAGGCTCATAAAAAAACTCATTTTGATAATGCAGCCGATGCACTTGCAGTTGCACTAACACACGCTTTGCGGGTTAAGGGCGAGGGTTGAAAGGTGAAGGGTCCCATTTAAGTAGTGGTAAACACACTTAACGGGGGGAGGTGAGTGAAAATATGACAGATTTCAAAATCGGTAAGATAACTCATTTTTACGACAAAATAGGTGTGGCGGTTCTTGAACTGGATTCTGATCTTGGGGTTGGGGATAGGATAAAATTTGTTCGAGGAGGAGAGGAGCTTTTCGAACAGGATGTCGATTCAATTCAGATTGAGCACGAAAAAGTTGAAAAAGCCTCAAAGGGTCAATCCGTTGGCCTCAAAACCAAAAAGGAAGTTAAGGAAGGAGCCGAAGTTTATAAAATAACTTAAAGCATTCCTTGTTTAATGTTTTTTTCGTATTAAAATAATCTTCATGGGGGGAAGGAAAAGTTGGGTCAAAGTAGACTGGAAGATAGCTCCTGATGTCAAAAGAAAGATTCTTCATCTGGTAAAATCGCTCGAATTAAAATGGATAAAACCGTCGTCAATTTATTGTTTTCGATCGACTAATTCATCTTCGAGAGCTTATGCAAGAATTTGGGGTTTTGCAAAGATTTGGCAATTAGCTCTTGAGAAAGACCCCGCTTATATAATTGAAGTTTTATCTGAAAAATTTGATAAACTAAGCCCTCGTGAACAGGACAGAGTACTAATTCACGAACTTGCACACATTCCAAAAAACTTTTCGGGAAGTTTACTTGCACATATTCGGAGAAGAGGTAAAAGAAATTTCCACGATAGGGTAGACGAGTTATTCGCCCAGTATATAAAAAATGTAAATAGCCTACATAAATTAATTAATTGAAGCTATCCCGTTCCGGGAACGGGCAAAAAATACTGAGGCTAGATTAAATCAAATCTAATATGAAAATAATTCTATTACACGGTGATAATAGTTTGAAAAGTTACGAAAGGCTTCAGACATTTGTCGATGTCGCAAAAAAAAGAGGTTGGGAAGTTAAAAAAATATATGATAATTCCCAAAAATTATCAGAAATATTAAATGGCGTCTCACTTTTCAATAAGGTTTTTCTTTTCATACTTGATGACATAAGTCTTTTAAACAAAAACGAATCCGTTTGGCTTAAAAATAATATTAATAAAATCGACGGCACTTTAGTTATCTACCACAAAGACTTAATTCCTCAAACATATTTAAAACTTCTGCCTGTTTCCATCAAAAAAGAAGAGTATAGGCTACCAAAACTTGTTTGGTCTTTTCTGGAATCTTTTTACCCAAAGAACGGTAAAAACGTTTACTTCATTTATCATGAACTTATAAAAAATGAACCTATTGAGTTAGTATTTTATCTTTTGGCTAATCACGTTAGAGATTTATTTTGGGTAAGAGAGGAAATTAAGTCCGTACCCTACCCCACCTGGAGAGTTGGCAAACTGGCAAAACAGGCAAACAAATTTGATAAAAAGGCACTTGACGAAATAATAGAACTGTTAGCAAAAGCTGATATTAAATCAAAGACCTCTCAGGATAATTTGTCGGATGCGCTTGATTTTATTATCGCAACAAAATTAGAATAATTAAGCAATGAAAATAAATCCTTCAATTTTTAGAGAATATGACGTTAGAGGTATTGCTGGTAAAAAGTTCGAAGAAAAAGCTTTAAGGGAATACGAGAAATGGTATGGAAAGTTTCCCGGAATAACAATAACACCTAAAGTTGCTATAGCACTCGGGCGTGCTTATGGAACCATAATTAGGAAAAAGGGGGGGAAGAAAATTATTATCGGTTACGAGGAAAGACATTACGGAAAAGAACTAAAAGATTTATTTGTCGAGGGAGTTTTAGAAACTGGATGTGATGTATACGATGCGGGAGTCAGTCTAACTCCAATTATATATTTCTCGGTGGCACGACTCAAGTTGGACGGAGGAGTAAATGTAACCGGCAGTCACAACGTTTATTTTTTCAACGGGTTTAAAATGATGGCAAAGGATGTATATCCCATCTATGGGGACGAAATTCAGGAAATGAGAAAAATAATCGAAAAAGAAGATTATTTTAAGGACTCAAAGGGCTTTTTGAAAAATAAAAGCGCGATTGACGATTATACAAAATATCTTCTTAGTCACAATAAATTAGAAAGAAAGCTGAAAATCGTCCTAGATTGCGGAAACGGAAGTGCCGGATTATTTGCACCCGCTATTCTAAGGAAACTCGGTTGTGAGATTGTTGAAATGTACAGCAATGTTGATGCAACTTTTCCGAACCATCTTCCCGATCCCGAAGATAAATGGATGATGCGTGATCTTTCCAAAAGGGTTGTTAAAGAAAAGGCGGACTTGGGAATAGGCCTAGATGCAGACGGAGACAGGTTTGGATGTGTAGATGAAAACGGCAAATTTATTTATGCGGACAGAATACTTCTATTGATAGCTAAGGATGTTTTAAAAAGAAATAAAGGAAAGAAAATATTGTACGACATTAAATGTACCCGATATTTAGAAAAACTCGTTCCCGAATATGGAGGAGTGCCTCTTATGCATGTAACCGGTCATGCTCCGATTAAAGCAACTATGAGGAAAGACTCTGATGTTATTTTTGGCGGTGAGATTTCGGGACATTTTTATTGGGCCGAGGATTACTTTAAAATTGACGACGGACTTTATTCTGCGGCAAAGATACTGAGTCTTGTTTCAAAGACAAGGGATAAATTCTCAAAAATTATAAAGGAAATTCCAATTACTTCTATGACGCCCGAGATAAAGCTTCCGTGTAGTGACGAGAACAAGGTAGAAATAGTCGAAAAAATAAAAACTAAATTCTCCAAAGTATATAAAGTTATTTCGATTGACGGAGCTAGAGTTTCTTTTTCGGATACAAGCTGGGCATTAATAAGACCGTCTAACACATCTCCATATCTTTCTTTCAGAGCCGAAGCCGATTCAAACGAAGAAGTAATCCGAATTAAAAATACTATGCAGGATGAATTTGACAAATATCCAGAAATTGGCGATAAGTTAGACAGGAAGAATGTTACTTCCCATAGGGGAAAGTTGGGCTGGATATGATCATTCCCGTTCCCGGAACGGTTTAGCCTCAATCCATTAATGAATGTTTGATTTTTGCAAGTGACTTCTGATAATCGGCTTGATTAAATACAAATTCTTTATACTTACCATAAATTTTAAAGTGATCTAATACCAGTCTTTTTTGGCAAATTTCTTTTTTAGCTTTTCCAATGTATTCGGGAAAGGAAGAAAAAGGATATTGTCCTAAGTCTTCCAAGTTTTTAACTAAATATGATGAGTAAGGATTTAAGTGAATATATCTAACTACATGTAAAAGCTGAGCATCTTTTTCTATCCTCACAGCCTTAAATCTACTTTCGAAGAGTGGCCCACCCCGATCGTTTTTGATATTAAAGTAATGAGCAAAACTATCACTTACCAAGCGTAGATAATTTTTAACTCCATCATCTACAAGTTGCTTAACAACAATATGAAAATGGTTTGGCATTAAACAGTAACTTATAATTTCAACAAACCATTCCCTTTTTTGATATAGCAATTCACTTATTTCATGCTTTTCATTCTTTGATAGCTTATTAAATTTTGAAAGTTTTAATGGCGGCTTAATATTTTGATAAAAACTCATAGCGAATAAGAATCTGCTACACTCTCTTTTTCTTTCAAAAATAGGAATAGAAGCAATACTACGATTGAAAACATGGTAGACCTCTTTTGTTACAAGTGGTGTTTTTCTTCTTGGCATTGTATATAAATTAAAGAATATTTCCCGGAACGTCAATATAGAACCGTTCCCGGAACGGGATTTGAATAAAATCGTTGGATTAGAGTAAAGTAGAATTAATATGGCAATAAATCCGCAGGAAAATAAATATAAGTTAATTGCTGATACTATAAGAGCATATCCTCTTCAGCTTAAACAAGCGTGGGAGGAAATCGAAACCCAAATACTACCAGAAAGCTTTAAAAGCGTTAATAATGTTGTTGTAAGCGGAATGGGAGGATCGGCATTGGGGGCCAGAATAATCGATTCATATATTGTTGACAAAATAAGGTTGCCAATTGAGATATTTACCGAATATCATCTACCAAATTATGTAAGCAGTAACTCTCTGGTTATAGCTTACTCTTACTCGGGCAATACCGAAGAAACTATAAATGCAGCATACGAAGCGTTAAAAAGAAACGCCAAAATATTTTGTATTACTACGGGTGGAAGACTTGGAAAACTTGCTCAACAAGAAAAAATACCAGCCTATATTTTTAATCCGATAAATAACCCTTCGGGTGAGCCACGAATGTCTCTCGGTTACTCGATTGGATCCTACTTCAGTTTATTTCACAAACTGGGGTTTATTTCAATTGAAAGAGAGACAATAGATGATGCAGTAAATTCAATGTTTGAATTTTTAACCGAATTCCATGAAAACGTTCCTAATGATAGTAATTTATCCTTTAAATATGCGACATTTTTACATAACTACGTTCCTATTATTATTGCCTCTGAGCATTTATATGGAATAAGTTATGCAATTAAAAATCAGGTAAATGAGAATTCTAAAACTTTTTCCTGTCTATTTGATATTCCTGAGTTAAACCATCATTTACTTGAAGGTCTAAAAAATCCGAGTAAAATAAAAAGGGTTCTTAAATTTTTATTATTCTCTTCCAATCTTTATTCTGAAAAGAACCAAAAAAGATATAAAGTAACTAGCGAAGTAATCGAAAAGAATGGTTTTGAATTCTTGGCATATTCTCCCCGCAGCAGCACAAAGCTTAAACAAATTTTTGAGTTATTAATTTTCGGATCGTTTATGTCCTTATATTTAGCCCGCCTTTACGGAGAAGATCCGCTCAAGATCCCCTGGGTTGACTATTTTAAAGAAAAGTTGTCAAAACAGTAATACTACCTATTGATAATTTAAAGTTTATTATTTAGCATTTAATATTGATGAGTTCTCTTTCAAATACAGTTAAATTTAATGAAATAGATAAGGGCGATCTTGCTTCAGTTGGAGGAAAAGGGGCTAATTTAGGTGAAATGACTAAAGCCGGTTTTCCTGTACCTAATGGTTTTGCAGTAACAGTGCACGCTTACGAAACTTTTATTCAAAAAAACGAGATTTTCAAAAAGATTAATGATATTTTAGATAGTATCGACGTTAATAAATCAGACGAGCTGGATAATGCATCAGAAAGAATAGAAAGGTTGATGACCACCTCCGCAATTCCCGATGAAGTTGCAAAAGATGTAATCCGGGCATATAAAAAATTATCGGGTACGTTTAAAAAGGCTTTAGTTGCAGTTCGCTCGTCTGCAACGGCCGAAGATTTACCGGGTGCCTCCTTTGCCGGACAGCAAGCCACTTTCTTAAATATTCGCGGTGAGGCAAATTTGCTCCAAAGCGTTCGCGAATGTTGGGCATCTCTTTTTACGGCAAGGGCAATATTTTACCGCGTTCAAAATAAAATCAACCATAGTCGTGTAAAAATTTCGGTAATTGTACAAAAAATGATTCAGTCAGAAGTATCGGGAGTAATGTTTACTATCGATCCCGTGACTAACGATCGCGATAGGATTATTATTGAATCTGTTTGGGGACTCGGTGAAATGATAGTACAAGGGTCGGTAATACCCGATACATATGTTGTCCAAAAAGATACATTCTCTATTCTTTCAAAGGAAATTTCTGATCAGTCAATACAATTAATAAAAAGAGGTGAGAAAAATATCGAATCAGAAGTCCCTCTTAAACAACGAGAGAAACAAAAAATTTCCGATGAGGAAATAGTTAAATTAGCGAAGATTGCAGATGCTTTACAAAAACACTACTACTTTCCTCAAGACATAGAGTGGGCTAAAGAAGGAAATAACCTTTACATCGTTCAAACCCGCCCCGTAACTACCATTAAAAAAGACAATGCTAATATTTTAAAAGATAAAGACAGAATTGCCGATACTCCAATTTTGAGTGGTGCAGGTGCCTCACCAGGCATCGGTATTGGG
>Ga0209751_10006501_pt1 | contig 10813 bp, 8 predicted proteins | sample RifCSP13_1_FD_184019 | JGI IMG/M metagenome (GOLD analysis project Ga0209751, IMG submission 184019) | Soil microbial communities from Rifle, Colorado - Rifle CSP2_sed 13_1 (SPAdes) (version 2) | ecosystem: Environmental > Terrestrial > Deep subsurface > Rock core/Sediment | place: Rifle...
AGACCCCGAGGCGCTGCAGAAGCGCGGCGAAAAGGCCGCGCGCCAGCAATATGACCGCCTCAGAAGTGAGCTGGCCATCCCGCACCCCCACCGTGAGGCCTTCCAGAAGATGGACGGCCGGCTCGACGGCCATATCGTGCAGGGACACGTTGACCAGACCGCCGTGTGCACCGCCGTGAGCGAGGCCGAAGGCAGCTGGTACTATACCTTTGCATACGAACCCGCCCGGGATGATTACATGACGGTTGAAAAAGGCTCGGTGTGCGTGAACGGCGTCAGCCTCACCGTGGTGAACTCCCTGGACAAATCATTCCAGGTGGCCATCATACCGTATACCTACGAACATACCAATTTTCATGAGTTTCAGGTGGGGACCACGGTGAACCTGGAATTTGATATTATCGGGAAGTATATTGCGAGGATCGTAAAGAAAATTATGAATTAGGAATTATGAATTATTAATACATATTTCTTCTATCTTTGTACTCATTTTATAGATCCGTTTTTAGTTGTAACAGTTTGATATATAATGAGTAATAAATATCCTGAATACAAAAGTTTCAATCTTTCAGCCATCAACCGGGAGATACTCAACGTATGGAACAAGGAGAAGACTTTTGAAAAGAGCATAGAAGCCCGTCAGGGCCGGCCATTGTGGGTATTCTACGAAGGTCCGCCCTCTGCCAACGGCATGCCCGGCATTCACCATGTGATCGGCCGCGCCATCAAGGATATTTTCTGCCGGTACAAGACCATGAAAGGGTTTCTTGTGGAGCGCAAGGCCGGATGGGATACGCATGGCCTTCCCGTGGAACTGAAGGTAGAGACTTCACTGGGCATCACCAAGGAAGACATTGGCCAGAAGATCAGCATTGTTGATTTTAACAGCAAGTGCAAAAGCGATGTGATGACGTTCACCCGCGAATGGGAAGACCTCACCATGAAAATGGGGTACTGGGTGGATATGGAGAACCCCTACATCACTTACGACAACCGGTATATCGAGTCGTTGTGGTGGCTGCTGAAGGAACTTTATAACAAGGGATTACTCTACAAGGGATATTCGATACAGCCCTATTCCCCCGCTGCCGGCACGGGACTGAGCACACACGAGCTTAACCAGCCGGGATGCTACCGCGATGTGAAAGATACCACCTGTGTGGCGCAGTTTGAGGTTATCCGGAACACCCAATCGGAATTTCTTTTTGCGCATGCGGATGCCCCGGTGTATTTCCTGGCATGGACCACCACGCCGTGGACCCTGCCGTCGAACACCGCGCTGGCGGTGGATGCCGATATCCGTTACCTCCGGGTAAGAACGTTCAATCCCTATACCCTGGATCCGGTTATTGTGATCCTCGCCAAAGAGCTGCTGTACAACTTTTTCCCCCGCAACAACCAGGAAATCGCCGTTGAGGCATTCCAGCCGGGCGACAAGCGTATCCCGTTCCGGGTGATGGATGAATTTCCGGGGTCGGACCTGGAGGGAATCAGCTACCAACAGCTGATCAGCTGGGTGGACCCCGGTGAGGGAGCTTTCAGGGTGCTCACGGGCGATTTTGTCACGATTGAGGACGGCACCGGTATCGTGCACATAGCGCCTACTTTTGGCGCCGATGACTTCAGGGTAGCCCGGAAGAACCATGTGCCCCCGCTGATGGTGACCGATGCGAACCACCACGAGGGTCCGCTGATCGACAAAAAGGGGAGGTTTTACAGGCTGGAGGACCTGGATCCGGCATTTATCACCGAAAAAGTGAATGTGGCGGAGTACAGTCCCTTTGCCGGCCGCTATGTTAAAAATGAATACGACCCGGGGCTGGGGAGCGACGATCCCACCGTGGATGTTGACATTGCCGTATACCTGAAGAAAAACAACAAGGTATTCCGTATTGAAAAGCACGTGCACAATTACCCGCACTGCTGGAGGACCGACAAGCCCGTGCTGTACTACCCGCTCGATGCCTGGTTCGTAAAAACCACGGCCCTGAAGGACAAGCTGATCGCCCACAACAATACCATCAACTGGAAACCTGAATCCACCGGGACCGGAAGGTTTGGCAAATGGCTGGAGAACCTGGTGGACTGGAACCTGTCGCGTTCACGATACTGGGGAACACCGCTGCCTGTGTGGGTGACTGAGGACAATAAGGAATACAAATGCATCGGGAGTGTGCCGGAGCTGAAACAGGAGATCGACAAAGCCATACAGGCAGGCTTCATGACTACAAACCTGCTTAAAGACTATACCGAAGGTGATTACGGGAAGGCAAACTATGAAAAGTTTGATCTCCACAGGCCCTATGTAGATAATATAATTTTGGTGTCGTCAACCGGCAAAAAGATGGTTCGCGAAACCGACCTGATCGATGTGTGGTTCGATTCGGGTGCCATGCCCTATGCCCAGGTGCACTATCCCTTTGCCATGAAGGACCCGGATTTCCGGAAATATTACCCGGCCGATTTCATTGCCGAAGGGGTGGACCAGACCAGGGGGTGGTTTTTCACCCTGCATGCCATTGCCGTGATGCTGTTTGATTCCGTGGCCTATAAGAACATCATGAGCAACGGGCTGTGTCTCGACAAGAACGGGAACAAGATGTCGAAACGCCTCGGCAACGCCGTGGATCCGTTCGACGTTATCCTCCAGCACGGATCGGATCCCCTGCGGTGGTACCTGATCACCAACGCCCAACCCTGGGACAACCTCAAGTTCGACATCGAAGGGGTGGATGAGGTGAAACGCAAGTTCTTCGGCACCCTGTACAATACCTATTCGTTCTTTTCATTGTATGCCAATGTTGACGGGTTCACTTACAGCGAGCCGGATGTGCCGGTGCAGAACAGGCCGGAGATCGACCGGTGGATCATTTCGCTGCTGAACACCCTGATCGCCGACGTGGAATCGTATTACGAAGATTATGAACCCACGAAAGCGGGGAGGGCCATCCAGCATTTTGTACTCGAAAACCTGAGCAACTGGTATGTGCGGCTTAACCGCAAGCGTTACTGGGGTGGAGGGTTCACCGGAGATAAACTGGCAGCCTACCAGACGCTGTATACCTGCCTCATTACGGTGATCAAGCTGGCCGCACCGTTGTCTCCCTTTTACATGGACAAGGTGTATCGTGACCTGAACCATGTCACCCGCAGGGAACCTGACAATTCGGTGCACCTGGCCGGATTCCCGGCCGCAGACACCTCGCTGATCGACAGGGACCTGGAGGAACGTATGGCGCTTGCCCAGAACATGTCATCCATGGTGCTGGGCCTGCGCAGGAAGGTGAATATCAAGGTAAGGCAGCCCCTGAGCAAGATCATGGTACCCATGACCGATCCCGGTATGGTTACCCGGTTCGAGGCCGTGAAACACCTGGTGCTGGGTGAAGTGAACGTAAAGGAGCTGGAGTACCTCAGGGACACCTCGGGGATACTGGTGAAAAGGATCAAGCCGAATTTCAAACTGCTCGGTCCGCGCCACGGCAAGCTGATGAAAGAGATCGCCCAGGTGCTGGCCGGGTTCGGACAGGAGGACATCGCCTGCATGGAAGGCGCCGAAAGCTATGAAATATCCGTTGGTGATGAAAAGATAGTGCTGCTGCCGGAAGATGTGGAGATCACTTCGGAGGATATACCCGGATGGCTGGTGGCCAGCGAGGGAAAGCTCACCGTGGCGCTGGATGTGAACATCACGCAGGAACTGAAGGACGAGGGGATAGCCAGGGAATTCGTGAACCGGATCCAGAACATCCGCAAGGAAAGCGGGTTTGAAGTGACCGATAAGATCGCCGTGGAGATCCAGCAGCATGAGCTGATCGACAATGCCGTGGAGCAATTCCGGGATTATATTGCCTCGCAAACGCTTGCAAATACTGTAAAACTGGTGGAAAAGGTGGATGTATCGGAAGTAAACGCGGTGGAAATCGAAGAAAACCTTGTAACTTATGTCAGGGTTAGTAAGATTTAGGGATATCCACACCAAGCATTGATTTTTTTACTTATATTTATACGCACTAAAAAAACAGAGTTATGTCAGAAAGGACTAGGTATTCCGATGAGGAACTCGAGGAGTTCAGGAAGATCATTATGGATAAATTGGACCAGGCGAGGAAAGATTTTGATCTTTTGAAAAGTGCCATCACACAGAGTGAGAGCAATGACACGCAAGATACCTCACCCACCTTCAAGGTATTGGAGGAAGGGGCAGCCACGCTTTCGAAAGAAGAAGCAGGCCGGCTCGCGCAACGTCAGCAGAAATTTATCCTGCATTTACAGGCCGCACTGGTAAGAATTGAGAATAAGACCTACGGGATCTGCCGGGAAACCGGTAAACTCATTTCCAAGGAAAGGCTCAGGGCAGTTCCCCATGCCACCCTCTCGATAGACGCTAAACAGAAACAGCGTTGATCAGGGGGCAATGAAAATTCCAAACGGCGTTAAGGCCATATTGCTCATCGTAACGGTATTGCTGATCGATCAGATCGTCAAATACCAGATCAAAACTACCATGACCATCGGTGAGAGTATCCCGGTATTCGGGAACTGGTTTTTTATACGATTTATCGAAAATCCCGGAATGGCCTTTGGGCTAGATATCCCGGGAAAGCTAGGCAAACCGGTGCTTACCCTGTTCAGGATCGTGGCGGTTATCGCCATCGGCTGGTACCTGAATAAGCTGGTGAAGGAAAAGGTTCATAACGGCCTTATCCTGTGTGTGGCACTTATCTTTGCCGGCGCCATGGGCAATATTATCGACAGCGTTTTATACGGATTGCTGTTTTCCGAAAGCACATACTTCCAGGTTGCCACCATGTTCCCGCCCGACGGGGGTTATGCCCCCCTGCTTTACGGGAAGGTGGTTGACATGCTGTATTTCCCGGTTATCCAGGATACATGGCCCCATTGGATTCCCAGGGTGGGCGGACAGGAGCTTGTCTTCTTCCGGCCTATCTTCAACCTCGCGGATACTTCCATCTCGGTGGGGATCATGGTGATACTGGTGTTTCAGAAGAGGTTTTTTCATCATGAGGTTGCGGGGGAAGAGGAGACTGTTGCGTAAATTCTATTTCGCGATAGCCCGGAAAGCATCCTTGATATGTTCCAGCACGGTACGTCCCTGGTCCATGATGATGGACACGATGTCGAACCGGACGTCGAGGTCGATGTTGCGGCTGAAGATGTAACGCTCGGCGGCAAAGATCAGGGAGCGCTGCTTGCGGATGTCCACGGCCGTTGAGGGCTCGCCCCAGGTGTTGCCCGACCGGGATTTGACTTCCACGATCACCAGCTGATCGTTGTCACGGGCAATAATATCCACTTCGATGTGTTTGAAGCGCCAGTTGCGTTCGAGGATTTCATACCCCTCTTCGGTGAGGAATTCTACGGCGAGGTCCTCACCTTGCCTGCCCATTTGCTGATTATCCATAATTTAAAAAACGAGTATACAGTTATCGGATCTGACCTCCAACGCAACCTCCCTTCCCATAATAAGGCTCAGGTTGGGATGCCCGTGTCCGGCAGGAAAGCCGAACAGTACCGGGTATCCGTAGCCTGCCACCGCTTCGCGTATTATATCATAGGCCGGTTTGCGGAATCCTGAGGACGAGGATCTCATGCCATGCATGCCGCCTGCTATCAGCGCTTTCAGGTTTGCCAGCCGCCCCCTGAGCTTCAGGTTCATGATCATCCGGTCGATGTGATAAAGGTATTCATTCAGGTCCTCGATAAACAGGATCTTCCCGGATGTGTCCATATCCAGTTCGGTGCCGGCCATACTGCAGAGCACCGACAGGTTGCCTCCCACCAGGGTTCCTGTTGCGTTCCCGGTAAGGTTATGGCGGTGCGGCCGCAGGGTATACTGTTTCAGCTCACCGAAAAGCACCGACCGGAGTGAGTCGAATGATGCGAGATCGGGCTTGTGCGGCGGCACAATACGGGGCATAGCGCCGTGAATGCTTTCGGCACCCACATGTTGCTGCAGGCAGGCGTGAATAACGGTGATATCGCTGTATCCCACGATCCATTTCGGATGGCTGATAAACTTATCGAAACTCATCCGGCCGATTATCCGGATGGTGCCGTAACCGCCCCGGGCACAAAGTATCGCACGGATGTTGCGGTCGTCGAGCATTTGCTGGAAATCGGCCGCCCGCTGGTGGTCGGTACCTGCAAATGAGTTGCGGCGGTTGAACAGGTGACTGCCGAAAACAACGTTCAGGCCCCACGACCGGATCATTTCAACAGCAGGCATGATCTCATCTGCGGTGAGGCAGCCGGCTGGGGCAACGATGCCAACGGTGTCACCGGTACTGAGGTGCGGAGGCGTGATCATTAGAGCAGTGTAAAAGTTTGAATTAACGGCGATTTGAATATATTTGCAAGGTAGTAAAAAAAAGCTTAATGGCCTATAGCCTACATCCTATAGCCTACAGCCTACAGCCTATAGCCATATTTATTGTATTCACATTGATAACATCTATGACAAAAATCTTCAAAAGACATCTCGTTACCGCCGCGCTGCCCTATGCCAACGGTCCGGTTCACATCGGCCACCTGGCCGGGGTTTATGTACCGGCGGATATTTATGTCCGTTACCTGCGGCTCCGCGGAGAGGATGTTGTTTTCATCTGCGGTTCGGATGAGCACGGGGTGCCGATAACCATCAAGGCCAGGCAGGAAAAGGTGAGTCCCCGGGACATCGTGGATAAGTACCACGGCATGATCCGGGATGCCTTTGCCGAATTCGGCATTTCGTTCAGCATTTATTCCCGTACCACGTCGAAAACGCATTACCAGACGGCATCGGAGTTCTTCCGCAAGCTGTATGAACAGGGTGATTTTATCGAAAAGACCACCAGCCAGTATTATGACGAAGAGGCAAAGCAGTTCCTGGCCGACCGGTATATAACCGGCACCTGCCCGCACTGTGGTAACGACAGTGCCTACGGCGACCAGTGTGAGAAATGCGGCACCTCCCTGAGCGCTACCGACCTTATCAACCCGAAATCGACGATCAGCGGCAACCAGCCCGTGCTCCGCGATACCCTGCACTGGTTCCTGCCCCTCGATAAGCATGAAGCCTTCCTCAGGAAATGGATCCTGGAGGACAACAAAGACTGGAAACCAAATGTATACGGACAATGCAAATCGTGGCTCGATGCCGGTCTTCAGCCCCGTGCCGTAAGCCGTGACCTCGACTGGGGAATCCCGGTGCCTGTGGAAGGGGCAACGGGTAAGGTGCTGTACGTTTGGTTTGATGCCCCCATCGGGTATATCTCGGCAACCCGTGAGCTGACACCCGACTGGGAAAAATACTGGAAACAGCAGGATACCCGGATGGTGCATTTTATCGGGAAAGACAACATCGTTTTCCACTGTATAATATTCCCCGCGATGCTGCGCGCGGAGGGAAGCTATATTCTTCCCGAGAACGTGCCGGCCAACGAATTCCTGAACCTCGAGGGCGATAAGATATCCACATCCCGCAACTGGGCGGTATGGCTGCACGAATACCTGGATGACTTTCCCGGCAAGCAGGATGTGCTGCGGTACGTGCTATGCTCCACCATGCCCGAAACCAAGGACAACGACTTTACCTGGAAGGATTTCCAGGCACGCAACAACAATGAGCTGGTGGCTGTGCTGGGCAACTTTGTGAACCGGGCGATGGTGCTTACCCGGAAACACTTTGGCGGGCAGGTGCCGCCCGCAACCCTCACCGCAACCGACCGGGAAACGCTGGCCGGGATACCCCGGCTTAAGGAGGCGGTGGAATACAATCTCGACAACTTCCGGTTCCGTGAGGCCCTGAAAGCGGCCATGGACCTGGCACGGCTGGGCAACAAGTACCTTGCTGACACCGAGCCCTGGAAACTGGTCAGGACCGATACCGGCCGGGTGGCCACTATCCTGAATGTAGCGCTGCAGATCACAGCCAACCTGTCGATCATCACCGCGCCTTTCCTGCCCTTCACAGCAAGGAAGATCGCCGGGTTCATCAACCTGGGTGACCTGGAATGGAAGGACGGCGGAAGGGCCGACCTGCTGAAAGCCGGGCACCTGCTGGATGAACCCGCGCTGCTCTTTGAAAAGATAGAAGATGAGGACGTGGAAAAGCAGCTCCTGAAACTGCAGCAGTCGAAAGAGCTGAACCAGGGTGGGGAAGCCCCTGTTAAACCGCAAAAGGAAAGCATCAGCTACGATGAATTCTCCCGGATGGACATCAGGACCGGAACCATCCTCGAAGCGGTGAATGTGCCAAAAACAAAGAAGCTGATGCAGCTGAAGATCGATACCGGCATGGATGTGCGGACCGTGGTTTCCGGTATTTCGGAATACTTTGAACCGGAGGCTGTTGTTGGGAAACAGGTATGCCTGCTTGCCAACCTTGAACCGCGTGAGATCAAGGGGATCCGTTCACACGGGATGATCCTGCTGGCTGAGGATGCCTCGGGGAGGCTGGTATTTGTGACGCCGGAGGAGGGGATTGGTGTGGGATCGGAGGTGAAGTAGGGAGTAGGTAATATCCCAAAGCTACCCAACGCTAAATACATTATCTTTGATCAAAATTACCGAACACATGGCCGAAAACACCGAAAAACAATCCTTCTGGGAGAAATTCAGGCATAAGTACAGGTTGTCGATTTACCGCGATGAAACCTTTGAAGAGGTACTGAACGTGAAGCTGACGCGCCTGAATGTAGTTGCCCTGGTGGGAGCCGGTACGCTCATCTTCCTGCTCATCGTCTCCTCCATTATTGCCTATACCCCGGTGCGGGAGCTGATACCGGGATACCCCGACCAGAACACCATCCGTAACATTCACCTGAACAATTACCGCCTTGATTCGCTCGAACTGGAAATTGCCAGGCGCGATGTGTATTTCGAGAACCTGCGCAGGATCATTTCCGGCGAAAAACCCCAGGACCTTGGTGATTCTTCCCGTGAGTCAACACCCGTTACCAACGCTGCCTTTCAGAAATCAAAAGAAGATTCGTTCTTACGGCGCATGGTGGAGCCGGGCGATCAGTTCGCGCTGTCAACCATCGAAAGCAAAAGGGTCAAAACGCCGTTATTCACCGAAATGTTTTTCCCGCCTGTTAAAGGGATGATAACCAATTCGTTCAACAGTTCCCAGCAACATTACGGTACCGATATTGTAGCAAGCACCAACGAAGTGGTGAAAGCCACCCTCCCCGGAACGGTAACCATGGCAGGGTGGACGCTGGAGACCGGGCATGTGATACAGGTCCAGCATGAGCACAATATCCTGTCGGTTTACAAGCATAACGCCGAATTGCTTAAGCATATCGGTGACCGGGTAAAAGCAGGCGAACCCATAGCCATTATCGGAAATTCGGGGGAGCTCACCACCGGTCCCCACCTTCATTTCGAGCTCTGGTACAACGGAACACCCCTGAACCCCCAGGAATATGTCTTGTTCTGACGGTACGACCAACCCACGGTAAGCATGAAGAAAAAAGTTGCGATCCTTGGTTCGACCGGATCCATAGGCACCCAGGCGCTGGAAGTGATCCGGCAGCACAGGGACCTGTTCTCGGTTGAGGTGCTCACCGCACGACGCAATGCCGAACTCCTTATTGAACAGGCCATGCAACATATCCCAAAGGTTGTTGTGATTGCCGATGAGAACCGGTATGGCGGGGTCAGGGATGCCCTGGCCCGGTTACCGGTGAAGGTGCTTGCCGGTATGGATGCCCTGTCGGAGGTTGTCGCCCTGCCGGAAGTGGACATTGTGCTTACCGCCATGGTGGGGTTTTCGGGACTGCTGCCCACGGTGGCCGCGCTGAAAGCAGGAAAGAACATCGCCCTTGCCAACAAGGAAACACTGGTGGTGGCAGGTGAACTGATTACAGCACTGGCAAGGCAGCAGGGTGCCGCCATCTACCCGGTTGATTCGGAACATTCGGCCATATTCCAGTGCCTGGCCGGTGAAAAATACAATTCAGTAGAAAAGCTTATACTTACCGCCTCGGGAGGTCCTTTCCGGGGGATGACCAGGAAGCAGCTCGAACAGGTTACCTGCACGGAAGCCCTCAACCATCCCAACTGGTGCATGGGCAACAAGGTAACCATCGATTCGGCATCGCTTATGAACAAGGGACTTGAAGTGATCGAGGCCCGGTGGCTGTTTGATATGGAACCGGACAGGATAGAGGTGGTGATCCACCCGCAGAGCGTGATCCATTCCCTGGTGCAGTTTACCGACGGATCGATCAAGGCACAGCTGGGACTCCCGGATATGCGGCTGCCCATTCAGTATGCACTGGGTTACCCTAACCGGCTTCCCTCTGATTTCCCGCGTTTCAGCTTTGCAGCCTGCAGCACACTGACTTTCGAAGAACCTGACCCGGGGGTGTTCCGAAACCTGCAACTGGCCTTCAACGCCCTGCGAACCGGTGGGAACATGCCGTGCATCATGAATGCGGCCAATGAGGTTGCGGTGGAGGAATTCCTGAATAACAGGATCGGATTTCTGCAGATGTCGGATGTGATCGAAGAAACAATGGGTAAAACCGGGTTTATCCGGGAGCCTTCGATCGCGGATTACCAGGAGACGGATCGTGAGGCGAGGGAGGTGGTGAGGAGGGTGTTGGGGGGGAGGGGGCGTAAACGGTAAACGGTGAGAAAGCCACGAAGTGGCTAAATCTCAATAACCGTGGGTGCAACCCACGGTTATTGAGATTAAACCCCTTCGGGGTTATTCAACAGTTACTTTTCATTTTGGGCTTCATAGTTAGGATTTAGAACTTTTTTCGACTCTTAATTCGCATAATTAAATAGTTATAAGAAA
>Ga0209751_10006503_pt1 | contig 10813 bp, 11 predicted proteins | sample RifCSP13_1_FD_184019 | JGI IMG/M metagenome (GOLD analysis project Ga0209751, IMG submission 184019) | Soil microbial communities from Rifle, Colorado - Rifle CSP2_sed 13_1 (SPAdes) (version 2) | ecosystem: Environmental > Terrestrial > Deep subsurface > Rock core/Sediment | place: Rifle...
TCCATCGATGTCCCGCCAGACACCAATCTGCACACAGTGATAGCCCAGGGCAAACATGAAGGGATGCCGGCCTGGAGCGCCGATTTAACCACCGACCAGATCGACGCCCTGGCTGGGTTTATTCTTTCTCCGAGTGGCAGCCAGCTCTTCACTGAGAATTGCAACGCCTGTCACGAGGCGACTGAACTTGTGGCGGGCGATCCGCTCGAACTGAAAAGCGCCCTGGAACAAGGGCCGAATTACCCGGCCCATTCAGGTGTCGATGTAGCCCAATGGACAGAGGTCTTGAGTCCGGAGGAGCGCACGGCGTTGCTGAATTTCCTGGTCGCACCGGATGGGCAACGATTATTCGCCACAAATTGCGCTGCTTGTCACGGTCGCTCTCCGGCCTTTTCCGGTGAAGAGAACGAATTACGCACTCTCATCAGCCAGGGTGGATTACACCTGGAGATGCCTCCGTGGCGAGAAAAGTTGAGCGATGTGGAGTTGGATCAATTAGCCCAGTATGTAGTTGACCCAGCTAGTGTGCCCGGCGGTCAAGAGTTATTTACTCAGTACTGTTCGAGCTGTCACGGTGAACGTGTCCCGGTTGTCGCGGATTTTGCACAAGCGCGCCAATCCATCGCCAGTGGAGGCGCGCACCAAACGATGCCTGTCTGGGGGAATGTCCTAACAGCAGAACAACTGGACGCACTGGTGAGCTACACGCTGAATGCAGCCAAAGGCACATCATTGGAAGTCGGCCAAAACCTTTTCTCGCAGAACTGCGCGACCTGTCATGGCGACTTCGGCGAAGGCGGACCTAATCCCACCCGTCCAGATGACGTCATTGCCCCAATTAGCACAGCCGAATATTTGAAAACACGCGATGACTCCACCTTACGGGCGATCATCGCCCAAGGCCAGCCCAACTTCGGGATGTCGCCCTTTGGAACTGCCAGCGGCGGTCCCCTGGACGACGATGAGATCGATTCCATTGTGGCCTACTTGCGGTCATGGGAGCAAAATCCGCCCGTGGAGCTCCCCCCAGAGATCAGAGCTGGCTCGGAGGCTCTCAGCGGCGCGGATATCTATGCTGAGGTTTGCGCCCAATGCCATGGTCCGAATGGCGAAGGCTTAGTCGGGCCTTCCCTGCGCGAAGCACAGTTCCAGAAAGAGAACACCGACCAGGATATCTTCGAAACAATCAACCAGGGACACGAAGCTTCCGGCATGATCGGTTGGGGTGAGATCCTGACAGCTGGGCAGATCCAGCAACTGGTTGTTTTCATCCGCCAATTGGAGCAGGTGGAGGCACAGCCGAAACCAACCGAAGGTGTTATTTCTTTCACCACGGATGTTCTGCCAATCTTCAAGGATCAATGCACCCTATGTCACGGCTCCCTGGGGGGGTGGGACGCCACGAGTTACCAGGCGGTGATGAACAGCGGCAATCACGCCCCGGTCGTTGTCCCCGGAGACGTAGAAAGCAGTCTCCTGGCGCGAAAGATCCTCGGGACCCAAACGGAAGGCACGATCATGCCGCCAGCGGGCAAGATGTCAGACGCAGAGATCCAGGTCATTTTGGACTGGATCGCAGCTGGCGCTCCCGAGAATTGATCCAGACCACAGTATAGAAACGCAAGGCCATTATGTGGTTTTTCCTGGCAATTAGTTTTGTCGCAAAAACGAATTTACCCGGTTTGGTCTTGCCGATTAATTATTCTGTTGGTAAAGTGGCAGATGGCTAGAATTGAGGATAGTAAATAGAATTGCCTCAGGCGCTACTTGCCGAACGTGCCTACATAAGTCAATACCTCCCATATTTGCTCAACCGAAAGCGTTTCTTTCCAACCGGGCATAGCCGCCCGACCCTCGGCCATTATGCATAGGAATTCTCCGCTATTGGAGCGTAATTCGTCCTGAAACTCAGCGGTCGTGAAGTCAGGAGCCCCTGGCAGGGCGCCCGATCCGTCCACGCTGTGACACGCAGCGCAGGATTGGCTGTAGATCGTATTCCCTGCAGCGATCGCGGTCGTATCGTCCCATGCGAATTGGTTGGATTGAGAAAGGTAGGTGGATGAGCAGGCAACCTCAGTGACGGTGGGCTGCACCTGAGGCTCTGCGGCAGTCTCTCCGGGTAGGGCCGCATCGTATGAGAACGTGCGCAGGTAGTCAATTACCGCCCACCGTTCGTCTTGCGACAGACGTCCCTGCCAGGCTGGCATGGAACCTTTTCCCTGTGTGACAGTCAGGTAGAAATCTCGAGGTGCACGGTCATCCACCAACCGCAGGTCGGTGAAATCAGCCGCACCCAATACTTTGCCCACGCCATCATCCCCGTGGCAGGCTGCGCAATTTGCCTCGTAGAGACCCTTGCCAAGCGCGAGGGTGTCGGCGCTGGTGGAAAAGCGCCACATATAGAACACTACATCCCAACGTTCGTCTGAGGTCAACGTATCCAGGAAGGATGGCATTTCGCCGCGCCCTTCGGTAACAGCGGCGTAAAATGAGGCTGGGGTTTCACCACGCATGTAATCCAGGTCATTAAAATTGCGTGCCCCAGGCACGACGCCTTTACCGTCTTCGCCGTGGCATTGTGCGCATTGAGACTGGTAGAGCTGCTGACCGAGAGCCGACGAGGGGGGGCGTGCTGGATAACTCAGGATGCTGAAAGACGGCGTGGCGTCAACGCCGGGGAGGTTGGTAGGTGCAGTCACCGGGACGAGCGTAGGGATGGGCGTAGGACCAACCGGCAGGCTGCGAGGGCCGGCGCAGGCTACCAGCAGCAGGGTAAAGATGACAAGGAGCAAAAGATGCATTCGGTATCTCATTCCATACCTCTTATCGGGGTGGCAAGGTTCGCACATAGTTGATGACATCCCAGCGCTCGCGCGGCGTCAGATTTTCAGCCAGCGAGGGCATCTGGCCGAAACCCTGCACGATGGTAAGGTAGACCGAGCCATCGAACTCGCCTGTGATCTGCTCAGCGGTGAGGTTCTGTGGTGTACGGTCGAAGTAGCTGACTAACGGCCCGTCGCCGTGTCCTTGGGTGCCATGACAGACCTGGCAGTGGATTCCATAAAGGACGGCTCCACGCTGGAGCGAAATTTCGTCGGCCGGCACAGGGTTCACGGGAAACTCTTCGGGGATAACGGAGAGTCCCTGAACCGGCACTGCTCCTTCAGGGGGCAATTTACGGGGCGCATCCTGGTAACCTGTGGAGGGCTGTTCGCTCATGTTCGTCGGGAACGGAATCTTGATGATCTCGTACGTGAGCAGCAAACCGATGATGAACGGCGTCAGGACCAATCCGATAATTACCAGACCGCGGCGGTGGCGAGATGTCATAGGGTCATCCGTTCGGGCTCGCCGACATGGTGCGCATGATGGGTTTCCAGCATCTGCCTCACCTGGCCTTCCAATCGCGTTGGGATATCCAGGATTACTGCCAGGTGACCGTCTGTAACGAGTTTGTGGTAGGGCGCTGGCCCGAAACGCGGAAAGTTCATCTCCCACAGCACTCCTAAAAACGTTGAGACGATGGTGGCCATCATGGTGAAAATGAAGATAATCACCGCGGCCGGCGGGAAACCCACAGGAGGATGCCCCCCCACATCCAGGCGATAGAGGTGCGGAGTGATCACTGCTAAGAACAGTCCAATTCCCAATCCCGCTGCAGCCCCCGCCAGCACAATATAGGGCAGGGTCAGCCACTCTCGATGCCGCCCGAGGGCGCCCTCAGGGTAAGGCAAACCCGTGATAACCACAATCTTGTTATCCGCAATGCCCAGGTTGTGCAATTCGTCAATTACCTCAGCCGTATCGGCGCTCTCGTGAAAGAGGGCCATCAGAGTCATTGAGTCTGTCATCCGTTTTCAGCCGTTTGTACTTAGTAGTCAGATATCCTAGGATCGCGACCAGCGAATTGTCAGTCTATTTCCGCCGCCGTCGGCACCAGCAAGCGCCCAATCCGCCTCATGGTGTAACGCAAGCGGCCCTCCTTAATCTCCCATACCGGAACAAACGGGATGATGCGGGAAAACAATGTATACAACAACGCAAAGCCGGCAAAGGTCATGGCGACGATGCTGATCTCCACCCATGTCGGGCGGTAGTTGCCCCAATTGAAAGGCAGATCGTTGCGCTGCAGGCTGCCGATGACGATCAGGGCACGCTCGGTAAACATGCCTACATTGACCAGCAGCGTGGTTGCCAGCAACAACGCCGGCGTGGTACGCACACGTTTGAAGACCAAAAGCGCAATCGGAATCAGGTTGGCGCTCATCTGCAAGTAGAAGAATGGCGCCAGGTGGCCAGAGACCTCTTCCCGGATCAGTTCGCGCACAACCGGTTCGTTGCCATACCACTCGACGATAAACCCGGCAAACCAGAAATAGACCCAGGCCATACCAGCGACCATCACCAATTTGCCCAGAGAGTCGAAGTGTTCGGCTCGCAGGAACTCCTGTAAACGCATGCCGCGTCGCACGACCACCAGGATGCTAGCCAGTGCCGAGAGGCCAGAATAGACCGCCCCGATGACGAAATAGGGCGCAAAGATGGTACTGTGCCAGCGCGGCTGGATGGTCACTGCGAAATCCCAGGATACAATCGAGTGGACCGAGAGAAAGATCGGGATGATGGCAACCGAGAAGATGCCCAGGGCACGGTGGAGTTTGTGCCACTCTCCCTCGGTGCCGCGCCAGCCTAACGCCAATACCCGATAAAGTTTGAAGCGCCAGCTGCCGGTGTGGTCGCGCGCCATGGCCATGTCTGGGATGAGCGCCAAGTACAGGTAAAGGGATGAGCCGATCAGGTAGGTAAAGATGGCGACCATATCCCACATCAACGGCGATTGGAAATTGGGCCACATGAGGCGATTATTGGGGTAGGGGACCATCCAATAAAACTTCCAGACCCGACCCAGGTGAATAAGGGGGTACAGACCAGCCATCATCAGCGCGAAAGCAGTCATAGCTTCGGCACCGCGTGTGATCGGCCGACGCCAGTCGGCCTTGAGCAGTCGCAGCACAGCCGAGATCATCGTTCCAGCATGGCTGATGCCCACCCAGAAAACAAATGTTGTGATGAAAAGCGTCCAGTAGACTGGCCGGTTTTTTCCGGTGACGCCAATACCCCAATAGATGAGGTAACTCCATGCATATACCCCCCAGGCTACAATCAGGCTTAGGCCTGTCACTAGCACCCAGAATCCCTTCCCGGTCTGGAGCATCGGTTGGAGCACGGCCTGGTTGATCTCCGAGTCGGTGCGCTGGGCCAGCAGCAAACGCTCGTCGTAAGGCGTCGTTTGCCGTATCTCCTGCTCCATATCCTCAGGCTCAGACATTCGTCTCACCTCCTTTGAGATAGATTACACCCGGATCGGTGCCCAATTCGGGCAAGAGGCGGAAGGAGCGGTGGCTGCGTGCCAGTTGGCTGGCGCGGCTGTCCGGATCGCCCAAATCGCCAAAAACCAGCGCACTCGTGGGACAGGTCTGTACGCAGGCAGGCTGTATCTCGCCGTCGGCGAGTATACGCCCCTCAGCCTGCGAATCGATTTCTGCACGCCGAATGCGCTGTATGCAAAAGGTGCACTTCTCCATGATGCCGCGCGTCCGGACGGTCACATCCGGGTTGAGCTGCTCGGTCAACGGTTCTGGGAATTCTGGCCGGAACCAGTTATAGGTACGGACTTTGTAAGGGCAGGCGCTACCGCAGAAGCGCGTGCCGATGCAGCGGTTGTAGATCTGCGCGTTCAAGCCCTCCGCGTTGTGGTAAGTTGCAAATACCGGGCAGACCGGCTCGCAGGGGGCCTCGGTGCACTGCTGGCACATTACTGGCATAAAGCGCGCCTTCACATTCGGATATTCACCCTCCCAGTACCGTTGGATGATGATCCAGTGCATCCAGCGGCCGTAAGCTGCTTGCTTCTCGCCGACTACCGGTATATTGTTCTCGGCGTGGCAGGCGACCACGCATGCCTGGCAGCCGGTGCAGCGATCCAAATCCACCACCAGCACCCACCTGCGATCATTTTCAACCGAGAGATTCGCGTCCGTTGCCATCCAGGCTCTCCAATCTCGCCAAGATTTGTTTCCTTCCGGTCGGCTTCAGCCGCACGCGTGTGGCTCCCCAGGCCAATGCACCCGTGCTCGGGTCAGTGACCGGAGCCACCAGCACCAACGGGTTGCTGCCGCTTACCGCCTGGGCAAAGCGACCGTAGTCCTGGTGTCCTTGCCCTACCGGGATGGCGACCACATCTGGCCGAATGCCCGGGTAGATGACGACTGGCGCTTCCAGCATACCGTGCGGAGATTCCACCTGCACAATGTCGTTATCGCTTACACCCAGCGCGCTGGCAGTTTTGGGATTTAATTCCACCCACATCCCCCACTGCACGGTCGTCATTGGGTCGGGCGCTTCTTGTAGCCAAGGTAGATTAGCGCCACGCCCGTCAGAAAGTATGATCGAAGAATAGGGATATAGGTGGAATGGGTAGTCTTCCGGGTCACCTTCGAATTGTGGATCGGATATAGGCAAGGGTTTCTGTACCACTTCCGTCAGTTCGGGCTCGCGGCGGATCTTCTTTTCGGACCACCAGCCTCCATACTGCCGCCAAAGCGCCCAGAAGCCGGATGGAGTTCGGGCGTCATAAGCGCCGAGGCTGGAGCCGTGCAGCTCGCCGACTGTCTCTTCCAGATAAGAGGCTTCATCCTCCCAGGGAAGCGCCTCGGCAGGCTTGCCTCCAAATCGAGCAGCCAACCCGAGCAATACGTCGGCGGCGGCGAGCGTATCGTACAGCGGACGCACAACCGGCTGCTGGCTGCTGACGACCGGTCGGTCCGCGCCTGGTGAGGGCACCTGGTAACCCCAGGATTCTAGATAGGTGTGGTCGGGCAAAATCAGGTCTGCCCACACGGCTGTTTCATCCACAAACGGGCTGAAGGAGACGACAAACGGCACACGGGTGATGGCCTCGGCGAAACCAGCCGCTGCCGGAAGCTCGTACATCGGGTTCGCGCCGTGAACGAGCAGCAGGTCGATCTCGCCAGCTTTCATTCGTACGATTAGATCCATCACTTCGTCGAAGGCATTGACTGATAGATTCTGCCGCAACGCCGCAGTTGGACCTGGGTTTGAAAGGAAAACGCCACCCTCACGGCCGACCTGCGCAACCACCAGATTCAACGCCTGCACAGCCAGCATGCTGGAAAAACCGTTCCGCTGCCCAGCCAGATATCCACCTGGGATAGCCACCGCTCGATCGGCGTCGGCAAATGCACCCGCCAGACGACGCAAGGTTTCAACCGGCACATCGCTGGCGGTGGCCATTTCGCGCACGTCCACGTTCTGGTAAAGTACCGCTTGAGTACGATGGCTGCCGACATGCCCGAGCCTCTCCTCGACAATGATACGGCCTATGGCCAGGGCAACGAACCCCTCAGCCCCAGGCCGCACCGGGATCCACTCGTCGGCCGAAGCCGCTGTCGCCGAGAGGCGCGGTTCAAATTGCACGAATAAGCCCCGGCTGCCCATTCCTCCCTGACGCATGGCGCCATAGGCAGCGCTTTGGGCAACTGGAGACATCCAGGTCTCGAGGAGATTGGCCCCAAAAGAAAGAACCACATCGGATTGGGAAATATCATATACAGGCAGGTCCGGCGCCCCGAAGAAAGCCTGAGATAGTTGCGAGGCGGCGCCACGACCCTCCAGCGCCGATTGCAGGTCATAGATGACTGGCGGGGCTGCGCCAAGCGTCTCGAGCAGGCGAGCTGCGAGCCGGTACACATGGCTGGGCATCAGCCCGCCGAGAAAAGCTATTCGTTCCGCGCTGCTTAAAGCTGCGATCTTATCGCTTAACAAATCCAGTGCCTCAGGCCAGTAAAGGGGCTCAAACTGACGTGAACTGCGGCCACCACTCTGGCGAACAGCGTTCTTAAGCCGATCCGGGTTGTACAGCACTTGTAAACCAGCCTGCCCTCGGGCGCACAGTTTTCCACGATTGAGCGGATGCAGGGGATTCCCCTCGATCTTCTTGGCCCGCCCGTTTATGGTACGCACAATAATCCCGCATCCAGCCGGACACTGGCGGCATGTACTGGCATACCACGTTGCCTGCCCGGGAAGCAACTCTTCCGGAGGACGAACGAAGGGCTCAATAACAATGCTGCGGATAGCTGGAGCAAGCCCGGTGGCGGCAGTAGCTCCAGCAGCGATCTTGAGAAATTCTCGGCGCGTGAGTGTTTTGGGCATGATCACTTTGAGTGTCAAACGTAAAGCGTTGTCGTTTAGAATTCCCTCATCCTGATTCATTTGTGGCATGTCAGGCAGTCGGCCAGGCGGGCAACCTTAATTTCGGGTTGCTTCAGATGGCAATCCAGACACCAGCCCATGTCCATCTTCACAACGGGTCGGGTGACCGTCATGCGACCGACGTCACCATGGCAGGTTTCACAATTCTCGCCTGCTCCCAGGTGAGCTTGATGATTGAAGTAAACGAATTCGGGCTGCCTGCTTACGCGGACCCACGGGATTGGCTCGCTACGCTCCCAATAGCCGGCCAGGGTCCGGATCGCATCACGGTCGGTGGCAATGACCACGTGGCAGCCCATACATTTCTGCACGGAGGGAATTCCAGCTATTTCTGAGCGCAGTGCACTTGTATGGCAGTACAAACACTGCACACCCGCTTCCACATGAGTCCTGTGGCTGTAAGCGATTGGCTGCTCTGGAGCAGCCCGGACCTGGGCGTGTGTGAGAATTACACCGGTGAGAACCACAGCAATAAGCACGATCAAAAAGCTAAAAGACCAGCTGAGCTTCATATCAGTCACACAAGAGATGAATTTTAGTGCAGGCAGGAGGATCGCTCCCCTCCAGCCTGCCATAATTATTTTGCAGCAAATCTATGGTGCCTCCACAGGTAAAGTTTGAGCGAAAGTCAGAAAATCTAGAAAATCCTGTGTGCTCCAGTCTGCTTCCCCTTAAATCTTGATTTATCAGCATCGTTGGCGCATTTCCTTAGAGCATCGCTCCATAATTAACTCCTTAGAGCCCTGATGTCGGGAGCTTCATCGATTTGGTACTGGCTGGTTCGTGCGCAGGCGGAACGAGCCAATTGCTTACAAGGCCTGCTTTGCTTGTCAGCATTCCAGGTGTCCAGGACTGCTGTGTCAGCCGAGAACGAATTGGAGCAAGTCACCAGCTTCTACCACAGTCTGGTGTTCGCGGTGATAAAGGATCATTTCGTTGTTATCAAGACTTAGCCCAATGATGCGCATATCCCACGTTTCCGCCTCCAGGATCCCCAACACATTTGCCGGAATGCCGGCTCTCGTCTTTTCAAAAAGAATTGTGTCTGGATGAAGTCTCATGATTTCTTCGTGCGCGGTCGTGATGTCTGCGGTTGCGCCTACCCAAATAATGTCGCGATGTTTCAAGAGCAAACGCGCTGATTCGTGAAAGAGTGGATTTGTCCAGATTACGAACACCCGTCGCACAGCCATTTTTTCGCTCTTTTCCGCTTCTCCTTAAATGCAATATTAGTGAAAAATGTCGCGGTTGGGTATCGTACGAGTCGCCAACCTAAATAAAAAAAACGCCAATCCTATTGGCGTTTTCCTCTGGGAAACTGGCGTTTATGGAATCTCAGCTTTTCCGAGTGTTATTCATCCTGGATAAGGCCGCGCTGGCGAGCATATTGAATCAACTCCCGTCGGCTGTTCAAGCCGAGCTTGGTCATTAAATTGCTACGGTGGGAGTGGACGGTACTGGGACTGATCACCAATTTTTCGGCAATCTCTTTGGTGCTGCAGCCTTCGCTCAATAAGCGCAAGATCTCTTTCTCGCGCGGGCTCAGGGATGATCCAGTTTCCTCCCCCCACTGGATAAAATTGAGATAATCCTCTACTAACTTCTGGGCCATAGTCGGATAAAGAAAGACCTCACCTCGCCCAACCACCCGTACAGCATGTATCAAGTCGCTGGTTTCAGCGCCTTTGAGGATGTAGCCAGAAGCGCCAGCTTTGAGCATCTCGAAGAAGTATTCATCTGAGCGGTGCATGGTTAGCACGAGCACTTTTACCTGGGGCCAACTGTCCTTTATCTGGCGTGTGGCTTCCAGACCGTCCATACCTGGCATGGCGATATCCATCAAAACTACATCGGGGAGATGCTTTTCAACCAAATTTAGGGCCTCGCGACCTTCCAAGGCCTCGCCAACCACGTCAATATCCGGTTCGGCTTCTAGTAACAGACGCAAACCGGAACGCACGATGGTGTGGTCATCTGCAATAAGCACGCGAATACGATCACTCATAATCTGCCTTCGCCAGGGGAATGAGAATTTGTATGCGGGTGCCTTCTCCCTCCCGAGAGATGATATCCATGCTCCCACCACACTGCACCAATCGTTCTTGCATACCCAGTAGACCTAGCCCATGCGGGTTGTCCACTTCCCGATCGATGTTCTCAAGGTTGAAACCATGCCCGTTGTCCACAATCTCACCCTCAAAAACACCATCGCGCTGGGTAAGCGTGATCTTTACCTGATCCGCCCCGGAATGCTTCACGATATTGCTCAAAGCCTCTTGGAAGATGCGGTAGAGTGCGGTCTCGATCGAGGGGGGAAGTCGTTTGATCAATCCGGATGGATCCAGCTTGAACGTGATCCCGCTTCCATTGAGCACTCTCTCTGCATGAGAACGCAGGGCAGCCGCAAGGCCAAGATCGTCCAGCACTGATGGGCGCAAAGCCAGGATAAGATCGTACATCTGTTGCGTAGTTTTGCCGATCAGCTCACGGGTCAGAAATAACTGCTCGAGGGCGCGTT
>Ga0209751_10006505_pt1 | contig 10811 bp, 7 predicted proteins | sample RifCSP13_1_FD_184019 | JGI IMG/M metagenome (GOLD analysis project Ga0209751, IMG submission 184019) | Soil microbial communities from Rifle, Colorado - Rifle CSP2_sed 13_1 (SPAdes) (version 2) | ecosystem: Environmental > Terrestrial > Deep subsurface > Rock core/Sediment | place: Rifle...
CTTATTATACCAGGACCAGTCGTATTCGGTATCAGTAGCAGCATGAATGCCGACAAATCCACCCCCCGACCGGATAAAATTCTGAAAAGCTGCTTGTTGTTCATCATTCAGAATATCACCAGTTGTATTCAGAAAAACAACAACTTTGTATTGCATGAGCTTATCAATTGTAAAAACCGAGGCATCCCTTGAAGTATCTACTACTATTCCCTGTTGTTTGCAAATATTCATCAGGGTTATCATACCCTTTGGAATGGAAGAATGAAAAAATCCCTGGGTTTTGGCAAAAACAAGCACTTTATTTTCGGGTTTTCCGGCACAGGCTGCCTGGGTTATGAACATAACCAGCATCAGCATTGCTCCATTCAAAATTTTCCTGTTCATATAATTCAGATAATGTTATTAATTGATCTTCATTAGGCAAATAAAATTACTACAAAATTTCGATTTTTATGGAATTGACCGGCAATTCTGCCAAAAATATCCTGAAGGCAGGACTCTCTATAAATCATAATCACACATCAGAAATCTCTTTTTTTATAAATCATACCCTATATTTTATAGGTATTTTTCATAATTTTTTTGTTTTTTTAAATATTTTCTCATTTTTTTGAGGTTGTATTCAAATTTTTTGTATTTTTGTGGTCAATATTAACAATAATATTATACATCTATGGCAGCAATTCGTTTTACAGCACTTGCAAATGCCTATTCCAGGCAAAAGAACACGTATACGCCTCCCAGGGAACTTATTTCGGAATATTTTGGCGTCAATGTCTTTGACAAAAAGAAAATGAAAAGATACCTGTCCGATGAGGCCTATCACCATGTTATGGAAGCCATTGAAAAAGGCACCCGGATCGACCGTAAAATAGCTGAGCAGGTTGCATCGGGTATGAAAGCATGGGCCCTTGAAATGGGAGCTACGCATTATACTCACTGGTTTCAGCCTCTGACCGAGGGTACCGCTGAAAAACACGACACCTTCGTTGATTTTACCGACGATGGTACTGTAATCGAATCCTTTTCAGGAAAGCTGCTTGCACAGCAGGAACCTGATGCCTCCAGTTTTCCCAGTGGTGGTATCCGTAATACTTTTGAGGCCCGTGGGTACACGGCATGGGATCCGTCGTCACCTGCATTTATTGTTGGAAACACGCTCAGCATTCCCACCATATTTGTTTCCTATACCGGTGAAGCGCTTGACAACAAGACGCCACTTTTAAAGGCCTTGCATGCTGTTGATAAGGCTGCTGTTGATGTTTGCCAGTATTTCGACAAGGACGTAAATAAGGTTATTGCAACACTGGGGTGGGAACAGGAATACTTCCTGGTTGATGAAGCGCTTTACAATGCGCGCCCCGATCTGGTTCTTACCGGCCGGTCGCTCATGGGACATGCATCTGCCAAAGATCAGCAATTGGAAGACCAGTATTTTGGATCCATCCCCGAAAGAGTTTCTGCTTTTATGAATGAATTTGAAACTGAGTCTTACAAACTTGGGATTCCTGTAAAAACAAGACATAACGAGGTTGCGCCCAACCAGTTTGAATGCGCGCCTATATTTGAAGAATGCAACCTGGCTGTTGATCACAACGTGTTGCTTATGGATCTGATGAGAAGGGTCGGGCGGCACCACAACTTTGCGGTTCTGCATCATGAAAAACCGTTCAATCATATTAACGGATCAGGCAAACATTGCAACTGGTCGCTTGCCACCAATACCGGAGTAAATCTTTTGTCGCCGGGAAAGAATCCCAAAAGCAATCTTCAATTTCTTACCTTCCTCATAAACACATTGAAGGCCGTTCACAAGCATGCTGATCTGCTCAGGGCCAGTGTAGCTTCACCCGGCAATGCCCATCGTCTGGGTGCCAACGAAGCCCCGCCTGCCATCATTTCCGCCTTTATCGGTAAACAGCTTACCGATATGCTGAATAAGCTCGAGAAAAAGGTGTCGAATGAAAAGATGACCCCTGATGAAAAGATCGAGCTAAAGCTGAACGTAATCAAGGTGCCTTCGATCCTGTTGGATAATACCGACAGGAACCGTACCTCACCTTTTGCATTCACAGGTAACAAGTTCGAGTTCAGGGCCGTTGGTTCGTCAGCCAATCCGGCTGTTGCTATGATTGCGCTTAATTCAGCTATGGCAGCACAGCTTATAGAATTTAAAAAGGATGTGGACAAGCTCATAGAAAAGGACGTAAAAAAGGACGAGGCCATCTTCCAGGTTCTCCGTCAATACATTACCGATTCTAAGCCGATACGTTTTGAGGGCAATAATTACAGCGAAGATTGGAAGAAAGAGGCCAAAAAAAGGGGTCTCAGCAACATCAATAACCCGGTTGAGGCTTTTGATTTTTACCTTACCCCGCAATCCAAGAAACTCTTTTCCTCACTTGATGTGTTGAGTGATCGGGAAAATGAAGCCAGAGTGCATATTCGCTGGGACGATTACACCAAGCGGGTGCAAATTGAAGCCCGTGTTATGGGTGACCTCGTCATGAATCACATCGTTCCGGTTGCCATCAGGTATCAGAGCGAACTGATAGAAAATGTCAAAGGCCTGAAGGAACTTTTTGGTGATAAAGAATACCAGGAGCTGGCCGGTGCAAGGATTGAACTTATCCGGAATGTATCACAACATGTGAGCTATATTAAAGCCAAAGTGAACGAAATGATCGAGGCACGCAAATTAGCCAACAAGATAGAGGATGAAAGAGAAAGGGCTCTGGCTTATTCTACGAAAATATTCTGTTACCTCGATGATATCCGGTACCATGTAGATAAGCTCGAACTCATTGTTGACGATGAATACTGGCCTTTGCCAAAGTACCGCGAATTGTTGTTTATCCGCTAGTTCATTTTCAAATTTCAATAGCATCTTAAACCCCGGACAAATGATCCGGGGTTTTTTTGGTTGTTGCTGCCTGCAGGATTAATCACTGCCTGTGAATATCTTCTTTTTACTATATTTGTTCAATATACTATTTTTGTATACGAAGCATATTAATCATCCGTTTATTATTGTAATAACAAAGAAAACAATGAAACTCGTAAAATACTTGCTGGTTGTTACGCTGATCACCGTTTGCTGTTTTCCGGCCAACGCCCAGAACAAGAAAGCAATTAAGGCTTATGCCACATTTGATGCGGGTGAGTATTATGTTGCTATTGATCAGTTCAAAGATGCTTATCAGAAGACAACCGATAAAAAAGAAAAGCTTCATGTCGCCTTTTATATTGCGGAATGTTACCGCAAAACCGATAACGCGCCTCAGGCAGCCTTATGGTACGGGAAGGTAATAGCCAAAGATTATGAGAACCCGCTTTCGATTCTTTATTATGCCGATGCGTTGCGGATGAACCAGAATTATGAGGAATCCAAAGCACAATATCAGCGGTATAAAGAACTGGTCCCTGATGATCCCCGCGGATCCGATGGCATTCTATCCTGTGATTTTGCGCTTCAGTGGATGGATCAGCCAACCGGCTACCAGGTTGAAGAAATGAAATTCATCAATTCGAAAAACCGTGATTTCAGTCCGGCTTATTCCCGGCCGGATTACCAGGAATTGTATTTCACCTCCTCCCGTGACGAAACCCTGGGCAATGCAGAACATGGCGGCACCGGTCAGGAGTTCTCCGATATTTTCTTTTCGTCCATGGACAAAAAAGGCAAGTGGAGCACCCCCCTGCCCCTCGAAGAACCTTTGAATACCGAGGCCGAAGAAGGCACCCCGGCATTTTCATCCGACTATAACACCTTGTATTTTACCCGGTGTAATGTTAGCAAACGTAAGGCCCTCGGTTGCGAAATTTTTACCGCACGACGTGACGGTGAAAAATGGACCGATATAGAATCACTTGGAATTGCCGGGGATAGTGTGGTAATTGCCCATCCGGCCGTTTCCCATGACGATCTGAGTTTGTATTTTGTTTCCGATATGGAAGGAAGTACAAAAACGTCCGAAGGCATTAACGGCAAGGACATCTGGGTTATGACCCGTGATAATGTCAGGGCAAAATGGGACAAGCCGGTTAACCTGGGCTCGCCTGTCAACACACCCGGGGATGAACTATTCCCTTTTATTCATGCCGACGGTGCTCTTTATTTCTCTTCCAATGGCCATATCGGTATGGGAGGACTCGACATTTACAAAGCTGTCAGAAATGAAACCGGTAACTGGCAGGTCGAGAACATGAAATATCCCATTAACTCTGCCGCGGATGATTTCAGTATCGTTTTTGAAAGCGACCGTGAAAGTGGCTATTTCAGCTCCGCACGCAAGGGGAAAACCGGCGACGATATCTATTCCTTCCTGCTGCCTCCGCTCAGATTCAGTATCGTGGGTGTGGTCAAAAATGAAAAGACCGATGAGATCATACCCGAAGCTACCATCAAATCGATAGGTAGCGATGGCATAACCCTGGATACCAAAAGCGGGAGGGACGGGCTTTTCCGTTTTACACTGAAACCCGGTACCGACTATGTTTTCATTGCTGAAAAACCTGGTTTTCTTAAAGGAAAGGAAAGAGAATCCACCAAGGGTATTTCCCAAAGCACCGAATTCAAAACAGAGATCTATCTTGCTTCAACTGAAACACCCATTGAGGTGGAAAATATTTTCTTTGACCTGGATAAAGCAGAGCTCCGGCCCGAATCCATGGTTTCGCTCGATAAGCTGGTTGAGACACTGAATGACAATCCCAATATTGTTATAGAACTGGGATCACATACCGATTCCCGAGCCAGTGATGCCTATAATGATGATCTTTCCCGGCGAAGAGCCCAATCTGTTGTCAATTACCTCATCGAAAAGGGAATACCGCGTGACCGACTCGTGGCAAAAGGATACGGGGAGACGCAGCCCAAAACGGTTGACAAAAAAGATAATGCTGCCTATTCTTTCCTGCCCGAAGGCACCGTTCTTTCGGAAAGCTATATCAATGGGCTGGGTGATGAGGACCGGCAGGAAATGGCACATTTCCTGAACCGCCGTACAGAGTTTAAGGTACTGCGGACGGATTACGCCAGTAAGTAAATAGTAAACGTTTCTAAAACCCGATATCCGTAGTGGATTCAATATTACTCTTATTTCCCGCCCGGTCAATGATGTAAAAATCATACCGGATGGTATCGTACGGGGGTGTCAGAAAGTAATATATCTGTAGTTTGATTTCACCTTTGATTGTCTTATTCTGTCCTACGCGTGTAAGTTTCTCATCGTTGCGGATCCCGTATTTCAACGTATCAGCATCCTCAATCGGTTCGTAACCGGCATCGAGTTTTTCATAGGGGATCAGGAAGAAGTTAAGTGTATCCTCGGTACTGCTCCCGCTGAATAATCCTATGTCGGCATCTCCGTCGATGAATGAAAAAACCAGTTCCCCTGCCTTGATGCGACTTCCCAGGGTATCGATCTCAAATAAATCGAAACTTTTAAAACCGATCTCGGGAATTTCGCTGACTTTTTCGAAAGGCTCACAGGAAGCAACTGCCAGCAGGCTAAGCATGGCAGGGAATATCAGGTTGCCGGTTGATTTCATGGTTGTCAAATGCCTTGATTTGTATGTTTTTCACAAATATTAAGCCAAAATTATTTCTTTCGCATAAATATTTGTAATGGTACGCCCGTAAATTCAAATTTTTGTCTGATCTGATTTTCCAGGTACCGCTTATAGGATTCCTGAACATACTGGGGAAAATTACAGAAAAAAGCAAATGATGGCGCATAGGTAGGCAACTGGGTAACATACTTTATCCTCACGTATTTTCCTTTCACTGCCGGAGGTGGAAAATCTTCTATAGCTTTGAGCATTACATCGTTAATAACCGAAGTGGGAATCTTACGCTTCCGGTTTTCATACACCTCCATTGCCTTTTCAATAACCTTATGAATCCTTACCTTGTTTAATGCCGATATAAAAATAACGGGGACATCACGGAAAGGTGCTATTTTTTCAAGGATGTTTTTCTCATAATCCCTGGCAGTATTGGTGCCCTTCTCCAGCAAATCCCATTTGTTTATAAGAATGAGCATCCCCTTGTTGTTGTTTTTTATGATGTTGATGATGGCCAGGTCCTGGGATTCCAGTCCCTGCACAGCATCGATCATCAGCAGGCACACGTCGGAGTATTCGATAGCCCGTATGGAACGCATGACCGAATAAAACTCAAGGTTTTCCTTCACCTTACCCTTTTTCCGGATACCAGCAGTGTCTACCAGCAAAAAATCATGGCTGAATTTATTGTACCGGGTAAAGATCGAATCGCGGGTTGTACCGGCAATTGGGGTAACAATATGTCTCTCCTCACCAAGCAAGGTATTAATGAGTGTGGATTTTCCCACGTTGGGCCTGCCAACGACAGTAATACGCGGCAGATCGGGCAGCTCTTCCTCAGGATTCAAGGTGAACGATTTCACCAGATCATCCAGGAGTTCGCCGGTGCCACTTCCCGTAATGGAGGAAATCTTGTAAAGATCCCCAAGCCCCAGAGAATAGAAAACGTCCCCCTCATATTGCTTCATATTGCTGTCCACCTTGTTCACTACAACCAGGGTCTTCTTTTTACTTCTCCTGAGCATATCGGCCACCGATTTATCGAGATCGGTTATTCCATCATTCACATCCACCAGGAAAAGAAGCACATCAGCTTCATCAATGGCCAAAACAACCTGTTTTCTAATCTCCTCTTCAAAAACATCATAGGATACTTCAACATAGCCTCCGGTATCTATTACCGAAAAATCAATACCATTCCAAACCGATTTGCCGTAATGCCGGTCGCGCGTCACTCCGCTTGTCTCATGTACAATGGCCTCACGGCCTTCGGTAAGCCTGTTAAATAAGGTGGACTTACCGACATTCGGACGACCCACTATGGCAACTAGGTTACTCATTAAAATTCAGATAAATTAAAATTTAGTATTCAATATCAATGCAAGCCCTGTCCTTTCTTACATTCTTCACGTATTCCACAACTTTCTGGTGTTCGGGATGCATCTGGTAGCTCTCGAGTTCAGCCCATGAACTGAATTCACAAACCAAAACAATATCATAATTGTCCTGGGGAGCCAGCGGTGAATTAAACAACACCTCCATGCTCCGGATTTCCCGGATTTCCTCTTTCAGATTCAGGAGACGTGATTTCATTTCGGCCATTTTCTCGAACTTTGACCGGGGAGTATCCCCCTCCCTGATTGTCCACATTACCATATGCTTTATCATGACTGAAGCTGTTTATGTTGATGTTTAATACCCGAACCTCTTCAATGATTTCTCGTTGTTCCTCCAATCGGCAGAAACCTTTACCTGCAGTCCCAGGTAGGCTTTTTTGCCCAGGAACTTTTCAATATCCATACGCGCCTGGGTGCCCACTTTCTTAAGCATCCCCCCCTTGTGTCCGATAATAATTCCTTTCTGCGATTCGCGGATGATATGGATAACTGCGTTTATTCTTACCATATCCTCGGCTTCTTTGAACGAATCGATAACTACCTCGCAGGAATAAGGAATTTCTTTCTTATAGTTCAGCAATATCTTTTCCCGGATGATCTCTGTTACAAAGAAACGTTCCGGCCTGTCGGTCAACAAATCTTCGGGATAATATACCGGTCCCTCCGGAAGTTTTTCCAGCAGGGTTTCAAACAGAAATGTAAGATTATGCTTATGCAATGCTGAGATCAGGATGATAACCGCATCTGGAACGGTCTCCTTCCATTCTTCCATCAGCAGTTTTATTGCAGCCTGGTTTGAGAGGTCAATTTTGTTAATGGCAATGACAACCGGAATACGCGTTTTTATGATCTTCCGGATAAATGGACTTTCCTTATCTATTTTTTCCAGTGCATCGGTTACGTACAGAATGACGTCCGCATCGGTAAATGCAGTTCTTACCGATCGCATCATCGAATCATGAAGCTTGTATACCGGTTTCACGATCCCGGGCGTGTCTGAAAAAACCATTTGAAAATCTTCACCGTTGACAACACCCAGAATCCGGTGACGGGTGGTCTGAGCCTTTGAAGTTATGATTGAAATACGTTCACCTACCAGCTCATTCATGAGTGTCGACTTTCCAACGTTTGGATTACCCAATATGTTAACAAATCCTGATTTATGTGTCATTCCGGTAAGCGGGTTCTTTACCTGCTGAATTGCAGTGTCAATTTAAATGCAAAGTTATCAATAGTTTTGGTAAATGCATTAGGTCCGTACCGGTATAAAACACCTACCCCATACCTGAGGATCTGGAGACGGAAAATATTATTGATAAGAAGTCCTCCTTCAAAATAACCTTTTTCAAGTGTTTTAAATTCAATATTATCATGGGGCGACTTGTCGGACAGGCTGCCAAATCCCATGTTATGCACCAGGGCTATTTCAGGCTGAAATTTACCCCGTGGTTTGAACAGCAGTTTCCCGAAGTCCTGCTTGATGAACAGGGCTATAAAACGGTCGGAAAGAAACTCGTTGAACCGCATGGTACCGAAAGAGTGTTCCGCTTCAACAGTAAATTTCCTGTAACTTCCCTGTCCTGCATACAGTTTGCTGTAAGGAACACTGCCGGTGACCATGCCGCCCACAACAGCCATCCTTGTATCACCCAGGGATTTAGTTGTGAAAGTCCTTGTTACTTTAAACTCAGTCCGCCAATATGTGAAGTCGCCATACAGCGTTTCCATCCCCCTGGCAAGATTGATAAATAGCACGGGATACCGGGTGCCCATGGAAAACCTGTTGCCTCTTGGCGTTTTCATAAATGTTTCATTATAGGCGTAACGGAGGCTCACGCCGGCCTCGGTGATATAAAACCTGGTAAGCAGCAGTTGCGGATTCCCGTCGCCGGCAATGTACCCGTAATTACTGGTTGGCGTAAGCTCACTGTGTATCAGGTAAGTCTTACCTGTCAGGAATCTGAAAGCACGGAAATTAAGAGAAAGTTCCACCTCTTCAGTTTTATCCATTACCTCAACCATATAATTGCGGAAGAATGCCGAACCCGATAAACTCCAGGTCTCATTGAACCGGATTCCTCCCGATTCACGCACGTCATCACGGTACAACAGGGTTAAACCCAGTTCCTTATCAGGAACAATGTTCAGGGTAAGGCTGCCGCTGTATTTAAAAGCCTTATCCCCAAGACTGTAAGCCACATAACCGGCAGGTGTGAAACGTTCCGAAAATTGGGAGGTCGTAATTCCGCCCGCTCCGAACCTGAAGCCTTCATATGGATTATAACCAATGAACCGGCGAAGATCAAATGAGAAATATCTTCCGGGAAGGTATCCGGTCAGCAGGGTCTCAGCCGACGTTATTGTCCGGTCGAGATGTTCGGCTTTACCAATGCTGTCGATAACCCGGTATGTCTCAAGTTCCATGGAATTCAGAGAATCCGTACGGTAGGTGTTCCAGATCTCCTCGGGCTGTTTATGGGCATTGGGATTTACTTCAATCTGTACATCCGAAAATTCATTGCTGTCAAATTGCGGACTGAAATTGATGTTAGCAATATACGACTTTCCTGTTCCGGTCATTTTCATAGGCCCCATGCTGCCACCCATCGGGTTCCTGGTTATTTCGATGCTGGTGTTGAGCTGTACCGGGAACCAGCGTTTCCCTTCAACAAGTTCATACTGCTGTTGTATTGAAACCTTCATGAATTCCTGCTGCTGGTCATGGGCTTCCGCAAGCACATTCTGAACAGCATACCCGTGTGAATTGATGTACAGGACACCCTGCATGCCTTCGAAATTCTTTCCCTGCCGGGGACGGAAGGATATAATAAAGACCGTATCGTTGCGGTGGGTATAAACAGTATCCTGGATGAGAAAAAAATACTTGTCGGTGCTGCCGGTACTGATGGGATTAAGCAACTGCCGGTTTGCAATGTTGATGAAGTTGTCGTAAAATGAGGACGACTGAAACTGACGGACCATGACCATAAACGAGGGCTGTGCAATTCCTGACACTTTTGAGGCGATAATTTCATCCTTGTTTTTATCCTGGGACAAGAACTTCCGGCTGCTTACCGATTCCATCATAAACAGGTACTGCTTATCCAGGAATCGTTTAAGATCAATCACGCTTTTACCGTCCATTCCATAACGGATGGTATCCGGCACATCCGACACCCCCGAAGTATCCAGGTTAAACACCATTTTATCATATGAAATATAGGAAAATGGTCCTGCCTTTTCGGGATGGTTGGTGAGGCGGTTTTCGGCTGCCAGTCTGATTATGCGATGTGCAGGATTCTCAGTGGGATATACAATCACCTCACCAATGTCAATCGGTTCAGGCGACAGGGTGATAACCAGACCCTTGTTATAATTCGCCGGATTCATGGGAATGCTTTTTTGCCTGTATCCTACGTATCTCAGGTTGAGGAACTGAACCTTGCCCGAACGGGGGATCCTGAATATACCATCGAGATTGGTGACAACGCCCTGACCTGCTGTATTGTAAACAATATTTACAAAGGCCAGCGGTTCATGGCTTACACTGTCGATTACCCTTCCGGAAAAATAACCATCCTGTGAGAACAGCTGCAGAGGCATCAACAGGCAAAGTGTAAGCAACAACAACCTGTTCATATGTATGTTATCCGATAAGTGATTTTATTTCACCAATCATTTTTAAGGACAGCGCTTCGGCTTTTTCTGCTGTGGTGCTTTCGCTGATGATCCTGATGATGGAATGCGGAATTGTTGCCAGCGGCTTATCCGTGTTGACGAAGCTTCTCTATATTGAGCGGCGCCGCGAATCCAATGACTCTTTATCGCTTTTAGGCAGTGTGCTGA
>Ga0209751_10006507_pt1 | contig 10810 bp, 8 predicted proteins | sample RifCSP13_1_FD_184019 | JGI IMG/M metagenome (GOLD analysis project Ga0209751, IMG submission 184019) | Soil microbial communities from Rifle, Colorado - Rifle CSP2_sed 13_1 (SPAdes) (version 2) | ecosystem: Environmental > Terrestrial > Deep subsurface > Rock core/Sediment | place: Rifle...
CCGCCGTCCGGGAGAACGTAGTCAATGTCAACAATCCCTCGATCTGGAGGCCGATCCTGAGCATCGAGGATGCGGCCACGGCTTACATCCGCGCTGTCGAGGCGAATGGCTCGCTCACCGGCATCTTCAACGTCGCTTCGGGGAATTACACGGTCGGAGAAGTGGCCGACTTGGTGAAAAGCGCGGTTGAAAAGAGGCTCTCCATCCGAGTCAGCCTGAACATCAAGCACATCCAAGACTTTCGTAACTACAAGGTGAGCACCGAAAAGGCCAGCAATATCCTGAGTTTTCACGCCGCAGGTGATGTGCAATCGATCGTCGGGAGCTTAGCCGACAATATGGGCAAGTTCCAAGACTGGGACAACCCGAACTATTCCAACATACAGTCATTCAAGAAGCTGGAAAGCAGCATGGAGACGCATTCCATGGTGGGTGCGCTCGAACGATGAAAGTTGCGGTCTTAGGAGCCAATGGTCAGCTCGGCAGTGACGTCATAGGCTCGTTCCAGAGTAATGGAGACGAGGTCCAGGCACTCACCCATTCGGATATCGAGGTAGCAAGCCTGGACGCCGTTTCGAGGTGCATGAGGGAGATACGCCCACAGGTGGTTGTGAATACGACGGCCATGCATCACGTCGAGAATTGTGAGCGGGAACCCGAAAATGCGTTTGCGGTGAATGGTCTTGGCGCCAGGAATTTGGCCTTGATATCGCGCGAACTCGGGGCCGTTCTCATGCACGTCAGTACGGACTATGTGTTTGACGGGAACAAAAACAGCCCCTACGAAGAGCAAGATGCCCCCCGGCCTCTCAACGTCTACGGCAACTCGAAATTAGCGGGCGAATATTTTGTCCGATCCACAGTGGATAAGCACTTCGTCATACGCACGTCGGCAATCTATGGAAAACAGCCTTGCCGCGCGAAAGGCGGCCTTAATTTTATCGAACTCATGCTGAAATTGGCCAGAGAGCGTGGCAAAGTGCGCGTGGTAGACAGTGAGTTCGTGACGCCGACAGCCACGAGAGAGCTCGCTCGGCAATTAGTGGTGCTCAGCCGATCGGATTGCTATGGTTTGTACCACGCCACGGCCGAAGGCAGCTGTTCCTGGCATGAGTTTGCGCAGGAGATCTTCGCGCTTACGAACACGCAGGTGAATCTGGAAGTTGCCGGGCCCGATGAGTTTCCCGCCAAGGTGCCGCGCCCGAAGTACTCTGTGCTGGAGAACCGCGCACTGAACAACCACCATTTGAATGTTTTCCGGCCGTGGCAAGATGGATTGCGAGAATACCTCGGAAAGTGCGCGGATTGACCGGTCGTCTTGGGTCAAGGAAAGTTATGGAACCAACTACCCGCTACGTAATCGTTACGCCGGTGCGTGACGAGGAGCAGTACATCGCGGAGACGATCCGATCCGTCGTCGGCCAAACCATTCAGCCGGCTGAGTGGATTATCGTCGATGATGGGTCGCGTGATGGCACCGGGAGAATTATTGATGAATGTGCCAGGCAACACCCTTGGATCAAAGCTTTGCACAGGTCTGACCGAGGGCAGCGGGTACCCGGCACTGGCGTAATGGAGGCGTTCTATCAGGGTTACGGATCCCTGGAGTCGACCGACTGGGAATTCATTGTCAAACTGGACGCCGATGTAGGCCTCTCCCCCGACTACTTCGAACAGTGCTTCGAGCGTTTCGCCACAGACGAAAAGCTCGGCATGTGCGGAGGAATGATGTACTGCATCAAGAATGGCGAGCTGCGGCGCGAACCCCATCCCATTTTCCACGTTCGAGGCCCCATAAAACTCTACAGGCGGGCCTGCTGGGATGCGATCGGGGGATTGGTCAAGTCTCCCGGCTGGGATACGGTAGATGAAGTCCAGGCCAATCGGCTGGGTTGGCGCACGAGGACCTTTCCGGAGATTAAGGTGATCCATTACCGGCCGACGGGCGCGGCCCAAGGCATCTGGCGAAACGGCGTCAAGAACGGCAGGGCCGATTACGTTTCGGGCTATCATCCAGTGTTCATGTTTGCGAAGTGCGTGGGGCGGCTCTTCCAAAAACCTTACGTCATCAATGCTCTCGCCAATGGGTATGGATTCATAACTGGCTACACGAAGCGGATCCCCCGTGGGGGAGATCCGCCTTTGATCCGCTATATCAGAAGCCAGCAGGTTCGGAGACTGCTCTGCATGAAGAGTATCTGGAGATGAGTTAGAGTCCTTCACATTTGCTGTGCGGTTTAGCGCAGGAGTTGGTTGAGTGTAATCCAGCCTTTGGCGATTCATGTGGCTTTCTCGCAGGACGGCTCAAGCAGCTGACATTGATTGGCAGCCGTTTGATCTTTTTCCTCGCGATCCTCCGCTCCTCACCACTGAGGTGCCTGCGCGAACAGCAGGGTCGGCTACTAGTTGGCAAAAAGACAATCTGCCGATACGTTCTGGGCGGTTCCATCCGTGCAGCCTTGTATACTGAGTGTGAGCGTTGCTGAACCATATTAATTGGAACGAATGAAAAACAGGAGTGCTTGTGTGCGGCATTTGTGGAAGGTTTGAATTCGAGCCAGAGCGCCTCGTCTCACGAACGCTGCTCAAGGCCATGACGGACGCCATTCGTCACCGTGGGCCCGACGACGAAGGGTTCCACGTGTGGGGACAAGTCGGCCTGGGTTTCCGCAGGCTTTCCATTATTGACTTAAGTGGCGGACATCAACCTCTGTCGAACGAGGATGGTACGGTCTGGATCGTTTTCAACGGCGAGATCTACAACTATCAGAGTCTTCGCCAACAGCTAGTAGCAAAGGGCCATATCTTCAAGACCAAGACGGACACGGAAGTTATTGTTCACCTTTACGAAGAGTACGGGGCCGATTGTGTTCAAGAGCTTCGAGGCATGTTCGCTTTTGCAATTTTGGACTCCAAGAAAAAGACCCTCCTCTTGGCTAGGGATCGAGTCGGAATTAAGCCCCTCTACTACTATCTGGACAAGAAGTTTCTTTCGTTTGGCTCGGAAATTAAGGCCATCTTAGCGGACCCCGCCGTAAGCCCCGAAGTGGAACCGGGCATCGTCGATCGCTTTCTGACCTATCGCTATGTTCCGGGAGGTCAGACCCTGCTTCGCAACCTCTTCAAGCTGGAGCCCGGCCACACGCTCTCAGTTAAGGAAGATGGTATAGCTCATATCCAGCGTTACTGGGATCTGGATTTTAGTGGCGCGGGTGATCATCCTCCTTCATCGAATCGCTTCGAGCAAGACCTGATGGAGCTGTTGGATGAAACAGTCCAGCTCCACATGATCAGCGATGTGCCGATTGGGTTTCTGTTGAGCGGAGGAGTGGATTCCACCGCAATGTTGTCTCTCGCAGCCGAGAAAACGGTCGAGCCAATCAGCACCTATACCGTTGGCTTCGCTTCTCAAGGCATCGTAGATGAACGCCCATTTGCTCGACTTGCGGCAAAAACATATGGCTCCAAGCACTATGAGATATCCATCTCGCCAGACGAATTCGTATCGTTCCTGCCTGATTACGTTCGCCACATGGAGGAGCCCGTTTGTGAGCCATCGGCTATCGCCCTCTACTATGTGTCGAAGCTGGCGAGTTCGTATGTAAAGGTTCTCATCTCGGGCGAGGGCGGCGACGAAGCGTTCGCCGGATACGAAAACTACCGAAACACGTTTTGGTTTGAGAACATTAAGAAGGCCTTCGGTCCACTCCAAAGCCCTGTCGGGAAGAGCATGAGCCTGCTCGGACGGATGCTTCACTCTCGGGTACTCACAAAATACGGTCCGATGATGAGCACGGATTTTGAGGACTATTACCTAAGCCGAACTGCCTCACCCTCTTCCTATTTCAACCACGACGTTTCCAGTCTGTATACCGAAGACATGGCTCATCGGTTCAACAAGAACCACTCTCTAGCGGTCGCGCGCGACTATCTATCGAGAGGGTCGAAATTCGGGCTGCTGGAGAAAATGCTCTACGTGGATACAAAAACATGGCTGCCGGACGACCTATTGCTCAAAGCCGACAAGATGACCATGGCTAATTCGGTGGAGCTACGCGTTCCCTTCCTCGACCACAAAGTGTTGGAGTTTGCCGCTCGACTGCCCCGCAATCAGAAGGTGCGAGGCTGGACCATGAAGTATCTTCTGAAAAACACGCTCAGGAAGCGCGTCCCAGACGAGATCTTGTACCGGCGTAAGGCAGGCTTTTCAGTGCCTTACGAAACTTGGCTGCAGACCGATCGCAATCTCCGGGAATGGGTTTATGACATCTTGCTGGATTCCATAACGCTCTCCCGCGGATATTTTCAGCGGAGTGCGATCGCCAACCTAGTCGAGTGTAATCGTAGCAGTGCCGGATACGCTCAGGAGCTCTTCTCGTTGGTCGTCCTGGAAATGTGGCACCGAGCTTTCGTGGATCAGCAGCACAACGAAAGCAACCAGACCGAGGCGTTCGTTCAAGTTAACAGTTAAACTGTCCCGTTTTTCGGAGGCTCATCCTCGTGATCGGTGTAGTCTCAGCCAGCAGTGAAACCCGGGCTGTGCGGGAATTCTTTGAGTTGTTCAAGACGCCGTGGGAATTCTACGTCCCGCATCATCAGTATGACCTGGTTATCGTCACCTCGGGGACCGTGCCGGCCCATACGAACGCGGATCTGCTGGCAATATATGACTCGAGACACGTGGAGCTAGACGGCCGGATTGGGGTAGAAATACGGTCAAAGCATAGCCGTGAGTGGCTGGACTGGGCCGGCGTTGATTTCCCCGTCTATGGGGATGTAGCGGTGTTCCAGTCCGCCGCGCTGCCCTTCATATGGCGCAGAACAAACTCTGAGATCGTCGGAGTTGTAGGAACTGAGCCGGCGCGCCGGACTGTGCGCATCGGATATGACCTGTTCAAAGAAGTCGCCTTCCTGCTCTCAAAAGGACAACCTCGGGAGAATGCCCACATTCCCACCCTGGAAATACATATTGCTCTACTGCGCAGCATCATGGCGAATGCGGGGCTTTCTTTCGTGGAGATTCCGCCCGTACCGGCTGGCTATGACTTCATGGCATGCCTCACACACGATGTCGATTTCACCGGCATAAGAGAGCACAAGTTTGATCACACCATGTGGGGATTCGTATACCGCGCCCTTGCAGGATCGATGATGGATGCATTCAGAGGGAAGCTGAAATGGTCCCGGTGCCTGCAGAATTGGAAGGCGCTGCTCTCTCTCCCTCTTGTCTACCTAGGGTTGCAAAAGGACTTCTGGCTCGAATTCGACCGCTACATGGAAATTGAGAAGGGGCTCGGTTCGACGTTCTTCTTCCTCCCATTCAAGAATCGTCCGGGCAAAAGACAGTCCGGTTCGGCCCCGAAGCGCAGGGCCGCCAAGTATGATGTGCTGGCAATCAAGCCAGAGCTGCATAAGTTAATGCAGCACGGCTGCGAAGTTGGCCTGCATGGGATTGACGCGTGGCACGGCCCGCAGGAAGCTCGGACTGAGCTAAGCCGGATTCGGGAAGTCACGCGGCGACCCGAAGTTGGAATCCGCATGCACTGGCTGTATTTCGCCGAAGAATCGCCGAGAGCCCTGGAAGAAGCGGGTTTTTCCTACGATTCGACTTTTGGGTACAACGATGCGGTGGGCTTTCGGGGAGGGACAGCTCAAGCGTTCTGCCCCATGAGTGTAGATACTTTGCTTGAACTCCCCTTAAGCGTTCAGGACACCGCGCTATTCTATCCAAGCCGGATGAACCTATCGGATACGGAAGCCCAGGAATCCTGCCAGCAGGTAATCGAGTTCACATCGCTTTTTGGCGGCGCATTGACGGTGAATTGGCACACGCGAAGCCTCTCACCAGAAAGATTGTGGGGAGACTTCTATGCCTCGCTACTGAAGCAGATTCAGCACAAAGGGGCTTGGTTTGGAACCGCAGGGGAGATCGTAACGTGGTTTCGAATGAGGCGCGCGCTTCGATTTGACCAAGTGCGACGCGCTGAAGACGGTCTGTATTTGAAGATCACGGGTGCTAACCCAGGTGACCATCCTCCCTTTCTAGTTAGGATTCATCACCCCCAGTCCGGGCGGTCCATGGAATCCATGGGACCTTCACCGGCTATTTATTCGGATGTCGTCTGGAATGGCGAAGCTGAGCTAAGGATCGCCCTATAGGCAGAGTTCTAGCGGGACCGCGCATACTTATGAAAAGCCAATCTCATTTTTCACAAGGAAGTCAGGCAGCGCCGAGGCGAGTGTGCATGATCGCCTACACTAGGTATCAGTTCGATGGCCGCGTAAGACTGGAAGCGGAGTCCCTGGTCAGCTGGGGCTACCGCGTCCTGTTCCTGGTTCCACGGAGCGGACAGGCAGCTACCACATTCGCGCTCCAAGGTGTCACCGTAAAAGAATTGAACGTAGGCGAGTATGGTGGAAAAAACAAACTCGTCTATATTGTATCGTACTTGATGTTTCTGGGGTTCGCATTCGTAGCCTGCACGCGCTTCTACTTTCAGTCTGGCATAGATGTCGTTCACATTCACAATATGCCGAATATCTTGGTTTTTGCCGCGCTGATACCTCGCCTATTCGGATGCAAGCTGATTTTGGATGTCCATGACAACATGCCGGAAACGTATGTAGCTAAGTTTGGAACGACCTCCCGACTGGTCCTAAGTCTTTGTCGATTGGAGGAGCGGGTCTGCTGCTCCCTGGCGCACAAAATCATTGCTACAAATCATGTTCAAAGAGAGACCCTCATCAACAGGGGCATTCCTGCGAGCAAGATCGCCACAGTCATCACGATGCCAAAGTTCCTTCCGTGCAAACACTCTTCGAACAACCACAAGCAGGCCCAGGGCTTCAGAATGGTTAATCACGGGACCATTTCACAACGGCTCGGCAACGATTTGCTCATTAGAGCCGCGGCAAAACTAGTGCACGAAATTCCGGGCTTCGAACTCCACATAATTGGCGCGGGCGATTCCTTGGACAGCGTGGTTCGCCTGAGTGAGTCCCTGGGCTTGACAGATCATGTGCATTTTCACCCCACCGTCCCCTGGGACAAACTCCCTGAAACGTTGGCGATGATGGATGTGGGTATCGTAGCCAACAGAGTGAACATCGCTACGGAATTGATGCTCCCGTTGAAATTGATCGACTACGTTGTGCTCGGTATCCCAGCCATCGCCCCGAGATTGAAAACTATTGAGTACTACTTCTCGCCGGACCTAGTTACTTTTTTTGAGCCTGAGAATGTCGACTCCATGGTTGCAGCTACCGTGAGCCTGTACCGCGATCAGCAGCGTAGGGAGCGACAACCCAAAATAGCCAAGAGTTTCCTGGAAAAATATGCGTGGGACAATCCCAAGCACGGTTTGAGAGAGCTTTATGACGATTTGTGCCTGAACCACGGGTCGTGATCTGGAACGTGGGTGAAATGAGTGAAACAGTTTCCGTTGGCCCGAAGCGCCTGACCTAACCTCTAATGGGACGGTGGAACAAACGTGTCTGACAAAATCGTTATTGTTGCGGGAGTAGGAGAAGTAGGAGGACCGCTACTGGAAATTCTTAGCCGGAGCTACTGATGCACTGGCATTGACGTGGCGCCGGTGGCGATCGACGCCTCCTGTTCTGTGCTGCGCGTCTGCTATCCATTCCACATTCCGGACTTTGTAGGCACGACGGTGTCCTACATCGCAAAATACCAGCCAGAACTCACGGTCGTAAACAGTACGATCCGGGTGGGCACAGCCAGGCAAATACAGGAACGTGTGGATAAGCCCGTCGTATACAGCCCGGTCAGAGGCAAGCACGCAAAGATGGCCCAGGACATGTTGCACTACCATAAATTCGTGGCCGGCTTTAGTCCCGAACCGACGGAGCAGGCCATGCAACACTTTGCTGGAGCCGGTTTTCGAGTTGCGACCTTTCGTACTCCAGAGATCGGGGAGGTCAGCAAGCTGCTGGAAACAACCTGGTTGGGAATACTAATTGGCTGGGCTCAGGATGTTGAGCGAATGGCTGCCGAGTGTGGCGCCTCGTACCAAGAGGTGAACGCTTTTGTTCAAGAGATCAGCTTTCTTCCATCGCATGTGTTCCCGGGCCGTATCGGCGGCCATTGCGTGATGCCCAACATTGCTTTGTTGCGCGACAAGTTTTCCTCCATGTTCCTCGACGCCGTTGTCGAATCAAATCAAACTAAGGAGAGGGAATTGTCGACGCCGGCCAACGGAGCGTCGGCCAATCGGTCGGTTCAACGCATTGGATAGACGAAAGAGTGGTCGAGGTATGTCGCAGGACCATATAGGCCGTACCATGAAAAAGAATCTTCTGCGCCGAATTGTGAATCGCGTGTTGGGCCAGTTGGCGCGTACGTTGCCTGGGTGTACGAGTTTGCGCCCGCTCCTTCACCGCCTCCGAGGTGTTCAAATCCAGGGCAAAGCATTCATCGGTGATGATGTCTATATCGAAAACGAGTATCCCGAGCGCGTCATCCTCGAGGACGGCGCCCAAATCTGCCTTCGGTCCACAATCATTGCGCACACCAAAGGTCTGGGACAAGTGATCCTGGAGAAAAACGTCTTCATCGGGGCGGGCTGCATGATCATCGCTTCCTCTAATTCCACGCTGCGAATTGGGGAAGGGGCCGTGGTGGCGGCGGGGTCTGTCATTTCCTCCAATGTGCTACCCGGTACATTGGTGGCGCCGGAAAGCCCCAAGGTGGTCGCCAGAGTGACCGTTCCCTTGGCGATAGAAACTGAGTTTACGGAATTCATGAAGGGATTAACGCTTCTGAATGAAAGCAAGCCAGGTGCGGCCGCGACTCCAAGCACGCGAAAGCCTGGTCTCGAAAAGCCCCCGGAGCGGAAGTGACTGCAGCAAAAAGCGCAGTTCAACCTTGGGAGAATTGGAGCATCAAGCGCTCGGCTTCTGTGCCGACGCGATGTATCACAACGCCGATTGGTATGATGCCTTCGAATTTTCCTACGACATGTCCGTGTCCAATGTGGCCATCTGGAGGCCCAGCGGGGTGGCTGCTGCACCGTGATGCCCTACTTCATCGGAAAGATCCTTGAACTCCCCTTAACCACGAAACAGGACTATTCCCTCTTTCACACTTTGAACGCGTATTTGCTGGATCTCTGGAAACAGCAGCTCGACCTGATCCACCCAAAAAATGGACTGATCAGTCATGTTGCCCATCCGGACAACGTCATGGAGCGGCGCGCCCACAGGGCTTATGAGTCGCTTTTGGACCATCTTCGCCAGACGGTGGAGCGAAACAAAATCTGGGGCGCATTGCCGGGAGAAGTGAACCGCTGGTGGCGATCGCGGAGCCAAATGAACCTGGTAGTCCGTGACCACCAGTGGGAAATCGAAGGACCAGACAAAGACAGGGCCCGCCTGGCATATGCCACCTTGGATGGCGACCGCCTGGTTTATGAGGTCCAAGGTGGTGCCAGCCTCTAGGACCGTCCCTGGGCCGGAGCCCAGGCCATCGTCCGGCGAAACACAGAAAGCACTTACAACAATCGGACAATAATTTGCCCAGGCCTAAGAGGCTTCCCGTGCGCCGTTATTCCTCATAACCTCTTGTGTTATATACACTTATTAGTGCTGCCTGGCGCTTTGTGGCTTGGTCTCGGACTTGCTCGATAGGCATCCGGTCGAGATCCTAGGGAACTCGAAATGGCGGTAGCCTGTGGCTTCGGGGAGCGAGTTCTGCGCTGTTCTTAACCGGCCCTGAGAGCAAGTCAACACGAAGACTCACATCTCGCGGCACCAAGGGCAACCCGACTCGACGGGCGGCACGCGCTAATCTAAAGAGCAGCATCCTGAGACCACAACCTTCCAGCTTGGTTAGGACAAACTTGAAATTCACGCGGCACTCTACCTCATGAGCGAAAAATTAAGTACATTCGGGCACCAGATGCTCTCGGGCTCGGTGCTGCGGATGATTCAGCTCTTCGCGGCGGCTGCGGTTTCCCTTTTCCTGATGCCGTTCATCGTGCATCACATCGGGGATCGCCTCTATGGTTTCTGGTCGCTCGCAGCAGCATTTGTTGGGTATTACGGAGTGCTGGACTTTGCGCTCGGCAGCGCCGTGTCCCAGTACATCTGCGTGGCCATTGGGCGCGACGATCAGGCCGAGTGCCGCAGGGTTTTCAATTCCGCCTTGCGCATTAATTTACTATTGGGCGGCGTCGTCCTGCTGGCCACAGCAGTCCTCGCGGTCGCCGCTCCATGGTTCTCCCAGGACCCGGCGGACGCCACCCTGTTCCAGAAAGTCATAGCGATCCTGGGTGTGAATGCCGCTCTTAGCTTCCCGGCAAAGGCATACGGGGGCGTGTTAGACGCGGAGTTACGATTCGACGTCCAGTCTTGGTTGGGATTCCTGACTCTGGCCCTGCGTACGGGATTGACCGTATGGGCGCTCCTGGCAGGGGGCGGCCTGCTGGCACTGGCGTGGGTAACGCTCGTCGCTTCTCTGCCGGGAATGGCCCTCCAGGTATGGTTTGCCAGGCGTGAAGCCTTCTGGGCCCGAATTGACAGCTCGCGCATCGAGCCGGAACGAATGAAGAGCATGTTTTCTTATAGCGCCTATACGGGAGCAGGCTGCGTTGCGGATATCCTGCGCTTTCAGATAGACCCGCTCGTCATCTCTGGATTTCTGGGCTTGGTAGCCGTCACGCACTACAGAGTCGCCAGCTTGTTCATAAGCTATTTTACTAACACCGTCATTAGGTTGATCGGGCCATGTCGGCCGGTATTGAGCCGGCTTCACGGGGCAGGAGACCAGAAAGGTCTCGAGAAGGTGTTTTTC
>Ga0209751_10006509_pt1 | contig 10806 bp, 6 predicted proteins | sample RifCSP13_1_FD_184019 | JGI IMG/M metagenome (GOLD analysis project Ga0209751, IMG submission 184019) | Soil microbial communities from Rifle, Colorado - Rifle CSP2_sed 13_1 (SPAdes) (version 2) | ecosystem: Environmental > Terrestrial > Deep subsurface > Rock core/Sediment | place: Rifle...
CATAGGTGCCTTCCCCGACGGCGCCGTCGATCGCGACGAACGGGGCCGGTGGAGCTCCAACGGTATCGGCCGCCAGGACTTGCGCTCCGATGATGCCGCCGAGCGGCAACGCGATGATGTTGAACACGATGAACGCCAGATAGGTGGCCCGGTTGCGATCACCCGAACTGGGGATTCGCCCGAACACGAGGCTGAACGGTATGCCGACGAACTGAACAAGCAGAATGGCCAGGATGAGGTCGGTGTCCCTGAATCCCAGCTCGGCGCCGTAGATCACCGCCACGCTGATGATGGTTCCTATACCGTCGTTGTAGATCAAGAAGGCAATGAGGTACTTGAACAGCTCCTTGTAGCGGCGAATGTTGCGCACAGTCTCGCCCAATCTGACCAAGCTGGCCATGATCGCCGAGCGGCCGGGAAGGAGATCCTTCGTGGCGGAGGGTGGTTCCGGGACTCGGCGGAAGATCGGGATTGAGAAGAGAGCCCACCAGACGGCGACGCTGAGGAAGGACAGGCGAGCTCCGATCTCGGAGCCGATGAAGAGAATCATCGCCACGTTGACTGCCAGCAGCAGGCCGCCGCCCAGGTAGCCGATTGCGTAGCCCCGGGCGGAAACCGAATCCTGGTCCTCGGGCCGCGCCACGTGGGGTAGGAGAGAGTCGTAAGCGACGTTGGCACCGGCGAAGCCGACTCGACCGATGATGAAGAACACCGAAGCCAGCACCCAGTCGCCCGTCGAGACGGCCACCAGCAAGCCGGTACCGACGACTCCGACGCCGACGAAGATAGACAGCATCTTCTTCTTGCCTCGCATCACGTCGGCGACGGTGCCCAGGATGGGGGAAAGGACGGCGACAATGATCAACGACACACTCAGCGTGGTGGTCCAATAGGCCGTGGCGACGGCCGCGCTCGGGAGGGTGGCACCGGCAACCCCGCTGTAGTAGGCGGGAAGAACCGCCGCGAGGATGGTCGTGGCAAAGGCCGAGTTGGCCCAGTCGTACATGGTCCAGGCCCGGATGCGCCGCTTGTATTCGTGCTCGGGGACCACCGAGGGTCCGTCCTCTGCGACACCCATCTCGTTTCCCCTTCGCGATGCACGGTTGTCACGTTACGGCCCCGCCGCGAACCTCTCAACAAGCCCGTGACACCGGCCAACGATCTTCCGCAGGCACTACCACGGCCGGCCTGTGCCGGGGATCGCCCGGAGAGCGCCGTGGTCGACCAGATGAGTGGAGCGGCTCGTCTCGATCGGCATCTCCCGGTTCTCACACGCCGTCCAACGCCTGCCTGATGTCGAGCATCAGATCGTCGGGGTGCTCGACCCCGATCGAGATGCGAACCATGCCATCGGTGATGCCGTAGGCACGTTTGGCGGCTTCACTCAAACCCGAGTGGGTCATGGAGCCGGGATGCTCGGCGAGCGACTCGGTACTCCCGAGGCTGACCGCCAGGTGAATCAGTTTCAAGGCATTCAAGAAACGGAAAGCGCCGGGTTCGCCACCCTCAACGTCGAACGAGATCATGGCCCCATAGCCGAGGCATTGCCGCTTGAGGATGTCGTGTTGGGGATCGTCGGGTGGGATGAACCCCAGGTAGTGAATGTTCGACACTTTGGGATGTCCGGCCAGGAAATCGGCCACCCGGGCTGCGTTCTCCGCTTGGCGCATCATGCGCAGCTGCAAGGTCTCCAGACTTCGCATCAACAGCCAGCCGGTCCATGGCCCCACATGCGTGCCGAGGTAGGTACGCATGGCATGGATCGGTGCGATCAGACGTTCTGATCCCAGGCAGGCCCCGGCGATGAGATCGCTGTGGCCTCCCAGGTATTTGGTAGCGCTGTAGATCACCAGGTCGGCACCGTGGTCGAGCGGTCGTTGGAAGATGGGTCCGAGGAACGTGTTATCGACGACCAGTGGCACAGGTTCTTCCTCGGTCGATACAGCCCGGGCAATCTCCGCGCACATTTCGATATCGATGAGCGCATTGGTCGGGTTGGCCGGAGTCTCGATCAGGATCATCTTGAGCCGGCCATCGGAATTCTCCAGGAACGTCATGATGTCGTCGCGCGTGTGCCCGGCCAGGAATCCGACCGATTTGATGCCGAACTCGGTGAGGATGTCGTTGACGAGGTGATCTGTTCCTCCGTACAGCGGGCAGCTGTGTAGGAGCACGTCACCGGGGCGGAGATAGGCCAGCAGGGTCGTGGCGATGGCCGCCATGCCGCTGCCGAAGACTGCCGCGCTCTCGGCGCCGTCCCACAAAGTGAGCCGGTCCTCGGCGATCTCCAGGTCCGGGTTGTTGAGCCTGCTGTAGATCAACCCCACCTTCTCGTCGGGACGGGAGGGGCGCCGTCCGGTGGCAACCTCGAAGAAGGCCTTGCCCTGTTCAGCCGTCTCGAACACAAACGTGGATGTCTGGAAAATGGGGCTCTTGAGCGCCCCTTCCGACCACTCCGGTTTGTAGCCGTAACCCATCATCAGGCTTTCCGGGTGGAGGTGCTCCTTAGAGATCGAGTCGTCCCATTTCTTCGTCACGATGAGCTCCTTCGGAGCGGTTGCCGTCCTGATCGAAAGCTACTCGTACGAATCCGCTCGGACCGACGGCCATCAGGTCTTGACTACTCCGACCTGCCGATATGCTCTGGTGATGCGCTGGATCATCGTGCTTGCCTTCCTGGTAGGGCTGGCCTCCTGCACCAGCCCCGATGCGGAGCCGGCCACCACCACCGCCGGGGCGTCGACCACGACCATGAGTCCGGCGCCGGCGCGGTCGACGACGCCGACTGCCGAACCGGCCACCACCTCAACGACCGAACCTCCGACCACCACGACCACCCTGCCCCCGCTGATCGGGCTCGCTTACGAAAAGGTTGCCGGGAGTCTTCCGTTCCCCGTCTTTGTGGGCGCACCACCCGGAGATGACCGCCTGTTCATCGGCACCAAAGACGGACAAATCCACATCATCAAGGATGGAGCAACCCTGATCGAACCTTTCCTGGACATCCGCGCGCTGACCCTCAACAACGGTGAGCAGGGTTTGCTGGGGCTGGCGTTTCACCCTGAGTACGCCACCAACGGCCTGTTCTACGTCCACTACAGCGACCGCCACGGCGACACCAAGATCTTCGAGTACCAGGTCGGCAGCAATCCCGACCTCGCCGATATCGAAACGGCCCGATTGATCTTCTTCACGATCCAACCGGCCAGCAACCACAACGGAGGAATGCTCGCCTTCGGCCCCGACGGCTACCTGTCTATCGGCCTGGGCGACGGGGGCGGCGCCAACGACCGGTACGGGAACGGCCAGCGTCCCGACACCTTCCTCGGCACCCTGCTCCGCGTCGATGTCGACGGGGATGATCGCGTCGAAGGATTTGGCTACGCAATACCGCCGGACAATCCCTTCGTGGACGGAGGGGGAGCGGCGGAGGTGTGGGCGTACGGGTTGCGCAACCCCTGGCGGTTCTCCTTCGACGGGGATCTGCTCTACATCGGTGACGTCGGCCAGAACCAGTGGGAGGAGATCGACGTAGCTTCCGCAACCGATGCGGGCCTCAACTATGGCTGGTCAATCATGGAGGGCACGCACTGTTTTTCCCCCGGCTCCGGGTGTGCCACCGACGGTCTACAGCTACCCGTCGTCGAGTATTCGCACGGCGAAGGGTGCTCGGTCACCGGCGGGTACGCGTATCGGGGGGAGGCCATCCCGGAACTGGATGGTCGGTACTTCTACTCGGACTATTGCGGCGGCTGGCTTCGCAGCTTCTTGTACGAGAACGGAGAAGCCACCGATCCGATGGATCACACCGGGCAGGTCGGGGCGCTGGCCAGCGTCACTTCGTTCGGCACAGACGGGTTCGGGGAGATCTATGTGACAAGCGCCGCTGGCGACGTGTGGAAACTGGTGCCGGAAAGGTAGGAAGTAGGAAGATTGAAGTCACAAGCTGAGTAGTCCAGGTTCAAGGAGTCGATTCCTTCTCACGTTTCTCTCACCTCCAACTCCCAACCTCCTGCTTCCCACCTCGAACCCTTTACCTCCCACTCCCCGGGGTCCGTCGGCGTCACGGGTTCTGGCTACCATCGCCGCACAAACCTCGAACCCGCCGTGGGGGAGTGCGATGGAGCAGGCTGTAGGCAGAGTCATCGGGACCGAGGACGCCACACCGCTGGAGTTCTGGGTGGCGGTAGCGGAAGGCCAGTACCTGCAGCTCGATGATGTGGTTGCCCTGCCACGCGTCCTGCCGGACGGGGAAATCGTCAAGGTGTACGGTGTGGTCTCCCAGGTGCGTGCCCGTCACGAAGGGGCCCGCTTCGACAGTGACGTGTTTCTCATCGAAGACGGGCTGCTGCCTGCCGAGGTGAGTGAGGCGGCCCAGGTCACCGCCACTCGTTTTGAACCTGAGATCTTCGTCCCGCCCCGTCCCGGTCAGGAAGTGGCCCGGGCCAAGGGGGAGGAGCGCGACCGTGCACTCTTCTTCGATCAGATGACCGAGCGTCTGCCCATCGGATTGAGCCGCTCCAATGAGCCGTTCTACGCCAACCTCGAGTTCCTCGACGGCCGGCGCGGTGCCCACGTGAACATCTCCGGCATCTCCGGAGTGGCCACCAAGACCACCTATGCGACGTTTCTGCTGCATTCCCTGTTTGCCTCGGGAGCGCTGGGCGCACGTGCCGTCAACACCAAGGCGCTGATCTTCAACGTGAAAGGGGAGGATCTGCTGTTTCTCGACCACCCCAACGTGGCGCTCGACGATGAGCAAAGAGACCGGTACCGGGCGATCGGGCTACCGGCCGATGCCTTCCGGTCGGTCGGCATCTTTGCTCCACCCCGGTCCGGTTCGGCGACCGCGGTGCCCGACGTGTCGGGGCGCAGTGAAGGCGTTACCTCGTTCTTTTGGACCCTGGCAGAATTCTGCCGCGAGGATCTGCTGCCCTTCCTCTTTGCCGATGCGGAGGACGATCGGGCCCAATACACGATGGTGGTCTACAACGTCATGGCCCAGCTCCGACGGGCCGCCCCGCTCGATGATGGCGGAGTGCAGATCGAAGGCGAGGCCGTTCGCACGTTTCGGGATCTCGCCGATCTCATCACTCGTAAGGTTCAGGATGAGACGGATCGGTATGAATGGGCCGGTCCGGCGATCGGCACGGGGACCGTCAACGCGTTCGTCCGGCGTTTGCAGGGGGCGGTCCGTCACATTGAGCGGCTGGTCCGGGCCGATGTTCCCAATCCGGAGCGCCATCGGGTGCGACTGGAGCACCAGGTCACTGTGGTGGATCTCCACAACCTGCACGACCGGGCCAAGCGGTTCGTGGTCGGGGTCACCGTGCGACGAGCCTTCGATGACAAGGAACGGGCCGGCCAGTCGAAAGAGCTGCTGTTGGTGATCCTCGATGAGCTCAACAAGTACGCACCGCGGGAAGGCACGAGCCCCATCAAGGAAATCCTGCTGGATGTCGCCGAACGGGGCCGCTCGCTGGGGGTGATCCTGATCGGCGCACAGCAGACCGCTTCCGAGGTCGAGCGGCGAATCATCGCCAACTCCTCAATCCGGGTGGTGGGCCGGCTCGACTCGGCCGAAGCGGCCCGGGAGGAGTACGGGTTCCTACCCACCATGCAACGGCAGCGCTCCACGATCTTGAAGCCCGGCACCATGCTGGTTTCCCAGCCGGAACTACCGGTGCCGCTGGTAATCGAATTCCCCTTTCCGGCCTGGGCGACGCGGGCTTCCGAAGCCGGACCGTTGCCGGGCGGGGGCAACCAGCCCGAGGATCCCTTCGAGGGGTTGACGGAGTAGGCGCGCCGGGTCGGGTAGGGTCTCTGGTTCGTGGATCGAGGAGGATCCAGATGAAGGTGGCCTATATCTTTGCGACGCCTCGTGCCGCCAGTTATAAGCTCGGACAGATGATCTTGCCTCAGCTGGAGGCCGGAACACATGGAGTTGAAGTCGTTGGAATGTTCTTCTTCGACGACAACACTTTCGTGCTTCGCCAGGGAGATCCGATCGGTGAGCGACTCTCTACCGTTGCCGGCGAGCGGGGCATGCTGCTGATGATGTGCGATATGTGCGCCCTGGAGCGCAGTCTGGCCGACGGAGAGCCGCGTTGGTGCGACCCTTCCACCGGGGCCGGGCGCACCGAGCCCGGCGATTGTCATGTCACCGACACGGTGGCCGGCGTGGAGGTGGGTTGCTTCCCTGATCTCTATGCAGCACTTGGCGGGAATCCGCCCGACCACGTCATCACGTTGTGAGGAACCCTGTTGACAAGTGGGATCCGACGGTCGGAAACCAGCGTGATGGCGTGCCGAGCGCACAAGAAAACCGGCCGCGCGCCCACGACGCGACGCAGGCATTGGATGATCCCTGGCGGGAGCGGAGTTGTTCAATAGGGCCGTGTCGAATGTGTAGGTAGTGGTAGGTGCGCGGTGGGGAGGTTTCGGTTTGAATCGGGGGCCGCGTTTGTTCGGGGTGGGTCGCGGCCGTCGGGTCTGAGGAAGCGTCTCCGTTGGGGTGGGCTGTTGGGGTTGATCCGGTAGCCGTTGCGATGGATCACGACGTGGTGGTGGTACCAGCAGAGGGTGGTGAGGTTGTCGGGGTGGTGTGATCCGCCCTGGGATCTTGGTTGGATGTGGTGGGGTTGGAGCCGGTAGCGGCTCTGACAGCCGTCGGCGGTGCAGGCACCCCCATCACGATGCAGGATGAACCGTCTCAGTTTGGGTGGGATGGTGCGAGCGGTCGGACCGACCGAGAGCGGTATCCCGGCGTCGGAGGTCATGATGATCTCGACTCGGCCGTCACAGAGGATCTCTTCCAATGTCAGGGGTCCGATACGGGGTCCGGCATCGATCATGGCGCCCGCTTCCCCGTTGGTCCGGGCGGCCAAGTTTGCGTCGACGAAAATCGAAACGATCGGTGCCGCGGAGGTCCCTTCCGGGTTGGTTGCGTCCAGCGAGTCTTGGGCGATGGAGACGAGCGCGTCGGCGAACCGTTGGCTGCGAGGGCAGCGTTTCCCGTTGGGCATCGGGGGGAACTGGTCGGCTCGTTCCATCAACGCTTTTTCGAACATGCGGCCGTCAACACCTGGTAGCCCTCCCCATATCTTGTAGTAGGTCTGATCCAGTGTGGGTTGCAGTTTGACCTCCCGGTCCTGGAACACACGCTTCTCGTCGCGGCGGGCGAAGCGCTGGTCGCGGGCAGTCACGCGTCGTAGCCCGGCGATATCCCAACTCCGCGATTGGGCCATCAACTCGAGGTCGGCACCGGAGGAGATCAGGCGGGATTCTTCCATGACCCGATCAAACGACACCCTGCCTTGAATGAGCTCTTCAGCAAGGTCGGGTTGGTCCAGGAGCCGGGCGGCGGTTTGGGTGAGCTTCTGGGCAGTTTCGGGTGCTAGATCCATCCGGGCTGCTGCCCATTCGGAAAGGGTTCTTGATCCGTCCATCAAGGGGACTTGCCGTTGGTCTAATTCGGTGATCACGTGGATTTGGGTGGCCCGAATCCGCGCCACGATTGATTCACTCTCAATGAGTACCTGTTCGAGTCGGTCGGTTGTGATAGAGGTGAGTTCCATCGTTTCCATTGCTCAAACATACCGCCGTGGTATGACAAAAAGCGTTAAATAACGCGGTCTGCTGTGTGCTCGCTTTGCCTGCGCCCATTCAGCCGGCAGGTGAGGCCTAAGGGGTAGGGCTGCTGCGGGCCTCTCCCTCGATGCAAAGGGACATTGACCCAATGAACGCCTCTGCCATTCCGGTTCGGCTCTTTCGGCCAACCCACCCGGCGTCTGGCCGGCGATCAGAAACGATCCGGCGCCCACAAACCCCGGTTGCTCGGCCAGTCGCACCGGGCCGGTACCATCGCCGTCGTGAAGATCCTCCACACCTCCGACTGGCATGTCGGGCGGACCATTCGGGGCCGGAGCCGGGCCGAGGAGCACCGGGCGGTCCTGGCGGAGATCGCCGGCATCGCCGGGACCGAGGGCACCGACCTGATTCTGGTGGCAGGTGACCTGTTCGATGTCGTCGCCCCTTCCCCGGAGTCCGAGCAGATCGTGTTCCGAGGTCTGCTCGAGCTGGCCGACATTGCTCCGGTGGTGATCGTGGCCGGCAATCACGATCACCCTCGCCGGTTGGAGGCCGTGTCCCCGCTGCTCGAGCTGGGCAGAGTGAGGGTAGGCGCCACCCTCAAACGGCCCGAAGAAGGCGGCGTCATCACCATCGATACCGGGTCGGGCGAGACGGCCCGCATCGCTCTCGTTCCGTTCGTGAGTCAGCGGGCCATTGTCTCCGCCGGCGACCTGATGGCACTCGACCCCGACCAGCACGGAGGCAGGTACGCCGGGCGCCTGGCCGGGGTGATCGCCAAACTGACGGGAGGTGTTTCCCTCGACCAGGTCAATCTGGTCGTCGCCCACCTGATGGTCGCGGGGGGAACGCTGGGTGGGGGAGAGCGGTCGGCTCACACCATCTTCGACTACGCAGTTTCCGCCCAGGCGTTCGACGGTTCGCTTTCCTACGTCGCACTCGGCCACCTGCACCGGCCGCAACAAGTTCCTGCGGCCGGACCGATCTGGTACTCGGGGTCGCCGCTCCAAATGGACTTCGGGGAAACCGGGGATCGCAAAGCGGTGTTGCTGGTCGAGGCGGAACCGGGTGTTCCTGCTCGCGTCAGGGAAATTCCGCTCGATGAAGGGCGAAGACTGGTGAGGCTGCGCGGCACGCTGGAGCAAGTCGCCGCGTTGCAGCAGGAGGTCGACGGCGCCTACCTGCGGGTCGAACTCGAGGAAATCGCCCGGGTCGGGCTCGCCGACGAGGTGAGAGAGCTCTTCCCCAACGCCGTGGACGTGGCCGTTGTGGTGCCGGAGGAGGCCCGGACAACCGCGGCTCCGGTGAGGCTGGGAAGGCCTCCCCACGAGTTGTTCGCCGAGTACCTCACCCAGAAGAACGCGCTCGATGGGCGGTTGGTGTCTCTCTTCGATGAACTGATGGCGGAGTCGCATGAGGCCTAACCTGCTCGAACTGTCCGGCTTCACCGCCTTTCGCGAGCCGGTGACCGTCGACTTCCGGGGTGCCGACCTGTTTGCCCTGACCGGACCGACCGGCTCTGGTAAGAGCTCGCTCATCGACGCCATCGTTTTCTCGTTGTACGGATCGGTGCCGAGACTCGGCCAGCGCGACGTGGCGCCGATCGTGTCGCTCGGCAAACTGGAAGCCCGGGTCCGCTTCGAGTTCTCGCTCGACGGGACCGACTACACGGTTGCCCGGGTGGTGCGGAGGACCAAGACCGGAGCCTCCACCGCCGAAGCCCGGCTGGAGCGAGATGGTGAGGTGCTGGCCGGGACCGCAGATGAAGTCACCGAAAGCGTCGTCCGGCTCCTCGGGCTCGACTTCGATCATTTCACCAAGTCGGTCGTGCTGCCGCAAGGTCAGTTCGCTGCCTTTCTCCACGACCGCCCCGCCGACCGTCAGAAGCTGCTGAGGGAATTGCTGGATCTTGGGGTATACGAACGGATGCGGGAACTGGCCAACCAGCGGAGAGCTGCCGCGGAGGCCAAGGTGCAGGTTCTGCAGACCCAACTCGATGAGCTGGCGTTCGCCACGCCCGAGGCCCGACAACATGCAGAGGAGCGGTTGGTTCGCCTCGAGACCCTTGGTGATGTTGTGGAGAGCGCCGAGCCGGAGCTGCAGGCCATCCGCGATGAGATCAAGACGTCGACCGATGCCGCGGCCCGTGCTCGTTTGTCCATAGGGCGGCTACAGGGCGTCAAGATGCCCAAAGGCATCGCCACGCTGGCGGCCGGATTCGTCGAGGCCCGTCGGGCGACGCTCCAGGCCGAGGACGGGGCGAGAAAGGCCCGCGAGCAGCTCGATAAGGTTGAGGCGGCTCGCCATGCCCTTCCGGCCGAAGCAGATATCGAAAGGATCGTCGGCCTCCATGGCGCCTTGGCCGATGAGCAACACACCCTCGAGCGCCTGAAGACAGGCGTAGAGAAAACCACCCGAGAAGCGAGGGCGGCCGCCGATGTTGTGGCGGCTGCCGGTGCCGCGGTCGAAGTCGCCCGACGCGACCTGGATTCGGCCAATCGCAGCCACGCCGCTCACGCCCTGGCCGCCACCCTTGTGGCCGGCGAACCATGTCCGGTGTGCCGCCAGACCGTTCAGGGACTTCCGGCCGGAGAAGCTCCACCAGCGTTGGCCAAAGCCGAGGCCGCGCTCGCTGCGGCAGAAGAGGGGGAGAGGGCGGCCAGAGAACAAGACGCCGCCACCGGCAAGCGATTGGCTACCGAACAGGCCCGGATGGTCGACCTCACGGCCAGGATCGACGTACTCCAGCGTGATCTTGCCGGCGCTCCCGGCCTCGAGGAGACGCTGCAAACCAGGAAACAGATCGCCACCGTCGAATCGGACCTCACAAAAGCCCGGGCATCTGCCGATCGGGCCGCTCAAGTGGCGCTGCGAGCTCGACAGAACGTCGACGCGATCGAAGCTGAGACGACCGCCGCCCGCCGGCGGTTCGACCAGACCCGCGATCAGGTGGCCTCGCTGGAACCGCCGGTTCCAGAGCGAGTCGATCTGGCAGCCGATTGGAACCAGTTGAGTGAATGGTCCGTGGAGACAATCCGTCGATTGACCGAACAGTCCGTCGCGGCGGAGCGGCTCATCGAGGAGGGTCGGGGCCGACTCGCCGAACAGGAGGGAGCCCTCACAGCTCGTATCGGACAGGAGGGACTGGAGACTGCCGGCCGGCCGATCAGGGACGTCATAATGGCAGCAACGGCAGCTGCTGCTCATGACCTGGCC